>Ga0081538_10002461_pt1 | contig 18090 bp, 15 predicted proteins | sample TabmetS5T2R1_FD_71022 | JGI IMG/M metagenome (GOLD analysis project Ga0081538, IMG submission 71022) | Tabebuia heterophylla rhizosphere microbial communities from the University of Puerto Rico - S5T2R1 | ecosystem: Host-associated > Plants > Roots > Rhizosphere ... | reverse complement strand
CGAGGCCATTGTGAACCTGGGCATTGCACTCGTCCCCGAGGGACGCAGGTTATTTCCAAAGCTCACCGTGGAAGAGAATTTGTTACTTGGCGCCTACCGGGCCGAGGCCCGCAAGACCATGGCGGACAACCTGCGCTTCTGCTTCGAGGCGTTCCCGATCCTGCGCCAACGGCGGCGCCAACTCGCGGGCAGTATGAGCGGCGGTGAGCAGCAGATGCTCGCCATTGCGCGTGCTCTCATGTCCGCCCCGAAGATTCTCCTGGTGGATGAACCCTCCGTGGGGCTGGCGCCCATTCTGGTGAGTCATACGATTGCGAAAATCAAGGAACTCAAGGAGCAATACCATCTCACTGTCCTGATGGCTGAGCAGAATTTTCATCAAGCGGTCAAGATCGCTGACCGCGGCTACATCATTGTGCACGGCAGGATTGCGTTTGAAGGGCATTCGACGCAGGAACTGAGCGAGAATGCCCTGGTGAAACAGTATTACCTGGGCGTCTAGTGCCCAGGTCGTATCGTCGAGCCATGTGGCCCTGTCGAGTCTGCCGTCCAGTCCTGGCATCCTCGTTACAGGCTCCTCACCCAGGCGAGATCAGGAGTCCGGCGATGCCAGTCAGTGGCCTGTTCAAAAGCATATCCCACCCGCAAGACCATATCCTCATTCCAGGGTTTGCCATAGATCATCAAGCCGATCGGCAGCCCCTGACTGGTAAAGCCACACGGTACAGATAGGCCACACAAGTTCAAGACATTGCCAATGGCCGTGTTGCGAAGATATTGCAGATTCCGTGTGCTGTACGTGTCCATGGAGGCATCAATCTCAGCGACTGGCAGCGGGGGAATCATCGTCGTAGGGACGAGCAGGGCATCAACCTGGCGCAGGGTCTCAAGCACCTTGGCGCGTAACGGTATCCAGGCGCGCGTTGTGTTGAGATAGTCGGTTGCGCTGACGTCCTTACCCTGCATCATGCGCTGACGCACAATGGGATCGTAGTCCTCAAAATGCGTCTCGAGGCGCGCTTGGTGGATGGTATACGCCTCTGCGGCAACCGCCAGCCCACGTGGATTGAGTTCCTGGGCTTCTGCCGCTTCCGGGAACTCGATACTTTCTATATGGGCACCCAACCCGTTCAACACTTCGCCGCATGACCGGACCGCCTGGGCCACCTCTGCGTTGACCTGGTCCCAGAAGATGGTTTCGGCAAAGGCAAGACGGAGGCCACGCACGCCGTCTTTGAGACGGGTCAGGACGTCTTGCGGTGGGATGCCCAGGGTGGAGGGATCCTGGGGGTCGCTGCCCCGGAGGCATTGATAGACCAGTGCAGCATCTTCGGCCGAACGGGTTAAGGGCCCCACAGAGTCGAGAGACCAGCTGAGGGGGAACACGCCAGCCCGGCTGATCTGACCCACCGTGGTTTTGAGTCCCACCGTGCCGCACAAGGAGGAAGGGATGCGGACGGACCCCCCGGTATCGCTGCCCAGCGCCATCGGCACCATACCAGCCGCAACCGCCACGCCAGAGCCACTACTCGAACCGCCCGGGGCGTGCGGTACGGCGTGCCAGGGGTTGTGCGGCGTGCCATGATGGTGGTTAATGCCAACGCCACCATAAGCAAACTGCACAGTATGTGTCTTCCCCAGGAAGACCATACCGGCCTGCGTCAAGCGCCGGATGACCGTTGCGTCTGCAGCAGCGATGTTATCCTCCAGCAGGTTGGAGCCAGCGGTCGTCGGTAAACCTTTGACGTCGAAGAGATCCTTGGCAGCATAGGGAATCCCGTGCAAAGGGCCAACATCCTGGCCAGCCTTCAGGGCCAACTCTGCAGCCTGTGCCTGGGCCAGGGCACGCTCACGCGCCACCAGTTTGAAAGCGTGTAAGGTACCGTCCAGCGCCGCGAGGCGGGACAGCATATGCTCCGCCAACTCAACTGGAGAAAGCGCACCCTGCCGCATGCGCTGTGATAATTCGCTGATCGTCAACCAGTGTAAGGGCGTCTCGGTCATGAGGATCATCTCCATCAGAGGAGCTATTCTGCGGTTGTGTCGTTTGTACGGCATGTATCCTAGACCTTGTGACATATGTCTGCAAGCCAATGACCGTACGCTGTTGCGTTAGAACGACACGAGGCTCTAGCGCTGGCATATCTGCCAGAGGCGCTGAGGGCCATACCACCGGGAGATGTCTGGGTTAGCCTACACTGTGTCGTTGGGAACCGACAGCGATGCTGGTCCTGTATGTCTCTCCCCACCGGGGCGTCTAGCGCCATTGCCCTATACTGGTCACAGGTCAGATGGACTACAGGCGTCGTCACGAACCGACAGCTTCCACCTCTCTCGCAGAGTCCTACGCCGTATGTGCGCGCTAGAGCCTCAGGCATCCAAGCCTGGGGCAAACCGTTACTCATCACTTAAGTATCGCAAATAAGGCATGTTAGAGTGGTAGCGCAGGGCACGATAAAAAAAGGCGTGACCTCTACAAGTCTGTGGCATAGGGCTTGCTTTAACCCATGGGCGTAGGCAGCGTACCTGAGACACCTATAGGCGCTGCCACACCCCTGATGGAGACGGGGAGGCATAGACAACACAACTATGACGGAGGTAATACACATGTACCGGAAACTCATGAGAAACACCACGATGGCTCTCGGGACCCTGCTGCTTGGCTCTAGCCTGGTGCTGGCTGCTGGCGTACCAGGCACCGTGAGCGCCGTGGATGGGAAGGGGATGGCCACCGTGCGCACCAGTGATGGCAAAGACCATCAGGTGAAAGCAGGCGAAGGCTGGAAAGTTGGGGCGAAGGTCGAGTGCGAAACCAAGAATAACGTTATGGAATGTCGCCCGGCAGCGGCTCAGAGTTCTGCCGCTCCGACCACGTCATCTCCCAGCCCAGCAGCGGTGAAGCCGGCCCCCGCGCCCACTGCGCCTGCTCCGGCACCGAGCACTACCGCTCCGGCTCCTAGTACGTCAACACCAGCGTCTAAGTAAGGAGACAGGTCAAGGACCCTACTCCGCGGATGTCCGGGAAGGGGGCGGAGAGGAGTAGGGGTGAGAAACACCTTGGAGAGGAGTGGCGGAAGGAGTATACTGAGGGGTGGCTATTCCCCTGGGAACCTTCCCGGACATCCAGCCGATTGAGGACTGCGGTCGCAACGCAGTCCTCAATTTTTTACACACCAGCCTAAGAGCAACCGCTCGTTGCCCCGCAATTGAGGCATTTGTAGCACGCACCATTCCGGATCATGAGCGCTCCACATTCTGCGCACGAGGGCGCATCTTCTTGCAGTCGGAATGGAAAGCGCTCTTCCGCAATCGCCGTGACATGCCCGTTGCCTAACTGCGTTCCACCCTGCGGCAGGAGCCCTGGGAGGAGGGGCTGCGTTGTCCCTTCGTCAGCAGGCTCAACGACCCCAACGCGCGCCCGGTCTTCCTGATCGAGGAATTTGGAAGCGAGCCAGCGGAAGATGTAGTCCATGACCGACTTGGCGATAGGGATTTCCTTATTATTGGTAAAACCCGCCGGCTCAAAGCGCATGTGACTGAACTTGTCGATCAGGGCTTTGAGGGGCACACCATACTGGAGCGCCAATGAGATCGAGGTCGCGAACGCATCCATCAAACCAGAGATGGTGCTGCCCTCCTTAGCCATCACCAGGAAAATCTCGCCCGGTGAGCCGTCTTCGAACATTCCCACCGTGATGTAACCCTCATGGCCAGCAATGGAAAACTTGTGCGTAATGGCTGGGCGCTCGTCAGGGAGCCGCCGCCGTATCGGCTTGGCTACTGACACAGTGGCTTCAGCAGTGGTACGGGTGTTGACCGGCTGCGTACGCTTGCAGCCATCGCGATAGATCGCGAGCGCTTTCACACCTAACTGCCAGCCCATAATGTACGCCTGTTCAATATCCTCGACCGTGGCATCTGTGGGCATGTTGACGGTTTTGGAGATGGACCCAGAGAGGAAGGGCTGCACGGCAGCCATCATGCGGATGTGTCCCGTATAATGGATCGCCCGCGTCCCACCAGTAGGCCGGAAGGCACAATCGAACACCGGCAGATGACTCTCTTGCAGGAATGGGGCACCCTCGATAGTCTCGTGCTCGTCAATGTACTGTACGATCTCCTTGATCTGGTGTTGCGGATATCCCAGCTGTTGGAGCGCCAGAGGGACGGTAGCATTGACCAGTTTCATCATGCCACCACCCACCAGCTTCTTATATTTAATGAGGGCAATGTCTGGCTCCACGCCTGTCGTGTCACAGTCCATCATGAAACTGACCGTCCCCGTTGGCGCCAGGAGCGTTGCCTGCGCATTACGGTACCCGTGCTGCATGCCGAGCGCCAGCGCATCGTCCCAGGCGTCGATAGCTGCCTGCATGACATCGCTGGGGACAAACCGCTGCTCAATGCCTTGCAGGCTGTCCCGATGTTTGCGAATCACCCGCAGCATCGGTTCGCGATTGACCGCATAGCCAGCGAAAGGCCCGATGACTTTGGCGATCTTGGCGCTCATTAAGTATGCCTGGCCGGTCAGCAGGCCAGTTATGGCTGCGGCATAGGCGCGCCCAGCATCAGAGTCGTATGGCAAGCCACGCGCCATGAGCAACGCGCCCAAGTTGGCATAGCCCAATCCCAAGGGACGGAAATCGTAACTGTTGCGCGTAATCGCTGGCGTCGGATAGCTGGCATTGTCAACGATGATTTCCTGCGCCGTGATGAGGATGTCCACGGCCTGCCGATACGCCTCAACTTCGAACGCCCCATCCGCGTTGAGGAAGCGCAGCAGATTAATTGACGAGAGATTACAGGCTGTATTGTCGAGGAACACGAATTCGCTGCACGGGTTTGAGGCGTTGATCCGACCACTAGTGGGGCAGGTATGCCAGTCATTAATAACCGTGTCGAACTGCATACCGGGATCACCACAGGTGTGCGTTGCCTCAGCAATCATGTGTAGCAAGTCGCGGGCAGGATAACTCTGCGACACGGCTCCGGTGGTCACATAGTGTGTTTGCCAGACACCATTCGTGAGCACGGCGTGCATGAAGGCATCCGGCACACGCACAGAATTGTTGGCATTCTGAAAGAACACCGACCCATACGCCGGGCCGTCGAGCGAGGCATCGTATCCCGCATCAATGAGTGCCCAGGCTTTCTTCTCTTCCACGACTTTACAGTAGATAAACTGTTCGATGTCAGGATGGTCAATATTCAGCACCACCATTTTGGCGGCGCGGCGGGTCTTGCCACCTGACTTGATCGCCCCGGCCGAGGCATCGGCCGCACGCATAAAGGAGAGAGGCCCGGAGGCGATACCTCCGCTGGAGAGTTGCTCGTGCGAACCGCGAATTTTTGAGAGGTTCACACCAGAGCCAGAACCGCCTTTAAAGATAATCCCTTCCTGGCGATACCACTCCAGGATCGACTCCATAGAGTCCTCAACCGAAATAATGAAGCACGCCGAGGCCTGCGGCCGCTCTTCAACCCCGACATTGAACCACACCGGGCTATTAAAGGCAGCCATCTGGTGTAAGAGCAAGTAGGTCAACTCGTCAGCAAAGACCGCTGCATCATCCTCCGTAGCAAAGTAGCCACCGCGCTGGCCCCAGGCCGTGATCGTATGCACGACCCGATCGAGCAACTGCCGCACGGAGTGTTCGCGCTGCGGCGCGCCGAGCGGACCACGGAAATATTTGGAAGCGACCACATTCGTCGCCAACTGTGACCAGGACTGCGGGAATTCCACATCACGTTGCTCGAAGACTGGCCGCCCATCTTCACCCGCAATCAGCGCCAGGCGCTTTTCCCATACTACTTCGTCATAGGGATGGATACCAGCATGCGTGAAATAGCGCTGCACGACCAGACCAGGGCCTGGCAGTGGGTGGTCTCGGCGCGGCCCAGGTGCTGGATCTGGAGATGTGGCAAGGCCTCCGGGAGATTCACTAGAGACGTATGTCGGCGTGGTGTATGAGGGTGTGGGTGCGTTCAAGAGCGTGTCCCTCCCGGATTCTTGATCATGGCCCTTATCCTCTTGTACGGCCAGCTTTGTTGTGGAGTTGTTCTCAGCATGTACACAATAATGCAAGCTGCAATAAAAGATGTCAAGAGAAAATTTACCCTAAAAATGCAACTTGCAATAACCTGTTATCTACCAGGGAGTTATCGGTTGTAGACGGACCCGTGAGCCAGATGGCAGGCAGCGACGGTGCGGTGGCACAACGATTAAGCCCACAGGATGTGACTCAGCACGAGCTAACTCCAGCATATTCTCTATCGGCAGGGCCAACCATCCTGTGGTACGCGGCTGCAAGCGGGCTGGGATGAAAGAGGTCACCCCAGGACGTACCTGCAATGGTGTGGCCAGGGTGGCAATCTGCCGTATAGGTAGTGCCGGGCGCTGACTGAGCATGGCGCGTAGTACTGGCCGCACGAAAACTTCAAAACCCACAAAGGCTGCCCACGGGGATCCTGGCAGCCCGACAATGAGCGTCTGTGCACAACGGGCCACAGTGACACTCCGTCCAGGACTGGTGGCCACACCACGAAACACCATCTCAGCACCAATGGCCGCCATGGCACGCGTGGCAAAGTCGTGATCGCCCCGTCCCGACGCCCCCAGAATGACCACCACATCGGTCTCTAAGCCACGCCTGAGCTGCGTGCTCAGGCTGTCGAGCGTATCAGGCACAATACCCAGGTTGAGGCTCGTGCACCCCAATTCCTGCACCCGGATATCCAGGGCATATAGATTGCTGCACCATTTCTTTCCAGGCTGCCACGCGGCCCCTGGCGGCAAGAGCTCGTCACCAGGCGCGACCAGGGCCACACGCGGGCGCCGCATCACGTCAATACTGTCGAGACCAAGTGACAAGGCCACCCCAATACGTTGGGGTGTCAGGCGCTCACCCTGGCGTAACACTACCGTACTGCGCCGGATTTCTGCCCCACACCGTTGTACATACAGCCCCCGCGCCAGGGGTCGGCGCATCACCAAGGCCCCAGCCTCCACCTCGCTCTCTTCTATCTTGACGACCGTGTTTGCCCCTGGCGGCACTGGCGCTCCAGTCATAATACGCATGGCCTGCCGAGCCCCCAAAGGGTGCTCAAGATGCGCACCGGCAGTAAGGGTCTGCCCTAGCGTAAGCCGCACTGGCTGTGTGGGAGTCGCAGTCCGCGTGTCGCTACTACGCAACGCATAACCATCCACCAGCGACTGATCGAAGGGTGGCATAGCGTGGGGAGCCACGAGAGACGCTGCAACCATTCGTCCGTAAGCGGCCGTCAGGAGCAGGCGCTCACTCGCAAGCGGCTGTACGACCTTGAGCATATGCTCCAGAGCATCTTGATAACTCACCATAGCTTTAGTTCATAGAGGTTACAGATGGCTCTTGCGCCTCAGAACGTGTTCATCGCTGTGGCCTGAGGCAAGTTTCTAATGACGTCAGAGATGGTGCTAAGCGAGACGGTAACAGACGGTTCCGTAAGCGTCAAGCCGCTCAGACGTGAAGGTGCTAAAATGTCCTTGACATCTACGAACTGCTCCCTCTAAATTGATTTTTACTCGCTCGCATGCAGCGGGAAAAAACGGTAGAATCTCGTGTTCCTGGAGAGGACGCTCTTGGTTCTTCAACATGGCAGCGCGCCCTTGTCCGGCAGACGGGCAAGGGTAGCTGTTTTTTTTGTGGATATGTGCAGCACGTACGGTAGCGCGCAGCATACGTGGCTCAATTGCAGGAGGCGTCGGACATGGCAGAAACAGCGTTCACGTTAAAGACTGGCTTGGCAGAGATGCTCAAAGGCGGCGTCATTATGGACGTCACCACCGCAGACCAGGCCAAAATTGCTGAAGATGCAGGCGCGGTGGCGGTGATGGCACTGGAACGCGTCCCAGCCGATATCCGCGCCCAGGGTGGCGTGGCACGCATGGCCGACCCAACGAAGATCAAAGAAATCATCAAGGCCGTGTCCATTCCCGTAATGGCCAAAGTACGCATTGGGCATTTTGCCGAGGCACAGATTTTGGAGGCGCTAGGGGTCGATTATATTGATGAAAGCGAAGTACTCACTCCAGCGGATGAGGCGCATCATATCAACAAATTCGCCTTCAAGGTGCCGTTTGTGTGTGGGGCGCGCAACCTGGGGGAGGCCCTGCGGCGTATCGGTGAGGGCGCGGCCATGATCCGCACCAAGGGCGAAGCGGGCTCTGGCAATGTCGTCGAGGCGGTGCGACATATGCGCGCAGTACAGAGTGCCATGAAGCGCCTGACCGTCCTTGGCGATGAGGAATTGATGGCTGAGGCCAAAGAGCTGGGAGCGCCCTACGAGCTCGTGAAGTTAGTCGCAAAAACGGGCAAGCTGCCGGTGCCCAACTTCGCGGCTGGTGGTATTGCTACCCCGGCGGATGCGTCGCTGATGATGCAACTGGGGGCGGAGTCAGTGTTTGTGGGATCGGGCATTTTCAAATCTGGAGATCCCGCGCCCCGTGCCAGAGCCATTGTCCAGGCGACCACTCACTATCTCGATGCCGATCTGCTGGCGCGTGTTTCCGAGAATCTGGGTGAGCCGATGGTAGGTATTAACATTAGTACCCTGGATGCCAGTGAGCTGTTGCAGACAAGGGGTTGGTAGATGCCACGTGTGGGTGTTCTGGCGCTGCAGGGCGATTTTGCAGCGCATGGCAAAGCACTGGACGAACTCGGTGTGGAGTGGCAATTGGTCAAAACTCCCCATGAACTCACACAGGTGCAGGGATTAATTATTCCTGGGGGAGAAAGCACTACGCTCCTCAAACTCATGGCACCTATTGCTATGCGTCCTGCCCTCGAGCAGTTTCATGCTGAGGAACGTCCGATCTTTGGGACCTGCGCCGGTTTGATCCTGCTGGCGCAGGAGACCATTCGTCCACAGCAGGAGAGCCTGGGCTTCATCAATATTGTGGCCGAGCGTAATGCCTACGGGCGCCAGATCGATAGCTTTATCGACCTGGGGACGCCACTGGCGGAGGACCTGGGACCTGCACCGCTCGAAATGGTGTTTATTCGCGCTCCCAAGATTGCGGTACTGCGCCCTGGCGTTACGGCGCTTGCCATGTGGAAAGACGAAATCGTCCTAGCACGTCAAGGTAGTGTACTTGTCTCTTCATTCCATCCTGAACTTACTGCCGACCGCCGTGTGCATCAGTACTTTTTGGACATGATTGCCGCAGCGTAACATTCCTTATCTCTACAAACACAACAGCCCTCGCCAGTATAGCGAGGGCTGTCTATCTACAGGGCGGCTTAATACATGCCTTCCATACCACCCATACCGCCACCACCCGGCATCATCGGGGCAGCTTCTTTCTCCGGCAACTCGGTCACCAGAGCTTCCGTCGTCATCAGCAACCCGGCAATACTCGCGGCGTTCTGCAACGCACTACGGGTCACCTTGGTCGGGTCGATAATGCCCTTTTCCAGCATATCACCGTACGTATCAGAGGCCGCATCGTAGCCTTCTTGGGTCTTCAGGTCGCGCACCCTCTGCACGACGATGGAGCCTTCAGCACCAGCGTTCGAGGCAATGTAGCGCATCGGCTCTTCCAGAGCACGCTTCACGATGCGCACGCCAATACGCTGATCGCCTTCGAGCTCCGCTTCCAGCTTCTCAAGCGCCGGCACTGCTCGCAAGTACGCCACCCCACCACCGGGGACGACACCCTCTTCCACAGCCGCTCGCGTGGCATTCAGGGCATCCTCAACACGGGCTTTCTTCTCTTTCATCTCCGATTCAGTGGCGGCCCCTACGTTGATCACCGCCACCCCACCGACGAGCTTCGCCAGACGCTCTTGCAACTTCTCACGGTCGTAGTCAGAGGTCGTCTCCTCGACCTGCGTGCGGATCTGCTTCACCCGTCCTTCGATGTCCTCAGTGGCCCCAGCACCTTCAACGATGGTCGTATTGTCCTTATCAATCGTCACGCGCTTGGCACGACCAAGGTCGTTGAGCGTAATGTTTTCCAGTTTGATCCCCAGATCATCGGAGATCACATTCCCGCCTGTCAGCACCGCGATGTCGCGCAACATATCCTTGCGCCGGTCGCCAAAGCCAGGCGCCTTCACCGACGCACACTGGAGCGTGCCACGCAGCTTGTTGACCACCAGGGTAGCCAGGGCTTCACCCTCGACGTCCTCAGCGACGACCACCAGAGGCTTGCTCATCTTGGCGATTTGCTCAAGGATAGGCAGGAGGTCGCGCATATTGCTGATCTTCTTCTCATGCAGCAAGATGTAGGCATCCTGCAAGTTGGCTTCCATGCGCTCGGCGTCGGTGACAAAATACGGTGACAGATAGCCACGGTCGAACTGCATGCCCTCAACGATGTCCAGTGAGGTGTCCATGCTCTTCGCTTCTTCCACCGTGATGACACCGTCTTTACCGACCTTTTCCATCGCCTCGGCAATCAGGTCGCCAATGGTCGGGTCGTTATTGGCCGAAATCGTCCCAACCTGGGCAATTTCTTTCTTGTCTTTGGTGGGGCGGCTGAGCTTTTTGACCTCTTCCACAACTGTCTCGACGGCGCGGTCGATACCGCGTTTGAGGTCCATCGGATTGGCGCCGGCGGTGACGTTCTTGATGCCTTCACGAAAGACCGCCTGCGCCAGGACGGTCGCTGTGGTCGTTCCATCCCCCGCTACGTCACTGGTCTTGCTGGCGACCTCGCGTAGCATCTGCGCGCCCATATTCTCGAAGGGGTCTTTTAACTCGATTTCCTTGGCAACCGTGACCCCGTCTTTCGTGGACACGGGCGACCCAAATTTCTTATCAATGACTACATTACGCCCTTTTGGGCCCAACGTCGCCTTTACCGCTTCGGCCAATTGATCAACGCCGCGCATGATGGCACTGCGCGCATCCACGCTGTAGAGAATCTGCTTTGCTGGCATAGAGTTCCTCTCCCTCGTTGGTGCTACTAACTTTCTAGAACACCCAGAACATCGTCTTCCCGAATAATCAACAAGTCATCCCCCTCAACCTTGACTTCGGTACCGGCGTACTTGCCAAAGACCACCGTGTCCCCAACCTTGACCTCAATCGGCTGGAGCTTTCCGTCATCCGTTACCCGCCCAGGGCCGACAGCCAACACTGTAGCCTGCTGCGGTTTCTCTTTCGCCGTGTCAGGGATAATAATCCCTCCCTGCACCTGCTCCTTTTCCTCCAGGCGTTTCACCAAGAGGCGATCCTGTAGTGGACGTAAGGCCATACCACTCCTCCTCCGCATGCATGTCACACTCGGGACACCATAAGTCTTTTAGACATTATTAGCACTCAACAGTAGCGAGTGCTAATAAACTTATAAAAGCCCGCAGCATTTTGCAAGAGGGGACAGAGGAATTTTTGACCATTTTTCGTACCTGTGGTTTGAGGAAACGTGGTATCGTTAGGATTCTGAGGGTGATGAGGGTGGCAGTACACAAGACGAGGGATTATGTCACTGCATGGCGTCAAGACGATCCTGGCTATTACCGGCGGTATTGCAGCCTTTAAGGCCCTCGGTGTCCTGCGCCTGCTCAAACACCATGGCGCTGATGTGTATGTCGTGATGACTGAACATGCCACGCATTTCCTCACCCCGGCTAGTTGCGAGATGATCTCCGGCCATCCTGTCTCGATTGACTTGTTTGCACCCCTGAAGACGTGGGAGATGGAGCACATTGCCCTAGCACACGGAGCGGAACTGATGCTCGTGGTGCCAGCGACCGCCAACTTTATCACTAAACTTGCCCTCGGCATTGCCGATGACCTGCTCAGTACGCTGTGTGTGGTTCTCGCTGCGCGTACCCGCATGTTTGTAGCCCCAGCCATGAACACGCATATGTACACTAATAGCGTTGTGCAACAGCATCTTGCCACGCTACGCCAGCGCCGGGTAGACATCATTGCCCCCCAGTACGGGCGGCTGGCCAGCTCACTCGAAGGTCAGGGGGTCGGACGGCTGGCCGAACCCGAGGAGATCGTTGCCCACGTGCTCGCCTATCATAACAAGATAAAGCCCCTGCCGTCCAACGACAGGGGCCATTAACGCTCTAGGCAATCTCTTCGCTCAGGAGTTCCTCGACCTCGACCCCAGAGATCATGGTAATAGTCTGCCAGGGGCACTCCTTGGCACAAATGGTACAGCCAGTACAGATATCCCAGTCGACAATGACTACCTGATGCGTGCCGTCACCGGCGTAATTGGGATCGTCAATCTTGTCGATACAATCGACGGGGCAAAAGTCTACGCACCATTCACACCCGGTACACCCATCGACATCAATCCAGGCTTTTGGCCGAGGTCTACGCGCACGTTGCGCTCTCTCCGCCACAATACACCTCCCTTAGCTGAAGCTGCCGGTCTCCAAACCCATTCTAACGACTTGGCGGCGTGTTGGCAAGCTCAGTGGCCATAGACGCAGCCAATGTTGCTACATGCCACGTTGGCGGCCATCTGCAGACAGCGCTACACTACCGGGCTTATGCGACCTCTCTCCCTACAACACCCCGTGCTCTTGCGCTGCATGACTGGAGAGAACACCTCAAAGGAGGTCGATGTATGGCACAGATACACCATCCACGCGAAATCAAAGAAATCTCCAGCAAGGGGAAAGAGCTCTTTCAAAAACTCGATGCAGAACTCCATGAGCAGTATTACGGCAAGTTCATGGCTATTGATGCTAAGAGTGGTGATTATTTTCTCAGTGCTACCATGATCGAAGCAGATACACAAGCACGGGCGAAGTCTCCGGACGTCGCGTGATCACCTGCAAGAGCACGGTCAGGTCGAGTTCACGGGTGATCTCACCCGTCACGACCTGGAGGCCGCAAGACGTTCCGTACGTTCTGCCAGGAGCTCTTCGGTCTGCGCCCGTTGGCGGATTTCCTTGCCGAGCTTAGTATTGGCTTCCAAGAGCTGTTGAGTGCGTTCCTGTACACGGAACTCAAGCGTCTCGTTTGTGCGCTGGATCTCATGGACATTGCGCTGCAAGACCTCGACCATCGCACGCAAGGTGCCGGTCAATGCCTCAATGTCGGTCACGAGGCTGTACGGCCAGGCAATGGCTTGATGACGGAGGAGTTTGCCTGGGAAATTCGTGGTGATCTCAGCCAGCGGTGCTAGCAACCGACGCCCCAGCAATCTCGCCAACAGGCATGCCAGGACGGCCAGCAACAGGATCGACAAAGCAGTATGTGAGGCAGTCATGATTATACACGTCCACCCTGTCGCCAGGCACAGGAGGAAAGCGTCCTTAGCCTTTGGGGAGGCCGAGCACGCGTTCGCCAATGATGTTGAGCTGAATCTCGGCTGTCCCGCCAGCGATAGTGGCAGAACGGGAGCGCAGAAAGCTGAACTGCCAAGCGCCGTCCTGCACCGCCCAGGCTGAACCGTGCATGAGTTGAGCATAGGGGCCCTCAAGTTCCATCGCCAGCTCCTGCGCGCGCTGCACAATGCGTGTCAGCGCCAGGCGATGTGCTGAGCCTTCTGGCCCAGGCGGCAGACCGCGTAGTCGTTTGGTGAGACAGCGGTATCCGTAGTATTTCACGGCTGCGCTTTCCGTATAGAGCTGCGTCAGCCGTTGCCGGATGACGGGCTCCTGGTGTCGTCCGCGCTGCCGGGCGAGGTCGACCAACTCCTGGATCAGCACTTGCACGTTCGCCTGCCCCAAAATGGACGTGGTAGCACGTTCATGCATGAGGAGACCAATGCCCACCATCCAGCCGTTGTTCAGCTCGCCTACCAGGTTGTCGCGGGGGACACGCACATTTTCAAAAAAGACCTCGTTGAACTCTGATTCCCCCGTGATCTGCTTGAGTGGTCGGATGGTGACGCCGGGACTGTGCATATCCACGATAAAACAGGACAGCCCTTGATGCTTGGGAACGGTCGTATCGGTGCGAGTCAGCAAAAAGCAAAAGGCCGCGTCGTGGGCATAACTCGTCCACACTTTCTGCCCGTTAATGACGAACTCGTCGCCGTCCTGGACAGCGCGTGTTTGTAATGAGGCCAGGTCAGACCCAGACCCAGGTTCCGAATACCCCTGGCACCAGATTTCCTCGCAGGTCAGCATCTTCGCCAGGTAGCGTTGCTTCTGGGCTTCTGTGCCGACTTCGATGAGGGTAGGCCCCACCATGCCCAGGGCAATACCGTTATAAGGCGTGGGGGCCTTGAAATGCGCCACTTCTTCATTAAAAATGGCCTGCTCCATGAGCGTGGCACCAGCACCGCCGTACTCCTTGGGCCATGAAAGACCGGCATATCCTGCCTCGTACAATTGCCGCGACCAATCTTTCAGGAACACAATTTTGTCGTGCAAGTCCACCGGCTCAAAGACGGTCTTCCCCCAGCCCGACGGTAAATGTTCCTGCAACCACTGACGCAGATTGTCTCGGAAGCGCTTTTCCTGCTCGGTGAGCTCAAAATTCATGCCGGTCTCCCTACTCATCAATTTTTAGTGCGTGATTACACCTGTGCTGTGTTCTCGCTTTATAGCATATTCTATACCCTAATGCCTCGTCCTTTGCGGTAGTATAGGACCTTTTATATACCAGACCTTAGTGGTCTCTTCTCCTAGCGTGGCTGCATGACGATGTCGACCAGGGCCAACCGGCCTTCGTCCTTGACGACACGGAGCGCGCGCTCCAGGGCAGGGCGAATGGCATCAGGGGTGGTGATGGGACCTTCACCATAGAGACCATAGGCCTGAGTCATCTGGGCGAAGTTGACTGGTGGATCGTCCAGCCGTGTGCCAATGCCGGCGTTGGCTGCGGGACGCTCACGGATGCGGGCGACGTCGAGGGCATGCTCTTCCGAGTTATAATACGAGCGGTTGTTGAACATCACGACGAGCAACGGGAGATGGTGATGCGCTGCCGTCCACAGGGCGCTCGGAGTGTACAACAGGTCACCATCGGCCTGGAGATTCACGCACACTTTCCCACTGTGACGATACGCCAGGGCACCGCCGAGCGCCGCGCCCATCCCGTATCCCAGGCCAGCGCCACCACTGCTGCCCAGGGCGCAGCCTGGGCGTGCCCAGTCCCATAAGCGTCGTGTCCAGGCTCCTACCGCATTATTGACCAACACCCAGTCTTCGTGCTTGATAACCTCCCACACTTCGGCAACCGCTGTTGGCACGGCAATGGGGCGCTGCACCCGCGCCAGGTGGGCGGCCTGTTGCCACTGCTGCCGCCGCGCCCGGTGCTGCGTGCTAAGATGGGTGGCCCGCGCCCTGATACGCGCTGTCTCTGCTCTGCCCAGGCGGGTCTGACACAGCGCCAGCAAGTGCGGCAGCGCCACGGCGGTATCGGCGGCGATGGGCAAGTCGACAGCCTGAAGACGCTCATAGTCGGCAGCCCAACTGCGCACCAGAAAATCGCCCATAGTGATATGGATGATCTGTGTCTGCGGGCCGATAGCAGGCTGAAACATGCGGGTAGCTTTATCGACACTGCCCAGGGCACCGAAAAGATCGAGGACGTCCAGGGCCAAAACGACATCCGCGTTAGCCAGCACGTCACTGGCAGCATCAGTGGCGTCAAGGCCATGCGTATTGGGGAAATTAAAGCGACCACCGCGGTCGATCACGGGCATGGCTAACAGCTCGGCCAGGCCTCTGAGGCTCTCGACGGCCGCCGGGTGCCGCCCCAGCAAGTCTGCGATGGCTACGGGATGCTCGGCCTGGACCAGCAGGTCCGCGGTGCGTTCTAGCGCCTCAGGGTGAGCCTGTGGCGGGGCTGGAGGCGCATAGCGTGGCGGATCAGGGAGCACCGGTGGGACGCGTATGACCTCTTCCTGCAGGCCGGCGTCGTAGCACACATAGATGGGTCCCTGCGGATCCGTCTGTGCAATGCGGTACGCTCGCAACAACGACTCCGGGACACTGGCCAGCGAGTGGGGCTGATCATCCCATTTGACGTAATCCCGGACGAGCGTGCCTTGGACCAGGGCTGTGTGGATCCAATCAATCCACGGGCGGCGTTGCGTGCTGTCCATAGGACCAGTCGCGCCCAGCGCGAGCACCGGAGCGCGGTCACACCAGGCATTGAATAGGGCCATGCTGGCATGCTGCAAGCCGACGATGTTGTGAATCAAGGCCGCCATGGGAGTCCCCGTGGCCTTGGCATAGCCATGCGCCAGCGCCACGGAGATTTCTTCATGACAGCACTGGATCAATTCTGGCATGTGGTTACCGCCATAATTCACGATGGAGTCGTGGAGACCGCGAAAACTGGCGCCTGGATTGCATGCCGCATAGACGATACCACAGGCCTGGAGCATATCGACGATGACATCGGAACCATACTGTGGCCGCCGCTGGGGCCGAGGTGGGGAAGGGTGAGTGAAATCACGGGCTGCAGACATGCCGGCTCTCCTCTAGGTAAGGTCTCGAATTTCTGTTATTGTGCCTGGCGCGCATATATGTTACAAGTACACACGGATAGACCGCACGAGCTAGGATACTTGATATACTATAGAAGTGCAGTGGCGGCTAGCTGCGGTTGGAGGGGAGTAAGATGTTAGCGGCAATTGATGTGCTCCCGCGCATTCTGATCATCGATGACGATAAGAGCCTGCTGGAATCTTATACGGTGTTGCTCGAGGACGAGTTTCAGGTCTCCACGGCTGAATCCGGGGAAAAGGGCTTAGACCTGCTGCGGCACGAGGACGTGCATCTTGTCCTGCTCGACGTCCGCTTACCAGACATCAACGGCATCGAAGTCTTACGCCGTATCAAGGCGTTAGATGAGAACGTCGACGTCATTATGATCACGGCCGTCAAAGACGTCCGTGTGGCTGTCGAGGCGATTAAACTTGGAGCCTACGATTATCTCGAGAAGCCCTTCGAAATCGACGAAGTTCTTTCCCTACTGCGACGTACACTAGAACATCAGAACTTGCTCCGTGAGGTGCTCTATTTACGTGATTTACGGGCCGAGGTCGATCGTTCTTTTGTGGTAGGCCGCAGCCCCAAGATGCGTCAAATTTACGACCTGATCGCACGCGTTGCTGACACCAACGCCACCGTACTCATCAGTGGGGAGAGCGGTGTTGGGAAAGAACTTATTGCCCGGGCGACCCATCAGCAGAGCCAGCGTCACCTCAACCCTTTTGTAGCGGTGAACTGTGCCGCCATCTCGGAGCACTTGGTCGAGAGCGAGCTTTTTGGCCATGAGCGTGGGGCGTTTACCGGGGCTGTCGAGATGCATCGCGGCAAATTCGAACTGGCGCATACGGGGACATTGTTTCTCGACGAGGTGGGGAGTTTACGCCTCGATTTGCAAGCCAAATTGTTGCGCGTGCTCCAAGAACGTGAATTTGAGCGCGTGGGGGGCGGTAAAACCATTCGCACGGATGTGCGGATTGTCGCTGCCTCTAATCAAGACCTCAGGCAGATGGTGGCCGACCGCACCTTCCGTGATGACCTGTTTTATCGTCTGAATGTGGTACCAGTCCATGTGCCACCGCTGCGCGACCGCCGTGAGGATATCCCGCTCCTCGTCAATCACTTCCTCATGAAGTACAACCAGGCCTTTGGACGCCAGGTGCAAGGCATGACGTCAGAGGCGCTAGCGCTCCTGACCCATTATCATTGGCCAGGAAATGTTCGCGAGCTAGAGAATGTGATCGAACGGCTGGTAGTCCTCAGCCGTCATCGTATCCTCGATATTGAAGACATGCCGCTCGACCTCAAATCAGTGCGGGGGCAACTGGCGAATGACCTCTTTGCCACAGGCGCTGACCTGCGTCAGGCCAAAGCCGAATTTGAGCGGCACTATATTGTACAAACGCTCGAAAAGTATAGTTGGAATCAGACAGAAGCTGCCAAGCGGTTAGGTATTCATCGCAATACACTGCTGACCAAAATGGACATGCTGCAGATCCGGCCCACTACCGCTTCCGAATCCTCGACGCCGAAAGCTCCTGAAGATTAGACATTATCGTCAATAAGAGACGTCATGAGCGTTGGAGAACATGCGCTCTCCAACGCCTCCCCCCAGCGGGGGAGGTCCTAGGCGGGGGCACATGACTGGACGAGCTGCTACACGAGCATGGCTCCTATTCCCGATCATGTC
>Ga0081538_10002460_pt1 | contig 18096 bp, 21 predicted proteins | sample TabmetS5T2R1_FD_71022 | JGI IMG/M metagenome (GOLD analysis project Ga0081538, IMG submission 71022) | Tabebuia heterophylla rhizosphere microbial communities from the University of Puerto Rico - S5T2R1 | ecosystem: Host-associated > Plants > Roots > Rhizosphere ... | reverse complement strand
CGCCGAGGCGCTGGCCCCGGGCGGTGCGCTGTGCCTGTCCGCGCCGCCGGCGCGGGGGGAGCCGCTCGGCGTCGAGGGCTGGACCGTGTTCTCGCGCGAGCTGCGGCTGACCGCGAGCTGGTCGGCGGGGCCGGACGACATGCGCGCGGCGCTCGCGCTGCTGCGCCGGGGCGCCGTGCGCGCGGACGAGCTGATCACCGCACGCTTCGGGCTCGACGAGACGGGCGACGCGCTGGCCGCGCAACGCGAGGGGCGTGCGCTCAAGGCGGTCGTGGTCCCGTGAGGGCGGCGCTCCTCTTCGGCCTCGAGGACCTGCGCGTGCTCGAGGTGGCGGACCCGGTGCCGGGGCCGGACGAGGTCGTCGTCCGCATCGAGGCGGCGACGTCGTGCGGTACCGACGTGAAGACCTGGCGCCGCGGTCACCCGCTGCTCTCGTCCTACCCGGCGCCGCTCGGCCACGAGACGTGCGGCGTGCGCGAGGACACCGGCGAGCGCGTGCTGGTCGGCGACAGCGTGGCCTGCGGGACGTGCCGCTCGTGCGCCGCCGGGCGCCCGCAGATCTGCCGCGAGCCGCGCTGGATCTTCGGCGGCTTCGCGGAGCAGATCGCGGCCCCGGAGGCGGCGCTGCACGCCGTGCCCGACGGGCTCGAGCCGGCGGCCGCCGCGATGGCCGAGCCGCTCGCCGCCGCCGTCCACGCCATCGCCCGCGCGCCGAGCCGGCAGCTCGCGCCCGACGCCGGCGTGCTCGGCGGCGGGCCGATGGGCCAGATGCTCGCCGCCCTGCTCGTCGCCGAGGGCCGGACGGTCACGCTCGCCGACCGCCACGCCGAGCGCCGCGCGCAGGCCGAGACGGCCGGCGCGATGAGCCGCGAGGTGCTCGCCGACCACGACGTCGTCTTCGAGGCGGTCGGTCGCCCCGACGCCTGGCGCGCCGCCGTCCAGGCCTGCGCCCCCGGCGGCTGCGTCGTGTTCGTCGGCGGCTGCAAGGCCGGCACCGACGCCGTCCTCCCCACCCGCCCGCTCCACTACGAGGAGCTCGATCTCCGCGGCGCCTTCCACCACTCGCCGGAGGAGGTCGACCGCGCGCTCGCGCTGCTCGCCGCCGGCGAGGTCGACTGGCGCGCGCTCGCCGCCGGCCCGATCGGGCTCGAGGACCTCCAGCAGGCGCTGGCCGGCGGCAACGAGGGCCCGGCGCGCAAGTGGGTCGTCATCCCCTGACGCGCCCGGCGCGCAAGCGGGTTGTCAACGCCTGCCGATTAGCACTTTGAAGGTGTAACACGGCGTCAACACGGGAACGCCGTTGTGGAATGTCCACCGTGGCAACAACCGTGCCCAAGAAGCGCTTCTCGCAGGCTGAGGCCCTGGCGCTGTGGCGCCGCTACCGCGAGAGCGGCGACGCGCAGCTGCGCGACCGCCTGATCATGACCTACGCCCCGCTCGTGAAGTACATCGTCTACCGCAAGATCCGAGAGGTCCCCTCCCACCAGGAGGCGGACGACTACATCTCGCGCGGCCTCGAGGCGCTGATCCAGTCGATCGACCGCTACGACCCCGCCAAGGGCGCCACGCTGGAGCAGTTCCTATGGACCCGGATCCACGGCGCCGTGCTCGACGAGCTGCGGCGGCAGGACTGGGCGCCGCGCTCCGTCCGCCGCTTCGACCGCGAGGTGGCCAAGGCGGCGCGCTCGTTCCGTGCCCTCCACGGCCGCGAGCCGGCCGACGCCGAGCTGGCCGACGCCCTCGCCGTCTCGCTCGAGGAGCTGCGCGCTCATCGCGAGGACGTCGCGCGCGCCGACGTCGGCTCGCTCAACGCGGCGGCCGGCGAGGCGCAGGACGACGAGACGGGCCTCGAGCGCGTCGAGCTGCTGCAGTCGAGCGACGAGCGGAGCCGGCCCGAGCACGCGGTCATGATCGGCGACACCAAGCGCGCGTTCCGCGAGGCGTTCGAGACCCTCACCACGCGCGAGCAGGAGATCTGCGTCCTCCTCTACGTCAAGCACCTCACGCTGCGCGAGGTCGGGCACGTGATGGGCGTCACCGAGTCGCGCGTGTCGCAGCTGCACTCCGGGCTGCGCAAGAAGCTCCGCGAGCAGCTCGGCGGCCACGAGGACGCGCTCAGCCTGATGGACGCGTGACGGCCGCAGTCCGCCGCCACCGCAGGCCGAGCTCTCGCCCCGCCGCTTCGGCCGTCTCGAGCAGCGCCTGGCCTTCTCCGTCGGACAGCAGCAGCCCGAGCTCCCGCCGCGCGTTCGCCAGGTAGGCGCGAGCGTCCATGCGCTCGCACAGGGCGATCGCCTCGCGATAGTGGCGCTCCGCCTCGTCCGCGCGCCCGAGCGTCAGCGCGAGGCGCCCGAGCGTGCCGGACATCGGGCCCGCGTGCGAGATCATGACGCCCGCGAACGGCGCGAGCACGTCATAGAGGCGGGCGGCGCCGGCCTCGTGGCCGAGCTGCTCGCAGACGTCTGCCGCCCAGATCATGGTCCCCGCCCAGCCGAGCCCGCGCGGCGCGCGATCGAGGCCTCCGGTGAGCGCCGCCTCGAACCCGTCGCGCGCGACCTCCATCTCGCCGCGCTCGCACTCGAGGATCGCCTGGAAGACGTAGGTCCACGCCGGCCGCTGCGCGAGCGCCTCGACGCGTTCGCTCATCAGCGGCGCAAGCTCCGGCAAGCCGCCTCGTAGGACCCGGACGCACCACATCGTGGCCGCGAGGGTCCCGGCGACCACATTCGGCGGGAACCCGCCCGCTCGTGCGAGCTCGGCGGCGCGCACCGCCTCCCGCTCGGCATCCTCCAGCCGACCGGCGAGGACGAGCCGCGTGCTCGACCACACCGTCGCTGTCCACCGCGCCGCCGGCACGCGGGCCGTCTCGTGAGCCGCCGCAAGCGCCGCGTCGGCGCCTGCGACGTCACCCATCTCGACGAGGACGATGTACCGGAACACGTGGCCGCTGGACACGGCGTACGGCAGCCCGTCGTCGCCGCCGGCGATCAGCTCATCGGCGAGCTCGAGCCGGAGGTCCAGCGACTCGAGGCCCATCACCGTCCAGGAATGCGAGAGCAGGGCCGACGCGAGCGCGGTCGGGTCGCCCGCCCCGCGCGCCAACGTGACCGCGCGCTCCACCATCGCCCGCCGCTCATCCTCCTCGACGATGTTCGGCACTTCGACCGCGAGGTAGCCGAGCAGCCGAGCGCGGACCGCGTCCGCGTCCTCCGGCAGCAGCTCGAGCGCGCGCCGCAGGAGCGCGGCCATCTCCGCGTCGTCGAACATGAAGTCGGTCGCGAGCTCGAGCCCGATCGCGAGCAGCGCCTCAGCCATCCGCGTCCCGTCCCCGGCGGCCTCGGCATCGGCCGCGACCGCGCGCAGCACGTCGCCGGCGCGCTCGTCGCCGGCCAGCCGCAGGGCCCGGCCGTGGACGATCTCGAGATCGAGTCGCTGCTCGGGCTCGACCTCGGGGAGCCGCGCCTGCGCAGCGAGCGCCTGCTCGTAATGGCCCGCGGCGAGGTCGAACGCGAGGGCGGCCGCGGCCTCGTCGCCGGCCGCGACGGCATAGCGGAGAGCATCGGCGGCGTCGACCTGCCCCGCGGCGGCCGCGAACTGGGTCGCGAGCTCGGCCGCGGGGACGGCGCGGCGCGTGGCGGCGAGCTCGAGGGCGCGGGCGATCCGCGCGTGCAGTCGCACGCGCCGCCCGGCCGCCACGTCGCCGACGATCGTCTGCCGCACGAGGGCGTGCGTGAACGCGAAGCGGTCGAGTGCGCCGGCGGGCCACACGAGCCGTGCCGCCTCGGCCGCCTCGAGCAGGTCGAGCGTGCGGTCCTCGTCGAGGCCCGCGGCCACGGCGACGACGTCGACGTCGAACTGCGGGCCGGCGACCGCGGCCGCGGCCAGGAGCTCGGCCGCTCCGTCCGGGAGGCGGTTCAGGCGCCAGCGGACGACGTCGCGCACGCGCGGCGTGACGGCGGTCGCCGGGTCGCCGTCCTCGGCCAGCGCGCGGACGACCTCGCCGACGAAGAAGGGGTTGCCCTCAGTCGCGTCGCGCACGCTGCCTGCCAGGCCGGCGCCGCGGCCGGCCTCCTCGAGGATCGCCGCCACGTCGTCCTCGCCGAGCGGCCCGAGCTCGATCCGCTCCACCTCCGGCCGGCGCGCGAGCCCCGTGACGACCTCGGCGAGCAGGGCCGAGCGGGCGGGCTCGGTGTCGCGATACGTGCCGACGACCAGCAACCGCATCGGCCGGGCCGAACCGAGCACGTGCCGCAGGAGGTGGAGCGACAGCTCGTCGGCCCAATGCAGGTCGTCGAGCACGAGCAGGATCGGCGCGACGCCCGTGGCGGCAGCGAGCAGGTCGGCGACGGAGTCGAGCGTGCGCAGCCGCTCGAGGTCCGGGTCGGCGGCCGCCGGCTCGGCGATCCCCGGCAAGCGCGCGGCCAGCGCCGGGAGCAGGCCGACCAGGTGCGAGGCGGCCGCGCCGAGCTGCACGCGGAGCTCGTCGGGCGGGCACGCGGTCACGTAGGCGGACAGCGCCTCCGTGAACGGCTGCGCCGGCGGCGCGAGGCCGTCGTCGCAGTGGCCGAAGAGGACGACGGCGTCGCCTGCGCGGGCCGCCAGCTCGGCGGCAAGACGCGTCTTGCCGATCCCCGGCTCGCCGGTGAGGAAGACGCCGCCCCGGCGGCCGCCGGCGGCCGCGGCCAGGGCGGCCTCCAGCGCGGCGAGCTCCGCAGTGCGGCCCGCGAGCCCCATTGCCGTCTCGACGGCCAGGGCGGGCGCGAGCGGCACGGCCGCGGTCCGGCGCGTGCTCCAGCGGACCTCCCACGCACGCACCGGCGCCTCGATGCCGTGCAGGCCGATCTCGCCGGCGTCCGCGAGCTCGGCCTCGACGCCGCCGGCCAGGAGCCGCACCGAGTCGGCGACCAGGATCCGGCCCGGCTCGGCCGCGTCGCAGATCCGCTGCGCGAGCACGACCGGCATGCCGAAGCAGTCGCCGTCCTCCCACGTCACGTCGCCCGCCGCCAGGCCGACCCGCATCCGGAGCTCCTGCCGGTCGGCCGCGCGCTGGAGGTCGACCGCGCACGCGACCGCGGCGCCGGCCGACTCGAAGACGATCATCAGGCCGTCCCCGAGTGCCTTCACCTCGCGCCCGCCGTGCAGTGCGAGCGCGTCGCGCAGCCGGCCCTCGTGCTCGCGCCGCAGCGCGTCGGCGGCCTCGTCGCCGAGCCGCACCCGCTGCGCGGTCGAGCCCGCGAGGTCGGTGAAGAGGATCGTCGCCGTCGCGCGCCGCGGCTCCGGCGCGCCCTGCGCGGGAGCCGCGAGCTCCAGCTCGGGCGCGTGGGCCAGGATCGCGGCGTTGAGACGGTCGAGCTCGGGGCGCGGTCGTACGCCGAGCTCGGCGTCGAGCGTGCGGACGGCCGCGCGGTAGACCTCGAGCGCGTCGCCCTGACGGCCGGCGCGGTAGAGCGCAAGCATGAGCTGGGCCCGCAGCCGCTCGCGCAGCGGGTGGTCGGTGACCAGGGCCTCGAGCTCGGTCGTGAGCTCGCCGTGGCGTCCAAGCGCGAGGTCGGCCTCGATGCGGTCCTCGAGCGCGGCGATACGGCGCTCGTCGAGCCGCGCCGTCTCGATGGCGGCGAACGGCTCGTAGGCAACGTCGGCCAGCGGCGGTCCGCGCCACTCCTCGAGCGCGGCCCGCAGCCGCGCCGCGGCGCGCTCCGGCCGGCCGGCGGCGAGCGCGGCGCGGCCCTCCTCGCACCCGTGCTCGAAGCGCTCGAGGTCGAGCTCGCCCCGCTCGAGCCGGAACGCGTAGCCGGCGGCGGTGCTGACCACCCGGGCGCCGTGCGGCCCGAGCGCCCGTCGCAGGCGGGAGACCGCCACGTGCAGCGCCTTCGGCCCGTCGTTCGACGCCTGGGTGCCCCACAGGTCCTCGACCAGCGCGCCCTGGGAGGCCGGCTCGCCGCGGCGCAGCAGCAGGAGCGCGAGCAGCGCTCGCTGGCGCGCGCCCGGCACCGTCAGCAGCTGCCCGGCGACCCTCGCTTCGACCGGTCCGAGGAGGCGGAGATCCACGGGCCAAGCATCTCCGACCCGACCGGTCGTGTCATGTCCTCACCTCGGAGAGCCGCCGTTCGAGGAACGCCCGCTCGGCGGGGACCGCGGCGTGCTCGAGCGCCCGTTCGTACGCGGCGGCCGCCTCGCGGGTGCGTCCGAGCCGGCGCAGCAGGTCGGCGCGGGCGGAGTGGAGCAGGTGGTAGCCCTCGAGCTCGCCGGCCAGCTCGTCGATCAGCGCCAGGCCGGCCTCCGGGCCATGCGCCATCGCGACCGCCACGGCGCGGTTGAGCGCGACCACCGGCCCGCCCTGGACCGCGAGCAGGCGGTCGTAGGCGGCGACGACCTGCGCCCAGTCGGGGCCGCCCGGCACGGCGTGCTGGCCGGCGATGAAGGCCTGCAGCGTGTAGGGCGCGTCGCCGCCGCCGAGCTCGATTGCGCGCTCGACCTCAGCGCTCCCCTCCTCGATGGCCGCCGCGTCCCAGCGCGAACGGTCCTGGTCCTCCAGCAGCACGAGCCGGCCGGCGGCGTCGACGCGCGCGTCGCGGCGCGAGTCGTGCAGCAGCATCAGGGCGAGGAGCGCGTGCGCCTCCGGCTCGTCCGGCATCAGGGTGCAGAGCACGCGCGCGAGCCGGATCGCCTCGGCGCACAGCTCGCGGCGGACGAGCGCCTCGCCGGCCGTGGCCGCGTAGCCCTCGCTGAAGATCAGGTAGAGCGTCGCCAGCACCGACGCGCGGCGCGCCGGAAGGTCCTCCTCGCGCGGCAGCTCGAAGCGGATGCCGGCCCCGCGCAGCTTGCGCTTGGCGCGCTGGAGCCGCTGGGCCATCGCCTCCTCGGAGACGAGGAACGCGCGCGCGACCTCGCGCGTGGACAGCCCGCCGAGCGCGCGCAGCGTGAGCGCCACGCGCGCCTCGGGGGCGAGCGCCGGGTGGCAGCAGGCGAAGATCAGCTCGAGCCGCTCGTCGGGGATCTCGGCCGACGGCTCGAGGGCCTCGACCCGGGCGAGGGCGTCGTCCCCCACGAGCCGTCCCCGGGCCTCGTCGCCCGCCGCGACCCGTCCCTCCGCGGCGACGAGGTCGCCGGGCGCCGCCACCGGCGTCGTGCGCCGCTCGCGCCGCAGGCGGTCGATCGCCTTGTTGCGCGCGGTCGTGGCGATCCAGGCGGCGGGGTTGGCGGGGACGCCGTCGCGCGGCCAGCGCTCGAGCGCGACGACGAACGCCTCCTGGACCGCCTCCTCGGCGCGGTCGAGGTCCCGCAGGGCCCGCGCCAGGACGGCGACCGCCTGTCCCGACTCGCGCCGGAACAGGCGATCGATCGCTGCCCCGGGCGCGCTCAGCTCGGACCACCGATCAACCGTGGTTGCCTCGGCGCCGTGGGCCGAGTCAGAGTCGATCGGCCGCGCATCCGATGTGGCGGGTCACCTGGGATCGCGGCCGATCGGCTCTGGCGAACGGCCACGGTGACGAGGCGCCGCGGGAATCGGTGGTTCGAGCTCAGCCTGCGTGAGTCTCCGCGTCGGGCAGCTCGTAGCCCGCGGCCTCGTAGTCCATGACCGGGCGGACCTCGACCGAGCCGGACTCGCCGAGGTCGGGGACCTTCGCGGCCCATCCCAGCGCGGCGTCGAGGTCAGGGCACTCGAGCAGGTAGAAGCCGCCGAGCTGCTCGCGCGTCTCGGCGAACGGCCCGTCGGTGTGCACGACCTCGCCGTCCTTGATGCGGACCGTGGTCGCCGCGGCGGTCGGCGCAAGGCCTTCGCCCGCCACGAACGCGCCGCTCGCGGTCAGGTCCTCGCCGAACGCGCTCCATCGCTGCATGTCCTCGGCGCTGTCCTCGGGCGACATGTTCTCCCAGCGGGTCTCGTCGCCGTACAGCAGCAGCAGGTACTTCATCGCGCCACCTCCCGAGAGTGGATCTCGCCGTCGGCGCCGACGGCCTCGTAGTCCATGACGGGGCGGACCTCGATGGCCCCGTACCGCGCGCCGGGCATCCGTGCGGCCCAGCCGATCGCCTCGTCGACGTCGCGGCAGTCGAGCAGGTAGTAGCCGCCGAGCTGCTCGCGCGTCTCGGCGAACGGCCCGTCGCTGGTCAGCACCTCGTCGCCGCGCACCCGGACGGTCGTGCTCGTGCCGCTGGGCGAGAGGCCCTCGCCGCCGAGCATGACGCCCGCCTCGGTGATCTCGCGCGTGTACGCCTCGTAGGCGGACATCATGTCCTGGAGGTCCTGCGGGGTCGCTTGCGCCCACTGTGACTCGTCGCTGTAGATCGTGAGCAGGTACTTCATCTGAAGCCCTCCGTCGGTCGTCGCAGCGCCCTCCGCGCCACGTTCACCCTACCGACGGCGGGGTCGGTCGCAAGCGACAAACGTGGCGCGTCAGCGCTCGTCGCGCCAGCGCAGGTGCTCGACGATCCGGTGCGAGTCGCAGATCGCCTCGTCGCCGACGACCAGCAGCGGGACGCGGTCCTGCCCGGTGAGCGCGTCGACCTCCTCGCGGTCCGCCTTGCGCCACGGCACCCGCCGCTCCTCGAACTCGAGCCCGCGGCGGCGCAGCTCGCGCGCCACGCGCCCGCATGGGCACAGCCGGTCGGTCGGGGTGCGGCAGCGGTAGAGGATCACCGGACGACCTCGCGCACGACGCGGCCGACCACCCGCAGCGGCAGCGGCTGCCGCGTGCCGGAGCGCCGCAGCCGGTCGCCGAGCCGCTCCTGGTGGTAGCGCACGGTCTCCTCCACCGTGTCCTCGTGTGGCCGCGTCTGCCACCCGAGCTCGCGCCGCGCCTTCGCCGACCGGTACGTCCACCAGTGCGCCGCGGCGCGCACCTCGGCCGCGCTCGCCATCCTCGGACCGGGCGTGCGTGCCGCCGCCTCGGCCAGCGCGAGCGCGACCGGCAGCGGCACTCGCAGCGCCGGCCCTTCGACGCCGGAGATGCGCTCGAGCTCGCCGAACAGCCGCTCCCACGTGTAGTTGCGCGTGCCGAGGATGTAGCGCTCGCCGCCCACACCGCGCTCGTCGCACAGGAGCAGGCCGGCGGCGACGTCCTCGACGTCGACGATGCAGATGGCGCCGTCCACGTAGGCCGGGATCCGGCGCAGCAGGAAGCGGCGCACGACCTCGGTCGACGACTTGCGGTCGTCGCCCGCGCCGAACACGTGGCCGGGACAGGCGAGCACGACGTCGAGCCCGCGGGCCGCGACCCGCAGCGCCTCCACCTCGGCGGCGTGCTTGGCGTCCGCGTACGGGATCCCGAGCGGGCCGGTGCGCACGTGGCGCTCGTCGAGCGCCCCGCCGCGCCGCGCGGGGCCGATGGCCGCGACCGACGAGACGTGCACGACGCGCTCGACGCCCGCCGCGAGGCACGCCTCGAGCACGTTGCGCGTGCCCTCGGCGTTGATCCGCATGAGCTGCTCGGCCGGCAGCCGCAGGTACGTCGTGCCCGCGACGTGGAAGGCCCGCTCGACCCCGCGGGCGGCGCGCCGGAGCGCCGCGCGGTCGCCGACGTCGGCCTTGACGCGCTCGACGTCGAGGCCCTCGAGCGCATCGGCGCGCGACGAGGCGCGCACGGTCACGCGCACGTCGTCGCCGCGCGCGAGCAGGGCGCGCACCACGTGCGAGCCGATGAACCCGGTCGCACCGGTCACCAGGACCCGAGGCACGGCCGCGAGGATAGGCTGCCCGGCATGCCCGGGGTCGCAGTGGTCACCGACACGACGCACTACCTCCCGGCCGACGTGGTCGCGCGGCACGAGCTCCACATGGTCTCGCTGTACGTGAACTGGGACGGCCGCACCGACCGCGAGAGCGACCTGCCGGACTACGACGCCTTCTACGACCACATGCGCACGGCGGCCACGCTGCCGAGCACCTCGCAGCCGTCGGTGGGCGACTTCCTGGCCGTCTACGAGCCGCTCGTCGAGGCCGGCGACGACGTGCTCTCGATCCACCTCTCGGGGGGCATCTCGGGGACCGTCGAGGCGGCCCGCCAGGCCCGCGACGCGCTCGTGGAGCGCGGGGTGTCAGCCGAGCGGATCGAGATCCTCGACTCCGACACCGGCTGCGCCGGCCACGGGCTGATGGCGATCGCCGCCCAGAACGCCGTCCGCGGCGGCGGCGACCTGGCGGGCGCGACCGCGGCGGCGAAGCAGCTGCGCGACGAGATGAAGATCCTCTTCGCCGTCGACACGCTCGAGTACCTCCGCCGAGGCGGCCGGATCGGCGGCGCGCAGGCGTGGATCGGGTCGGCGCTGAAGATCAAGCCGATCCTCTCGATCGACCGCGAGATCACCCCGATCGAGCGCGTCCGCACCGCTGGCCGGGCGTTCGAGCGGATGGTCGACCACCTGCGCGGGTTGCGCGACGGCGGCGCGGACACGTTCTTCGTCCAGCACATCCAGGCGCACGAGGTCGCCGCGCGGCTGGCCGAGCGCGGCGCCGAGATCTACGGGCGGCCGCCGGAGTTCGTGTCCGAGATCGGGCCCGTGATCGGCGCCCACGTGGGGCCGGGGCTGTTCGGGGTCACGGGGCTGCGGGGCTCGGTCCTGGGCCCGGTTTAGCCACCGCCGGCGCGATCTGGCGCCGCTCGGCGCGGTACTCGCGGTAGGCGATCTGGATCGCGGCGGCGGTCGGGATCGCCAGCAGTGCCCCGAGGATGCCGAAGAGCGCCGAGCCGAAGAGCACGGAGACGAGCACGATCAGCGGCTCGAGCTGGACGGCGCGAGCCTGGATGCGCGGCTGGATGATGTTGTTCTCGACCTGCTGGTAGACGATCGCGAAGACGGTCCAGATGATCGTGTCGACGGGGAAGTCGCTGAACAGCGTGACGATCCCGACGATGATCGCGCCGAGCGTGGCGCCGACGAGCGGGATCAGGTCGAGCAGGAAGACGACGACGGCGAGCGGCAAGGCGAAGTCGACGCCGAGGATCATCAGCATGATCCAGCTCGTCACGCCGGCGACCGTCGCCTGCAGCAGCGCGCCGGCGACGTAGTTGCCGATCGCGTTGCCGATGCGGCCGAAGAGGTTGTGCCACCACTCCTTGCGCTCGGGTTGGTACTCGTCGATCCAGGCGTCGAGGAAGCGCCGGCCGCTCCCGAGCATGAACAGCGAGAGGACGATGATCGTCACCGCCGCGAAGATCGAGTTGATGAGCCCGACGCCGATGTCGCCGAGCACGCCCGCGGCGTCGCCGAGCCGGGCCGGGAGCTTGGCCGCCTGCTCCTCGAGCTTGCCGGTGATGTCGTAGTCGTCCTGGAGCTGGCGCAGGCGTTCGTTGTCGTTGACGAACTCCGTCACCTGGTCCGCGTACTCCGGCAGGTTCTGCACGAGGTTGTTGGCCTGCGTGACGATCGGCGGCACGAGCAGCCCGATCAGCGCGAACGGCGTGAGGATGAGCACCAGGTAGACGATCGCGATCGCGAAGCCCCGCTTCATGTGGTTCGAGAGGAACGCGATCGGCCCGGAAAGCGCGATGGCCAGGAACGCCGCGATGAAGATCCACGTCAGCGGCTGCCGCAGCAGGTACATCAGCAGCAGCGTCACCACCACGGCGACGACGACCAGGACCACGCGCAGGACCGCCTTGACGGTCGGGAAGTACGTCGGGCTCGCGGCAGGGGCGGACATCGCGCTCGGCCCCGCTTTCGCCGCCGGGGCGCGAACGCCTGCCCGCGCCTAGTAGTACTCGCGCGACTTGCGGCGGCCGGTCAGCAGCCCGGTCATCGCCGCGATCCCGCCGCCGAGCACGAAGCCGGCGACGGCGGCCCCGATCAGGACCTCCTTCTTGTGGCGCTCGAGCTGGCCGCGCCAGTCGGTCGCCTTCGTCACCTCGCCGCGCAGGCGCTCGACGGCGAGGCCGAGCTCGGCCCGGTTGGCCTCGATCGACTGGCGGATCTCCGAAGCGCTGCGCGTCTCCGCCATCACCGCGGCCCCTGGATCTGGGCGGGCTGCGAGGTCGTGACGGTCTCCTTGATCAGCTTCCCCTCCTCGATCGCCATCTGCGGCGTCGGCGGCGCGCCCCGCTTGATGAAGCGGGTGGCCAGGAAGCCGGCCAGCCCGCCGAGGAGGAAGAGCACGACGGCGACGACGAGGAAGCCGATCCAGAAGTTGGCGCCCCCCGGGCCGTCGATGACCTTCCAGATCGCCCAGGCGGCGGACTCCAGCAGGTAGATCAGCCCGAAGACCGCGAAGATGCCGGCCACGATCCCGACCACCGCGCCCTTGAGGAGCTTGATGACCTTCTCGGTGACCTCGGTCTTGGCGAGCTCGATCTCCTCGCGGATCAGCAGCGACGCCTTCTCGCTGACGTCCTGGATCGCCTGGCCCAGCTCTGATGTGTCGGTGCCGTTCGCCATGTCAATCGAAGATGCGCTTGAGGATGCGGGCGGCGAGGAACGAGCCGGCGAACGCCGCGCCGACCAGCACCTCGGTCCGTTGGGTGATCGACGCCGCCGGCGGCGTCGGGGTCGGTCGTGGCGGCATGGTGGTGGCCGTCGGCGCCCCCTCGCGCTCCGCCTCGGCCTCCGCGTGCAGGCGCTCGGCCTTCTCGCGCTGCCGCTGCTCCTTCTGCTCGAGCTTCTCGGCCTCCTTGGTGGCGTCCTCGGCCGCCTTCTCGGCCTTGGCACGCTCCTCCTCGGTGCGCCGGGCGTCGGTCAGCGCGATGTTCTCGCGCAGCTCGGCGCCGCGCGCCTCGGCCGTCGCCTTGTCGGGATCCTCGCTCATTCGGGGGGATCTTCCCCGAAGGCCCGGCGCCAAATCACCGCCGCGACCTTGGACGTCGCGATCGACGCCAGCGCGCCGAGACCCGCGAGCAGGCCGGACCAGAGCAGGCGCTTGACCATCTCGTTGTCCGTCATGGCCGCGGAGTCTATGCGGCGAGACCGTCGCAGATCGTCTCGACGACGTAGCCCTTGGCGCGCTCGTAGGCGTCGTCGCCCTGCTCGAGCGTGCCGAAGATCCAGCCGGTCAGGACCTGCTCGATGGCGCCGTAGAAGGCCATGGCGGCGAACTCGGGGCTGACCGAGTCGCGGAACTCGCCGCGCGCCTGCGCCTGGGCGACGATGCCGCTGATCTGACCGTAGGCCTCGCTGATCTTCGCCAGGTGGGCGGCGCCGAACGAGTTCGCCGCGCGCGTGACCTCGACGATGATCACCTTCATCAGGTCGGGGTCGTGGCGGTAGGAGTCGACGATGAAGCCGGCGATCGCGAGCAGCTTGGCGCGCGCGGGCTCGTCGCGGGCGTCGACCTCGCGGATCGCGTCGAGCATCACGTCCCAGCGCTCGAGGAACAGGGTGTCGAGCACCTCGTCCTTGGACTGGAAGTAGTGGTAGACGAGCCCGTAGGCGACGCCGGCCTCGTCGGCGATGTCCGACACCCGGCAGGTGTGGAAGCCCTGGCGCGCGAACACGCGCACGGCGGCGTCGAGGATGATGCGCCGCTTGTCGACCGGCGCGCTGCGCGCGGGCGTCGCCACTACGCGTGAACCTCCTGGGGCCAGGCGTAGGCGCCGGGCCTGCGGTTGGCGAGCGACGGCAGCGTGCGGCGGACCTCGGCCTGGCGGTCGAGGTCGAGCTCGGCGGTGATGAAGGTCTCGCTGTCCGGTGCCTGGGCGAGCACGACTCCCCAGGGGTCGACGATCATCGACCGCCCGCCCGAGCGGTAGCCCTTGGCGTGCTCGCCGACCTGGTTGGCGGCGATCACGAACGCCTGGTCCTCGATCGCCCGCGCGCGCAGGAGCACCTCCCAGTGGTCGCGCGTGGTGGCGAGCGTGAACGCGGCCGGGACGGTGAGGATCCGGGCGCCGCGGACGGCGAGGATCCGGTACAGCTCCGGGAAGCGCAGGTCGTAGCAGACGCTCAGCCCGAGCTCGACGCCGCCGGCCGTCTCGGAGACGACGAGCTCGTCGCCGCCCTCCTCGTGCTCGGACTCGCGGTAGGTGCGCCCGCCGACCTCGACGTCGAACATGTGGACCTTGCGGTAGACGGCGCGGGTCTCGCCGTCGGGACCGAAGTGCACGGACGTGTTCGAGCCCTTGTCACGGTCGCGGACGCGCTCGGCGATCGAGCCGGCCACCAGGTCGATGCCGAGCTCGCGCGCCGTCGCGGCGGCCCAGCGCAGGGCGGGACCGTCGAACGGCTCGGCGCCGGCCGCGGTCTCCTCCGGCGTGCCGAGCACCGCCCACTTCTCCGGCAGGACGACGAGCTCCGCGCCGGCGGCGGCGGCCGCGCGGGTGAGCCGGTCGGCGGTGGCGAGGTTGCGCTCGCGATCGGCGGTGGACGTGAGCTGGACGGCGGCGGCGCGCACGGGTGGATCTCCTTCCCCTGAGATTGACTGGTCAGTCAACCTCCGGTCCGGCAGCATACCGCGCCAAATGGCGACCCGATCGTGGCGCGGTCCAGGTCCGGGCAGGCCGGCCCTTCCGCTTCCTCCCGGGCGGATGCCGCTCCAGCGCGGCGGCCGGCCGCTCAAGCGCTGGAGCTACGTCGGCGCGTACGGGCCGGACCTGATGGTGTGCGCCGCGAGCGGGCGGATCGGCGTCGTGCCGTTCTCGTGGTGGGCGGTGTGGGACGGCGAGCGGCTGCGCGAGGGCCGGGGGCGGCTCGACGTCGAGATCGAGGGCGGCGCCGCGATCGAGGTCGTCTCGCCGCACGGCAGGCAGTACGCATGGACGCGCAAGCACGAAGCGCGAGTGCGATTCGGGGTGCACGACCTGCGCGGCATCGTCGACCAGTCGGCCGGCTACCACGCGCGCCACACGGCCTGGCGCTGGTCGGCGGGCGTCGGGACGCTCGTCTCGGGCGAGCCGGTCGCCTGGAACCTCGTCGAGGGGATCCACGACGCGCCCGAGGCGTCCGAGCGCACGGTCTGGATCGCCGGCGAGCCGCGCGAGGTGGCGCCGGTGGCGTTCGACGGGCTCCAGGCGGTCGGCGCGCTCCGGTTCGAGCCGGTGGCCGTCCGCGCGGCCCGCGAGAACTACCTCGTCATCCGCTCCGACTACGAGCAGCCGTTCGGCACGTTCAGCGGCTCGCTCCCGGGCGCCGGCGAGCTGCGCGAGGGCTGGGGCGTGATGGAGCGCCACGACGTCCGCTGGTAGGGAACCGCCGGACTCCGGCGGGTGTAGCCCTCGTATGAGACCCATGAGCCGCATCTTCATCGTGCTGCTCCTCGCCTTCGCCGCCACCACCGGCACGGCCTCCGCCGGCGGCTGGGCCACCGTCGAGCTGGACGAGTCGCCCAGCGGGATCGTGGCCGGCGAGCCCTGGCGGGTCGAGCTGATCGTCAAGCAGCACGGCATCACGCCGATGGACGACCTCTCGCCGAGCGTGAGGATCGACAACGGCGAGGGCGTCGTGCGGACCTTCCGGGCGCAGCCCGCCGGCCGCCCCGGCACATACGTGGCCGAAGTGACCTACCCGAGCGCGGGCACATGGAGGACGCGCCTGTTCGACGGGTTCACGGACGCGTACCCGCACCGCCTCCCGGAGATGGACGTGCCGCCCGCCGCGGCGAGCGCCGGGTTCCCGTGGCACCAGACGGTCGCCATCGGCGTCATCGCCCTGCTCTTCCTCGCCGGTCTCCTCGCCGTGTCTGACCGGCCGCGCCTGCGGCTCGGTACCGTCACGCTCCGTGGACGAGCGGCATGAGGTAGGCGTCGGTCCCCATCCGCAGCCCTGGCCGGACGACCCCCGGCTGGATCCATCGCTGCTCGCGGATGGGGACCGCCGCAACGTCGTCGACCGCTACCGCTACTGGCGCCGCGACGCGATCGTCGCCGACCTCGACACCCGCCGGCACCCGTTCCACGTCGCCGTCGAGAACTGGGAGCACGACCTGAACATCGGGACGGTGGTGCGCAACGCGAACGCGTTCCTCGCGGCCGAGGTCCACATCGTCGGCCGCCGGCGCTGGAACCGGCGCGGGGCGATGGTCACCGACCGCTACCAGCACGTCCGCCACCACGCCACCCTCGCGGCGTTCGCGGACTGGACGGCGGAGCGCGAGCTGCCGGTGATCGGCATCGACAACCTGCCCGGCGCGCTGGCGATCGACGGCTACGCGCTGCCCGAGCGCTGCGCGCTGCTGTTCGGCCAGGAGGGGCCGGGACTGTCGCGCGAGGCGCGCGAGCTGGCGGCCGTCGTCCTCGCCATCCGCCAGTTCGGCTCGACCCGCTCGATCAACGCCGCGGCCGCCTCGGCCGTGGCGATGCACGAGTGGGTACGCAGACACGCGGCCGACACGCCCTGAGCGCGAGCGTCATAGCTTGCCCGTGGGAGGCTCCTTCAGCTGGTTCATGACGCGCAAGCTCGTGGCGCTCGCGGTCACCGTGGTGCTGGCGCCGACCGTCGTGTGGACGGTCTTCAACGGGCTGCGCGGCACGGGCGGCCAGCCGCTCTACGACGTCGCGGCCGACTACGTCGTCGCCACGTACTGGCACTTCGACCTCGGGACCTCGCCGGCGTACTACGGCGGCAAGGTGTCGTCGGTCGTCGCCTACACGCTGCCCGCCGACGTCGCGCTGGTCGTCGGCGGCATCACCGCCGGCCTGGTCATGGGCACGGCCGCCGGGGTCGCCTGCATCGCCTGGCCGCGGTCGATGATCTCGCGTGCCCTGCAGTTCGCCGGCGCCTTCGTGCTCTCGACGCCGCCCTACTGGCTGGGGTTCATGGTCCTGCTCTTCTTCGCCCCCGGGACGGGCTACATCCTCGAGGTCCCGTTCGTGTCCGGCCTCATGGACTACCGCGACGCGACGCACGACTTCCTCGGCTGGCTGAAGGCGCTGTGGGTGCCGTGGATCCTGGTCGGCCTTCCGCTCGCGGCGGGCGTGATGCGGATGACCGTCATCACGCTCCGCGATACGGCCGGCGAGGACTTCGTGCGGACGGCCCGCGCGAAGGGGGTCCGCGGGCGCCGCGTGCTGATCCGGCACTCGCTGCCGCTCGCGATCGCGCCCGTCGCCGCGCTGGTCGGCGCGAGCATGCCGCTGCTGATCACGAACATCGCGCTGGTCGAGTCGGCCTTCAACATCCCCGGCCTCTACCGCGAGATCCGCAGCGTCTACTCGACCGCCGACCTGCCGCTGATCCAGGCGATGGTGATCGAGACCACGATCCTGATCGTGGTCGCGAACACGGCCGCGGACCTGATCCAGGCGCGCGTCGATCCCCGCGTGCGTTAGCGGGGCATCACGAGCAGCGCCTGCGCGCCCTGGGCCACGACGCCGTCGTCGTCGCTGAGCACCGAGCGCGCGAGGCCGGCGCCGCCGGCGGCGATCGACGTCTCCGCGTCGAGGCAGATCCACGCTCCCCGTGGCGGGCGGCGGAAGTGGACGGTGAGCTCGGTGTTGATGAACAGCCACTCGTCCCACGAGAGGACGGCGGACACGCCGTTGCCGGAGTCGGCGACGGCGAGCACGCGCTGGACGCCGGTCGGCTCCTCGCCCGCGACGACCGGCTGGAGCAGGCGGGTCCAGACCGTGGCGGGGCGTCGCTGCCCCCAGCCGCCGGCCGCGAAGCGCAGCTCGACCGCGCGCCCGTAGCCGAAGCCGTCGAGTCCGGGCGGTGGCTCGTCGGCTTGGTCCGGTCGTGGCGGCGCCTTGTCGTCGCGACCGGCGTCGGGCGCGCTGGACGCTTTCACGCGCCAGGCGCGCACGGTCATCACCGGCTCGTCCTCCACGGTCAGCTCGCCCTCGAGCAGCTCGACCGAGCGGCCGGGCCGCGCGACCCGCACGCTCACCCGCACGTCCGCGACCGGCACCGCGCGCAGGATCTCGAACGTCAGCCGCGCGAGCACGAAGCCGTCGCGCGGCTCGCAGCGCTCGACCGCCCTGCCGAGCAGCGCCGACGGCGGCCCGGCGTGCTGGAACTCCGGGTCCCACGGGCCGCGGGTGTGCGGCGTCGACCGAAAGCGGTCCTCGCCGAGCGGCTCGTAGAAGCTCATGCGACCGCCCCCGCGTCGCGCAGCGCGGCGATCGCACCGGCGTCGTAGCCGGCCTCGGCGAGCACGGCGTCGGTGTCGGCGCCGAGCGGCGGGCCGCCCGCGCGCGACGGGTCGGCGGGAGTGCGCGAGAGCTTGACGGGGGT
>Ga0081538_10002459_pt1 | contig 18104 bp, 17 predicted proteins | sample TabmetS5T2R1_FD_71022 | JGI IMG/M metagenome (GOLD analysis project Ga0081538, IMG submission 71022) | Tabebuia heterophylla rhizosphere microbial communities from the University of Puerto Rico - S5T2R1 | ecosystem: Host-associated > Plants > Roots > Rhizosphere ... | reverse complement strand
GAGGGTATCGTTCCCGGTCCGCGCATCTACCCCTCCGGCGCCATGATCACTGTCACGAGCGGCCACGGGGACTTCCGCCAACCGTTCGAGGTGCCGCGTGTCCTCGGCGCACCGCAGTCTCGCGCGGAGCAGACCGGTGCTGCCATGGTCGCGGACAGTCCTGATGAAGTCCGCGTGCGCGTGCGCGAACAGCTCCTGCTAGGCGCGACACAGAAGCTCGATACTGTCGGGCGCTGGTACGCAGAGCAATCCGCGATGCTGATCGGCCCAGGCTGTCGCCGCAGGTGCTGTTGGGCCGCGTGATGCGCAGGCGAGGAACGCCCTAATTGCGGCGGAGCAGGTCGCATCGGGCAAGCCCCTCGTGAGGCATCTCGATCTTGGCCGCGCGGAAGCGGCGCAGGATTTCAAAATGGAGGTCGCTGCGCACCGGCAGCCCGTTGTCCACATGGCCGACCACGCAGCGCAGCTCGAACTGCAGCGCGCTGTCGCCGAACGCCACCAGGAAGGCGCGCGGCGGCGGCGTTTGCAGCACCAGCGGATGATCGCCGGCGCAGCCGAGCAGGATCTCGCGCACCTGGTCGGGATCGCTGCCATAGCTCACGCCGATCTTGCAGATGATCCGCCCGGTGGGATTGCCGTGGGTCCAGTTCTTCACCACGCCGGTGATCAGCTCGGAATTCGGGATGATGACGCTCGCGCGGTCGAACGTCTCGATCTCGGTCGCCCGCACGCTGATGCGCCGCACGTAGCCTTCCTCGCCCCTGACCACGATGGAATCGCCGACGCGGATCGGCCGCTCGGCGAGCAGGATCAGGCCGGAGACGAAATTCGACACGATCGACTGCAGGCCGAAGCCGATGCCGACCGACAGCGCGCCGGCGATCAGGGCGATCTTCTGCACGTCGATGCCGAGCTCGGCGAGCGTGAAGGTGAGCGCGGCGATGACCCCGATATAGCCGACGATGGTCGAGACCGAGAGCTGCAGGCTCGGCTCCAGCCCGGTGCGCGGCAGGAACCGCGTCTGCAGCCAGCGTTGCACCGCGCGCGTGGCCAATATGCCGATCAGCAGCACCGCGAAGGCGCCGAGGATCGCCGTGAGCGAGATGGTAATGTCGCCGATGCGGAAGCCGAACACCGCCCCCTGGACGGTACCGAACACATCGGCGGCGAAAATGCCGGAGCGGCCGAGGATCGGAAAGATCGCGACCAGAACCAGCAGGATGCGGATCACCGCGGAGAGCACCGTCCCGATCAGCTCGACTCCGCGGGGCCCAATGCCGAACGTGGCCGCGACCGCGCGCCCGCGCGGCGTGTCGCCGGTGAGCACCTCGGTGAACAAGGCGTCGGTAAAGACGAGCGAGATGTAGAGCGCCGCGAGCACTGCCAGCACGACCAGCAGGCGGCCGGCCAGGAAGGCGGCGAATCCGATATAGCCGAGGGCCAGCGACACCAGGATGGCAGCCACCACCAGCCATGCGGCGGCCCGTATCCATTGGGCGACCGCCTGGCCGGCTCCTTCTTCCTCCCGGACACGCAGGAGGGTGCTGGCCACGAGCGCCACCACGATGACGGCAAACAGCGCGCCGGTCGCAATGGTCAACGAGACCGGCGCGACCACCGCCCGGTGGATGACGTTGAGGAACATGGCGGCGCCGAGCACCCGCATCGCCCAGGCGAAGCGCTTGGTGAGCCGGCGCGCGGTCGCGTCATCCACGGCCACGAGCCGGCGCGCGGGCTCCCCCGGGGCCAGCAGGCCGGCGATGGCGCCATGTCCGAACGAGGCGATCGCGACCGCCGCAATGAGCCCCTTTCCGATCTCCCAGATACGCGGCGGTATCAGTCCGCAGGCATCGAACACGAGGAGCACCGCGGCCACGCACAGCGGCGCCGTGAGCCCGACCTGGAACATGCTCACCAGTGCCGCCAGCGCCTTGGCGAAACGCGTCTCGACCCGTGGCACGAAGGCGCGCCGGCGCCACCAGCGGACGAAGAAGGTGGTGGCGACGGCCAGGGCGACGAGGGTTGCGCCGGCCAGGATGATGCCGCTCAACCCCCCGGTCTCGTAGGCGTAGTTCCACCAGGATTCCACCAGATAGCCGGCGCTGCGCAGCTCCTGCGGCAAGGCGTCGGCCACATCCCGCCAGAAGGTGAGCTGGAGCGCGCTCGGTGTGCGCTTGAACAGGCGCTGGGTGAAGAGGGCGCGGCGGCGCTCGGTGATCCGATCGGTCAGTTGATCGGCCCGCAAGGCGAGCAGCCGCGCCTGCTTGAGCGCTGCATCGAGCTCGCCAAACGCCTTGACGAGGGCGTCACGTTCCGCCGCAAGCGCCGGGTCCTCGCGCGGCGCGCTTGCGGCCGGAGCCGGCCCGATCTGCTTGAGCCTGGTGTCGATTTCCTTGAGCTGCGGCTCGAGCGAGTCGGCGCGGCCGCGCAGGCCCTCGCGCACGCCGGCGACGCGGTCCCGCAGCTCGGCCAAGGCATCGTCGCCAATGCCCTCGCGGCCGACCGCAGTCTCGATCTGTTCAAGCTCGAGCCGAAACGGCTCCAGCGCGGCCGGCGCCGCGAGCTGCGGCTGCTGCGCCAACGCCGGCGCGATCGGCGCCCCCGCGACGAGCGCCAGCGCACACAACGCAATATGGGCGAATCGGGCCAACATTCCTGGCCTTGCGGTCTCCCGCGCGGCCACCGGCCTGTCAAGCAGGCGCCGGAGGACCTCCCTCCGTCGTTGGGGCTGCCGATGCGCGCTGTAAGCCTCTATAATCGCCGCCATGAAGGCGCGGCACGCCGCCCTATCGCCAAAGAACAGGGAGGCCACCATGGACCAGATCACCGTCGAGACGCGCGAGATCCGCGCCGAGGACATTAATCCGCGCTACAACTGGAGCCGCGCGCTGCCCGCGCTCGGGACCATGGGGGTCGACTTCGAGGAACGGGTCGACTACCGGCGCCTGCACCGCTATCGCCTGTCGCGCGTCAAGCAGGCGCTGGAGAATTCCGAACTGGGCACGCTGCTCGTCTTCGACGTCAACAACATTCGCTATATCACCTCGACCAAGATCGGCGAATGGGAGCGCGACAAGCTGTGCCGCTGGGCCCTGCTCACCCGCGACGGCGATCCGATCCTGTGGGACTTCGGCTCGGCCGCCGTGCACCACAAGCTCTACGTGCCGTGGCTCAAGCCGGAGAACTGCAAGGCCGGCCTGATCGGCCTGCGCGGCACGGTCTCGCCCTCGTTCGGCCTGATGAAGCGCCATGCGGAAGAGATCGCCGCACTGATCCGCGAGGCCGGCGTCGGCGACATGCCAGTGGGCGTCGACATCATCGAGCCGCCGATGATGTTCGAGCTGGAAAACGCGGGACTGAAGATCGTCGACGGTCAGCAGACCATGCTGGAGGCGCGTGAGGTCAAGAACATCGACGAGATCGCGCTGTTGAACCGCGCCGCCGCCATGGTCGATGGCGCCTATCACCTGATCAACGAGGAGCTGAAACCCGGCGTGCGCGAGAACGACATCGTCGCCATGGTCAACGAGTTCCTCTACCGCAACGGCTCCGACGACGTGGAGGCGATCAACGCCATCTCCGGCGAGCGCTGCAATCCGCATCCGCACAACTTCACCGACCGCATGCTGCGCCCGGGCGACCAGGCGTTCTTCGACATCCTGCAGTCGTTCATGGGCTACCGCACCTGCTACTACCGCACCTTCAACGTCGGGCGCGCCACGCCGGTCCAGCACGACGCCTATAAGAAGGCGCGCGAGTGGCTCGACAACGCGATCGCGCTGATCAAGCCGGGCGTAACCACTGACAAGGTGTGCGCGGTCTGGCCCAAGGCGCCGGAGTTCGGCTTCCCGGACGAGATGGCAGCGTTCGGCCTGCAGTTCGGCCACGGTCTCGGCCTGGCGCTGCACGAGCGTCCGATCATTTCGCGCGTGGTGTCGATCGAGCATCCGACCGAGATCAAGGAGGGCATGGTGTTCGCGCTCGAAACCTATTGTCCGGCCAAGGACGGCTTCTCGGCCGCGCGCATCGAGGAAGAGGTGGTGGTCACCGACAGGGGCTGCCGGGTGATCACCCTGTTCCCGGCCGAGGAACTGCCGATCAGTCACAAGTATTGAGACTGCGGCGTTACGGAACGAGTCAGCGTCCGATCGGCCCTGAGGCAAATGGCGCCATACGTCCCCAAGTACGTCTCTCCCAAACAGGCCGCGGAAGACCGCGCGCGACTGCGATCCCGTTTGTTCTGGATCGCGGTCAGCCTTCCGCTCGCGTTGGCGCTCTTGCTGTTCGGCTACAGCGATCAGGCACCGTCGTTTCTTCGCAGCGTGACGATCACCCTCGATCGCCTGTTCGGATACCCCTTACTGGCACTGCTCAGCGCGCTTGCCTCGCGCTAACCCCCATGACCTCATTCACTCCGGTGCAATCCCCATCGCCTCCTGGAAGGCGCGGCGCACCTGCGGCGGCTGGCCGTAGTGGTGGCGGAATTCCGCGAGGCGCGCCTTCAATATCGGATGGTTCTCGAACTCCGCGAGCGGGATGCCCTCGGTATTGATCTCGCGCGCCATGTTCGGCAGCGGGATGTTTTGCGCCGGGTTGGCGCTGCGGATGACGCCTTTGGGGTCGCGCCCCGCCGCCACCGCTTCCATCTCCTCGAACAGGCGCTGGCGCATCATGGTGATACCGACGTCGCTCGAACGCAGATTTTCCTTGGTGCGGTCCGCGATGGTTCCCTGGCCTACCCAGGCGACGATGTCCTGGTTGATGACGTGGCTCGAGATCCAGCGGCCGCTCGCGTCCTTGATCGGGCTCACCCAGGTCGGGATCGTCGCCTGCACATAGGGCTCGCGCCCCTTCGGCACGCGCATGAAGAACCACGCCACGCTGAGCGTGTTCTCGTCGTCCACCGGGACGCGCCATTCGAAATGGCTGCCGAGAAAGAATCCGTTGGGCCACAGCGCGACGCGGCCGACGGTCCAGTAGCGGTCGCTCTCGCTCTGGCCTTCGCGCACGCGCTTGTAGATGAAGCCGTGATCGAACTCCTCGAACTTGATCTTCAGGTGCTTCGGCGCAGCGCCGTCGCGGCCCCGCAGGCGCAGGCTCCAGTTGTCGTGCATCCATTCGAAATGCACCGGATCGATCGAATTCTCCTGGCACTGGAACCAGTTGCACGGCACGTCGGCGAGCACGATCTCGCGGAAGCCGTTGGGCCAGGTGAACGGCTCCCACACGGGAAGCTCGGGCGCCGGCAGCGGCCCCAGATAGGCCCATACGAGGCCGGCGAGCTCGCGCACCGGATAGGCCGTGGTGCTGCACCTCTCCTTGCCGCGCGGGTTCGGATTGGCCACATCCTCGTAAGGTTGCTCGAGGCAGCGGCCGGTCTCGTCCATCAGCCAGCCATGATAGCTGCAGCGGATGCCGGTCGGCTCGACCCAGCCGTAGGAGAGATGGGCGCGGCGGTGCGGGCAGTGGCGATCGACCAGGCCGTAGCGCCCGCCGAGGTCCCGGTAGAGGACGAGGTCCTCGCCCATGAGGCGGATCGGCTTGATCGAATTGGCGTCGAGCTCGCTGGCGCCGGCGACCGGCATCCAGTAGCGGCGCAACAGCTCGCCCATGGGCGTTCCCGGCCCGACGCGGGTGAGCTGTTCGTTCCTGGCGGCGGTGAGCACGGGCGGCTTCCCCGGTGACTTTTGCCTTTCAGCAGATTGGCAAGCGTCCGACGTCGCCGCAACAGCGAAGCCGCGCGCGCTAGGTGCGCGCCCGCAAATGCGGCAGCCGCTCGCTCAGCAGCGAGCCCGGATAGTAGGTCGGCGCGAAGGCCTCCTGCGCACGGATCTCGTCGTACCAGCGCACGACGCGCGGCAGGTCCTGCCACGCAGTTTCGAGGCCGAGGTCGGCCATGCGCACAAGCGCCGGCATGACGGCGATATCGGCGAGCGTGATTGCCTTGCCCATCAACCACGGGCCGCCGCTTTTGGCAATCTCGGCATCCATGCGTTCGTAGGTGCGCCGCAGCCGGTCGAGCGCGGCGTTCATCTCGTGTTCGGGAAAGCCCTTGCGCCCCATGGCGAGCATGAACTCCTTGCGCAGCGGCTTTGCTTCCGCGAACGCCAGGAATTCCTCCTCACTCAACGCGGCAAAACGCGGCAGGAAGGCAAGATTGAAGGTCGGCACGCGCACCGCCGCCGCCGGCATCTCGTCGATGAAGCGCATGAGTGCGCGCATATGTGCCCTCTTGGCCGCCTGCTCCGGCGTGAAGCCTTGCGGCTCCGGCGCGATCTCGTCGAGATATTCGATGATCACCGAGGAATCGATGATGATCGCCCCGTCATGGTCGAGGGTGGGAACAACGCCGTTAGGATTGAGCGCAAGGTATTCGGGCTTGAGCTGGTCGCCTGCCATCAGGTCGAGCTTCACCTCGGAAAAGGGAAGCTTCTTGGCATTGAGCACGAAACGCACCCGCTGGCTGCAGGTCGACGGCGGCGCATTGTAGAGAGTGAAGGTCATGTTCTACTCCAACCCGGTCGGCACGTTCTTGTGCTCGCTTTCGAGCCGCATGCCGGAGGCGAGCGCCATGGTCTCGGCGAGCGCGGCGAAGTCCTTCTGCAGGTATTCCTGCGGATTCTTCTGCAGCATCGCGGCGCCGAAATGGCTCTGCAGCACCTCGCGTGCGGCGGCGGTGACCGGCATGATCACGTCATGGTCGCGCCCGAGCTCGAGGCCCAGATCCAGGTCCTTGCGCAGCAGCTCGGGTGTGAACGTGGTGGTCCAGTCGAGATTGACCAGCGCCGGCGATTTGTAGGCGGTGAACATCGAGCCCATCACGCTGTTGTTGAGGAAGGCCAGGAAGGCGTGGCGCGGCACGCCCATCTTGTTGGTCAAAAGCATGATTTCGATCAGGTTCTCGATGACGACGCCGAGCATGACGTTGTGCGCGATCTTGCACACGCGCGCGAGTTCGCCCTCGCCCACATAGGAGACGCCGCGCGGCGCGACCACCTGGATCATCGGCGCGACGGTGCGAAACGCGCCCTCCGGACCGGACGCGACCGCGGAAAGCTTGCCGGCCTTGATCACCTTGGCGTTGCCGCTCACCGGGCAGGCGATGTAGTCGCTGCCGATCTGACCGAGGCGATCGCGGATCGCCGCCGATTCATCGACCCCGATGGTGGAGCAGTCCACGAACACGGCCGGCATCCTGCCGCCGCCCCCGGTCACGCTGTTGCGGCCGAAATAGACCTGATCGAGATCCTTGCCGGTGGAGACGATGGAGAACAGCACATCGACGCCTTTGAGCTCGGCCAGATTGTCGACGACCTTGCCGCCCTTCCGGGCGAGCGGCTCGGCCTTCGACCGCGTCCGGTTCCAGATCGAGACATCGTAGCCGGCCTCGAGCAGGCGCTCGGCCATGGGATAGCCCATGCGGCCCATGCCGATCCAACCGATCGTCTGCGTCTTCTTCGCCATCGAATCTACTCCCTTTGCGGCATGCACCGGCTCGGCCACTGCAGCAACGGTCGCAGCGGAATATCCGGATGATCGTCGCGGATTTCGGGGCTGGCAGTATCACAGCGTCGAGGGGTGTCGCAACGCGCTTGAAAAGCGCCATGCCGAGCGCGATAACGCCAGCGCCCTTTCACGAGGGATTGACCAATCATGTCGCCGCGCCTCACGTTCAAGCGCAGCAAGCCCAAATTCAAGTTGCCGCCGGGCACGTGCGACACGCACTGCCACGTGTTCGGCCCGGCGGACAAAATTCCCGTACGCGCCAAACCGGCGCTACACGCCCGAGGATGCACCCAAGGAGGCTCTCGCCGCGCTGCATGCCTATCTCGGCGTCGAGCGTAAGGTGATCGTACAGGCGAGTTGCCACGGCACCGACAACCGCGCCATGCTCCACGCCATCGCGGCAGACCCGGCGCGCCATCGCGGCGTGGCGATTAGGGCGTCGACGGACCTCCATTCCGTGCACTTGATCGAGCTGGTGCGGCGTCACAATGGCTGGGTCACCGGGTCGGAACGGATTTCATTTCCGCCCTATGACCAAGCGATCCCGATTGCGCGGGCGCTGATCGAGGCCGGCGAGGCGCGCGTGCTATGGGGGACGGATTTCCCGCATCCGAACGCGACCCGCGAGGCAGACGAGGCGGAACTGGTCGATCTCATCCCGCAGTTCGCGCCGACGGCGGCCGAGCAGCAGCGTTTGCCGTCGACAATCCGGCGCGGCTGTATGGTTTTTCGGCGTAGCCGAATTCACTTCGTCACGTCACCAGCTTCGCAAACAGCCGGTAGGCCGGCTGGGCGAGCAGCAGGATCACGATGATCCGCACCAGCTGAAAGCCTGCTACCAAGGTGCCGTCGAGGCCCAGGAGCTTGGCGGTCAACACCATCTCGGCCATGCCGGCGGGCGCGAACGCGAGCACCATGGTCGGGACCGGCATGGCGAGCGCAAGCGCAAAGCCAGCGGCGATGAGCGCCATTGTGGTGGCCGCGAACAGCACGACGATGCTCGAGGCCACCAGCAGCCTTGCGAGCCTGGTCAGGAACTCGCGGCGAAACTGGACGCCGAGTGAGGCGCCGATCAGGATCTGCGCTGGGATGAGGACGAGATCGGGCATGCGGCCTTCCGCCAGGCCGACGAGCCCGAACACGACCCCGACCGCAATGGCGCCCATGAACCAGGCATTGGGAAAGGTGAACGAGGCAAAGGCCGCGCCGCCCAGCGCGGCGGCCGCCAGCAGCGCGCAGGCGATGGCCCAGCCCATGGGAAGCCCTGTCGCGGCGGCGGATGCGGCTTGATCGGAGAATTGAATCACCAGGAACGGCGCGATGGCGACGATCAGCCCGACCCGCAGCGTCTGCGCCAGCATGATCGGCTCGAGCTCGGCCCCGTAGCGCGGCGCGATATTGACCATCTCGGCGACGCCGCCGGGCACGGTGGCGAAGAACGCCGTGGTTTTGTCCAGGCGCGTGAGCCACATGAGCATGAGCGCGCCGCATGCGCCCACCAGCATCGAGACCACCGCGACGGCGACCATCAGGTGCAGCAGCGACAGCAGCGTGATGATGATGGTCAAGTTGAACTGCACGCCGATGGCCGACCCGATCACCACCTGCCCGACCGTGCGGCCGTAGCGGATCGGCCGGATCGGCGCGCCCAACAGCCCAACCAGCGCGGTTGCAAACAGCGAGCCGAGCAGCCAGGGCAACGGCAAGCCGCCGAGGCGCGCCGCGACGGCGCCGATGACGGCGGCCAGCAGGGTGGCGGCGGCGGCGGCGATGCGCCCGGCAACGGTGGAACGCGGCGGGGAAGGAACCGGGGCGTTGTCCTTCATTGCACCCGGTCGATCTCGATAGGGCCGGTCGGCGATCTAAGGCTTCGCTCAATGCGCGTTTACGCGGCCGCCGCCGTCCGCACGTGGTCCGGCACCGGCAGTGGCTTGTTGGCGCTGTTGAGAAACTCGATGGTCATGAACACCATTTCCTTATCGCCGAGGTTCTCCAGATCGTGCACCTTGTATTGGCCCGGCCCGTAGGTCTCGTGGCGGGTCTCGCCCGGCTGATAGGTGTATTCGACCGTGGTGCCGTCGTGCACGTGCTGCCGCCCGCGGCCGCCGGTGACCGAAGTCCAGAAGTAGTCGAGGACGTGGCGGTGAAAGCCGATGCGCTCGCCCGGCTTGAGGCTGATCATCCACACCCGCACGCGATCGCTCTCCGACACCAGGCTCGTGCCGACGCATGGATTGGGGCTCTTGGCCTCGCGCTCGAATTCCGCCGCGATCTCGGCCGGCCAGGCGCTCTTGTCCGAATGCACCGCTGCTTTATCCACCATCGTCAGGGCCATGGCATTCCTCCAGCAAATGTAGGCACAGTATATAGCGCTTTTTTTCCCTCTGAGAACCGGGACGGAAGCCTTGGCGAAGTCGCGCCGCGCCCTCGTGATCGGCGGCTCCATGAGCGGGCTCTTGGCTGCGCTGCTGCTGCGGCGTGCCGGCTGGGACGTCGATGTCTACGAGCGGGTCGAGGGCGAGCTCGCCGGTCGCGGCGCCGGTATCGTGGCCCAGCCGGAGTTGATCGATACGCTGCGCACGATCGGCCTCGACCCGCCCGATCTCGGCGTCCAGATCACCACGCGCAAGATCCTCGATGCGTCGGGCAGCCTGATCGGCAAGCTTGACTGCCCGCAGGTCCTGACCGCGTGGGAGCGCGTCTATCGCTGCTTGCGCGACGCATTTCCGGCCGCGCGTTATCACCGCGGCCGAGGCCTCACGCGGTTCGAACAGACGCGCCGCGTGGTCGTTGCGTATTTCGGCGACGGCAGCAGCCAGCCGGGCGACCTCCTGGTCGGCGCCGACGGCATCCGCTCGACGGTGCGCCAGCAGTTGATGCCGGAGCTCTCGCCGCTCTATGCCGGATACGTGGCCTGGCGCGCGCTCATTGCGGAGGACGCGATTCCGCCGGCGACGCACCGCGAGCTGTTCGACTACATGGCATTCTGCCTGCCGCCGAGCGAGCAGTTCCTCGGTTATCCGGTGGCCGGCCCCGACAACGATCTGAAGCCCGGCCACCGCCGCTACAACGTCGTCTGGTACCGTCCGGCCGAAGAACGGACCAAGCTGCAATGGCTGCTCACCGATGCGAGCGGCACCACGCACGCGATCTCGATCCCGCCGCCGCTGATTCGGCGCGAGGCGATTGCCGAGATGCGCGCCGACGCCGAGCGGCTGATCGCGCCGCAGATGCGCGAGATCGTACGCCTGATCGACGAGCCGATCCTGCAGCCGATCTACGATCTGGAGACGCCGCGCATGGCTTTCGGCCGCGCGGCGATCATGGGCGACGCAGCGTTCGTGGCGCGCCCGCACGTGGCGGCAGGCGTCGCCAAGGCGGCCGACGATGCGATGGCGCTGGTCGAGGCCCTCGACGATCACGACGACGTCGAGGAGGCGCTGCGGCAGTTCGAGGCGGCGCGACTTGCGGTCGGCCGCCGGATCATCCAGCGGGCGCGCCATCTCGGTGCCTACCTGCAGGCGCTCAAGGAGACGGCCGAGGAACGCGCCCATTCCGAGCGCTACAGCATCCCCGAGGCAGTGCTGGCGGAGACCGCGGTGCTGGATTTTCTGTATGCGTAGCGCGCACGTCTGTAGCCCTGGTGGAGCGCAGTGCACCCCGATGTGATGCGCAGCCGGAATGGGGAGCGATCATCACAGCGATCGCGAGGCGCTACCGCATTCTGAGGGCACTACCGCATTCCCCTGCGGTCCATGCGGGCTACCGGAGACCCAACAACCGTCTCGCATTGCCGCCGGCGATCGCCGCGATGGTGGCCTGGTCGAAGGTGCCCGCCGAGGCCAGATGGCCGATTGGATCGCACTCGGCCATGTCGAACGGATAGTCGGTGCCCATGATGACGTGGTCGGCGCCAACGAGCTCGACCAGCGCCCTGAGCTGATGCGGCGTGAACACCACCGTGTCGAAATAGATGCGCTTGAGGTAGGTGGTGGGCGGCTGCGGAAGATCGCCGCGCGAATCCGAGCGGGCTCCCCAGGCGTGATCGATGCGACCGGAATAGGCCGCAAGATAGCCGCCGCCATGCACCGCCAGGATTTTCAGGTCGGGGTGGCGCTCGAGCACACTGTCGAAGATCAGGTAATGCAGCGCCAGCGTTGTCTCGAACGGATTGCCGATGACATTGTTGAAGTAGAAGCGCGACAGCCTTCCGCCCTCGGTGAAGCCGTTGGGATGCAGCACCACCAGCGCGCCGAGCTCGGCGGCCTTCTTCCAGAACGGCGCATAGGCGGCCTCGCTGATCTCGTGGCCGGCGACGTTGGTGAGGATTTCCACGCCCTTGAAGCCGAGCACGCTCATGCAGCGCTCCAGCTCGTTCGCCGCCTCGTTGCCGTCCTGCAACGGCACCGTGCCGAGCGCCACGAACCGGTCCGGCTTCTTGGCGACATATTCGGCGAGGCCGTGATTCACCATGCGCGAGGCCTCGACCGCGATGTCGAGCGGCACCGTGTAGTAGCACTGGTTGGGCGGCGGCATGACGAGCTGCATGTCGACACCCATGTTTTCCAGGTCCTTGAGGCGCTCGTCGTAGCCGGTGATGCGCGAACGGATATCGTCTTCCTGCTTCTGGCTCAGTGCCTTGGTTTCCGGCGCGGCGAAGTGCGCGAGCGGAATCGTCGACATGTCGAGGTGCGGCTGCACGAACGCCGCCGCCTGCGGCACCGCGACGTGAGAATGAATGTCGATCGTGGCGCTCTTCGGCCGAATGTCGCGTCCCGGCCGCCCGTGCGGCCGCGCGGCTGTCAATTCGTATTTGTTCCATTGGGCCATGGGCGTCTCGCTCAGGAATCTTTTCGCTCGTTCGATTCGAGCGCGCGCCGAAGGATCGCCCGCGCGGGCTCCGAGCCGTCGAGCGGCCGCAGCGTGCGACTCTTGATCTTCCACCCTTTGGCGGTGCGCCGGAGCTCCCAGCGATTGGCAGCGACGCGGTGGATGCGAAACCCTTTCGACGCGCCATGATTGGGAATCTCGACCGCTTCGCCGGACGTCTGCGGCGTCAGGATCTGCAGGTAGGAAGTGACCACCGCGTGTCGCCGTCGATGGCGATGTGCGGCAGGCCGGCGAAATGCGCTAGTCCCCCGTGGATCGCCGCCTGGTGTCCGGGCGTCCGCATGATCGCGGCGATCTCCAGGTTGCCCGTCGCGCCCATGAGGTGCTCGCCCCGGTCGAACACGCCGTCCTCGGTATAGACCTCGGCCGTATAGTAATCGGCGCCGGTGTCGGCGCTGGGCGGGTGGCTGGCGATGAGGTTCAGGATCTCCAGGCGGTCCTCGATCGCGCGCACGCGGTGCTCCAAAGAGGATGTGCTGTCGTCCATCGCGAGCTCCATTCATCCGTCATCCCGGACGGCTCGCGAAGCGAGCCGCAACCCCGGTATCCCGGCATCACAAATCAATCTCGGCGTTGCAACCCACGGCAGGGATTCCTGGGACCCGGCTCTCGCGCCTGAAGGCGCTTGGCCGGAACGACTATGGAAAGTTCGGTTCCATCAGAACACGCCGACATGCTGGCGAAGGTCGACGCCGTCGGGCTTGAGCTCGTCTGCGCTCGGGGCCGCCGGCGCGAAGCCTAACGCCCGCAGACCCCGGCGCCGCAAATAATAAGCTCTAAGGGGCTGCATTAGTTTTGTTAATGGCCACAATCGCCGCGTCGCGCCCGCAGGCGATTTGCGATCGGCGCGCGACACGCTCAAGTGGGGCGTGCGCGCCGTCGGCCTCGCCGATGCCGTGAACCGGATGGCTCGCCAGGCGACCGCTTGCGCGCCACGCCGGCCATGTCCTCGAGCACCGCACAGACCGCGGCCGTGTCGTGGGCGGCGTGCCCCTTCGACATCGCGGCGGCGTAGATCGGCAGGGTCGCGCTGAACAGCGGCGTCGGGCATCCGGTGCTGGCCGCATAATCGCCGATCACCGCCATGTCCTTCTGCCAGGTTGAAATCTTCATCGTCGCCTCGTCGTAACGGTTGCGCACCATCATGGGGGCGCGCAGCTCGAACACCCGCGAGGTGCCGGCACCGGCGGTGACGAGATCGTGGATCACGGTCGGATCGAGCCCGGCCTTCATGCCGAGCACCATGGCTTCCGCGCTCGCCACGTTGTGGATGGCGACGAGCAGATTGGCGACATATTTCATGCGGCTGCCGTTGCCGTATTCGCCGAGGTCATAGACCGCGCGGGAAAAGGCAGCGAACAGCGGACGGAGCTTGGCGATCACTTTCGCATCGCCGCTGGCATAGACGACGAGGTCTCCCACGCGCGCCTGCGCTCCGGTGCCGCTGACCGGACAATCGAGCGCGACATGGCCGGCGGCACGCAGCGCCTCGGCCGCCTTCATCTTGTCGGCGAGCGAGAACGTGCCGGCTTCGATCAGGATTCGCCGCGGCGCGCCCGCCGCGATGATGGCGTCGACGGTGGCCGCCAGGGCGTGAGGCGTCGGGAGGCTGGTGATGATGATCGGCACCTCGCCGCCCACCGCCTCCGCATCCTTCACGATCCTCACGCCGGCCCTCGCCGCTTCCTTGCGGCGAGTCGGATGGGTGTCGAAGCCGACCACGCGCCATCCGGCGGCGACGAGGCGTCGTGCATAGGCGGCTCCCATGATGCCGAGGCCGATCACCCCGACAGCGCCCTTTGTCCTTCCCGCCTTCATTCCGATCCTCCGGTGCCGGCATCTTGCTAGCGACTCGCGCGCCGCGACTATGCCCTATGAAGGCGCGCCATGAAGCCCCTTTTTTTGCCCCAACCGTTCACCTATCGTCGCCCAGCCGGGATCGGATGAAGCAACTGGAGCCGTCATGTCGGTCGTCACGCTCGCCCACGCCAGCACCATCGTCGATGCCGCCCTGAAGAAGGGGCGCGACACCAATTGCGCCCCGCTCACGGTTGCGGTTCTCGACGCCGGCGGCCATCTCGTGGCGTTCAAGCGCGAGGACAAGTCGGGCATCCTGCGCTTCGACATCGCATTCGGGAAGGCGTGGGGCGCGCTTGGCATGGGCTTCGGTTCGCGCACCTTGTTCGAGCGCGCCGCCAACACGCCGCAGTTCTTCACCATGCTGGCGGCGGCCAGCGGCGGCCGGATCGTGACCAATCCTGGCGGCGTGCTGATCAGAGACGCCGGCGGCGACATCATCGGCGCGGTCGGGATCTCCGGCGACACCTCTGACAAGGACGAGGCCTGCGCGATTGCTGGCATCGAGGCGGCGGGGCTGAGAGCCGATCCCGGCGGCACCAAGGCTTGAGGAAACCTGCCCATGAAGCTGTTTTCGTTCTGGCGCTCGCTGGCGACCTACCGCGTGCGTATCGCCCTCAATCTCAAGGGCATAACGCCCGACGAGGTGGTGGACATCAATCTCCTGAAGGGGCAGCAGCGCGCGGCCGAGTTCCGTGCCGTCAACCCGATGATGGCGATCCCGGCGCTGATCGACGGCGAGGGGCCGGCGCTGTTCGAGTCGCTGGCGATCATCGAGTATCTCGACGAGGTCCATCCGCACCCGCGACTGCTGCCGGCCGACCCGCGCGGGCGCGCCCGCGTGCGCGGGCTCGCGCAGATCGTCGCCTGCGATTCGCACCCCCTGCTGGTGCCGCGCGTGCGCGAATATCTCGAGCATCAACTCAAGCTCGACGAGCCGACCCGCATGACGTGGTGCCGTCATTGGATCACGGAGGCGCTCACGGCGCTGGAGACGCATCTCAAAGGCAAGGAGACTGGCCGGTTCTGTCACGGCGATGCGGTCACGGTCGCCGACATCTGCGTGGTGAGCCAGGCGGCGGGCGCGAAATTCTTTCAGGTCGACACCGGACCGTTCCCGACGGTCAACCGCATCGTCGACACGTGCCAGGCGATCGACGCCTTTGCCCGCGCCCATCCGCTGAAACAGCCCGGCGCCCCGGCGTCGGTGTGACAACGGCGGTCAGTGTTTTTGCCCGCTCGCGCGGGTGTGACGGACAACCGCTTCGCCGCCGCCTTGGCCCTTCGGCTGCTTGAATTTGCGCGCGTCGACCGCCTGGTTCCAGACCTCGTGGATGTGCGTGACTTCCGCTTCGAATCGGTCGAGAAACAACCGCGCCTGAGTGGCCAACGTCCGCCGCGTCGGTTGGATAACGACGCAATCGATATGCAGCGGCGGATCGACGATCAGGTTGACGACCAGGTCCCCCTTGCTGATGTCGTTCACGGAGATGACGCTCGGCAGTACGGTCACCCAATCGGAGCGCGCCACGAATTCGAGCGTGCCGATCATGGCGTCCATCTCCAGCATCGCGGCGACTTCGATACCGTGCGACTGGAAATAGGTCTCGAGATTGCGGCGGCGGATGTTGTCGGGGCCCGGCACGACCACCTTCAACGGCGTGCATTCGGAAAGCCGCACCGGGCTAAGCGGCTCGAGCCCCCGCTGCCGCCCGGAGATCAGGATCTCGCGGTCGCGCACGAGCAGCCGCGATTTCAATCCGATCTGCCCCTCGAAGGCGGGGACGACGGCGAAGTCGAGCTCGTCGCTCCGCACCATCTCCGTGAGCACGCCGCTGTAGCCTTCGAAAATGTGCAGCCGCACCTCGGGATAGCGCGGCACGAAATATTCGAGCGTCGGCGCGAGCACGGCGCGGGTAAAGGTCGGCATCAGGCCGATCCGCAAGTCGCCGGTGACCAGGCCGGCGAGCGCGCGTGCCTCCTCGTTCGCGGTCTCCAGCATGCCGATTGCTTCGACGCAGCGGCGATAGTAGCGCAGCCCCGCCGGCGTCGGCACAACACCGGCGGTCGAACGCTCGAACAGCTTGACCCCGAGCGCGCGCTCGACCGCGGCGACGTGTTGCGAGATGCCCGATTGCGTGGCGTGCTCGCGCTGCGCCGCGCGCGTGAAGGAGCCCTCCTCGCACACCGCGATCACCGCGCGGATCTGGCGAAGCGCGATCCCGGACATTAGAAAACCTGATGCTTTCGCCCAGAATATATTATTTCTGCTGCATGTGTCATACGTCTAGGATGAAAAAGTCAAGCCGCGAAAAAGCGTCGGGCCTGGGAGGGGTCTCATGGGAGCGAATTTCGGCATCGTCGGAATGGACTGGCAGCAGCGCGTCAACTGGGACCGCTTGCGCAAGTATCGCACCGAGCGCGCGCGCGAAATGATGAAGAAGCATGGCCTCGGCGCCCTCTTGTGCATGTACGACGAGAACGTGCGCTACCTCACCGGGACGCTGACGCCGGGCTGGAACCGGCTCAAGCCCGGCCTGCGCTATGCCATCCTGTGCGGTGACGGGCAGCCGGTCCTGTTCGAACAAGGCGACCTCGGCTTTCAGGTCGAACGGCATTCGCCGTGGCTGCCCAAGGAAAACATCCGCCACTCCTTCGCCTGGATCAAGGGCGCAGCCGGCCCCGCCTCGACGCAACAGGTGACCAAATTCACCAACGCCATCATCGAGGAGATGAAGCGGCACGGCGTCTGGGGCCAGAAGCTCGGCGTCGACTTCATTGACCTCAACATGATCAACATCTTCCGAGACAAGGACATCACCTGGGTCGACGGCATGACGCCCATGATGGAAGCGCGCGCCGTGAAGAACGTCGACGAGCAGGAATGCATGCGCATCGTCGGCGCCATCGGCGACGCCACCCACTGGGAGTGCATGAAGTTCCTGCGGCCGGGCATCACCGAGAACCAGGTGACGGCGCATCTGATGGAATATCTCTACTCGTTTTCCGGCATGGAGGATGTCGAGGACGTCATTGTCTCCTCGGGGCCCAACACGTGGCCCAACTGGCGCAATTTCTCCGACCGCATCATTCAGCCGGGCGATATCGTCTTCATGGATCTCGCCGCGCTGACCTGGAACGGCTACAAGTCGTGCTACTACCGCACCTATTGCGTCGGCAAGGAGCCGACCCAGGAGCAGAAGGACACCTACGCCACTGCGCTCGAGTGGCTGTACGATTCGATCGATGCCGTGAAGGTGGGCGCCACCACCCGCGACATCGCGCTGAAGTGGCCCTCCGCCATGGAGACCTGGGGCTACGAGGACGAGGATCAGGCGGCCGCCAATCTGTGGGGCCATGGCCTCGGCCTGGCACAGTACGACCAGCCGGTCATCTCCCGCATCTGGTCGCTCGATCACCCGGTGGAGATCAAGGAAGGCATGACGTTCGCGCTGGAGACCCAGCACGGAAAGAAGTTCCGCTACGGCGTCCGCATCGAGGAGATGCTGATCGTCCACAAGGATTCGATCGAGATCGTCTCCAATTTCCCGGTGAAGCAGATTACTGTCGTCGATCCATTGCCGGGCTACGGCGACCACGTGAAGTGACGTCGACCGTTCCCCTCCGCGCACGGAGGTGACGAGGGAAGGCTCGATGCAATTCATCGTCCCGCTCAGCGCGGCCGACGCTGCCGCGACCGACCGCGTCGGCCCGAAAGCCGCGAACCTGGCGGCGCTGGCGCGCGCCGGCCTGCCGACGCCGGGCGGATTCTGCCTTGCGGCCGATGCCTACCGGCTGCAGTCCGAATGGCTTGGGCTTTCTCCGCTGCTTGCGCGGTTCGCCGCCGCGAG
>Ga0081538_10002458_pt1 | contig 18112 bp, 9 predicted proteins | sample TabmetS5T2R1_FD_71022 | JGI IMG/M metagenome (GOLD analysis project Ga0081538, IMG submission 71022) | Tabebuia heterophylla rhizosphere microbial communities from the University of Puerto Rico - S5T2R1 | ecosystem: Host-associated > Plants > Roots > Rhizosphere ... | reverse complement strand
CCACATTTTCCCACCATGTGCTTCAACTATACTTTTTGATATATACAATCCAAGTCCTGTTCCTTGATAGGATTTTGCAGCAAACTTTGTAAATAGTCTTGGCATCAATTCTGTGTCTATGCCTGTACCAGTATCCTTTATAGCTATGACAACTTCTGCTGCTCCTTCCCCTTCTCCTCCTCCTCTATCGCTTCCAATATCTTTTCTTCTTCTTCTTCTAATGCTAGTACTAACAGTTACAGTGCCTTCTTTTGTGAACTTGATGGCATTATTTAATAGATTAGAAATAACTTGAGTCAGCCGCTGCCTATCTGCTTCTATCAAGGTAATGCTACTGCCATCATTTCTATTATCTGTATTATCACTACTGTTGCTGCTAGCGCTACTATTGGCAGGTTCGTATATCAGGTTTACATTACCAACATTACTATTTGCAATTTGCTTTCTGTAATCCTCTATAACATTTAATATTACATCATTTAGATTGAATCTCTCTTTTCTTATCTGCAGGGTGTGGCTTTCAATTCTTGTAACATCTAGTATATCCTCTGTAAGTTGACGTAATCTGTTTGCATTTCTGAGAATGATCCCTAGCATTTTCTTTTGTTCTTCTTCTTCTTGTACTTGTCGTTGTTGCCAATCTGCGTTAGAATACAGTAATTCAGAAAGACTAAGTATTGGCACTATTGGTGTTCTAAGTTCATGAGCTGCGATGTTGATAAATTCTCTTTGCATTTTCTCGTTGACCTTTAGTTTTTCGTATAATTCGGTCTGCTTCCATAGACTTTCAAACATTGAAACATACGACAAAACGCCTGCCTTGCTGTTAGAGTATGTTGATAATCCTATTGCTTCATGAAATGTTTTCTTGCTATCATCTTTTAGCTCCATCATCAAAGATACTTTATTATCTACTATGAGGATAGTTGCTCTTCCACTTTCTTGCTGGTCAACAAATCTAGTCGATATCCCACTTTTATTATAATTAGATACAAAATTGCGTATTAATTCATCGTTGGGCATCAATACCTTTACTTGACACTTTTTGATAGCAACAGCTTCTTGAAGCAAAAATAATATACCAGCTTTGTCCTGCCGAATTAATGCATTAGTTGTAGGGAACACTACTTTTATTTCTTTTTCAGCAGACATTATCAGCCATTGATATAGTTCTAATGCTTGTTGTGCATTATAAATTACCTCTATTCTTTGAGATTCAATCTCTAGTTCAATTTCTCTTATTCTATGTTCAGCAGGTACTGCTTTAGCCCATAGTGCTTCAAAAATATACTGCTGTTGTCCTACAATTTCCTTTGAATTGCTATAGTTTAGCTTTGGTATCGGGAATCCTTCATTTGTTGTGATAGCTGCTATATACTTTGTTTCACTAACTCGAAAATTTTCATTCAAATAATTGATATGCCGTACCTCTGCATATTGCATTAGATCTTTACAATGTGTGAGATTATCTTTAGTGATGTCAGTAATCCATCTTATCTTAGTCCCTCTGCTCTTCATTTCTTCATAGGCATCTCTAAATATTGTCATGGCAATAGGTGTGATTGCTGAACTAGCGCAGACATCAAATTTCTTGGAATTAGTTGAGAAGAATTCCCAAGCTCGCTTTGTGGTGAGTTTAGGCCCAACCAATATCTCTGACTTTTCATGTTTCTTGCTTTCCAGGTTCGCCTCTAAGACATCTTTTTCTGCATGGGTCTTCTTCCCTTTAGGCATTGACTAAGGATAATAAAATCATGTAAATTATATATATTGCTACAAAAATTCTATTATTTGACTAAGTCATTTTATACAATATGATGATTTACTACATTTATTGAAATTTAATTTATATTTATGGTTATTGAGTATTGCCAAGAACCAATAGATGATGCTTACACAATTGTATGCCATTCTATACAAATCTCCTAATATATCGCGCCCCACAAAGGTAAATCGGCTATGACTGCAAAGCCTTCGCTAAAACCCATACTCGGTTATTAGTAGTAGATGACGAGCAAGCGCTATTTGAGCATCACCACACAAATTTGGTAGTGTATAATTCATTCATAAAGTCGATGATACGCATGCGGTAGACATCATATACTTTACAGCTTTGTTCTCCTTCGTCCTCTCTCCCTTCAGTGGTAGCTTCTATTAACTATCATTACATTGTCCTATACTCATCATTGGCTTGGTCTATTCAACCCATGATTCAACAGAAGTAGCCATCCAAAAATGATAAAAGGAGCTCAAAGAATCAAGTCTACGCTGAAGGTTTGGGTCTGATTCTAGCAACACATTCCTTGCAGGCTCCAAGCACTAGATGTGGTATATTGTCAACTAACTATCGTGGAAGAATTAGTAACTAGTTTAACTACTAGCCATACTGGTAAATTATCCCTTTTTCTCCCCTTGGATGGCGCCATTCGGTTTCATTCGCACAGGTGCCACACTCAATGCAAGCTTCGTGTTGCAGCGTCACGTTACCCCCTTCCATACTGTAGCAGAATGTAGGACAAAGGGTCACCATCTTTTTCATGAATTCTGACTTAGGGTTGAGCACCTTGATATGTGAGACTCTATCGTCATCATATTTTAGCCGTGCGATGCGCTGGGCTATTGTAGGTATTGTAGGTTCATATGTTGCCTGGACCTGTCTCCCGGTCTTTTCTGCAAGTTCTATTGGCACCTGCACATACGTGTCTTCTGATTCGACCAGTGGTAGCAGCTTGTCATAGCCAAGTATATTTGCAAAGCCTACAGCTAGCCCTCTTAGTGTGCCACTTGACATTAACCTAAACACCATGCCGTAACGCTGTCCGATGATATCCTTTGGCACATCCCTTGCAGCATCGAGGAATATCTTCAGATAGTCCTTGTCTATCTCCTTCATATCTCGAGTATATGGGCTCTCTTCTATTGACTGGCTATACGATTCACCCATATACTGACTAGAAAAGTTATTTCTATCAATAGCTCTCGCGACTGCGTTTGCCGCTCTTACTGCATCGTCTATGCCTACATTGAGCCCTTCTATTCTGGGACCGATAAAAACTCCCCTTCCTGCAGCATCGCCTACAAAGAGGATATTCTTGTAGTACGGCTTTTTCATTGCGCAGCGCTTGCCATCTGGCACCAGCTTGGCTCCATATTCAAGCTCAACATAATCAGTGACAAATTTTGTGTCATATTTTGTAGCAAGCTCATTCTGCACAGATTCTAGCCTTGATTTGATTTCCTCTTCCGATTTGTACTTACCACTTTCAACCAGCTTTTTCCTCACAGCACGCGAATGGTAACTATCACGAAGCTCATTCCAAGTCTTTATTAATTTGCTAACCGCAAACCGTGTCCTAAGCTGTTCCTCTTTTGGAAGGTTCTTGTCTATTTCCTCTTTGACTGCCACTTGATCTTTGATAAATTCTGCAACCAAAGAATTCTTTAGCAGAGCATTTACCAGTGTGTAAGGTTCTGATGGTCTATCCATAAGCGAGTCGTAATGGTAGACTGCACCTACAGAAAGTGTATCAACATTTGTATATAAAAATCCGCCACCGATGTGGTTGAGCGTGATATCGCCGGCAAATAGATGAGCAGCACCTTCATCTGGCCCAATTCCGAACCGCTGCTCAATTATCTCTTCTGGCAGCTTGACTATGACCTTTACACCTTGATACAGCTGCTCTGGGGTGAATTTTGCCCTAGCACCGGTCATTTCTGCAACTTCTGAGTTGACTCCATCTGCCGCAATAACTGCTCTTGCTTCAAACGGCTCTAACTCATCAGTTTCAATTACTGTTTTTTCATTCTGCCAGCCTAGCGAGCGAACATGCACTCCTGACACTATGCCACCACCCTGCTGCTCTGCACTTTCGCTGGCCTGCTTAGCAAACCATCCATTTAGCTTATTTAGAAGAACAGAATAGCCAAAGTTCGCTTGATATTCATGTGCTGCAGTAAGGTTCATTGTAAAGACCTTGTCACGAGAAGTCGCATGCAGCATGTACTGAGTTATCCTACGCTCGACGGGGGTATCCTGCAGAAATTCTGGATAAACGTCTTCAACATTATACGTCTTGCCATGCTTGGGCTTTTTAGAATATAGTATACCACCCGATAGGTTCTTGCTGCCGGTCTTCTTGCCTGCTTCAATCAATATTGCTTGTTTATTCAAGTTTGACAGCTGTTTTAGGGCTGCAAGGCCGGCAGATCCGCCACCAATTATTGCAACATCATAGCGCTCCATATCACTTCTTTACCTCTACTGTTGGCCTCTGCTTTTTCAGTTCCTCAATCAAGAGCGGTATCACATCCTCCATCCTTCCCCTGATAAATATGTCGCACTCGTCCTTTATCGGGGAGTTTTCATCTGGATTAATCGCCACTATAAACCCAGACTCTTTCATGCCTGCAATGTGCTGCATGGCGCCACTTATTCCCACTGCAATATAGAGCAAGGGTGCCACCTTGCGGCCGCTCGTTCCTATGACCCTATCAGGTATCATGTAAGTAGAGTTTATTCCTTGGCTCACAGGAAATGGCTTTTTAGATATTGGAAGTGAAATGCCAACTTCAGCATCAATCTCTTTTGCAAGTTCAGATATCAACTTGATGTTCTGCTCTGGCGAATCCTTGATTCCCTTACCAAAACTTATAACAGCCTTGTGACTATCAAAATCGACTGCACTTTTTACTATTTTTCTATCAATTATTCTTACCTGAAGGTCACGCTCCTCAAATTCTGGGACATAGTCTACTATTACACCGCGCCTTAATTTATCGGGCTCAATTGGGGCAAACACACCAGGAATTATGCTGCACGCCTGTGGATGGTATTCACGCTCAATAGCTGGGTTACGATTATCAAGGCAAAGAATAGTGGTCCATAGGAAGCCGGAAAAGTCGGGTCTGTACATTTCAAGCGTTTTTTCATATATCATCGGTTGTCCCTTTGTCTTATGTTCATGCTTTATTTCCAAGTCCTCGATAACGAGTTTATTAATATCTGACGCAAGTCCCGACTCAAGCTCTGCCAGAACTGTAGAGGACAGATGCCTCCCTATGCTGTCTGCGCCAAAAAACATGTAGCGTGGCTTTACAAAATCAGAGATGCCAGAAAACTCTGCCACTATCTCTCTGTTCCTCGCTATCTGGCTTATGACCTTGGTATCGATAAGGTTCCTTCTGTATCTAAGTTCCGGGCTATCTGCGTAAATCACTGCATCAGCGCCATAAAAAATAAGTTCTTCACATAACTTGCGCACATTGTGTCCAAGTACGAGTGCGACTACTTTCTCGTCAGAGGAATATTTCTTATTAAAGTCATCTATGAGTCGCCTAGCTTCACCTAACATCTCAAGGCTGACAGGGACTGGTATGCCATCTTCGTGCTCTATTACTACATAGAGATGCTGATATTTTGACATCATTTAATCACCATGCCTTCAAGCACCTCATACATGTTGGCTGCCACCCTTGCAATCAGATCACGGTTTGTTCCATCTATAACTTCGGCTTTTCTGCTAGCCTTTGCCTTTGGTATGCGCTCGACTTTGTATACAATCGTTGGTGAGCCAGGCAACCCAACTAGTTTTGGATTTATACCTAGCTGCTGTGTGTTTAAAACCTTCAGAAATTGCTTGTAGTTTTCTGCCCGTGATTTTGCTTCCTTCTGGTACCTTTCAAAAGCAAGCCTCTGTGACACAGTATTAAAAAATGCCTTATACGATGGGTCTATAGATATGAAAACCGGAAGCGGTGCCTCTACCTCTTCAATGACATCATAAAACCCTTGAAGTGAGATCAGGCGCTTTGCCCTCACCAATCTACTCTGTAGATCAACGTCATAATCTATGACATTACCAAGGAAGGTATAGCCCAGCTTCCAAGCAGTCTGAGGTCCGGTCTGACCGGTCTCGCCGTCAGATGCTCTGTGCCCGGAAAACACAATATCTACTTTACCTCCTTCTACCTTAGAGACACCGGCCTTGAGAACTTCGGCGGTGGCAAGGGTATCTGCACCTGCAAAGATCCTATCGCTATACAAATGAAGTTCGTCAGCATCACAAAGCAGCTGGGCTTGCTGTAGAGCGCTCTCTGCGATAGGTGGGCCCATTGTTCCAACTGCAACGCGGGCACCATATTTGACTTTAGCATAAAATGCCGCATTTGACGCTATAGCACTATGGGGTCCAAGAATACTCTTTGTTTCTGCCCTATTTAGCGTGCCGTCAGCGTTATAGCTGACATTTCCTTCAGAGAAATCAGGTTCTAATTTCACAATAACTGCAACATTGAGGTCTTTTGTTGTTGTCGCCAATACTCATCACATCCTTTATCCCCATAAAAATTACTATCATTAAATTGTTTGTAAAGAAAAGTTATGCAGCGACTAGTTTTTTTTGTGTCGATAATGCTCTCAGCTCTTCGTAAGCAGCTCTCATATGTTGATAGAAGTGAGGCATTTTCGGCGGCAACATAGTGTATGCAATGTAAAAGTCTTCTGCTTCCCGCATATAGCGCCTTATCTTGTCATGTCCTGGTACGCGCCGGATAAATGACATGTTGTTGAGCCTATCTGCCAGCTTGATTACCTTGACGTCATATTCGGCATCGCGAAGGATGTCGCAGTATTCTAAGAAGCGCTTCAGCTGGCGCTCTATATCGTTTGCTCCCGGATAGTTTTCCAGGGGCTTGATCTTCAGTTCGCTCGCAATGTTGCGGATCCTGTTGCCAAACCGATATGCAAGATAGGCTTCAAATCCATATGACTTGGATTCATACAGATTCAAGATTCTCTCATCGTCTTCCATAACGTCATGCAGAATTGCAGTTACAACTTCTACGCTTGTGATATTACGATTGACTGAGCGATAATGCCTTACGACCTCCATCGTGACCGGCCATGTGTGTGTTTCAAGGAACGGCGAAGTGCCATCTTCACGCATTAGGGCAGAATGGACTTCTTCTGCAACCTCAACTGCACCCTCAATATAATCATCTAGTCGCACTTTGCCCTGATCTTGCAGAAAATCCAAGAACTCTCGCTTGCCTACTCGAGGAATGTCGAGTCTGCTGTCCATACTTCTACATAGCACTGTAGTGGAACAAAAGATTTTCGTATTCTTTTTGCCCTCTTGAGGAGTCAAGTCTCCTAAGGAGATTGTTGTTGTTGCTATTCACTATTTTGGTGTTTGGTGATAGATAGTTATGTTCGAAATGGTGAATGGGTATGTATGTATCTTGGCCTGACTGCCTGCCTAGGCCTTTCTCTTTCTCTCCTTCTTTGTCCTTTCCTTCTACAAGGAACCAACTTTTAGTGCCAGGTGTCTATCTATTGTAGATAAACTTCCATTGGAAGTAGAGTCTTTGATGCAGTAAATTTATCCCCATTTCGTTACTTTCTTGGCAGAATCAGAATCTGATAATAGGACGCTAGCGTCTATACATGTATTAGAGCATATTGCCTTGGCTATATATGGTCCTTATGTCACATATGCTATACTTTCAAGTGCTCTGTAATCTACGTTTTATAATACAAAGAGCAAGCATACAGCCAGACATTATCAAAATATGCTTTTATACAATTACCAGATACAAAGACGAGAGGCATTAGCCATATAAACCCGTTAGGAAAAATAGGTGTTCTAGCACTTTGCTTACCAGCTCTACTGGCTTTACTCTGGCAAAAGATGCCTTTCCTCCTAGCGGAGACCAGCCTGAGGCAATAGAGCAGCTAATCAGAGGCGTGCGCAAAGGTGGACGTCAGACCCTCCTAGGCGTGACCGGTAGTGGCAAGACATTTACAATAGCAAATGTCATAGCAAGCGCAAACAAGAACACACTTGTGATTTCTCATAACAAGACCCTTGCAGCGCAGCTGTATGCGGAATTCAAAGAGTTCTTTCCAAAAAATAATGTTGGCTATTTTGTAAGCTTTTATGACTATTACCAGCCTGAAAGTTACATTCCTCAGACTGACACCTATATCGAAAAGGACACTGAGGTAAATGAAAAGATAGAGAAGATGAGGCTAGAAGCGACTGCGATGTTGATGTCTGGCGAGCCCACAATAATTGTATCTACTGTATCGTGCATATATTCACTTGGCTCGCCAAAAGAATGGGAGAAAAGTGCAATTCCAGTAGCAAGAGGAATGACAATCGACCGCAAATTGCTGATTCATAATTTTATTGAAGCGCGTTATGAACGAAATGATATATCACTTGTGCCCGGTAATCTCCGAGTCAAGGGCGACACTATTGATATCATCCCTGGATATTCTGATGACGTTATCCGGATCTCAATGTTTGGTGACGAGATTGAGCACATAAGCATACATGATCATGTCACTATGAAAAAATTGCGTGACGTAAATGCAGTCAAGATATTTCCAGCCAAACACTACATCACAGACGATAATTCTCGTAGCAGAGCTATTGCTTCAATCAAGCGTGAGTTGGAGAACTGGCTTCCAAACCTGCCCTCAGAACTTGAAAGACAGAGGCTTATACAGCGCACAAAATACGATCTGGAGATGATAGAGGAATTTGGCTATTGCTCAGGAATTGAGAATTACTCGCGTCACTTAGACGGCAGGGCGCCAGGACAGCCGCCTTACTGCTTGCTCGACTTTTTTGGCGATGACTTTTTGTTAGTAATTGACGAGTCGCATGTTACATTGCCGCAGTTGCACGGCATGTATAATGGCGACTATACACGCAAGAAAATGTTAGTTGATTACGGTTTTCGTCTGCCAAGTGCATACGATAACCGTCCACTCAAATTTAAAGAGTTTGAGAACTACCTCAAGAATGTAATCTTTGTATCAGCTACACCCGGTCCCTATGAATTAAAGAGTAGCTTGCAGGTTATTGAACAGCTAGTCCGCCCTACCGGGCTTGTAGACCCTAAAGTTGAGATCCGGCCCACTAAAAACCAGATGGAAGATTTGATCAAAGAAATAAAGAATAGGGCAGAGAAGAACCAGCGGACGCTTGTCACGACAATGACAAAGAGAATGGCAGAAGACTTGGCAGAATTTCTTGCGAAAAACAAAGTGCGTGTGCGCTATCTCCATTCTGAGATTGAGGGTCTTGAGCGTACAGAACTCATAAGGCAGCTACGTCTTGGGGAGTTTGATTCGCTAGTAGGCATCAATCTGCTAAGAGAAGGCCTTGACATTCCGGAAGTTTCCCTTGTTGCAATCCTTGATGCAGACAAGGAGGGATTCTTGCGCAATACAACCAGCCTCATTCAGACGTTTGGTAGAGCAGCAAGAAACCTTGACGGTACTGTCATAATGTATTCAGATCATGTTACCCAATCAATGAAGCAAGCTCTTGAAGAAACTGAACGGAGACGCAAAAAGCAACTGGAATATAACAAGAGATACAAGATAACTCCAAAGACAATAGTGAAGCCAATACCAGAAAGTATTAAGGAAATCGCCGATGTTCAAGTAGAGACAAAATCGATGGCAAGAGAGGACCTATTCAAACTCGCTGTAGAGACAGAGGCAACTATGAAGAGGTTTGCTGAAGAGCTAGAGTTTGAAAAGGCAATAATGTTTCGCGAAAAGCTGGATAAGATAAGAAAGGCTCTTGGTGAGCCGGTATTCTCAAAGGTGTCATAATGCACAACAAGATAATAATCAGAGGAGCAAGACAACACAATCTCAAGAATATTAACGTCGAAATACCAAAGAACAAGTTGGTAGTCATCACGGGCTTGTCTGGCTCTGGAAAATCTACGCTTGCGTTTGATACGATATATGCAGAAGGTCAGAGGCGTTATGTGGAATCACTATCAGCCTATGCAAGACAATTTTTAGAATTGATGGACAAGCCCGATGTCGATTCAATCGATGGTTTGTCGCCAGCAATATCTATACAGCAAAAGACGACAAGCAAAAACCCACGCTCGACTGTTGGTACGGTAACGGAAATTTATGACTACTTGCGTCTACTATTTGCAAGAATAGGCGTACCTCATTGTCCCAAGTGTGGCAGAAAAATAGCCAGCCAATCAGCTGACTCGATCACAGAAACTATAATGAAAACAGCAGAAGGCAAGAATGTTATGATCTTGGGCCCAGTCATACAGGCCAAGAAGGGAACATATGAAAAATTATTGGATCAACTCAAGCAAGATGGCTTCTCTCGTATCAGGTTGGATGGAGAAGTAACGAAGCTCGACGAGGAGGAAGAGGAGGAAGAAAAATCCAATTATCCAAGGCTCGACAGACAAAAGAAGCACACAATTGAAGTGATCGTAGACAGGCTCAAACCCTCTCCAGAAGAAAAAAGCAGGCTCTTTGACTCAATACAATCTGCGTTGAAGGTAGGCGGAGGAGTTGTTGTAGTTTCAGTTGACAACAAGGACACGATGTATTCTCAGAGAAATGCCTGTCCTCACTGCGGCATTTCGCTTGGAGACTTGGAGCCCCGAACCTTTTCGTTCAACTCGCCATTTGGAGCATGCAGAGAATGCAATGGACTTGGCATTAAGATCGAATTTGATCCAGACTTGATAATACCAGACAAGTCAAAGAGCATAATAGAAGGAGCAATAAGGCCTTGGACTGGACACTTTGCAACATTTCGATCTGCGATGCTACGCGACGTAGGCAGAAGGTTTGGTTTTGACCTTGCGACTCCAATAGCCAAGATGAAGCCAGAACAAGTTAATGTAATACTATATGGCAGTGATGAGAGCATCCACTATAAGTACCAGTCGCGCTATTCTGACAGCCGATGGGAATACCGTGGATCATTTGAAGGAGTCATACCAAACCTTGACCGCATTTACCGCGAAACTGAATCCGAGTCAAAGCGCGAAGACCTAATGCAATTCATGCGAGAGCGCCCTTGCGAGTTGTGCAATGGCAGGCGCCTGCGCGACGAAGCTTTAGCCGTTAGGATACATAACAAGTCGATAATGGATGTGTGTGACATGTCAATAGATGAGTGCTATCGCTTCTTCCAAACCTTAGAGCTTACAGAAACTGAGCGCTACATCGCAAGGACTATACTGAAGGAAATTATGTCAAGACTCGACTTTTTACTAAATGTTGGGCTCAACTATCTTACTCTCAATAGAATGACTGCCACACTTTCAGGCGGCGAGTCACAAAGAATTAGGCTTGCGACTCAGATTGGATCAAACCTAACAGGTGTGCTCTATGTATTGGACGAGCCAACGATCGGACTGCACCAGCGCGACAATATGCGTCTAATAGATACACTCAAAAAACTTCGAGACCTAGACAACACTCTCATTGTTGTAGAGCATGACGAGGAAGTTATACGAAGCTCTGACTGGATAATAGATATAGGCCAAGGTGCAGGTAGGCACGGAGGAGCTATTGTTGCAAACGGCCCACTCGAAGAGATTGTAAATAATCCTAGCTCCATTACGGGCGCTTTTCTCAGAGGTGATCAACTGGTTGTCCATCGGCATGAACGGAGAAAGCCAAACAAGTGGTTGACTGTTCACAATGCATGTGAGAATAACCTAAAGTCTATCGATGTCAGGTTTCCTCTGGGGTGCATGACAGCTGTCACGGGTGTTTCAGGCTCAGGCAAGTCGACACTCATAAACGATATATTGTTCAGAGCACTTGCCTCACACTTTTATGGTACAAAGGAGAGAGCCGGTAAGCATGATGGTATATCTGGCCTTGAGCATATTGATAAAGTGATAGGCATCGATCAGTCTCCAATTGGCAGAACTCCAAGATCAAATGCTGCCACTTATGTCAATGCCTTTACACCCATACGGGAGCTATTTGCTAAGACGTCTCAGGCAAGAGAAATGGGATACAAAGCTGGAAGATTCTCATTCAATGTCTCAGAGGGAAGGTGTGACTCGTGTGAAGGCGGTGGTTCAAAAAAGATAGAGATGCAATTCTTGCCCGATATCTACGTCACATGCGACGAATGTAAGGGTAAGCGCTATAATTCTGAAACACTTGCAATTAAGTACAAGGGCAAAACTATTTCAGAAGTGCTTGACATGACTGTCGAAGAGGCACTAAAATTCTTCTATGCAATACCCACTATTACCAAAAAACTCCAAACGCTAAGCGATGTTGGACTTGGCTACCTGAGACTAGGTCAACCTGCAACCACACTCTCAGGAGGTGAGGCTCAGAGGATCAAGCTTGCTGCAGAGCTGTCAAAGCGCGACACTGGCAAGACGGTCTACATTTTAGACGAGCCCACTACAGGCCTGCACTTTGCAGACGTAAGCAAGCTACTAAATGTGCTAAAAAGGTTGGTTGACCTTGGCAATACAGTCATAATCATCGAGCACAACCTTGATGTCATTACGTCAGCAGACTGGATAGTAGACCTCGGACCGGAAGGTGGAGCAGCAGGCGGGCGAATTGTTGTAGCTGGTACCCCAGAGGAAGTAAGCGAAAACATTAACAGTTATACTGGCAAGTATCTGAAGCCAAAGTTGTCAGTTGACAGTATGATAGTGCAGAGGGCCAATCAATGACTTTTACTACCACCACTATTCTAAGAGAAAAGCGCATTCCAGAAGAACCGGGCGTATACCTAATGAAGGATAGCGAAGGTGTGATAATCTACATAGGCAAGGCCAAGAACCTGCGAAAACGTATCATCTCTTATTTCAGTAGGCACGACCCCAAGTTAGGATGGAAGACTAGCAAGCTAGTTGACAGAATAGCAGACATAGATTTTGTTGTTACTGACAATGAAATTGAGGCATTCCTGCTTGAGTCCAATCTCATCAAGCGTTACAGACCAATCTTTAACATTGAATTGAAGGATCAGCAACGCTATACTTATCTAAAAATAACAGATGAGGCGTTTCCCCGTCTCCTTGTCGCAAGACGAAATAGGGCAGGAGAGTTTACCGGACCAAAAGGTAAAATTTACGGACCGTTTGTTCGGGGCAGTTCTAAATACTTGACGGTTGGTCTCTTGCGAAAATTATTCAAGGTAAGAGTATGCAATAGATTACCCAAGACACCTTGTCTTCAATACTTTATCAAGAATTGTGATGCACCATGCATAGCTAATGTCATGCGGGAGCAATATATGATAAATATCGTAGCATTGCAAGACATACTTGAAGGAAAAAGCAGTATCGACAGGTTTGCTGAGGAAATGCATGCAGAGATGAAGCGTGCATCCGAGTTTGGCGACTATGAAAGGGCAAAAGAGATCCGTGATACTCTATATAGGCTCAATAATTTGCGCATTAAGCAAAAGATGGAAAAGGCTGTTAATCGCAACCATGATGAAGAGTACGTTAGCATTTTAAAGGATACCAAAAAGGGCGTGGCCCATGTAATGGCACTACGCAGGACACGTGGTGTCATAAGCGATCGGAAAAAATTCGAATTTGATCTAGTAGGCGATAACTCGCTTTCCTCATTTCTCTTACAATATTACTCTTCAGTCCCAATAATCCCAAGATTTGTCTATGTCAATGAAGACCTTGAGGACAAACAGGTGTTAGAGATGTCCCTTGAAAAAATATCAGAGCACAAGGTGAGCATCTTTAATGTCGAAAAGACGCTGACAAAAGATAAGCGGCAACTTATGGGCCTTATCATGCGCAACCTTTCAATGTACATTGAAAGAGGGTATGATCCAGCAGTAGTAGAGCTTAAAAATGCCTTAAAGCTTACTTTCATGCCTGAAGTCATTGATTGCTTTGACGTATCAAATCTTGGAATCTCAATAGCTGTTGGATCATGTGTTCGATTTATCAACGGCAAGCCTAGCAAGAGTTACTACAGGAGATTCAACATTACAACAGTAGAAGGACAAAACGACTTTGCGATGATAGGTGAGCTAGTTCATCGGCGATATTCGTCTGCAGGCGAAAAAATTCCTGATCTTATACTGATAGATGGCGGGCGCGGCCAGCTTGGAGCAGCCATCATGTCACTTCGAAGTTTGGGCATCTCAGATGTCCCATGCATCAGTCTTGCAAAGGAAAATGAAGAGATCTACACGGTGAGTTCCAAGGACCCGATTGTGCTACCAAAGAGTAACGCAGGACTCAAAATGCTACAGCATGCCAGAGATGAAGCTCACAGGTTCAGCCTCGCCTATAACATCAAGCTGCGAAAGTTCCGCTAACCATTTCTTTGTATTAAATAGATGTACTGTGTCCTATCTTCTATAATAATTTCTCATTGTCTACATAAAGAAAAAAGAAGATTAGTTAACTATTTCCTTTTGTATGTGTTTTTCGTCTTAACTGACTGTAGTTAGTGGTCTCTCTTCTTTCTTTTCAAAAGTCTCAATGTCTTTGGCCTTAGCTTTTGCACTGATTGTCTCCTTTTCTTTTATTTCTTCGTGCGTCCAGTCACACATGGTACTCGACTATGCGCATCATGATAGATAAGCATACCATGCTAAATACAATCTTTATCTAGCAAGATCTTCTGACAACTGGTGTCATAAGGGTTTTTACTGTTCTTGGTTATGCGTGCTTGCTGAAAAGCAAGCCGACCCATCCTATAACCGTATTGTCTATCTTTTTTGCTTAAGATAATAGGCTCTGTATTTTGTAGCAGTTGTGAAGCTTCTTTGGATTCTCTTAAAAAATACAGGCCTTAGTTTAGTAAGATAGTAGTGGTAAGGTTCAAACAGGTTATGTTTTGTTTTACAGCTGTAAAACGAAAATCAAGACCAAAAATCCATCCATACATACACACAGATGCTAAAAGAAAAATAATCCAAAGATATTGTTTTCAATTTTCTTATTGTAATGGTGCAGTTTCGGTCTAACAGGATTCACATCAACCTTTTTCGCTTGCCTATTAAGCTACATCGCATGTACATTATCATCGTTAGGTATTATCTAAAGTGCTCTTGCGATATAAGACAATTAGTTATAATTTATAAATGAAATATTAGATGATCTCTTAATAACTCATCACTAGTGCTTCAGATAGAAAAATATTTTAGGTTGGTATAACACATGACAACATGGCCGAAAACAGGAAGAAAGTTTTGCTTAACTTTGAGCTTAAATGCAGCGACCAAGGGCAGAAGCGTATCATTAAGGCCATGGCAGACTTCAACCCGGAGATTCCAAATAGTCTTGTTACAAATTATTCAGCAGAGTATGATGAAAGCGAGTCTCTAAATATAATTCAGCAACTATCTGATGGAGGTATTCAGGTAGCAAAGACAGGCAAATCCTTTGAATTGCAGCTGCAAGCGGACAGTTTCGAATTTACATTGAATATTAAACCCAAGTACCAGCGCCATTGGGGCCAATCCTTCGTTGAAAAAATGGACAGTGCAAGGAAAAAGATGGGTTATGGAATAGCGACTGGAAGTGATGTCAGCTAGATTAAAGCAAGGGCTGAAGGACTTTACGGCCGCCTGCGATTTTGATGATCTCAGCAAGCAACAAGACATGTATACAATATTTAGAGTTTTTAGACGTTCAATGCACACGCTCTATTTCTGACAGCGCTAGGCTTTTTGTAGGTATATAAGATTAACCAATCATATTATTATTGTATAAGCGGTTGTTAGTGTTTTGCTTAGAAATCAGAAATATAATTAAAGAAGGCGGAAAAAATTTCGCCTATCTTTCTGCATACTATTGGAAGCCAGAGCTCACTACTCCATACAGTGTGTCAAGCCTGTTTGCTGCAGAGTAGCGTTGATCACCGCGAAAGTCGATTTCGATGTTGGTTGGAGTCAGCTCTTCTCCTCCTCTCACGATTATGTGTACCCTTTCATCATTGGAATACATATCACCATTGAGCAACAGGTCAGCGGTTCCTGAAACGACATAGCTGTTAAGCCCAATAGGCCTTGCTACCCTAGGCTTGAGGTCCACTATCTGGAACGTATCATGATCTCTGCTCCTCTGTGACTCTAGGTCTACATTTTCGTTTGAGTCTTCTCTTGCTGACATGAAATAAGCAGAGAGAGTTGCGCTGACAGGATCTTCGTCACTTACCCGAAGTGTAAACGTTCCGGACATAACAAAAGGCCCTTCAGGGCGAGTCTCATTTGATGTTATAGTGAATATGTTTCCTTCAAGATCTAGCGGCGCCTGTATGTTGAACTGCTCTTCAACTGCTGTAGTAGTTCTACCATACTCCGCTGTTACTACAATGTTATGGTCTTCGCCATCATCAGGTATGGTCACAAGACCCACTCCACCAAATGTAGTTTGGATCCATGTACCAGGAGAGGCGCGTAGAAACTCAAGATCTTCAGAGTCTGCGAAGAATATAGGATAGGTCCCTGGCGGCAAGTCATCGACTCTGAGTTCTGTGAAACCCTGCTCTATCTTTTCTGCAGCTTCTGCATTATAGATCGTTACAAACATGCCTTGTATTGGGTTGCCTTGAGCGTCTTGTGCACGAAGTGTGAGTGAATTGTCTGTCACCCTTGGAGGCGGAGGAGGCGCCGGTCGCTCGGTATACAGTGCAGTTACTGTTGTATTCCTACCTTCTCTGATTGTTATCAGACCAGAACCACCGTCAGGTGTATCTATCCATCTTCCTGGCTCTGCTGACTCAAACTCAAAGCGCCCAAAGTCAGAGTAGAATATAGAGTAAGTCCCTTCTTGAAGCTCTATATCTATAGGAGTCCTACCGCGTTCTACTACTTCACCGCTGCTTGCATCAAATACAGTGACTGGTGCATTGGGTAGAGCCTCTCCATTGTCTGTTGCAGACACAGCAGTCAAGCGAAGTGTTGAAGGCCCTTCGGTCGTCCCATCCGGTTGTATTATATTGACGGTTTGGACGATGGTAGTCTGCTCAGTTCTTACGACCACTTGGACGCTGCCGGCAGCCACTATAGTCGGCACTATGATCACCGTGTTAAATGACCCTTCTTCATTTGTTATTACGTTTGTTATTTGGACATTGTTTATGAATATCTGAACTGATGTGTCTGGCTGGAAACCCTCACCACTAATTGCAATGGGCGAGCCGGGTTCTGCGCTTGTTTCATCTAGCTGAACTGTTGGCTCTTCTCCGGTTGTATCAGTCTGATTGTCTTGTGTCTGGTTCTGTACCTGAGTTGCTGTTGTTGCTGCTGCATCCTCTTCCTCCTCCTCTTGTGGAGTTGGAATAATAGTTTCATTCATGATGATACTTTCTTCTTCTTCTTCTTCTGTTACATTAGCAGCAGGAGTGTCTGGAACAGGTTCAGTTACAGGTTCTGCAGTAGCAGTCACTGATAGTGCAGAAACAGCGGTTCTTCTGTCATCTGCGACAGCAAGGATTGCATATTCCCCTCCTTCAACATTGGGCACTGTTACTGATGATTCAAATGTCCCTTCTTCGTTAGCAGTTTCAGTAATCACCAGGCTATTTTCATAGTCTTCACTAGAGTCAGAAGCAACTACCAGCTCCTCAATTTCTCCTGTATCTGTAGTATCGGCATCTGAGAGAGAAAGTGAGCATTCATTATATGTACCAGGACTTATTCCAAAAGTGCCAATCGTGCCATTTATACTGCCTTGAGCAATGTTTACATCTTCACAATCAAGGCTCATAGTGCCATCTACCGGTGCTCCTTCTTCAAGTACAACAAGCAGATTGTGCTCAGAAATGCTTGTAGTATCTAGCAGATCCCCCAATGTATGTAAAGTATCACCATCAGCATCAAAAAGTGTGCTAGTGCCTTCTGGCTGAGTTGTTGTACTCTGGTTTGCAGAGATCGAATGTAGAACAAATGCACTTCCATCTGTGAGATCGACCTCTTCAGATGACATAAAATAAATCGAAACTTGAGAATTAGCACCAAAATTGATGCCCTCTACTTCAATTACAGAACCAGGTGAAGTTTCACTTTCACTGAGAGTAAGCTCTGCTGGTTCTGTTGTTGTTGTCTGCCCTTGAGAGCTCACAAGATAAAATGATCCGACAGTCCCTGAAGCACTAAGAAGTAAGGCCACTGCTAGAATAGCAGCAGTTAGAGGCTTTGCCGTCATTCAGTCAAACTGCGTAAGTATCAGATAAAAAGAGAGACCATTCTGACTCTATAAGAAGATGTAACTACACTTTAGGAACGAAGCATTGAGACTACTCTAGTTACTACTACTACTACCAGATCTGGCCTCAAATGCTGGTTCCTTATTTCAA
>Ga0081538_10002457_pt1 | contig 18112 bp, 24 predicted proteins | sample TabmetS5T2R1_FD_71022 | JGI IMG/M metagenome (GOLD analysis project Ga0081538, IMG submission 71022) | Tabebuia heterophylla rhizosphere microbial communities from the University of Puerto Rico - S5T2R1 | ecosystem: Host-associated > Plants > Roots > Rhizosphere ... | reverse complement strand
CGGCGCCGCGGTAGTCGAGGATTCCGAGGGCGGCGAACCTCGCTCCGAGTGGTGGTGAGTCGTCGAGCGCGAAGTCCGGTAGACGCCCGATGCTCATCTCGTGTCCCCGAGGGGCACGACGGAGGCGATGGTGCCCTGCGCGGCCGCGCAGAGCGTCTCGTCCCCGTCCGCGCCGGCGGCGAAGACGTCGCAGCGGCACACGGCGTGCCCCCTGCCGGCGGAGACCACCGACGCCCGCGCCGAGAGCTTCTCCCCGTCCGCCGGCCTCAGGTAGTTGATCTTGTACTCCTGCGTCAGCACCCTGGGTCCCAGCACCGAGCCGCCGGCGAACGTGAGGGCGTTGTCGGCGAAGAAGGAGACCACGCCCCCGTGGACGTACCCGTCTTGCTGGAGCAGTTCCTCGCGTTCCGGCACCTCGCGCACCGCCTCCCCCGCAGAGAAAGAGGCGAGCCGTGCCACCACCAGCGCGCTGAACGGCTGGGCCTTCAGGGCCCGTTGGCCCGCCCTCGACAGTTCGTCCATCCGTGCCTCCTTCGTTCGAAACCTCATCTGGGCGCGCGACATGTCCGGTCATCTTCGACCGACCCGAAGCGCGTGCCGTATACGGGTTCTCTACGGACACCTCGTTCCGCCCTCGGGTACGATCATGCCGAGACCCCTTCCTTGGGAATTTCGGGCAGGAAGCGGGAGAACCTTCGGAGATTCCCTATGAGCCCGTCTCCTTCTCAGGTACGCCGTGGATCATGGTCATTCCGTGCTCCCCTCCCGTATCGTCGCCGGGCCGCGCCGACAAGAGCCCCTCCCGTATCCCTTGTCCGTCCGATCGGGTCTCCGTCACGTCTGGCGTGTCCCACCGCGCGGTATCACTGACAAGACGGAACATGACGTGTTTTCGTGACAACGCCCACCGATAAGATTGCCCGCCCCGGCGACTTTGGCGGCGGGACCTCGTACTCCGCGGGGTCCGGAGAAGTCAGCTCGTCCCGGAAGGGACTGGCCGCCATCGTCCGGCAATGACGCACCCCAGATTTCGCAACCACTTCTGCCCTGCCGCGCCGGTCGCCAGATGGCTACCCCCGGACGACGACAGCGGCCTGTTGCACGCTCACGCGGGTTTCTCCCCCTCGGTGCCGGTCGCCACGGAGACCGCCGCGCGCAGGATCTCCCGGTAGGCGGGATGCGCCAGCGATAAGTGGCAGGCGTCCTCGACGGCGAACCAGGAGACCTCGGAGTGCTCCCGGGGAGAGAGGTTGCTCGGCACGCCCGCCCAGGAGGTGACCGCGTAGAGATGCAGGACGATGGATCCGTCCCCGCCGGGAAGAGCCTCGCGGAACGCGCCGAGCGGGCGCCACTCTGTCGGGATCACGCCCGCCTCCTCCAAGAGCTCCCGTGTCAGCGCCTGTTCCGCGGTCTCCCCCGGCTCCAGGTGTCCCCCGAGCACGTCCCACACTCCCGGGTAGAACGCGCGTTTCGCCTCCCGCTTGCCGAGCAGGACGAGCGGCGGATCGTCGCGTCTACGGTCCTGGTTGCGGACCAGCACGGCACCCACGCAAACCCGCTCTTTTGTTTTCCCCATGTCCTCCATCCGTCTCTACGTCGTCGGACGCGGCCCCCGAAAGTGGCGATGCTACTGTCACAAAGTAGTGTTCAAACTGCCGACGCAACGGGCCACGTAACCTGTTCTCACCACCTCAGCCCCAAGCTGTTTTCTCGAAACGGTTGCTGCATGGAGCCGGATCAGGACCGGACCGCAGAATCGAACTCTTCCGCGTGCGCCTCGACGAAGGATCGATCACGCCTGATGGCGCCCGTCACGCCGCTCTCGACGAGGCTCTGGAACGCGGGCTCGCCGTCGGCCGCCAGCGACTCGATGCCGGACGCCGTCGTCTCCATACGCTCGGCCACCCGTGCGGCGAAGCCTTCGCGCTCCCCGTCAGCCAGGCCGTAGGCGTCGAGCAGCAGTCGTAGGCGCCGGCCCCGTTCGGGCGGTCGCGACCAGCCCTGACGTTCGCACTGCTCGTCCGAAACGAGGGGGACGAACTGCCAGGCGGCGTGTACGACATCGTGGATCGGGGCTTCGGGAGTCGCCAGGTCCCAGTCTATGAACGCCACGACGCGCCCGTCCTCGAAGACCGTGTTCTTCGGCGACAGGTCGTGGTGACAGACGACGTGCGGCCCTGCTCCGCCAAGCGACTCGAAGTGCCACCCAAGCCCGGGAGGAAGCTCGAACCCCTCCACCGCGCGGTGGAGGTCGCGGACGAGACGGCCTACGTCGCGCAGGGCAAGGTCCGTCACCACCTCCGGATGGGCCCCGTTGGGCACGACGCCATCTATGAAAGACAGGATCTCCCGCCCGCGCTCGTCCATCCCCAAGTAGCGCGGCGCCGCGTCGTAGCCCGCGGCCTCGAGGTGCCCGAGCAAAGCGTGGACCGCCGGGGACCAGGGCCCGACGGCGCGCCTGACGGTACCGCCGACCTTCACCGCCTCCGTCACGAAGCCGCCCGAGAGCGGCGTCTCGCCCTCCGAGTTTCCGCCCTTCTCCATCGCGCTCACCTCGGTCCCCCGAATCGGGGCCGGCCAGCGCCGGCGGCGCTTGAGTGCACCGCGCCTTTCGCCTCCCGAAGCTCGCCATCACCAACAGAACGCCGCACTAGGTACTCGCCGGTGTCGGGTCGCCGGTGCTCGCCCCCCACACCCGCCCTATCTCTCGCATCAGCGGCGGGTAGACGCTCAGGTGCCTGAACGGCGCGATCGCGGCCATGTAGGCTCTCCCGAACAGCCCGTTCGGCTTGACCAGGACGGCCATCTGGCCGCGGTAGCCGCAGTTGCCGTCCGGGACCCAACCGATGTGCATGACCCCGTGGACGGTCCGGTTGGCGATCTCCGCGGCCCACTCGTCTCCGAGCAGGTAGAGCGAGCGGAACTGGGGGAAGTCCGGGCCGGAGGGGGCCGCGCGCAGGTCCTCGGGCAGCCGGTCGCGGAGGGTGGGCACCCTGGAGCCAACGCCGGCGTCCGGGTCGTCCCAGCCGAGCAGCCCCCCGACCTTCCACCGGATCGCCCAGAGAATTCGGCCGGCGCGGGAGGCGCCGTCCGACGGGTCGCCCGATGACATCTGGCTCACCAGCCGGGGGAAGTCGCCCGGGCCTCCGGGCGTCGGCAACGCCCACACGTCGTAGAGTCGGAAGTCGCGGGCGATCTCGTGGATGCGCCAGGGCCTGGATGCGTGCGCGGTGTTCGGTAGCCTCATGCTTGAACCTCCATCCATGCGGATGCGATCTGCGCCTTCTAACGTAAGACGAATGAGCGCGCCTGTACGTGACAAAACGGATCCCCGCCTCGCTCCGGCTGTTGACACAGATCCATTCGATTCGTTCCATCAGCTCCTCACCGGAAGACGAAAGTCCGAAGACGCCCATCCTTAGCGCGCCATCCCCCACGGCCGACGCCACCCGTTTCGTCGAGCCGCTTCGCACGTCCCCGAAGAACAGTAGCAGCACGCCACTCCCCAGGTCACGAGAGCACCCCGGGGCCAACCACGAGGAAGAAAACTTGAGGATGAGGCTGCGCTCTGCCTGGATCAAGCGGGAGTTTTCGATCGACGCGTCAGACATGAGCAAGTACACCCTCTAGCGGCCGAGGCACTCTTGTGAGATCCAGCGCGTCGATGAGCAAGCGCGCGTATCGGATCTTCCGGCCAGCGCCACTACCCATGAAGCGCCGAAGCTGCTCCTTAGTGGCCCGTCCTCGCCACGCGGGCTGCTTCTGGAAGATGCGGAACGATCCAAGCTCGCCCTGGGCGTCGAGGATCTCTTCCACGGAGGCGGCACCGAGCGCGCGGATCAGCTCATCTTCCAGGTCTGCGACGCACACGTAGAAACCGAGCGCTTCCATATCGGCGCGACTGAGGTTGGAGCTGAGCCCGGCTCGCTCGAGGCCGCGCCGGAAGTCACCTTCCTCTGCGGCGTCACAGAGGCCCGCCAGCCTGACATCAAGCCCCCGAGGACCAAATAGATCCAGGAAGCTGCTGATATTCGTCGCACCACCCATTGGTAGAATAGAAATTTCCTCAGCGCCAAGATTCCGACCAAGGCGTTCAGCTAGCGCTTCGAGCGCGACTTGGTCGCTGACCCCTTCAACAAGCACAACCGCACGTGAGTCGGCGCCGGCGGCTAGCGCGTGCGCCGCTGCGGCAACCAGTGGAGTACCTCCTCCGCCATCCGCCAGTTGTCGATCCGTAGTATGGAATCGCCGCTCGTCGTTCACCTGCCTGGCCCCGGACCTCTCACGGGAGCGCCCTGAGTCTACGACTTCGTCCAAAGCTTCGAAGTCCGGCCTCCCCGGCCAGCGCCTCGCCCCGTTCATCGGACACATCCGCGATCACGACCTTGGCGCCCTTCTGGGCGAGCCTGCGCACGGTCGCGGAGCAGAAGCCACTAGCGCCGCCGGTGAACACGGCGTCGTGCCGCGGCGGCATACGGGTCGGCCGCGGGCGCCCCTTCGCGCTACGCCGCATCGGGCGGTCCGAACCAGGTGGTCAGCGCCTCGCGCAACCCGGTATCTGTGCCGTCCCCCACCCACGCGACGTATCCGTCGGGCCTGATCAGCACGGCGGCGGGGGCCGCTACTTGGCCCAGGACCGGAAGCTCCCAATCGCCGGCATACTCGGCGTCGAACGCCAATACCCGGTGTGCCCATGGGGTGATGCCGAGGTCGCCGGGCTCGCCGAGGTTGAGCAGCACCGGCCGGGCATCGTGCAGCAGGGTGAAGACCCGCAGCGGTCCGTCGGCGGTGACCAGGTCGAGGTCGGGCATGCGGCGCCCGAGCAGCGGGTGTCCCTCGCCGAGGTCGTAGTGGACGTCGAGAGCGCAGAGCATCGCGGCGATGCGCCGGCGCGGCTCGTCCATGCCTAGCAGCTCGGTCATGGTCTCGCGGAGGGCCTCGTGACGGTCGTCGGGGTTGATGAGCGCGATCTGCGCCATGGTGTTCTGCAGCACCCGGGCACCGATCGGGTGCCGCTCGGCGTGGTAGGTGTCCAGGAGGCCTTCCGGTGATGTCCCGTTGGCCACCTGGGCCAGCTTCCATCCGAGGTTCACGGCATCCTGCACACCGGTGTTGAGGCCCTGGCCGCCGTGCGGCGGATGCACGTGTGCGGCGTCGCCGGCGAGCAGCACCCGTCCCTCTCGGTAGGACACCGCCTGCCGCGTCATGTCGGTGAACCGGGAGATCCAGGTGGGGCTGTGCACCCCGTAGTCCGTCCCGTAGGCGACGATGAGCGCCTCGCAGAGTTCCTCCATGGTGGGCTCGCCGATGTGGTCGACCCGCGTCTCCTTCAGTACGACCCGGTACGGCCCTCCGCCCCGCGCCGGGTCTACGGGACCGATGCCTCCGCCCTCGCGGCGTATGCCGATCTCCGGCTGCTCGACCATCTCGACCTCGGCGATCAGCCAGCTCGTCGTCGGATCCCACCCGGCAAACTCGATGCCGGCCGCCTTCCGGACCACACTGCGTCCTCCGTCGCATCCGACGAGGTAGTCCGCCCGGAGCAACATGCCGTCGGACAGCTCGACGTCGACACCGGTGTCGTCTTGCGCGAAGCCCGTCACCTCGCTTTCGTGGACGATCGGCACCGCCAGTTCGCCGACCCAGCCGTCCAGGATGCGCTCGAAGTCTCTCTGCCACAGCGCGAGCCCGTAGTTGTGGCGGGTGGGGAAGTCGCTGATGTCCAGCGGGATACCGGCGAACGCCTGGACCTGCATCGCCTGGCCCTCCGCGAGGAACCGATCGGCGATGCCGCGCTGATCGAGCACCTCGATGGTGCGGGAATAGAGGCCCCCGGCGCGCGAGCTTTCGAGATCCTGACTGGCGCGTCGCTCGACGATGAGGACGTCGACCCCTGCCAATGTCAGCTCGCCCGCCAACATCATTCCGGTCGGACCTCCTCCGGCGATAACCACCGCGTGCTCGGTCATAGCCACACCCCCGTCGGCATCACGCCGCTCGCGACCAGCGCGTCGCATCCCTCCGCCGCGACGGCGACCGTGTCGAACTTTGCGCCGAGGGCCCGTAACCGCACCGAGAGTCCCGCCATCTGTTCGACCTCCCCGCGCGGCCCATACGCCGACGACAACACACGCATTTCGCTTCTCCCATCTCCGTAGGTTCTGGCTTCGGCCGGTATTCTGCGGCACGACCCGGGGCTTGACGCAAGCCCCCCGGTGCGCTGTATATTGGAAGTGGAAAGGAGTGAGCAAGTCCAGGAGGGAAGCCTTGCGATGCCTGAAGCGCTACATCGCCCGCGAGACCTACCGCGCTATCTTGCTGGACGCCAGGGCCTACCTCCCATCGGGTTAACGAGATAGGAGCGTCGAGGTCTGCGGTGGGGCTGTGCGTCCGTCTGTGGTGGGCGGCGGACGCGCCGCGTGCCCTGGGTTGCATCGATCGTCTCACGGGAAGTCCGCTTCGGTGAGGCCTTCGGGATGCCCGGGCGGCCACTGAACCAGCTCGATGCGGTAGCCATCGGGATCGGTGAGCCAGCTCGTCCAGAAATCGTCGGAATCGTCCGGTGACTTCGGTGGTTCCCCATCGATTCCCTGGGCCGTGAGGCGGGCGATGGTGTCGTGCAACGCCTCCACCTGGATGACGAAGTGGTTCAACCCGCCCGGGTCGACCCGGCCACCCGTGGGGTCGTGGACGAGTTCGAGGCTGACGAACTCGTCGCCGGGAAGCTTGAGCATCGTCAGGCTGCCGAACGCTGTCTCAGGCACCTCGCCGAGCTTCTGGTAACCGAGCCCGGTGTAGAACGCGAGAGACCGCTCCAGATCAGCGACCCGGAGGCCGATGTGCAAGGTTCTCATGTGGTCCTTTCGTCAGTTCAGCGGCGGACGCGGTAGCGAAGGTGGGTGGCCTCCGGGGTGTCGATCACCCGAACGATCTCCAGCTCAATGCGCGACGGCAACACGTCGAACAACCGACGGCCACCGCCGAACAGCACCGGAATCACGTGGATCTGCAGCTCGTCCAGCACACCAGCTTCGAGCGCCCGCTGCGCCGTGTACGCGCCGTGCACCTGCACGTCCCGGTCCCCGGCTGCGGCCTTGGCCTGCGCCATCGCGCTCTCGATCCCGTCGTTCACGTACCTCACCAGAGGGTAGTTGGCCACCGATGGGCCGGGCGGTCGGTGGCTCACCACAAAGATCGGGGCGCCGTTAATGTCACCACCCCAGTGATCGGCCTGCTCCGCGGTACGCCGTCCCGTCAGCAACGCACCGGACTCGTTGACTTCGTCGACCAATTGTCCGGCCGGCCCGGACGGCCGGAAAAACTCCCCGTCCGGAGTGACGTACCACTCGTGCAGCCGGTCGAAGCCGTCGCCGCCGGGGTTGCCGGGTTCGTCGTTCGGACCCGCGATGTACCCATCGAGGGACATCGAGAAGTTGAGCACTGATGCAGACACTTCTACCTCCTTGTAGATCTTTGTTTCCATCGCCGGACGACCTCGAGGTTGTCCATGATCGAGTTCTCGCGCCCCGGATCGTGGCGGTGGAGCACGTGCTTGCCCCGCCAACCATCGTAAAGGGCGGCTATCTCGGCCCAGTCCGTGTCGTCGGCGGCGCTGGCCGCGGTGGCGTGGCAGGCGGCTATGGCCGCCTGGAGTCGGTAGGGACCGACCTTCCCGAGCCGCAGCGCCGCGTCGAGGATGTCCTCTCCCTCACGGATCTTGTCTCGGTCCCAGCGGTCACGGTCCTGCTCCTCCAGGGTCACAAGCTCGCCCGCCCCGTCGACACGGGCAGCGCGACGGGCGTCGTGGAGAAGCATGAGCGCGAGCAGCACCAAAGCCTCGGGCTCGTCGGGCATCAGGCGGACGAGCGTTCGGGCCAGGCGGATCGCTTCGGCGCTCAGGCGCTCCCGCACGAGGTCGGCGCCTGAGGTGGCCGCGTAGCCCTCGTTGAAGAGCAGGTAGAGGACGACCAGAACCCCTCCCGTGCGCCCGGGCAGCAGGTGGGCGGGGGGAACCCGGTACGGGATGGCGGCGTTGCGAATCTTGGCCTTGGCGCGGACGAGCCGCTTGGCCATCGTTGGCTCGGAGACGAGGAAGGCGCGGGCGATCTCGGCGGTCGTGAGGCCTGCGAGGGTACGGAGCGTGAGGGCGACCCTGGCCTCCAGCGGAAGAGCCGGGTGGCAGCACGTGAAGATCAGGCGCAGGCGGTCGTCGTGGATGCCGCTCTCGTCCTCCGTGTCGCGGCCCGGATCTTCGTCGTTGTGGCGCAACATCGCCACCTCCTCCAGCTTGGCGGCCCCGGTCGCCCTGCGCCTCAACCGGTCCCGGGCCAGGTTTCGGGCCGTGGTGGTCAGCCAGGCACCGGGGCTTCGGGGGACGCCGTCGCGCGGCCAGGTCTTCAACGCCCGCTCGAAGGCCCCCTGGGCGCACTCCTCCGCGAGGTCCCAGTCGCCGGTGGTCCGGATCAGGGTCGCGACGACGCGGCCCCACTCCTCGCGGAATGCCCTGGCGACCGCCGCCTCTACCTCCGCGCTCACTCCCAGAACGGCCTCACTTCTATCGTCCCGAACCCCGCGGCGGGGTGCTTTGAGGCCACCTCGATGGCCTCGTCGAGGTCCTGGCACTCGATGATCACGTAGCCCGCGATCTGCTCCTTGGACTCGGCGAACGGGCCGTCGGAGAGCAATGTCTCCTCGTCGCGCACCCGCACGGTGGTGGCGTCGCTTGCGGGCCGCAGCACGTTGCCCGACTTGAGCACGCCGCGGGCGTCCATCTCCCGGACCCAGGGCATGGGCTCGGCGTCGTCCGGGACTTCTCCGGGGTCCATCGCCACGAATTCCTCTTCATCCTGGTAGACCATCAGCATGTATCGCACCCTCTCCTCCTTGCTCGGCATCTCTGCAATAGTACGACGAACAGGACCCTCCCAAATGGACAGACCTCCGATCTTTTTGCGCCAACCGCGAGCGATCCGAAACGTTCGGTCTCGAAATCTAACTGGATGCTCGGAGGTTCTCCGTTGATTGCGGCTCGACTACGACCCGGCCGCCGAGCTCGTCGGCGAGGTAGTCAGGCAGCTGGGTGGACCGGTGCGCGGTGAGCACTACGGATTCGCCAAGGTCGAGCAGTGCACGGGCGGTGTGCGACCCGATAGAACCCAGGCCGCCGGTAATGAGTATCATTCGCGCGCCTGCACCAGATCCTCGACTGCCTTGGGGATGGTGGTCTCGAAGTCCAGCAGCTTCGCCCAAGTTGGCTCGATGGTGATGGTGGCCATCTGGTCGTACAAGGCACGGACCCCCTGCTCCCAGCCGTCGAAGTGCTCGACCGGGATCACCTTCCGGGACGCCTCGATGTAAGTGTCCGGCACCCCGTCGACCACTTCGACCCGCGCCTCGCCGCGGACCAGCAGCGCGCGTGGCGGCCATTGATCCTGGGTGTCGATGGTGAGCGCCACCCTGGAGTTCTTCCGCAGTGCCCGAACCTTCGCCGAGTTCGGCGCGGTGTTCCCGACCACGTGCCCGCCGGTCCAGAGAAAGGCGATCGGGATCACCCGGGGCTCACTGTCGACGCCGACATAGGCCAGCCGTGCCGGGATCGAGGACCCCAGTAACTCCTGCGAGATCGGCTTGGCCAATACCTCGGCGACTTCATCATGCTTCATGTGCTGCTCCTCTCTCGTGCACGAGCATCTTGGTGAATTCGTACGGCTCCTCTCGCCACAAGCAATGCTGGGATCCACTCAGCGACCGGAGGTGCCCAGGTCGTCGGAACGTCCGGCCTCCAGGCGCGACCACTGGGCGATGGGGCGTCCGTTAGTCCGCCAGGGGCCCTCGACTTGCCACGGTTGTGGCCAGCCGGGGGGCGAGTCCTCCCACGGCTCCTGGCGTCCGTACACGGTGAGGTCCATGAGCGCGTCGCTGTAGTCCATCGCCTCTACCCCGCGTCGGGTCGTCCAGTAGGTCTCGAACACCCTGTCGCCGTCCCGTAGGTAGCACACCAGGTGCATCGTGCCGATACGGCGCCCGACGAGGAGCGCGTCGAGGGAGGGTAATGCCGAGTACCACGGCATCTCCCAACCCATGAAGTCGCGGTAGCGGACGCTTTCGTCGTAGGGACCCTGGCAGAAGACCGCGTAGGTGATGTCGCGAGAATGAAGGTAGGACAGCTCCGCGACCTGGGTGGTGCACCACGTGCAGCCTTCGCACTGCTCGGGCGCGGGTCGGCCGGGGTACCACATGAAGTAGTAGGCGATGAGCAGTCGGCGCCCTTCGAACGCTTCGAGCAGGGTGAGCTGCCCGTGGGACCCGATCAGCGAGAGGTCGGCGTCTACCTCGACCATGGGTAGGCGCCGCCGGGCCGCGGCGATCGCGTCGCCTTCCCGGGTGTGCGCCTTCTCCCGAACCCGCAGCGCATCCAGTTCGGCCTGGAACGTGTCCCGGTCGACGACCGCGGGGTTGTCGGCACCATTGGAGTTCTTCGAGTCATCCTTCATGATCGCCTCCTTGTGTCGTCTGTGGCCCGACAGCCGTGTGTTGCCCGTAGTGGTTCGGCGTACCGTCGAGCGGGCTCGTTGGCGGGGTTGGTGATCGGCGGGCACATGACCTAGGCCTCGTCGTACTCGTCGGGGAGGCGCATGGCGGGGCCGCCGACCTGCAGGCCGAGCGGGACCGCGCGTCCCTTCGGCTCCTCCCACGCCTCCTGACGGCCGAGCGCGGTAAGGTCGAGGTAGGGGTAGCCGTTGTGGAACTCTTCGATGCCGCGGCCGAACGTGGAGTAGGTGTGGAAGACCTCCTCGCCGACCCGCAGGAACGCGCTGATGCCCGGCAGGTCCGCGCCGCGCATGCTCTCCGTCCACGGTCCGCCCGTCCACGGTGTTCCGGCCTCGGCGAGCTCGGTTTCGGTGCGGAAGTGGAGCAGTACCGGCGCGACCCTGTCGTCGAGGGTGGCGTGGAAGTCGTAGTTGAAGTCGCTTTCGAACGAGGAGTACCAGGGGAACGTCCACTCCATGCGTTCGCGGAACGCTGCCAGCTTCTCGTACGGCGCACGCGTCACCGCGACCAGCGTAGTGTTGCGCGCGTGCAGCTGCCTCGGATTGCCGATGCCGTCGGCGGCGGAGGAGCAGCTAGGGCAGCCGGTGTCGCGGGGGCGCTCGACGCCGTCGTCATCGGTGTCGTTAATCCACATGAAGTGGTGCATCACCAGCTGCTGCCGGCCTTCGAACAAGTCGAGCAGGCCCACCGTCCCGTTGGGACCTTCGAAGGTGTACGGCTTGTCGACGCGGACCATCGGCAGCCGACGCCTCTCGGCGTTGAGCCGGTCGCGCATCCGGGTGAGCTCCTTCTCCTTGGCTAGCAGCTCCTTGCGGGCGGCGAGCCACTCCTGCGGCGAAACGATCGGTGGCGTCTCCATCGTGGTGATCTCCTTCATGTTCGGGTCCAAGCTCATCGCGTCTCGTAAGCTTTCGGCGCCCCTCTACGCAGCGCTTCGATCTGCGCTCACCTTATAAGGGGAAGCGCGAATGGACATCGACCGAAAGGTAGATCGAGGGGTAGAGATTCTCGCGGCCAGTAGCTCGTGGCGTGCCTTGCGGAGCCACCCGCGCCCGCTCATCGATCCGAATGTGCAGCTACGCATCACGACCGGCCCCACGCGGGCGCATGATCGGCGGAAGACCTCGACGTGAGGTTGGCAGGATCCGCGCCGCTCAACGCTCGTCTTCTCTCGGCGCCAGGCGCTTGCGGATTCGGCCCCACGGCTTGAAGACCGCCAGCACGAACGCTATGAGCAGGGTGCTCGGGGAGACGATCGGCGGGAAGATCAGGTCTCCCACCGCCAGCGAGGCCGCCTCGCCGGCCATGAACCGACGGCCCTGCTCGGCCATCTCGATGACCTGCGGCCTCAACAAGACCGGGACCAGCGCGACCAGCACCACGTTCAGGACCAGCTTGATCGCCACCCACCAGTACCTGATGAGCCCCCACTTCGTCCCAAGCCCGAGGACGACGCCGCTCGCGAGACTGAGAAGGCCAGTTGTCAAGAGCGGCCAGACAGCGAACAGCTCCAGCGCCCGGTAGCACAGCGCCTTGGTGCTACCACGCTCGGCCAGAAGTGCGGTGAAGACCAGCACGCCCATGACTACGTCGATGCCGATCCAGGTCCCCGCCGAGACGATGTGCACCACCAGCACGACCTTGCGCATCCGCGCGCCCAATCGCCACGGCCGAGCACGGCCTGGGGCAAGGCTCTCCATCACGCAGCCTTCCCTCGGCGCCGGGAAGTCATACAAACCTCCCGAACGCGTACACTGCCACCAGCGATGCGACCAGGAAGGATGCCACCCAGCCCCACTTGCGCCTGCGCATCCCTTGGTTCGCGCTCTTAGTGGCCACGACCACGCTCACCAAGGCCCACAACAGCACCCCCACCAGCAAGGCCGCCCCAGGATCGCCCATGGGAGTTGGCGGGGGTATGGGCCCCGTCCTGCCCATGTTCTGCGCCGCCTCTAGGACGTAGAAGGTTTCGTCGAAGTCGTGGCGGTGCAAAGGCGGCCCGGGGAGGCCGGCGCCGACCGTGTTGTCCATGACGGCTATGTGCTCTCCGCTCTGCTCGCTACGCAGAAGTACGTCTATAGGGGCTCGCTCAGTTGACATGGGTTTCTCCTTTCGCAAGCAATGACAGTCTGGCAAGGTCGAATGGGCTCAGAGCATGATCTTGCCCCCGGCCAGATCCAGCGTGACGCCGGTCAGCCACGATGAGCTCTCCGAAGCCAGAAACAGAGTGGCCAACGCCACGTCCTCGGGCGTCCCCATCCGTCCGAGCGGAAACGCTTCTGCCCACCGCCGCACTTGATCCTCTGTCATGTAGCTCCGCGTGCGCTCCGTCAGGACGGAATCCGGGGCCAGGCAGTTGACGCGCACGCCGTGGGGGCCGACCTCTTCGGCCACCTGCCTAGAGAGCATCACCACCCCGGCCTTGGCAGCCGAGTACGCCGTGGGAGCCTGGGTCGGGACGCGCCCGGCGGAGGACGCCATGGTCACGACGGAGCCGCGTCCGCGCTCGATCATGCCCGGCAGGAAGCTCTTCAGGGTCAAGAAAGCCGAGGTGAGGTTGCCCTCCACGCCGTCGCGCCACTCTTCCTCGGCGATCTCGACGGTCGGTCCAGGAAGGGGGCCGCCGCTGGCAGCGAACGCGGCAAGCACCTCCACCGGCCCGAGCTCCTCCTCCACGCGCTCTCGCATGCGCTCGATGGCGGCGAAGTCCGTGACTTCGGCCGAGACCCCGATCGCCGTGCCGCCGTCCGAGTCGATCTCGTCCACCACGGCTGCTATCCTGGCCTGGCCGCGGCCATGCACCGCGACCCTCGCACCGTTGGCGGCCAAAAGGCGGCAGGCTGCGGCCCCGATCCCGCCCGAACCGCCGGTTACCACGGCCACTTTGCCAGCGAGGTCGGGGTAGGTGGGGATGTTTTCGGCCATGACGATCCTTCCTAGTCGGGATAGCAATCTACGTCGGTGTTCGCCTTCGATGGTATTGCGAGCTCGGGCGAAGCTGCATCCACCGAAAGTTAGATCCGGGAGGTAGAGATTCGCCCCTTTAGGCGCGCCTTGACCCGCACGAGCGCGGGGACCAGGACGGTGTCCAGCACCCAGTAGACCTCGTCCGGTCCGTTAAGCGTCGCGGACACGTCGCGCTAGTACGCGCGGCTCCGGCTTCGCGGCTCGTACACGGAGTTATCTGTGGACGGCGGTGTGGTTGGAATTCGGCAGAAGAGCCGCTCTTGGCTCTTCTGGCTGTTGCAGAATGCTTTGGACGTGCGCTCCGGCCTTCGACGACCGCGTCGTTTCGTCAGTCGGCGGGGGAATCCGCGGCCTCCCGCACCGTGAGGAGGAAGTTGGCGAGCCCCGGCGACGGGTCGCCGCGGCGCCAGGCGACGGCGAGCGCGAGCGCGATAATTTCCTTGGGCTCCTCCAGGGGCAGGTAAACTACCCCGGGTCTCCGTAGGTTACGGAAGCTCCCCAAGACCAAGCCGACGCCGAAGCCAGCCGCCACGAGGCCCAGGAGCGCTGTATCCCGCCTGCCTCCTGTGAGGCCCTGGCGCTCACACCCGTGGCTAGCTCGGGTTTTGCTGGGCGCGTACGCCGATGATAACGCCATCGAGGAACGTCACCTCGATCTCACCGGTCATCGGCTCCGGCCCATCAGCCCCGACGAGCGACGATGTCGGTTAGCGTCGCGCAGAACCGCTCGACCTCGTCCTCGGTGTTGTAGTAGTGGACGGAGGCCCGGACCATCTCTCCCAGTTCGCGCGCCTCCGCGTCGAGGCGGGTGGAGTTCGGGGGCGAGACCGAGACGTTTATGGCGTGTTCGGCGAGGGCGCCTATGTTCTCCCCGGCCCCCATACCGTCAGCGACGAAGGTGACGATGCCGCATCGCTCCACGCCGAGGTCCTTGACGGCGACGCCGGGGACGTCGTCCAGCCTCTCGCGCAGACCCTCGGCCAGGGCGTAGACGCGGTCGCGGATCGCGGCGAGGCCGATCTCGAGCGCGTAATCCACGGCGACGCCCAGCCCCACCTTGCCCGCGAAGTTCGTCTCCCAGTTCTCGAAGCGCCTCGCGTCGGGGCGGACCTCGTAGCGGTCCCTGGCCACCCACTCGGCTGCGTGCAGGTCCAGGAAGGGTGGCTCCAGGTGCTCCAGGATCTCCCTCCTCACGTACAGAAACCCCGTTCCCCGCGGGCCGCGCAGGAACTTCCGGCCCGTCGCGGAGAGCATGTCGCAGCCGATCTCGCGCACGTCCAGGGGCATCTGCCCGGCCGACTGGCAGGCATCCAGCAGGTAGAGGCAGCCGGTCTCGCGGGCCACCTTCCCGACCTCGGCGGCGGGGTTGACGAGGCCGCCGTTGGTCGGGACGTGGGTCATGGCCACGAGCTTCACGCGCTCGTCTATCATCCCGCGCAGCGCCTCGACGGAGAGCCGCCCCGACTCGTCGCTCGGGACGACCTCGACCGAGGCCCCGGTCCTCTTCGCCACCTGCAGGAAGGCTATGAAGTTGCTCGCGTACTCGGCTTGGGCGGTGAGGATGCGGTCCCCCGGCCCGAATGGGATCGAGTAGAAGGCCATGTCCCAGGCGCGGGTGGCGTTCTCGATCACGGCGATCTCGTCTGGGCCGCAGCCGAGCATGCGGGCGGTCGCCCCGTAGACGCGCTCCAGGGCTTCCTCCTCGCGCGCGGCGGCCTCGTAGCCTCCCATCCTGGCCTCCAGCTCCAGGTGCCCGACGGTCGCCCTCAGCACCGGTTCGGGCATCAGCGAGGAGCCGGCGTTGTTGAAGTGCAAGACCTCTTCGCAACCCGGGGTCTCCCGGCGGGCCCGCTCGACGTCCAGGATCATGGGTATGGACACTGATCGCTCCTTACTTGCTCGGCGCCGAGGGCGGGACCAGCACGCATCCCTCACCCCGCCTCCGCGTACCGGTGAAGACGCTCTAGGTTCGCTCTCCGATTGGCCTTCACTACCTCCGCGTCCCGCCCGAGATCCCCGGCCTCGAACGCCGCCGGCATCCCCCGACCGCATGCTACAGCATCCACTGCTCGGGCTCTAGGCCCGCGTTTTTCCTGACCGGTCACGCCAGCCACCTTCCCGGTGTCTCGTAAGTCGAGATGGTGACGCCGCCCTCCGCGGTGAACTGTTCCGTGAGGCCGAAGATGCGCGAGGCGAACCCGCCGACGACGAGAGGGATCCCGGAGCCGATCAGGATGGGGAGCCGCTTGAGGATCAGCGCGTCGACCTCGTGGTACAGCACACCGGCGAGAGTCCCTCCCCCGCACAGCCAGATGTCCATCCCGTCCTCGGCCTTGAGCTCGCGCACCTTCGCGACCGGGTCCCCGGCGACCAACTCGACGCCAGGGCCGGGAAACTCATCGAGCGTGGTGGAGAAGACGTACTGCCTGAGTTGCTGGTAGGGGCTAGCAATCCCGTGCGGCAGCCCGACTTCGTACGTATTACGTCCCATCAGTACGGTGTCGAAGACCTTGTTCTCCTCGGTGATCCCGACCGCCTCGCGCAGGTCGGTGGGCACGGTCTCGGGGAAGCGGGCGTTGAGGGTATCCGCGAGGTCGTCGTTCATGACGAAGAAGTCGTACTCTCCGTCGGGTCCGGCGATGAAGCCGTCCTGGGTGACGGAGATGTAGTAAACGAGGCGGCGCATGAGCCCTCCTTCCGTTCCGTTTTCGTGGTGCGCCCTGTAAGAAACCGTGTCCTGCATCCTATCCGCCAGTCGGCCAAGGAGGAGGCGAACGCCAGCACGAGCGGGCGCGTCAGCATCCGTGGCCTATTGACGCCGTGGGAAGCCGCCGGGTGCGAGCCATTCGGATTCTCCGATGAGCGATGCATGGCACAGGTCCTCAGCTACCTCACGAACAGGACGAAGAGGACGGCCGCGCCGACCAAGAGGTCCAGGACGGCGCAGAACTCCGCGTACGGACGCGTGACCACCCTGTTTCGCACGAAATGCACGGCGTCCCAGGCGGCGTGGCCGAGGAGGCCGACGGCCACGAGCGTCCCGCCGAGGACCGGCTCCACATAGAGCGCCACCAGCATGGCCGCGCCGAACACGAGCATCCCGGCCGCCTGGAGCGGTACGTCGCTCGGACCTCGCAACCGCCCGCGGGCGGCCGCCAGCGCCAGGAACCCGAGCGCGGCGACCAGGAAGGCCGGATGGAGGTTCGCCTTCAGGTCGAGCACTTTGGTCAGGACCAGGGGCGTGACCGCGGCCAGCATCACCACCCACGCGAAGCGGCGCCGACCCACGACCGCGGCGCCCACGTAGACGAGCGGCATGAGGACGACGAGCGCCGAGAGGAAGGAGATCGACTCGACGTCGATCCGCAGGTCGAAGGCGGTGAGGGCCGCGACGGCGACGCCCAAAGCTGTCGGCCAGCGGTGCGTCAGAAATCCCGTCCGGCCACGGTGGGCGTGCGGCGAGCGATCGTCGGTGGCATGGTCGCGGCCCCGATCCTTGGGGCGCTCGTTGTCGGTCATAGTATCTGCTCCGATCTCCGGTTCTCTCTGAACGAACAAGACGGTGGGGGCGGACGCATCTGACAAGACCCGTAAACTCGAAGTCGCCGTCCTGGTACCCGTCGGAGAGCAGACCAGCGCGGCAGGAACGTGCCGATCCATGTCCGCTTGACACGCGCCTGTGAGTCCTGGAAAGCTTCGTCACCCAACTCGCCGCGATCGCCTCAAGAGAAGTCCGCTTCGGTGATGCCGTCTGGGTGTCCGGGCGGCCACTCCACCAACTCGATCCGGTAACCGTCCGGGTCGGTGAGCCACGACGTCTTCGGGCCTTCGGAACCGCCCGGGTACCGGACGGGTTCGGGCTCCAGGCCGGCTTCGGTCAGCCTCTTAAGAGTGGCGGCCAGCGCGTCGCGGGCGCGGGTCAGTTCCTTCTCCTTGACCAGCAGCTCCTCGCGCGCGTTCTCCCATTCCAGCGGCGAAACGATCGGGGGTGTCTCCATCGTGATGATCTCCTCCCTGTTTGGCTCTACGGCCGGCTCGTGGCCATGGTGGTCGTGGTGGTTCATCTGCGGGCCTCCTTCGCGTTCATGGTGCGGGCGGTTCGTGCGTCGTCCTTCTCGTCGTGGTGGTCATGCGCTCGTGCGCGTAGCGCTCGAAGCGGTAGATCATCAGGGCGACCATCCCGGCGATCATCGCCACGTGCGAGATCATCATGAGCGACCCCTCGGAGAGCCCGGGTACCGCCACGCCCAGCTGGATCAACGCCACCGGGGTGAGCATTGGCACGAGCATAGCCGCCGTCATCTCCAGGCCGTCGGACCAGGAGTGGCCCCGGTAACGCATCCACGCCACCATCGGCGCGGCCATGAACGCGCCCATCACGCCGTAGCGGACCAGCAGGTTGGCGTAGCCGGGCGGCTCGCCCATCGCCGCCAGCGCCAGGCCGAACATACCCATCCCGATCATCATCGCGACCACCATCTCCAGGAGGTGGCGCGTGAAGCGCCAGCCCGTCACGAGGCGGGCTCGGACACGCCGGTTCGCTTCTGGTGAAGCCGTGCTCGCGAGTTCCGACGCGTCGCCCACCCCTGGGAGG
>Ga0081538_10002456_pt1 | contig 18122 bp, 16 predicted proteins | sample TabmetS5T2R1_FD_71022 | JGI IMG/M metagenome (GOLD analysis project Ga0081538, IMG submission 71022) | Tabebuia heterophylla rhizosphere microbial communities from the University of Puerto Rico - S5T2R1 | ecosystem: Host-associated > Plants > Roots > Rhizosphere ... | reverse complement strand
GCCACTGAGAGCCCGCACGGCGAAGGGTCGATCGCCATGCTCGAGCATCTCCTCTCCTGGTGGCAGGGGAAGCTGTTCGTCCTCTGCCTCCTCGGCTTCGTGGCGACCGATTTCATCATTACGATCACCCTCTCGGCGGCTGATGCCTCGGCGCACATCATCGAAAACCCGCTGGTGCCGACGAGCCTCCGGCCGCATCCGGTCGGCCTGACCCTGGCGCTCGTGGGACTGTTGGGGTGCGTATTCCTCAAAGGCTTCACCGAGGCGATCGGCCTCGCCGTGTTCCTGGTCGCGATCTACCTGCTCCTCAACCTCATCGTGGTGAGCGTCGGCCTGTACCATGTTGTGACGCACCTCCCTCTGGTCAGCGAGTGGCAGCATGCCCTGTGGTCGCACCACGGCAATCCCTTGGTCATGGTCGGGCTGGCCCTGTGGCTGTTCCCGAAGCTGGCCCTGGGATTATCGGGCTTCGAGACCGGCGTCTCAGTGATGCCCCTCGTACGCGGCGACGCGCAGGATACCCCTACCCACCCCCAGGGGCGCATCCGTAACACCCGTAAGCTCCTGACGACGGCCGCCCTGATCATGAGCGTGTTTCTTCTCGCCAGTAGCGTCGTCACGACGGTGCTGATCCCGCCGTGGGAGTTCGCCGAAGGGGGGAAAGCCAACGGACGCGCCTTGGCGTATTTAGCACACGGCCTGCTGGGCCACGGCTTTGGCACCGTCTATGACCTGAGCACGATCCTGATCCTGTGGTTCGCGGGCGCCTCGGCGATGGCGGGCCTCCTGAACATCGTGCCCCGCTATCTGCCGCGCTATGGCATGGCGCCGAGCTGGGCACGAGTCGTGCGGCCGCTGGTCTTAGTGTACACCGCCATCGCGTGTGCCATTACGGTCATCTTCGAGGCCGACGTCGAAGCGCAGGGCGGCGCCTATGCCACCGGCGTTCTGGTGCTGATGAGCTCGGCGGCCGTGGCGGTGACCTTATCCGCCTGGCGGCGCGGGTCGCGGCGGGGGGTGGTGGCCTTCGGGGCGATCACCGGGGTATTCGTGTATACGACCGTCGTGAACATCATCGCCCGGCCCGAGGGCATCAAGATCGCCGCCTTCTTCATCGGCAGCATCCTGCTCAGCTCACTGATCTCGCGGGTGTGGCGTTCGACCGAGCTGCGCGTCGAGCGCGTCGAACTCGATGGGACGGCGCAGCGGTTCATCGCGGAGGTGAGCCGTGGGGAGCTCCGGGTGATCGCGAACCAGCTCGATACGGGCGATGCGCGCGAGTACGTCCTCAAGGAGCGAGAGGTACGGGAGGACACCCACCTCCCGCCTGATGAGCCGGTCCTCTTCTTCGAGGTCATGGTGGGCGACGCCTCAGAGTTCGAGGATGTCCTGAAGGTGAAAGGGGTCGAGGTGGCCGGCTATCGCATCCTGCGCGCCGAAAGTGCGGCGGTGCCGAACGCCATCGCCGCGTTTCTGCTCTACCTGCGCGACCAGACCGGCAAGATCCCGCATGCCTACTTCGGGTGGACGGAGGGCAACCCGATCCGCTACCTGCTGCGGTTCATCTTGTTCGGCGAGGGGGATATCGCGCCGGTGACTCGCGAAGTGCTCCGTCAGGCCGAGCCGGATCCCGAGCGGCGCCCCGCCATTCACGTCGGCGGCTGACGGACTGGGGTTGCGTTGCAGAGGAAAGACCCGCCGAGGCCTGCCGTGGTACCAGAAGCGTGGTGTCAGAGGTAGGCAGGGGAGCAGGGCGGTTGCGGCATGGCTAACGGGGGACCAGGACAGCTCATAGTCATCAGTCAGCGGCCCCGTATGGCTGACGGTTATGGCACCCCCGGGCGGAAGGTATAATCCAGAGGGGAGGGGGTACTAGCCGGGAGGTCGCTCACGCGCGACAGCATTTTCCCCCTGGATGCACGGCCCGAGTGCCGCCGCCATGTCCTCGAGGTCTTGCGGCAGCCGCTCGAGGAGGGTGTCGTATAGCGACAATCTCGCGGGCGTCCTGGATCTCAATCTTCTTGCGACCTTAGCCGCACGGGTGGTGATTGCGAGGGGTGGGGGCATAGCCGAATGACACGTCACCACAGTTACCGTGGCGATGCCCTCTCGCAGTGCACTTGGCTGCAGCCAGTCCCGCTCACCACTATGCCTCCTGGGAATGGACCTGCGTAGAGATCACTCCCGCCTTCGCCGTCTCTATCCGTTTGTATACCACAGGACTGCACCGACGCGTGTGCTGCACCGCGACACCACAGCGTGGCGCAGTAGCCCCGGCGTTACCGTCTGCTTCGGCTGCTCCGCCGTCTGTCGTTCATTGATGCGTTTTGCTTGACATGGGGGAGATACGTCTGGAAAGCCTTGTCAAGTGAACTTGTCGGTGAAAAACCCCTTCTACCCGGCAGGTTTTTGGCCGTATGCTGAGGCTGCGATAACCTACTTGGAATTATTCAATGGCCTTAAAATGACCTCAGCGTCCTACGCAACGACTCTGATCTGCAGCTCTGACCGTTCACTTGACAGCACCCGAATTTCCTGTTGGGAGCCCGTACACACGGGTATGGCCGCGTGGCGTCTGAATGCTGATCACCATCCACTGCCCAGAGCGTCACACGCGAGTGGTGGCGCAGACATTCTCGGAGCGGCGCTCCGACATCAGGTCCCCCTGCGACGCCAGCCTGGACTCCGGTCGCCACAGTGCCGAAGACGCGGGCATGGCCCTGAAGGGACACGTCGGTTCACGGCGCCTCGAGTACCTGCCGGATTACCCGTCGCATCTCCCGGGCGTTGAACGGCTTGACCACATGCGGACGGTTGACCTGCGTGAAAAAGGCCTGGGCTTCCGGACTCAATACATCCCCTGTCAGGAAGATGACCCGCGACACCAGGTGCGGGTGGCGACGCTCCAGTTCGCGGTAAAACCCCGGCCCGTCCAGGTCGGGCATGCGCATGTCACACAGGATCACCGCGTAGGCACGCTTCTCAAGGGCCGCGAGGCCCTCGAGGCCCGTGGCCGCCGTGGTGACCTCGTGGCCGTCGCGTTGCAGGAGACGCCTCAGGGACTGGACAATGATGGCTTCATCGTCGATGAGCAGGATCGCCCCGCCCGGCGCGGGTGCCTGGGACGTCGGGTCGGGAGCTGCCTCGGGTGCCTGGACCTCGGGCGCGGTCGCCGGCAGGGCGACGTGCACGGTCGTGCCCTGCCCCGGACGACTCGTCAGTCGGATGGAGCCGTGATGGCCCTCCACAATGCTGCGGCACAGCGGCAACCCTAACCCGCTGCCCCCCCGCTGGGATTTGGTGGTAAAGAAGGGCTCGAAGATGCGGCGCTGCAGGTCCTCCGGGATGCCCGGCCCCGTGTCCGTGACCGTCAGGAGCACCTGCGTCCGGTCGGCACTGGCCGCCGTGGTGAGCGTCAGGTGCCGGGGCGGCGCGGCCTGCCGCAGGGCATCGTGGGCGTTGGTGAGGAGATTACTGACCACGTGATGCAGCTGGTTGGCATCGGCCCAGAGCGGCATCAGGTCGTCGGCCAGGTGGAGCTGCACGGTGATGCCGTCCGCCTCCAGGCCATGCCCCAGCAGGACGAGCACGTCGCCAATGACCGCATTGAGCGCCACGACCTGGCGCGTCGGCGGCTGCTGTCGGGCCAAGGCGAGGAAACTTTGCACCACACTGTTGCAGCGGTCGACCGCCTGCCGGAGGACCGCGATATCCTCCGTCCACGCGCCAGCCCCCCAGGCTTCTTGCAGGTTGTCGAGCTGCACGGTCGCCACGGCGAGGGGATTGTTCAGCTCGTGGGCCACGTTGGCCAGCAGCGTCCCTAAGGCGGCGAGCTTCTCCCGCTGCACCAGCGCCTCTTGCATGCGGTGCCGCTCGACGATCTCGTGCTCCAGCCGCTGGGTCTGCTGCTCCAGCGCCGACGTGCGGTCGGTGACCCGCTGCTCCAGGGTCTCGTTCAGGCGTTGCAGCCCCTGTTCACTCGCGTGCAGCTGGCCCAGCATGGCGGTTTGCTCGGCGATGCGGCGCTGCAGTTCCTCATGCAACCGCCGGATTTCGTGCTGGCGTCGGCGGGACCGCAGGGCGACCTGGACGGTGCTCAGCAGCGTGAGCCGATGGAGCGGGCGTTCGAGTAGCGTGACATGTCCCACGGCGGCTCCCCGCCCCTGCAGGTGCTGCCACAGGGCCTCGGTGGTCGTGGCGCTCGTGGTCAGAAGGATCAGGGGCACGTCGGACCAGACCGGCTGCCGCTGCAGGGCCAGGACCAGCCGGTCGAGGGCCGGGGCCGGCAACGCTTCTTCGGCGATGAGGCCGGCCGCGGCCCCGTCCAGCGCGGCGCAGAACTCCTCCACCCCGTGGCAGACGCGCGTCCGAATGCCCGCCGCGCGCAAACATGCGGCCGCCAGCGCCGCATCCCGCCCCGTCGGCGTGAGGATCAGCACCGGCGCCGTCAGCCCGGCGTCCGGCGGTTGGCCTGGGGACACCTCACGGCTGATCACCGGTCCTGTCTCCTTCGTACGTGGGGACGCCGGTGAGCACCCCACGGAACTGCGCGAGGGGTTCGCCGACGACAATGCCGGTCGGTCCCAGGGTCATCTCGCGGATCGTCTGCTCGTGCGGGCCGCCGCGTCGCTTCACCACGGACAGGGCGCGGCGGATCGCCCCGCGGTCTTCAAAATAGCGAAAGAGCATGACCGTGTCGGCCAGGTAGCTCAGGTCGAGCGGCGACGTCCCGGAGGCGTCGACCAGGCCATGCTGATCTAACACCAGCAGGGTGGTCGCGCCGTGCTGGCCGAGCCAGGTGAGCAATTCGTGCATGTGCAACGTTAAAAAGTGTTCATCGGGCATGGCGTGCACGTAGCCGGTGAGGCTGTCGATGATGACCAGGTCCACGGCCCGGTGGGTGACGGCGTGCTGGACCGCCTGGGCGAACTGGCCCGGACTCATCTCGGCGGGGTCGATCTGCTCCAAAATGAGAGTCCCCTGGGCGGCCGGCTGGCGCAGCGGGAACCCGAGCTGGTCGGCCCTCTGGAACCAGGTGGGGGGCCGCTCGTCAAAGAGATAGACCGCGACGGAGTGCCCACGCTGCAGGGCCGCCGTGGCGCATTGCATGGTGACCGAGGACTTGCCGGTGCCGGCCGCTCCCACCAGTAACGTCGAGGCGCCGCTATCGAGTCCGCCGCCGAGCAGGGCGTCCAGTCGCGCGACGCCGGTCGAGTGCACGTCGCCCCGCGCCTCAGCGGCAGGAGGCGCCGGCAGGAGCCGCGGGAACACGCGGAGACCGCCGGTCTCAATGACACAGTCATGACGGCCGCTGCGAAAAGGCATTGCCCGCATCTTCACGATTTCCACCTGCCGCCGCTCGTTGCCATACGTGGTCACCTCCTGCAGCAATCGGATCACGCCGTGGGCCACCGTGCGCAAGTGCATGTCCGGCGGCGCCCGCAACTCGTCGGTCACCAGGGCCGTGCATTCGCGGGCGATCAGGGCATTCTTCAGGGCCAATACCTGCCGCCGGTAGGCAAACGGCTCGTCAGCCATATCGCGCAGGATCGACAAGGAATCGAGCACCACGCGCCCCGGTCGCACCCGCTCCAGGGCGGCCAGCACCGCCTGCATCGTTTCATCGAGTTCCACGTGGGACGGCCGAAAGAGCGTCTGCTGCTGCTCGGGTCGGGCGATGTTGTTGGCCATCGACAGGGCGTGCACGTCAATCCCCTCCAGCGACCAACCGTGCGCGTGTGCGGCGACCAGCAGTTCGTCCGGGGTTTCATTCGTGGTGATCCACAGGCCTCGCTCGTGGAGCGCGCGGCCGGCCAGCATGAATTGCAGCGCGAGCGTCGTTTTGCCCGCGCCCGCCGCCCCTTCAATGACGTACATCCCTCGGCGCAGCAGTCCGCCGCCGAGGACCGCGTCGAGGCCCTCGATGCCCGTCGCCGCCCGTGTGGGCGTGGCCGTGGGGCTACTCGAGTCCTGCTCCGGCGTGGGAGGTGTCTCAGCCGCCATGTCACCATGCTCCCTATTCCGGGGCCGTCAGAGGCGCGTGCACGGACGGGCCGCCGCGTGCCGTGGACCTGACCTGCCCGTGAGCTGCCCGTCCGCATGGTGCGGTGGGCCTGATGGGCTGCGCGCGTCGCAGTGTGCCCTCATTAGGTTTCTAGGAGCACTGGGGATCATGCCCACCTTGGCATGACCGCCATTGCGCCGTTTTCCCTCATTCTTAGCGAAATATCAACCGAGTCCGCTTGGATCGCCGCGCTTGGAATAGGTGCGGTCGCTCCCGTCACCGATCGTGCTTTCAATGCCGGACTGCAGTAAATCAAGCTGCTCCTTCAGCACAACTTGACGTGCCGGCGGCGCAATCGTCAGCAAGTCTTGCAGAGCTGCGCGCAGTCGACGTGCAACTTGCGGTGATCCCGCGCCCGCCATGCGGATCTCATCGACCGCCAGGTGGACGTAGTCTTCCCAAGTCATCGACGGGGTGATCAAACGCACTTCGCCTTTCTTGTCGCGATATCGACCGTCGGGAAACGGACGGGGCGCGAGCTGGCGCAGGCAATCGTGCAGGCGATCGATCGCTTGCACTGCAGTCGTCGGATCGAGAAAGGGACCGTCAGAGAGCGAGCGCTCTGCGATGTCCACAAGCATGCGCAAGCCATACGCGACGTCCTGATCAAGCGTTCTCTCGAGACCTAACTTGATGGCACGTAACGCGGCGTCGGCGTCGACTCGTTCGCCCGCGCCTTCGATCTCGAATAACGGTGCACCTGCCGGAACGAACTCCCCCAATGCAGGCTTGAGCGCCAGTACGCAATTGCCGGCTTCGGCAATGCGCACGAGCGCTTGGTGATCGATCTGGATGATCACCCCGGAGCGTGGCGCGCAAATCGTCGGGCGTTCGAGGCGCGGAGTGGCACCTGGATTTGCATAGAACCTATCCAGCAATTCGCGTGTGTCCGTGCCCACCAGCTCGATCAGCGCGGACACCCTCAGCTTGCGTCCGATGTGATTCACATACCAGACGAGCACCATGATGCTGATGATGACGAGCGCGAACGCGACGACGACTGCGAGTCCTGGCACGACGCCTTCACCTTCGGTCTGCACTTCGCGCAGCGCAAGCATGGCGTGAGCGAAGGTCCCGACGAACACGCCAATAGCGAACTGGCTGGGCTTGTCCTGCAAGATGCGTTGGACGATTCGCGGAGAGAATTGCCCCATGGCGAGTTGCACGACCACCATCGTGATCGTCAGTACGAGGGCTGCAAGACTGACCATCGAGGCCGCGACCGTTCCCAAAATCTCCAACGCGGCGTCGGGACCGCCGCTGATCGACTGCGGGATCAGCTCATAGTCGTAGGCCTTGTCGATGGCAATTGTGCCGAACGATAGACCGATGCCTGCGAGCACGCACATCAATGGAACGAACCAGAGTCCCGTAGACATACGCAAGAAAGGATTAAGAGATCCCACAGCTGATCCTTGTTGGATGAGTACATGAGCCACACACGGTGCGGTAGGGGAAGGAATTCCAAACGCCATTTTAGCACATCCCATCGGATTTAGTGGTAGACAGAGGAGCCTCTTCCGTCAGGGGCAGCTTGATCCTTGGTTTTCCGTGCACATTCTATCCGCGACCACGCAACTTTCCATCAAATAAGTCCAGAAATATCAATATGTTAGAGATCTACCACTGAATCCGGGGGAATCTGAAAAAACCTTCAAGCGCCGTAGGACCGCGTGCGCCGATCTTGAGCGAATTCTGGTCGTCGGCAACGGGAGTGCCCCGCTGGGTCGTCAGCCCCGGCGTGTCTCCACCGGCCGTCTGGTGCACTTCTCCTCCGGCGCCGGTCATTACGCTCTGGTCGGTGTACTGCGCCGTGTTGCGCGCGCTGGCGGCGTCTGGCGCCGTGCCAAGGGTCGCATTCTGCTCCGCCATATGCCTTTCCGCTACCATCGTATCTGAACGGGAAAAATCGACACTCAAGTCTGGCACACGGCTAGCGGCGGACCTCCACCACGCGCCGTTGCCAACGGCGGACGCTGGGCACCCCCCCCATGGCACCCGCGATCGACACGCCCAGGCCCACGACCATGGAGCCGAACGTCACCCAGGAGCCGATTTTCGCGCCGCGCTGCGCCTTGGCCGCCGCGGCCAAGGCTTGCTGTTTGGCACGCTCGCTATACTGGGCTAAGAACTGGCGGACCTCGGCGGCGACCCGGGCGGGATCCTCTCTCACCGCCTGCACGCGCGCCCGCAGGTCCCCGAGGGCCGCTCTCGCCTCTTCCGTCGACATCCCGGTGGCCGCCGCCAGGGTGGAGGCGGTCGCGGGGTCATCGAGTTTGTTCATGACCTGGTTGGGGTCGTTGAGCCCTAACGTCTGAACCAGATCCCCCCCGCCTGCCGCGACCGCCGTTGTGGCACCGCGGGTGAGCTCACTCAAGGCCCCGAAGAGTCCGCTTAACCCGAGACTGACGCCGCTCGCGATCATCCAGACGGTGAACAATGAAAACAGGACCCACACCAGCACGCCATGGATCAGCGCTCCGGGGCGGTCCGGCCGGTCCGTCACCTTGGTCGAGACCATCCCCCCCAGAAACAGGGCGACGAGCATGGTAATGAAGGCCCACACCCCCGCACCGATGCCGAGCCCCGAGGCAGTCTCGCCCGTAGCCGCGCGCGGATCCCCCAGCGCGGTGACGCCGATCGCCAGCCCCAGTGCCCCCATCAACATGAGGACACCAATAGCGACGAACAAGCCGCTCATTACGCCGGCCCACCGGACGCGCGGTCCCTGCGGCGGGAGAATATTCGTACGCTCATCAAGCGTTGCTTCGACATGGTCCGTGACAATCGCCATGATAACACCCCCTCCTCGCGGTTTTTTCCCAAGCCATCGGTTGTATTCTCGTAGGCCTCACAAGCCGGGCGTCCCGCTTGCGATGGCTCGCCTGGGGATGCCTGCCGGGCCTTGAGCGCCCTGCCTGCCGTCGCACCTCGGCGGGGCTGGATGGCTCCTCAGAGCATCAGTGCACGACGCGTGCAGTCCCTCCAGAGGAGCCCACGGTCATCTCCCCTGAAGGCATGAGTCGGCCTCTCTCAAGAATGCCGGCGATCAATCCCGATCAGGCGAGCGTGCCGCCTGTCATCCCCGCTTAGTGCCGCCCGCGCACCCTGTCCCAGGCGTAGCGGATGGCGTCCTTCATCTCCTCCCACGTCCCCCGATGCTGCTGCTCCCAGTCGCGCCGCGCCTCCGCCTCGATGGCCGCCCAGTCACGGCCCCGATAGCGCGGGTCCCCGGCCAGCGTGTAGCCGTAGCGATAGGCCGGCGCCCAGTGCTCATAGGCCTGGCCCCGGCTGCCGGCGGCGGTCGTGTAGTGACGGCGGAAGTCCGTCTCATAGGTCGCAAACCCCCTCGCCTCCCTGGTGGCCTCCGCCCCCACCGGTTCGACCTCGACCTCCGTGCGGCGCACCGTGTCCCGTACCGTCTCGGTCTGTTCCTCGACATCTTTGCTCACCACCACCTCCTCCACCACCCGCGCTTGCCTGCGCACCACGGGCTCCTCGTCGGTCTCGGTGACCTCGACGGTGCGCTCGTGGGCGGCGGCGAAATCCGCCTCGGTGGCCGGCCGGTCCATCGGGCGGCGCTCGACGTGCACCGTTTCATCGCGCAGGCGCACCGTCTCCTCGACCGGCCGCTCGGTCACGCGGGTATAGAGCCGCACCCCGCCGCGCCGCACCTGCCGGGTGCCCACCTGGAGCTCCTCTTCGACGACCGGCACCTTGATCTCCCCGGTCTCGACCTCGCGTGTGCCCGCACGCCCGCGTCCCCGGGCCGCCTCGGCCCCCCTCTGCGCCTCCAGGTCCATGGCCGGATAGCGCTCCATAATCGCCGCGGCCCGGTCCGCCCGTTCGTCGGCCGCGTCGACGAGGACCACGGCGCCCCCCCGACGGAGGCCTTCGGCATAGTCCTGGGCCTCGGCTTCCGGGACGCCGTAGGCGCTCAGCGTGCCGACGGACGCCTCCTCCTGGCGCGTCAGGGTGCGGATGTCCTCCCGCCGAAAGCCGTCGTCCACCAATGCTTGGATGATGTGCTGCGCCTGACGTGGGTCATCAAAGAGTCCGATCACGGTCTTCGCCATGGCTCTCCTCCTGTTCTTGGCTGTGCGGTTCCTGACGTTCCAGGTCCACCCGCTCGATGGTGACGTCCTCGTGTCGCAGGGTCACCCGCTCAGGCGTATGGGTTTCGGTCCGACGAGTGGTAATATGCACCTCCTCCGTCAGGAGGAGGCGTGTGTCGACGACCAGCACCTCCTCCAGCAGGGAGATGATCATCGTGTCGCCTTCGTAGCGGACGGGCAGCGGCCCTTCGACGACGCGGTTGATGGGCACGCGCCGAATGATCACCTCCTCTCGCCGGAGCGGCAGGTCGACGAGCTCCTCCCGCTCGGTCACGACCTTCCGGATGCGAACGCGGCCGGTCTCCACCGGGCGTATTTCCACACCGAGGGTTTCCTCAATGACGGGCAACACCAGGGGCGGTTCACGGGGATCGGCGCCCGCGTGCTGCTCCAGATCGGCCAGCGCCATAGGTATGGAATAGCGGCCTTCCTCCTCTCGGACCAAGAGATGGACTGGCACTAACACCTGCGGGCCGCCCTCGAGCTGTACCAGCACCTCGGCCCGGCGGCCGTCCAGGGGCCAGGCCGCGGTATCGATGGTGCCGTGGACCCCCTGAGGGTCCGTCACCGTGACGGCTGTTGGCGGGTTCATGCCTCCCCCTTCCGGTAGGCGCGCCGCGGCGGCCTACCAGTATCTGGTGAGGACGACAATGATCACGATCAGGATGATGAGGGCCACCACGCCGATCCCGATCATCCGCGCGGGGGAGCCGCCGGCGGGCCCCCGCAGGCGCTCATAGACCCCGACACGTCGCCTCGGTGCGTTCGGAGATGGACGTTCAGGCATCTGGATTCTCCTCCTAGCCAAGGTGACCGACTGAGCAGTAAGGTCGGCCAAGTTGTCTCACAATGGACGACCGCACGGGAAATCTTTCTCAAGGTGAGACCGACACCCGGCAGCCCAGCGCTTCAGGGAAAAGTCGTTTAAGACATCGGAGACCTGACGCAACGGCGTCGGAAGGTGCCTGCGCACGGCGGGAGGCGTCGCCACGCAGCGCGAGACCGCCGGGTCGTGCTATGAATGCTCTTATAGAGAGAGGAAAGGACTGTGCCAGCCCTGCGGATGGTGGGGCGGGAGGACCCTACGCCACGCCTCCTGACATAATTAGGGAATGAGGATTGCACAGGGTCGTGATGACGTGTCCCCGCCTCACCGGTACATCAGACAGCCAGATGACGCGAGGAGCCGGTCCCATGGATGCGCACGGCGCTCAGCTCCGCCGCCAGATGGACGCGACCCGCGCCGCCATGGACGCCACGCTGACCCAGCACAGCGCGTCTCGCAGAAGCCCGCCGGGCTGCTCGAGCGATCGGTGCTGGGGCCCGTGCGCGGCGGGCCGGAGACCGCCGCCTGGGCCCTTACGCTGATCCGCGTGGCTCCTCTGGGGTCTCGCGGGACATGGGAGCTTTGGACTGGCCTAGCTGGTGCGCTGTGAGGGGGCAGCACCCCAACGGCTCTGGGCTCATGCGCGCCCGGCCTCCGCTCGCATGAGGCGAGGAGGGGGCGTTCACCTGGTGCCAGGACACGGGTCGCGTGGGGTCGCCTCCCGCCAGCAGGGGGTGGGACGATCCCGTGGCGGTCATCGTACCCTGGAGGGGAGCCCCGGTCACACTGGACGCTGCGATCCAGGCTTTGTCTCGCGGGCCCTGGAGGCCATGCTGCACGGGAGGGAGATCCCGATGAACCCATCCTCACGCCATCGGGACGGACAAGGTGACGCGAGTGAGCAGGGGGGAGCATGCCACAGCACCAGCCTTCACCCCACGGGAACAGGCGAGGGGACGCCGCGACACAAAGCCCCCCCGAGCCCCAGCCGCGTTACGACGCGGCCGACGATGGGCCTCAGGGGGAGACGTCTTCGCCAGGTCACGCGCCCGCTCCACGTGTCTCGGCCGTGTTGTTCGAGGTGATCCGTACAATGCCTGCCGAGGGGCTGACCCTCCGTGGGCTGCTCGAGCGGTTAGGGGACCGCGGCCTGCTGATCCTCTGCATGGTGTTGACGATGCCGTTTCTCCTGCCGGTCTCCATACCCGGCTCCAGCATCCCCTTTGGGGTGCTCATTGCCCTCATCGCCGTGGGTCTTGTCACCCACCGGGCGCCCTGGCTGCCCAATCGCCTGATGCACCGGCGCTTGGCCAGGGGACATGTGGTCCCGATGTTGGAGAAGGGCGCGCGGCTGTTCGCGCGACTGGAGCGGCTGATGCATCCGCGGCTGTGGCCGCTGACGCACGGGGCGACGGTCGGGCGCTTCAATGGCATCCTTATAGGGCTCACGGGCCTCCTGATGATGGCCCCGTTGCCCCTGCCCTTGTCCAACACGCTGCCCGCCTATGGCGTGCTGCTTCTGGCTCTGGGGAGTGTGGAGCGTGACGGCTGCCTCGTGTTGGCGGGCTATCTCATGGTGCTCTTGACCGTCGGCTACTTCAGTGCCGTGGGGGTCGCGGGCAGCATGGGCGCCAGCGCCTTATGGTTCTCCCTCTAGGGCATGCTCTGCCGCGGTGGTCCGCCATGGCGTTGTCAGATATGGCCTGCCCGCGACGCCGCTGAAGAGGTCCCGGACCCGCAGGATCCGGCCACATATGTGCATTGACGGCTCGATTGGCACGAGCTGGCGTGTGAGCCCCACGCCAGCCTCTGTTTGGGGCCGTGATTACGGAGGCGACGGCGCGCTGGGTCGGCGGTTGGGACGACGGCCTACTCACACTAGGCGGGTCCCCCGAGGCCGTACGCCGGGCGCTGGACAGCTTCTACAAAGGCGCTGGCGCTGGCAAACCCGTCATCCTGCAGGTGGCCCTGTCCTATGCCCGCGACGCCGCCGAGGCGCACCGGGGCGCGTATGAACAGTGGCGGACCAACATCTTGCCGAGTGAGGTGCTGGCCGAGCTGTGGACGCCGGGCCAATTCGAGGCCATTGCTCGTTACGTGCGGCCCGGCGACCTGGATGCGTCCATTCGCATCTCGGCCGACCCGCAGCGGCACCTGGCCTGGCGGCGGCAGGACCTCGCCCTGGGGGTGAGCCAGATCGACCTGCACCACGTCAGTCGTGACCGGGAAGCCTTCATCGATGGATTCGGGCAACACGTCCTCCCGGCGCTCCGGCACGGGTGAGCGCCGGACATGGCGCCCCTGCCGTCCGCCGAGGGGGCAGCTCGAGGGGCTTTTTTCGGGGTTCGTCCCGGCGTGAGGAAGGGGTATGGCGCAAGCGCAGAGGCCCACCCAGTCGCCACAACCGCCGCAGCACCAGGATGGGCAACCCGGCATCGAGTCCGACATGGTGCCACGGCCCCAGGCGGAAGATCGGGACTCCCGGGGCAGCGGTAGACTGCAGGGCAAGGTCGCCCTTATTACCGGCGGAGACAGTGGCATCGGCCGCGCCGTGGCCATTGCGTTCGCCAAAGAGGGCGCCGATGTGGCCGTCGTGTACCTGAACGAGCACGGCTACGCGCAGGAGACCCGAGCCCTGGTCGAGAAGGAGGGCCGGCGCTGTGTGGCCATCGCCGGCGATGTGGGCGATGAACGCGTCTGCCAGCAGGCCGTGCAGGACACCGTTCGGGAGCTTGGGAGGCTGGATGTCCTGGTCGATAATGCCGCCGAACAGCACCCGCAAGAAAGCCTTGAGGAGATCACTAGCGAGCAGCTCGAGCGCATGTTCCGCACGAACATCTTCTCCTACTTCTATATGACCAAAGCCGCGCTCACCCATCTCCGCGGCGGCAGCGCCGTCATCAACACGACCTCGGTGACGGCCTACCGGGGCAGCGCTCATCTGCTCGACTACTCGGCCACCAAGGGGGCGATCGTCGCCTTCACCCGTTCCCTCGCCAAGGCGCTGGTGGGGCGCGGCATCCGCGTCAATGGCGTGGCCCCGGGGCCGATCTGGACGCCGCTGATCCCGGCGACGTTCCCCGCCGAGCGGGTGGCTGACTTCGGGGCCGACGTGCCGATGCAGCGGGCCGGGCAGCCGGAGGAGGTCGCCCCGAGCTACGTCTTTCTGGCCTCGGATGACGCCTCCTACATGGCCGGGCAGATCCTCCACCCGAACGGCGGCGAGGTGGTAAATGGCTAACCCGCGGGTCACCAATCATCCGTTGGCACAGGCCAGTGCCTCTGCGACGACGCCAGATGCCTGGCAGGTAAAAGGAGATCACCATGGCAAACCGTAAGACAGATCCAAGTCATTCCAAGCCACTAGGCAACACGGTGAAAGACCCGGAGGACTGGACCACGGGCGACGAGCCGATGACCGGGGCGCAGCGTTCGTACCTGAAGACGCTCTGCGATGAAGCCAACGAGCCGATGGACGAGACCCTCACCAAGGCGCAAGCGGCCAAGCGCATTGACACATTGCAACAGCAGACGGGTCGCAGCGCGGACGCACACCGGCAGTCAAGACGGCCCGAGGCCGAGTCACGCACGCGTAATGCCGGATCGAGCAGCAACACCGAGAAGGATCCAGACGACTGGACCACGGGCGACGAGCCGATGACCGGGGCGCAGCGCTCGTACCTGAAGACGCTCTGCGATGAAGCCAACGAGCCGATGGACGAGACCCTCACAAAAGCCCAGGCGTCCGAACGTATTACGGCACTGCAGCAGCGGACAGGGCGTGGCTCCACACCGGGCAAGAAGGCCAGTCGCCGGTCCCCGCGCTAAAGGCCCGGCATGATCCACTTGCTCGCTGCCCTCCCATGGATCACCGACCTCCTGCCTAGGCCGTGTTGGGGATTCAGGAAGGTTTTTTAGCTGCTCAAGGGCGCATACGGCGAACGACGCATGGGAGTCCCGCGAAGCCTAGCGCTGCAAGTAATGAAGGGGCGCACAGTCGAGGCACGTCCGCAGGTAAAGTGGACTGTTGCCATCATTCGGACGCCGTCGAGGGAGCGATGGATCAAGCGACAATCGCCTACTGGCTGACGTGGGTGGGGATCGGCGCCTGGGTCGCCTGCTTCTGGTGGATGCACCGCATCTCCGCCCGGCAAGACGCCCTGCTGACGGAGCTGCGGGAGCTCGCCCGGACGCAGCATGACATCCTACGCGAGGTCCACCCCGACGTCGGTGAGATCAAGGAGCACGTGGTCACGGAGCAGGGCGGGAAAATCGATGAGATTGCCCAGCAGGTCACGCAGGTGGCTGATCGGGTCACCGCCCCGGAGGCCGTCGACCCGCAGGAGACCGCGACCGGCACGGCTGCGGGGAAACCATAGTACGGCAGGATTCCCAACCCCCCTGCCGCCGTTTCCCGGTCGGAGATGTCCGAGGAGGATTCGCCCACGCGCCTGCGAGGATTGTTGTGAGGGGTGGCATGGGGGCAGGCGAATGTGTACCCCAGCTCTGTTACTTGAGCCTGAAGCTAAGGGCTACAAGGAGACCCCCGGCGGGCCCGAGGGCGAAATAGAGTCGTCACGCCGTGCGAGCGTCTCCCGCTCACCAACACATAGAGCCCGACGACCGGCCCAATTATCTCGCCGACTATGAAGAGCAGCTGGATAATGGTTTGAGGCGCTAGCCGCAATCTCGCCCGACGCGCGGTGCTGCCGCCGCATTTTAGCCCGAGCACTGTCCCCGCGGCGCTGCAATCGTTCAGGAATGATCGTGAACCTTAGCAAGCGGTGCGGGAGATACGTTCGGCACCGCCTTCGTGTGAAGGCATGCGCTTAATCGGCGGTCACACAGGAATGACGGATTAACCATGGAGGAGGTGTAGGACGATGGATGCGGGACACCTCGACTGTGACGGCCTCTCCGAGCGAGGCCGGGTGCGGGCGGTGAACGATGACCAATTCATCATCGCGGAGTTGCGCAAGTCCATGGTGGTGCACCGCAGCAGCGGAGCCTTGGGCGAGCCGTCGCCGCACTTCGGCGACACCCTCGGCCACCTGCTCCTGGTCGCCGACACCGGCGGCGAGACCGCCGACGCCCGGGTGAGCGCCACCGCCGTGCAGACCATCGCCGGCTACATCCTTAACATCATGCCGTGGTTTTACCGGCTCGGCGGGCCGCAGGAAGATGACTTCTTGCATGAGCTGGTCTCGGCCCTGGAACACTGTCACACGCGGGTGCAAGCCGTGGCCGACGCCATGCCTGGATCACCAGAGGTGGGGGCCGTGCTGACCATGGCCTATGTGACGTGGCCGTGGGTGTACGTCGTGCACGTGGGTAACTGCCGCTGCTACCTGCAGCGGGACACCGGGCTGGAACAGCTCACCACGGACCATACCCTGGCGCAACAGTTAGTGGACAGCGGCGTGCTCCCGGCCGACGAGGGCGCCACGTCGCGGCTGAGCACGGTGCTGTGGAACGCCCTCGGTGGGGGACTCGAGGACCTCCGGCCGGAAGTCTACAAGGCTCGGCTCCACACGGGCGATACCCTGCTCCTCTGCACCGATGGCCTGCCCAGGCACGTGTCCGACCCTGAAATCATGGGGCTGCTGCAGGCCCGCGAGCCGGCCCGGGAGACCTGTCGTCGGCTCGTCGAGGCGGCCAACCAGGCCGGCGGGACGGACAATATCACGGTTATCGTGGCGCGCCTGCGGGACCCTCTTCCCGACACGGTTGCGGCTGAGGAGGCGGTGGTGCCCACAGCGGTGAGCCTCGCCACCGCCGTGCCGGCGGAGCCGGAGGGCCCCGCCGTGCCCGCCGCCAGGGCTGAGGGGGGCGCTCCTGGAGCCTGACGGGGAGGCCGGTGGCGTGCAGCCGCCGCACATCCGCCGGCGTCCACCGCCAATAGGGCAATCCGGAGAGTCGCGGGCCCCCACCTTGGGTGGGTTCACCGAGGGCTTCGACACCGCCGACCTGTAGGAGGCCAAGGCGTTACTCGGAGAATTGGCCTCGTCATAGGCGCCTTATGAGCTGTGGCACCGTATGAGCGCTGCTCTCGTATGGGCCGAGTGGCGTGACCCGAGGGGAATACGGTGGCGACCGCTCTTCCACTACCAGTAGGTCTTGCGCTGGAGGCCGCCAGTTGGGAACAGACACTGCTCTTGATGCACCAGTTGATCGTCCAGCTGCTTGCCGTCATCCAGCAACAGACCGCGCGGATCGCCGCGCTCGAAGCGCGCCTGGCCCAGACCTCCCGCACCTCCGATCGTCCCCCCTCGTCCGATCCGCGGTATGCGAAACGGACCGCCGGCTCGGGTACCCAGGGTAAACCTGGGGCCAAGCTCGGGCACCCCGGCCATCGCCAAGCCTTGTTGGTGCCTACGGAGGTCCTCGAGGTCACGCCTGAGCGCTGTGTCTGTGGGCAACGGGAGTTCCCAGCGCCGACGCCTTACTATACGCACCAGGTGATCGAGCTCCCCGAGATCCAGATGGCCGTGATGCATGTCGTGTTGCACGAGACGCACTGTCCCCGGTGTGGCCACCGCCTGAAGCCGAGCTGCCGGCCGAGTACCGTTACGGCTATGGCCCCCGGTCGACGGCGCTCATCGGGGAGCTGTCCGGTAGTCGGCGGGACAGTCGCAGCGCGATGCAGGAGTTTTGCGCCTCGGGGTTGGGAGTGCCCATCAGTCGGGGCGCGATCCAACGCCCGGTCGCTCGTGTCTCGGAAGCCATCAACCCGTATTACGAGGCGATTGCGGAGAAGGCGCGGGGTACGCCGATCAACTACATCGACGAGACTGCTTGGTATCAGCACGGCGTATTAGTGTGGCTGTGGGTAATGGTCAATCCAGCGGTCGCCTTGTTCAAGGTGCATGCAAGCCGGAGTAGGACGGCCTTTGAGGCTCTAATCGAACGCTGGGCTGGTATTTTGGTGAGCGATGGGTATGGGGTGTACCAACACTGGGTGCATGGCCGGCAGACGTGCCTGGCACATCTGATCCGGCAGGGGCAGGGCCTGGCCGAGCGGAAAGAGCCAGAGCTGGCGTGGCTTGGGCGTCGGGTGTAGGCGGAGTTGCAACGGTTGGTGCGTTGGGCGCAGGCCCCGCCGACCCGTGGCGAGGTG
>Ga0081538_10002455_pt1 | contig 18130 bp, 16 predicted proteins | sample TabmetS5T2R1_FD_71022 | JGI IMG/M metagenome (GOLD analysis project Ga0081538, IMG submission 71022) | Tabebuia heterophylla rhizosphere microbial communities from the University of Puerto Rico - S5T2R1 | ecosystem: Host-associated > Plants > Roots > Rhizosphere ... | reverse complement strand
GGCGCAGGACTTGCTTACACAGCATATACCTCATTGACATTATTGATGGCAAATCAGCTGATATCAGGCGACACACAGAGTATGCCGTGGCTTAATGCCGGCCAAAAGGTGAGGGGCTATGGGCAGTACTGGCCTGTGCCAACTCAGAACTGTCATTTGCTACGTCGAGTAGAGTATGCTACGTTGGCTTGCAGAGGCAATGAATGTTGTGACAACTTGAAGGACCTCTATGCACTATCGCCTTCTCGCCCTGGATGTGGATGGGACACTCCTCGACCCCTCTGGAGAACTGAGTCCAACCGTTCGAGATACTGTGATGGCCGTGCAACAGCGCGGTCTGCAGGTGGTTTTGTGTACGGGCCGGCGCTTCCGCACAGCTCGCCCGCTGGCGCAGGCGTTACAGCTCGACGCCCCGCTGGTGGTGCACAACGGCGCCCTGGTCAAAGACCTGGCTTCAGGCCAGACACTGCAGCAATCCTATATATCAATCGACATGTACCACCAGGCCCTCGCTCTCCTGCGCCGCCTGAGCACCCCTCTGGTGTATATCGACGCCTTTCATGAGAACGTCGATATCCTCACCGAGTCTATGGAACGCGCCCACCCCTTTCAGCGTGAGTATCTCACAGACCAGCTCGCCCACTGTCGTATCGTGGACGACATCGCCAGCCCGCTGTCACACGGCGTGGTCCTGATGAGTATCATGGCGGATGGCACCAGTCTGCAGGCACTCCGACTCGTGGTGGAACAGACCCTGGGAGCACGTGGGCGGGTGCATCTGCTGATGAATAAAAATTACCAGGGGTATATCCTGGAGATCCTCCAGGCCGGAGTATCGAAATGGCAGGCGCTGCAGCAGCTGGCGGCACAGCAGGGCATCGCCCCTGAAGAGATCATAGCTGTTGGGGACGACCATAATGACCTGGACATGATCCGCTATGCCGGATTGGGCATTGCTATGGGCAATGCAGTGCCTGAGGTGAAGGCGGCCGCTGATGCGGTCACGGGCAGCAATGCTGAGGATGGTCTGGTGCAGGCGCTCGAGCGTTTTATTTTGCACTCCTGAGATGCACGCCACAGAGGGCAGCACGGTGATTTACGGTATCGGCGTTGACCTGATCGAGATCGAGCGCATAGCCCAGGCCATTACGCGCACGGGTCAGCGCCTGATTGAACGCTTGTACACCGACGCTGAGCAAGCCTACTGCGGCCGGCAAGATCCCCCCTATGCCTGTTATGCCGCACGCTTCGCTGCCAAGGAGGCGCTCCTCAAAGCCCTGGGCACAGGTTTGCGCCAGCACATGCGTTGGCGCGATATCGAAGTGTGTCGCGACGATCTGGGCAAACCCAGTCTGCGTCTCTATGGCTATCTGCAGGAACGCTGTGTCACGGAAGGTATTCAGCACATCCACCTGTCGCTTGCCCACAGTGCAACCTGCGCCATGGCGCAAGTGATACTGGAGAGGTGAAACACGCAAGTCATACTTGAACATTAAGTGCTGCACACGGCTACTGCGTAGGGCTCATTACCCCGCCAAACTGGCGGGGGGCACCGTACTAATGACTGCATACTGCATAAGGAGGCCCATGGGAACCTGGCCATCGCCCATCACGCCGCTTGACGAACTCGCCTTCACCTTCGTTGACGTTGAAACCACCGGCCTGGATCCTACGACGGGGGATCGCGTCTGTGAGATTGCGCTATTACGGATCCAGGGTGATCGCGAAATCGCCCGTTTTGAATCCCTGGTACATCCGCAGAGGCCGATGCACCCTGGTGCTCTAGCGGTGCATGGCATCACCGACGCGATGCTGGTCGGTGCCCCCACCTTTGCCACGCTCCTGCCACAGATCCACGCCTTGCTCCAGGACGCCGTGCTGGTGGCACACAATGCCCGTTTTGACGTGGGCTTCTTGCGGCATGAATGGCAGCTAGCCGGCCACACATTTCCCTTTCTGGCGGTGGCTGACACACTGGCCCTGGCTCAAGCACGCTATCGCTTTCACCACAACAGTCTCGGAGCCATTGCCAGCGCACTCGGGGTCATGCCGACCGCCCTGCACCGGGCCATGGCTGATGTGTGCACTACCTGGCAGGTGTGGCAGTGCTTTGTGGCGGATATGCGTCACGAAGGACCAGTCATCCTGGCCCATGTACTATATCCCCATAGTCGCCGTCCAATGGAGGAACTCATAGCCATAGTCACTACCCTGCAGGAGGCTCTCTCTACTGGCAAGCCCTTGCAGCTCCACTACCAACCGGAAAAAGCCCCCGCCACTGTGCGCGTGGTGCAGCCGCTGGAAGTCTACTATGAGCGCGGCCATGGCTATATACGGGCTTTCTGTTATCTGCGCCAGGGAGAACGCCATTTCCGCCTCGACCGTATTGCCGAACTCACAGTGCTGCACGAGGGCTGCGCGTCAGGCTACTGAGGGGTATTACCTGGGCCGCAGCATATCCCGACCGCAGCTCCGTACCCTGGATGTACTGCTCCACATCGGCACTGCAGGCCGGGGCGTGCCCAAAGACTTTGTGCCAGATGTCTTGACTCTCCATGCACAGATAGAGCCCGGTGTCTGCGGTATAGCGCCGTATCCAGGCAAACATTTTCGCGTACATCTCAGTCCGCAGAGGCTTGAAATAGCGCATTTTGCCATCAGCCCCTGGAACGAGTTCAGCATACATCAAGCGGTTCTTGGGAAAGCGCTCCCGCACAACGTCCTTCAGTGCTGGCGGAAAGCGCAGGCTCCCCATACTCATATACGTCACATCTCCCGGTGCTAACGTGTTAAAAACCTGGGCGACAAAAGGCTCGTAGTCTGCCTCCCAATCGGGATAGTAGAGCAAGGGATCAAAGTGCAGCCCGATCTTGTAGCCCGCAGCACGACAGCGCTGTGCCGCCCGCAATCGCGCTGCCAGGGAAGCCGTTTTGTGTTCCTCACGCTGCACTACCGGCTCTGGATTGATCGACCAGGAGACCATGACTTTGCCATGAGGATCAAGATCAAGTAAGCCATCGACCAGGTCACTCTTCGTCTTGAACTCGAAGAGCACATTGGGAAACTGCCGCAGGAACGGCACCAGCAGGCGCGAGAAGCCCGTCAGCGGATCGAGCGACAGGCTGTCACTAAACTCCCCGGAGCCGATACGTACGAGCTGCTGTGGATGCGTACGCAAGAATGTCCCCAGCTCATCGAACAGCTGCTCGACATTGGCATAGACGATCAAGTACGGAGCGTTCACGTAGCTCTGCAGATAGCAGTAGGTGCAGTCATAGTTGCAATTGTAAATGAGATCAACAATCATGTAGCCACAGCACAGTTGGCTCTGCATGTTGCGGCTGGTTGCTCCCGGGCAGGCACGTACGAAGTGCCCTTTTTGAGCTGTGAGGTAGAGAGCCTTCTTGGCCAACGTCATCAGCGCTGCCTGGTTCGTAGGCATAGGTACTGGCGGCGGGCCGTCGATGACGGCAGTGGGCACATCTGGCAGATGGGCGAGCACGTTCGCCGTCACGGGGCTGTCGACCACCTGGCGATCAATCCACACCTGGCGCGGTCGCCAGGGGATGACCGGCCTGGGGCTGGCATGGGCGCCTTTAACGATGCTATCCACCGCCTTAACCTCTCGTCAGCCAGGCAAACTGCTGAGGCCGACGCCTGGATTGCGGATTAATGGCCACGTTAATCAGCGTCGTCGCACCGCTGGCAAACGACTCCTGCAGCGCCGCGCGGAACTGTTCTGGCGTTTCGACATGGTAACCCTTGCCACCGAACGCTTCGATCACTTTGTCATAGCGGGCATTTGGGACAAAGGCACCCGGGGGTGGCGGTGCGTCTTCAGGGAGCGTCGCTGGGCCACCGCCAATACCGTTGTTATTGAACACAATCCAGGTAATGGGCAGCTTATGGCGCACCGCCACCTCCACCTCCATGCCGTCAAAGCCAAACGCAGCATCGCCTTCCAGAGCAATGACGCGCTTGCCAGGGTTAGCGACTTGCGCGGCAATGGCAAACCCCGGTCCGACACCCATGGTGCCCCAGGAGCCGGCATCGAGACGATGGCGCGGTTCATAGTTGTCCAAGACCTGCCGACTAATGTCCATGGTACTCGCTCCCTCAGTGACGATGATGGCGTCACGCGGTAGGACATCTTGCAACACTTTGAGGGGGCGGTAGTAGTTCATGGGCACTTCATCAGACTCCAGCAGGGGTACCGTGGCGGCTTTCTTCGACTCTACTTCTTGCCGCAGTCCCTGCCGCCATGGACTGTCCACCGCCACCTGCCAGGGGTCTTCTTCCAAGGCCGCCACGAGCTGCGTCATGACGGCTTTGGCGTCGCCCACCAGCGGCACTTCAGTGGGCACATTGGTGCCGATCTCCTCAGCCGCAATGTCCAATTGCACGACCCGCACATCCTTGCGGAAGCGCGGGGGCAGCCCGAAGTGCATAATCCAGTTCAGGCGGGCGCCAATCAGGAAGACCATATCGGCGTTTTGTAAAGCATACGTGCGGGCCGCTGCGACGCTCAGGGGGTGATCGTCCGGCACCACACCTCGGCCCATAGGCGATGCCAGAAAAGGCATCTGCGTCTCCTCAATGAAGCGCCGCACCTGCTCCTCGGCGCGTGCCCAGGCAGCCCCTTTGCCAATGATGGCGAGGGGATTATGGGCTGAGCGCAAGGTCGCCAGCGCTTTTTTCACTACCGACGAATCGACCTGTGGCGTGGTAGGGGCTTCGACGCGTGGCGGGTACTCGAGCTGGCTCTCCTCAATACGACTGGCAATAATATCACCGGGCAAGTCGAGGTAGACTGGGCCAGGACGTCCAGCAATGGCGTGCCGCACTGCCGTGGCAATGTAGCGTGGAATGAGTTCGATCCGCTCGGCCTGACCCACCCATTTCGTGAAGGGGCGTGCCAGCTCCACTTGTGGGGCGGCCTGGAAATCTCCCATGTGGTTCAGGGCTTGATTGGACGATCCGCCAATCAACAGCATAGGCCAGCAGTTCGCCCAGGCATTGCCCAGGGCCGAGATCGCATTGGTCATGCCTGGTCCTGATACGACAATACAGGCCCCTATGCGCCCCTTGAGATACGATATCGCCTGTGCCGCATAACCGGCGGCCTGCTCGTGGCGCGTACCGATATACCGGATGCCTTCGCTCGGTGCTGCCGCCGCAATCCCTGTGACTGGAACACCGACTACCCCAAACAGCTCATCAACGCCCTGCTGCTTCAAACAGCGGGCCACGAGTCTCGCGCCATCAATCTCAGCCATGATGTACTCCTATATCACTAGTGGCTTCGGGCCAGGGGCAAGTTACCCCGACTAACATAACGTTTTTCCTCTCCATATAGAGGCGTTCTGACAAACGCACACGGCTCGCATCATACGTCAGACGTGTGCTGGATGCAATTGCCTGTCGAAAAGTGTATCCTTAGTACATGCTCGCATATTAACGTATAGACCAGACTTTGAGGCCGTATAGCTCTCAGGATCGCGGCACACCGCTCGCAGGCTAGGGGAAATGTGCTAGTATGTAATCTTACTAGCGAAGATTACTAGCAAAATGCTCCACATTTCTATTTATCCCCTAGATTCTAGCTTCCTGAGAGGATACATATTAGAGAAGGGGGGTATTATGCACCATCTGTGCAGTATACGGCGTGAGCACGGCGCCGCGTTGGTGATCGGTCTCTTGCTGTTAGTAGTCCTGTTCGTCGTTGGCTCAGGGGCGTTGACTACCAGCAGGATCGAGACACAGATTGCCAGCAACGATACCAAAGGTAAACAGGTGCTCCTGGCGGCTGAATATGCCCTGGCAGTGGGAGAAAATACGGTGCAGCAAGCCTGGAGTGAAAGAGATTTGGCCGACAAGCTCACCAGTCTCTCAGGCTGGTTGTATGGCAAGCAACAACAGCCAGCCTGGGATAAGTGCGTCTGGGATGATCGCGACTCCCTTGATGTCACAGCCTATTTTACGGACCCGACACACCAGCTCCCTCTACCGCACATGTTTCAGGATCCGCACGATCGGCCACGCCTCATGATCGAGCGTAAACATATCGAATACGATGACTTAGTCATTGGCAAACCCAGAACAGGCATCTCGTATTTGAACGTCACCGCGCACGGAGCGCGAGCGCGCTGGACCGCCCTGGGCAATAATCAACCGGATGATAAACCAGGAGCGACGTATACACAGATCACCTACAATGAGCGGTATCCGGGCACACGCGTCGTCATCCAGAGTATCTACGCGGTCCGCTACAATTAAACTCCAGCGCTACGTACGGCTGATGTTACAGAGAAACGTCTCAGGAGAACAGGGTATGTTACGCCTCGCCCATTGCATACGCCTGCGGTATCTGGCCGCCATCCTCGGATGGGTAGGATATGCCAGCGGCCTCTCCGCCGCCCCCCTACAGTTGGAGTCGACCCCGCTCTTTCTTAACGTGAAGGCGGAGCCCAATGTTATCTTTATGGTTGATGATTCCGGGAGCATGAACTGGGAAGTCATTACAGGAGACTTTAGTAACGACGGGCGCTACACTAATATACAACGAGACGGTTCATCCAGTGGCTCAGGGCAGGTCGTCCATCGCGATAATGATAATAATGCGGAGCCAGACTGTAGTTTCGGTAGCCCGGACCAGAGTTTTTATGGTTACGCGTATGGGGTAGAGTTCCCGACGAACGGCGACCGCTCTCCTGATAGCCGCAACTGCAATACGGCCGACGATGCCGAATGGCGCTTTCGGAATCACAACTTTAATTCTCTATATTTCGATCCGAATCAAACGTATGTGCCGTGGGCTGGGGCCGATGCCGCGGGGCATAGGTTCCAGCCAATGAACATTCATGCCGCCAAGGACAATCCCTATGATCCCAACTCCCGCACGCTTGACCTGACACGGCATAATTCCAAAGGTGATCCGAACGCCACGAGTGATCGTAATCATGATGGGCTCCCTGACGGTTTTCGCTATTACACCTGGACGGATGTGAACGGCAATGGCCGCTTTGAGGACGGCGAGGAAACTGTCCATTTCATCAAAGATGAACCAGCCAACCAGCAGAACTTTGCCAACTGGTTTAGTTACTATCGTAAACGTGAATACGTGGTCAAGGCAGTGTATGGGGCTCTTATTGCCAGTATGGCCAATGTTCGCATAGGCCTGGTGACACTCCATAACGGCCTGAATGGCATCAATCCTCAGGTGACCTCAATCAACACACCGCTCCAGTCGATCGATGTTGATCCGAACGCTCCCAATCAGGTCAACACCGATCCTGCCAGGGGGAACCGACGTGCCATGTTAGATGCCCTGTACTCGTTCTATGCCCAGGGAGGCACTCCACTGCGTAGGACTTTAGTGCACATAGGGGACTACCTGGAGAACGCGAACTCTGGGGGGCGGAAACTTTTTCCCAACGACGATGCGTACCTGACAGCTGCCAGCGGTGGGGCCTGCCAGCAGAGCTTTGTCATCCTGATGAGCGATGGCTTGGAAAGTGGCGCCCAACCAACGATTGGCAACACTGATAATCCGAGTGGCGCGGATGGCTCGACCCCGTTCAATGGCGGACCGTATGCAGATAACGTCAGCGATACCCTCGCAGATGTCGCTATGCATTACTATCAGCGTGATTTACGTCCTGCCCTGAGCGATCTCGTGCCAACCAACCCACTTGACCAGGCCCCTCATCAACATATGGTGACCTATACCCTCACCTTGTCCGGTTTCAATGATTCCTTGCGTAGCAATCCCTCTCCAACCCAGGATGGCCGTACCTTCTGGCCTGCCCCATACGCGATAGGGGCTAACCCGCAGTTCAGAATTGATGACTTACGTCACGCCGCCTTTAATGGACGTGGTCAGTTCTTTCAGACGAGCGATCCTGCCTCACTGTTGACAGCGCTGCGTAGCGCTATCGCCGGCATCGCTGCACGTACCAGCTCAGCCGCGTCCGTGGCGCTCAATACGGGCGCACGGACGGTATCCAGCCGCTTGTATCAGGCGCGCTTTGATAGTGGAAATTGGAGCGGCCAGCTCCTGTCTTTCAAGATTGATCCCGCTACAGGTCACCCTCTCCAGACTCCCCAAGACACTGTCGACTCGGGGGCACTGTTGGACCAGCTCCTGAGCGATAGCAATTACGATACCTCTGTCCGCACCATCCTGACGTATAAGCCCTCGACGGCCAGCGGGATTCCCTTTGCGTGGTCGCAGTTAGACGCAGCGCAACAAGCCGCTCTAAACACTGATATAAGCGGAACTATCGACCATCTGGGGCAGGCGCGTCTTGCCTACTTGCGGGGCAGTAATGTCGACGAGGGACAGGGAAACGGTTTTCGCGTGCGGGCCCATCGCCTGGGCGATTTCATTGATTCCGATCCCTTTTTTGTCGGTCCTCCCGCCTTGCCGGACGAGGTCGATCCCAATTTCAACGATCTCACGCAGACCAATGCGTATGTGCAGTTTCGCGACAACCCTACCAACCAGAACCGCACGAAGATGATCCTCATTGGCGGTAACGATGGCATGCTCCACATTTTTAATGCCAATAATCCGTATGATGCCGCGACAGGCCAGGGGGATGCCAAGGCCGGCCAGGAGATCCTGGCCTATCTGCCTAATAGTGTGCTCAAGAATACGGTGGCTCTGACTTCTCCCGCCTACAGACATCGGTACTATGTCAATGGTTCACCCACAGCGGAGGATGTGTTTCTCCCCAACCGGGGGGGGTGGCGTACTGTCGCCGTGGGCGGCTTAGGCGCTGGAGGGCAGGGCTATTTCGCGCTGGATATCACTGAGCCTTCGACCTTCCAAGAAGATACCACGGCGGCCAGCAGGATCGTGCTGTGGGAGTTTACTGATGCCGACGACTCCGATCTCGGGTTTACGTTTAGCCAGCCGTCGCTCGTACGGATGAAGAATGGCCAATGGGCGGCGGTGGTAGGAAATGGATACAATAATGCTGGGATGGGGCATGCCGTGTTCTTCGTCTTGTTCCTCGATGGCCCTGGATCGGGTGGCAGGTGGGTGGAAGGCGTCAACTATATCAAAATCGATACTGGAGTCGGGGACACCACCACTCCCAATGGCCTGGCGACCCCCGCCGTCGTCGATGTGGATGGTGATTTTACTGCGGATTACCTCATCGCCGGTGACCTGCGCGGGAACGTGTGGCGCATTGATGTGACCAGCGCGGCTCCGCAGGACTGGAAGCAGCCAGCGCATTGTGCCTTGCTGTTTACAGCGACCGACGGCAACGGGACACCACAACCCATTACGTCGCGTCCGGCAGTGGGGAAGCATCCGGATGGTCTCGCTGGCTTCGTAGTGTACTTTGGCACTGGTAAATACCTGGAAAGAACCGATAACACGACGACTGGAGCGCCAACCCAGACGTTCTATGGCATCTGGGATAAAAATCGGCTCGGCGCGCTCGTCCTGCGGAGTGATTTGTTGGAGCAGACGGTGATTGCGACCCCTACCATTCCCAATCTGGGTGGCAACCAGCATACGACGCGCGTCACCAGCGACAATGCTATCGACTGGCAGACCAAGCGGGGATTTTATCTCGATCTCCCGGCACCGGGGGAAAGGCAGGTGAGCAATGCGGTCCTGAGAAGTGGCCGGATCATTTTTAGCACGCTCATCCCCAACGATCAGCCCTGTAGTTTTGGGGGGACGGGCTTTCTTTTCGCGCTGGATGTCCACGGTGGCGTACGACCAACCACACCTTTCTTTGACATCAACAGAGACAGGCTGTTCGACAATCAAGATAAGGTGATGGTGAGTACGCTCCTGCCTCCCAGTGCTATCGACCCCGGCGTAGGGCTTATGAAGACTCCGCTGCTGCAAGTTTCTGGCCCCACCATAGATGATACCCATGTAGGCGCTGCCACCATAGGGACGAACCGTGGCAACGAGCCTGCCGGGCGCCAGGCCTGGCGGAGGATCACCCAATAAGCACGTGTAGACATGAGGAAAGACCCATGGATCAACTATTGTCTCTCCACAGAGGTCTCTTGCTGGGACTCATGCTGCTGGGTGGCTCCGTAGTGTTTGCGCAGGCACCACCCCTGTTCATGAGAGATGGGAGGATTAGTAATGTGAATCTGACCGCAGGCATGATTACGGTCAATGACCTGCAGTACTCTTTGTCTCCTACTGTGCGTGTTTATACCTACGATCGGTCCATCAAAGATCCACAGGCACTGCGTGCTGAGTCCCGCTTGCAAGATGGTCGGGCACTGCGTGAAGGCATGCGTATCGGTTATACCGTCGCAGGCGAGGGCGGGGGCAAACGTGGGGAACTCACGGAAGCCTGGATCCTCCCTCCAGGGAGCATGCCTGAACTCGACAGAAGCGGCAAGAGCGCCGAACCGCCAGCGACCAAAGTCACCGGCAAAGCACAGCGTGCCCAGCCTGATAAATGAGCCGCAAAGGAGCAGGATATGTTAGGATACAACGGGTGGCCGCTGACCTCTCTGGTCGCTCTGCTCACGCTGGGATTACTCTGGTCTGTGCCCGTCGTGCTCGCTGCCGACTCTCCACCAGTGGTTACTCAAACGCTGAGCTATGCCAATGGGGATGTCTATGTTGGAGAAACCGTCAACGGCAAGCGGCAGGGCGAGGGGGTCTACACGTATCAAGATGGCAGACGCTACACGGGAGCCTGGCAAGACGATAAGCGCCATGGCCAGGGGACGATGACCTTTCCCAACGGGGACAAGTATGGGGGAGAATTTGCTGAGGGCCTGTTCCATGGCCAGGGGACCTATACCCTGAGCAACGGTCAGCAGTACACGGGGACCTGGCAGGCAGGGAAACGGCACGGTCAGGGGACATTAACCTATCCCAACGGTGATACGTATATCGGGGCCTGGCAAGATGACAAACGGCAGGGCCAGGGCACCTATACCCTGCACGATGGCCAGCAATATAGCGGCGAATGGCAAGATGACAAACCAAACGGGAAAGGCACATGGCTCTTCCCCGACGGGAAAAAATATGTCGGGGACTGGCGCGACGAGAAGCCAAGCGGTCGTGGCACCTGGATCTTCCCTGATGGCAAACAGTATAGTGGGGAGTGGAAAGAGGCGCCGGCTGGGAAGGCTGGCGGGAAATAGCTACTGACTGGGTGAAGCACCTTAAGTGCTGCTGGAGAAGGAAGGCTCTATGCTGAGACGTCATGTGTGTCTTGCGGTTCTCTCTTGTACTTTCCTCTGCACTACCATCGCCCTGGCACAAAGCACGTTGGAGACGGTCAAAAGCCGCGGCAAGCTCGTGTGTGGGGTAAATACAGGTCTGGCTGGCTTTGCAACGGTTGGACCTGACGGGAAGTGGCACGGTTTTGACGTGGATTACTGTCGTGCCCTGGCAGCAGCGATCTTCAACGACGCGGACAAGGTAGAGTTCCGTCCGCTCACGGCCCAGGCACGTTTTACGGCCCTGCAATCGAAAGAAATCGATGTTCTGAGCCGTAACACCACCTGGACCCTGAGCCGCGATACTTCCCTGGGGCTCAATTTCAGTGTCATTCTGTTCTATGATGGTCAGGGCATCATGGTCCCGGCGAAGACGCAGGTCAAGTCGGCAAAAAACCTGGATGGCGCCACCATCTGCGTGCAATCAGGCACCACCACGGAATTGAACCTGGCGGACTACTTCCGACGGCTGCAAATCAAATTTACACCGGTCGTATTCGAGACCATCGATCAAACGTATGCAGCCTACGACAGCGGACGTTGCGATGCCGTGACCTCAGACGTCTCGCAGTTACTGGCCCAAAAGACGACCCTGAAGCAGCCCAATGACCATGTCGTCCTGGCGGATGTGATGTCGAAGGAGCCTCTCGGTCCGGCAGTCCGTCACGGCGATGATCAGTGGCTCGACATGATCAAGTGGGTGGCGTTCGGGCTTATCCAGGCGGAAGAGTTCGGTGTGACGTCCAAGAATATCAGTTCCTTTACGGACAGTAAGGACCCCAACATTCGGCGCTTCCTAGGGGCCGAAGGTGGTTTGGGTACCATGTTAGGCCTGAGCGATGACTTCATGGCGCGTGTGGTACGCCTGGTTGGTAATTATGGCGAACTCTTCGAGCGGCACTTGCAGCCCTTGAATCTCACCCGCGGCGTCAACGCTCTGTGGACCCAGGGCGGTATGCTATACGCGCCTCCCTTCCGCTAGGGCCAGTGTGTTTTGGCAGCCATAATATATGTCACCGCCCATTCCATTTTACCGCAATGTACGTGTCCTGGCATGGCTGGCCCAGGTTGCCTTTGCACTAGGGGTCGTGGGCCTGGGCTGGCTGCTGCTCACCACTATGCTGGGGAACTTGCAGAGGCAAGGTATCCCCATCTCCTTTGCCTTTCTCCCCCAGCCGGCGGGGTTCGGCATCTCGGAAGGTTTGCCTTTTCAGCCCTCGCAATCGTATCTGACAGCCTTTGGGGTTGGCGTGGTGAATACCTTGCGTGCGGCCGTGGCTGGTATTATCCTGGCGACCCTCCTCGGCATTGGCATGGGGGTCGCCCGTCTGTCGAGCAACTGGCTGCTGGAACGGCTCGCCACGCTGTACGTCGAAACCTTCCGGAATGTCCCCTTGCTCCTGTGGCTCGTGTTCATCTATGCCGCTATCCGTGACACCTTACCACGGCTACGTGAAGGCCCGGCACTGCTGTGGGGCACGGTCCTCATGTCCAACCGCGGCATTGCGTTGGCGTGGCTGCAGACCTCGGCAACCTATAGTGCCTTTCAGCCGTGGCTCCTTGCCGGGATTGGGGCAGGTCTCGGGGTATGGGGGTGGATGACCTACTACCGTCGTGGCGCAGCCTCCCCGCGCCGTGCCCTGGGACGCAGTCTGGCTGTGTGCGTGGTGCTATGGGCCAGTGGCTTTCTGTGGACGTGGCTGACAACACATCTGCCTCCGGTCGTCTGGTCTGTGCCACGTATCGAGGGTTTTAATTATCAGGGTGGGATGGTGCTTAGTCCGGAGTTCGCCGCCCTGCTATTCGGACTCGTGGTGTATACCGCCTCGTTCATTGCAGAAATCGTACGTGCTGGCATCCTGGCGGTACCCAGAGGCCAACGTGAGGCCGCCAGGGCACTCGGCCTGTCTGACCGCCAGACCTTTGTACTGGTCATCTTCCCACAGGCCCTCAGAGTCATCATTCCGCCGTTGATCAATCAATACTTGAATCTCACCAAAAACTCGTCCCTGGCCATTGCCGTGGGGTATCCTGACCTGTTCAGTATCGGCTTGACCATCAATAACCAGACCGGGCAGGCGATTCCCTTTGTGGTGATGATCATGGTCACATACCTGAGTATGAGCCTGTTGATCTCCTGGGTGTTGAACATGCTAAACCGCCGTTTGGCTCTAAAAACGGGGTGACCATGCCTACCGACTCTTATGTGCCAGTATGGCCACCGCCCCGGATGTCGATGCGTCTCCTGGGGTGGCTGCGCGTGCACCTGTTCAGTACCTGGTATAATACCCTGCTGACCCTCGGGCTCGTGGGAGGACTGGCGCTGGTGGTGCCGCCGCTCTGGCACTGGATCTTCGCCGTGGCACACTGGCAGGCGGTTACCGTCAATCTGCGGCTGTTTCTGATCGGGCTCTATCCCAGTGACCAGGTCTGGCGGCCCGGCGTGTTACTGATCCTGCTGGCCTGGCTGTGGGGTGGCAGTACGGCCTGTCACCAGGGCATGATACGGACCGTCAGTGCCCCATTGTTCACTGGTCTCGTGCTCCTCACCTGTCTCCTGACGGGGCCGGCGCGTAGCATCGTGGGTGGAGCCGCGTTGGCGCTGCTAGTCGGCTACGGCCTCAGGTGGCGCTGGCCACACGCCAGAAGACTGTGGCACATTGGCTGGCTCCTGAGCTTTCCCGTGATCCTGATTGTGCTTGGCGGCATGGAAGGCACGGGGCTGTCGCCTGTCGCTACAACGCAGTGGGGTGGGCTCATGCTGACGCTGCTCCTCGCTGCCGTGGGCATCGTGGCCTCCTTTCCGCTTGGCCTGGTGTTAGCGCTCGGGCGTCAGAGTGCACTACCCGTGATCCGCTGGTGTGCGATTGCCTATATCGAACTAGTGCGGGGTGTGCCTCTCGTCTCGGTGCTGATGATGTTTGCGCTGCTGTTACCCTTGTTTTTACCGGCGAGTTGGGGACGCCCCAATACACTGATCCGCCTTCTGCTGGGTATGACGCTGTTCACCGCGGCCTATATTGCTGAAAACGTCCGCGGCGGCTTGCAGGCGATCCCGCGTGGCCAATACGAGGCGGCTACGGCCCTGGGGCTGACGTGGGTACAAACGATGCGCTACATTATCCTGCCGCAAGCGCTGCGCGCGGTGATTCCAGCCCTAGTGGGCCAGTGTATCTCGTTGTTCAAGGACACCTCCCTGGCCACCATTGTTGGCGCGCTGGAACTGTTAGGCATTGCCAAAACTGTGATCGAGCAAGCCCAATGGAAAAGCATCACGGGAGGCGTGGTGTTTGAGGTGTTTAGCTTTACGGCTGTCATGTACTGTATCTTTACCTACAGCATGTCACGCTTAAGCCAGCGTCTCGAACACACTCTCGGTGTAGGCACACGCTAGGTGGGAGGCACGATGCCGGCCCCACAGGGGAAGCAACTGGGAGCAGCGATCATCGAATGTCTCGACGTGCACAAGTGGTTTGGCACCTTTCACGCCCTGCGCGGTTGTAGCTTAACGGTGCAGGAAAAAGAGGTGGTGGTGATTATCGGTCCTTCGGGGTCGGGGAAATCGACCTTCATCCGCTGCATAAATCGCCTAGAAGTGCACCAGCGCGGCACGATCCGAGTGAACGGTGTGACACTGACCGATGACGTCCGCCATATCGATCAAATCCGGCGTGAAGTGGGGATGGTGTTTCAGTCTTTTAACTTGTTTCCCCACCTGACCGTGCTCGACAATGTGACGCTGGCACCGCGCAAAGTGCGGCGCTGGTCCAAACCGGATGCCGAGGAAAAAGCCATGTATTTCCTGCGCAAAGTCGGCATCCCCGAGCAAGCGTCGAAGTATCCGGGCGAGCTCTCGAGCGGGCAACAGCAGCGTGTCGCTATTGCTCGGGCGCTCACCATGGAGCCCAAAGTGATGCTGTTTGATGAACCCACCTCCGCTCTTGACCCGGAAGTCATTGGTGAAGTGCTTGACGTGATGGTCCATCTCGCTCATGAGGGTACGACCATGGTAGTGGTCACGCACGAGATGGGTTTCGCCCGTGAGGTCAGTGACCGTGTGGTGTTTATGGACCATGGTGAAGTGTTAGAAGAAGGCCCGCCGGAGCAGTTTTTTACCCAGCCGCGGCATGAGCGTTTACAGGCGTTTCTCTCCAAAATTCTCTAGCGAAGGTGCCAGCCATGGCAACAGTGAACGGTACGCGTAAGGAGCCCGACTATACCGCCGAGCGCCTCGTCATGATACGAGCGCAACTGCAGCGCCGCGGCATCACGGACACGCGTGTCCTGCAAGTGATGCGGGAGGTGCCGCGGCATGCCTTTGTGCCACCGGAGTGGCGCCACGAGGCGTACAGCGACCGCCCCCTACCGATTGCCGATGACCAGACGATCTCGCAGCCCTATATGGTCGCTATTATGACGCAGAGCCTGGTGCTGCAAGGGCATGAGCGCGTGCTCGAGGTCGGCACTGGTTCAGGCTACCAGGCAGCAGTCCTGAGTCGTCTGGTCGCACACGTGTACACGATCGAATATTTCCCCGATTTAGCTGAGAGGGCTCGCGCCATATTACAGCGTCTGGGGCATACCAATGTCCAGGTGATCACCGGCGATGGCGGTCTTGGCCTCCCGGCCTATGCGCCTTACCATGGTATTCTCGTTGCTGCTGCGGCACCGCATGTGCCCCAACCCTTGCTCACGCAACTCGCTGAAGGTGGTCGTTTGGTCATCCCGGTAGGGAGTGTGGCGAGCCAGGAACTCTTGATCATCACTCGCCACGGAGATGGCTATGCGCAGCTACGCTCTGTCCCCTGTCGCTTCGTTCCTCTCCTGGGGCAAGAGGGCTGGGCAGATGCGTAAGGAGTCGCTATGACACGACGGTGTGTGTGCCTCTGTGGTGCTCTCTTCCTCACGCTCACAGGCCTGGCCTATGGCGCAACATTGCGGCATCCAGAGGAGGCCAAGGAGCTGGCAGAAAAGGTGCTGTCGCGGGCCGTTGTCGGCGATATGAATGGCATTGCGACCGTCGTGAAACCCTATTGGCCTTTCCCGGAGGACGAACTCGAGGCCCTGGTCGCCCAGACGGCGCAGCAGCGCCACCTGTTGGCCAACCGACTCGGGAAAAGTGTTGGCTTTACATTGGTACGTCGTGAAGTAGCGGCCGATATTTTCCTCCGCCTCGTCTATGTTGAGCGCTTTGAAAATACCGGTCTGCGCTGGATGTTTACCTTCTATAAAGTCAGGGACGTTTGGAAATTCAACGGTTTCGCTTGGGATGAAGAGATCGCCAAGCTCTTTAGCAGTGGCCATTAACCAGGTCGGCCACACGCTCTCCGAGCCCTGCGCCCTCACGGCACGAATAACCAGTACGACACCGTTTTGACCGTGGTCGGCCCCGCATCCCTGGGCCACCGTGCCTCATCAATCTTGGTGTTTCAATCCCTTCCAGGGCAGCTACTGCTTTGAGACGCTCGCCTTACCATGGTTGACTGACATCATAGTGAGCCTCTGGGGTGAAGTCAATGCGGGGTGCGTGGGCCATTTCTGTTACAATTACCAGCCTGTGTTCCCTCGCCCTCCGGCAGAGGGTTTGAGCAGGGGTGGGGATCCTCCAACAGGAGAAAGCACCATGAGCAAAGCCCTAAACGGTATTCGTGTCCTCGACCTCACACAATTTGAAGCCGGCACATCATGTACGGAGACGCTGGCCTGGTTGGGAGCTGAAGTCATCAAGGTAGAGGAGCCCACGCGGGGTGACCCGGGGCGTTACGGTCGTCCCGAAAAGCCTGGCATGGACAGCAGCTACTTTCTCACCTTGAACGCCAATAAGAAGAGCATCACCCTGAATCTCAAGCATCCGCAGGGTCGTGCCATGTTCCTGGAAATGGTGAAAAGCGCTGACATCGTGGCGGAAAACCAGGCCCCAGGTGCTTTAGAGCAGCGCGGCTTCGGCTATGAAGCCCTCAGCGCTCTCAACCCGCGCCTGATCTACGCCTCAATCAAGGGCTTTGGTACCTACGGGCCGTACAGTAGCTATAAAAGCTTTGACATGATTGCCCAGGCAGCTGGCGGCGCCATGACCATGACCGGGTATGCCGATGGACCGCCGCTCAAGCCTGGCCCCACCATTGGCGACACTGGCACCGGTATCCATGCCGTAGTGGGCATCCTGGCAGCGCTCTGGCAACGGCAGACAACCGGGAAAGGCCAGCAGGTCGAGGTCTCTATGCAGGATGCGGTGGTGAACTACTGCCGGGTCGCGATGCGCCAGTATTATTCCAGGGGTGATGTGGTCATGCGACGCGGGAACGAACTGGCGGACACAGCCCCAGCGGGCATCTTCCGTTGCAAGCCGGGGGGTCCCGATGATTACGTCTATATCTATGTCCAGCCGGTACGCTCTCACATGTGGGATGCCCTCCTGCGTACTCTCGACCGCGCTGACCTCATCGGCCACCCCGACTGGTCGAACCCGCGCTGGCGCGGCGAACACAAGGAGGAGGTCAATGGCCTGGTGCAGCAGTGGACCTTGACCAGGACCAAGCATGAGGTCATGGCTGAGTTGGGCACCGCTGGCGTGCCCACTGGCGCCTGCCTGACCGCTGGAGAGATCCTGAATGATCCCCATCTCAAGGAACGTGGTATGGTGGTCACCGTCACCCACCCTACCTGGGGAGAGTTCACCATGCCTGGCAACCCGGTCCAGTTGTCGGAGTCCCCCACTGAGGTACAACCAGCACCACTGCTCGGGGAACACAATGCTGAGGTATACCGGGAGTGGCTGTCCCTGCAGCCTGAGGAGCTGACACGTCTGAAGGCTGCAGGGGTCATCTGAGATCTTGCCGAAAAGGACATATCATGAGCCTGGAATGGTTCAGCTTAACTGGCAAGGTAGCGCTGGTCACTGGGGCGGCGC
>Ga0081538_10002454_pt1 | contig 18132 bp, 17 predicted proteins | sample TabmetS5T2R1_FD_71022 | JGI IMG/M metagenome (GOLD analysis project Ga0081538, IMG submission 71022) | Tabebuia heterophylla rhizosphere microbial communities from the University of Puerto Rico - S5T2R1 | ecosystem: Host-associated > Plants > Roots > Rhizosphere ... | reverse complement strand
GACCTTGGTCATCGTTGTGCTCCTCCTCGTCGGGGCGGCCCCTCGGCCGCCGACACCCCTGAGTCGGAGCCGGCCCGCCGTTCTCGACACGCGCCAGGGAGAAACACGAGACAGACTCGGCGTCGACGGCGGTGATGCCGCGGTCGCCACAGGCTACGGGGGATCAGCGCGGACTATCGCACGATCACTCCGGCCGCACCACCCACATGTCGGCAAGCATGGTCATCGGGCTCGTCGAGTCGGCGGCGACGGCGGCCTGGACGGTGCTCGTCGACTCAGCCGCGGCCGCGACGGGGTCCGGGAACTCGGGCATCGGCCGGTTGGGGTCGAGGTAGAACCCGGTCATCTGGCCAGAGTCGTTGATGCCCCAGATCTGCGTGCCCTTGGCGCCGGGAAAGTCGATCACCGTGAACTTGCCGTCGTCGAGCAGGAAGCCGTTGATCTGCGGCCGGTCGTTCGGCGGATCAACGGCGAACGCGCCGACGATCTGGCCCTTGTTGTTGATACCGAGCGCGATGGTCTGCAACGAGCCGGGCGGGTCGGGCAGCCGGGTGTAGGTGCCGTCCGAGTCGCGTAGGAAGGAGATGCCGGCGGTCCGCTCACGGTTGAGGAACGCGCCCACGACCTGGCCGCGGTCGTTGACGTCACTGGCCAACGTGTAGTTGTCACCCGGCACGTCGATCGGGGTGTAGCGGCCGTGGTCGTACAGGTAGGCGCGGAACTGCCGGATCGGCACGATGCGGTCCTCCACGCTGTAGTTGCCGACGATCTGCCCGCGGTTGTTGTTCTTGAAGTTGCCGCTGACGAGTGCGCCCGGGAAGTCGTTGGTGGTGAACCGGCCCTTGCGATCCCGCATGTAGCCATGGAGCTCCCCGGCCACGGGGTCGTAGTTGCCGTAGCCGCCCACGATCTCCCCGCGGTCGTTGGCACCGATCGACTCGTTGAGCGAGCCGTCGACGCCCGGGAAGTCGACGGTGCTGATGCTGCCCCGCTTGTCGCGGCTGAAGCCATGCTGCTCACCGTCGTCGGCGTCGTAGTACTGGCCGACGACCTGGCCCTGGTTGGTGATGTCATAGGCGTTCGTCAGCACCGCACCGGGGACGTCGAAGCTGGTGAACCGGCCGTCATCGAGGACGAAGCTGTGCTCCCTGGCGGCTGGTTCGGTCTGCGGGGGCTCGTCCTTCGCGGTCGCCGGCGCGCCGGCCGACACGACCAGCGAGGCGACGAGAACCGCGGCGGCGACCACGTACGACGTCCGAAACGGAAGCGATCTGCGGGTGATCCGTGCCATGACGGGACTCCCTTCTCTGCGCACCCTCCCGACCGGGGGGCTACAGAGTGTTCGGGCCCCAGCCCTCGCGGGGATGAGTCGACGTCGGCCCGGTGCGAAGCGGCCGGCGCGTCGCGACGGGTCCGTTCAGCCGAAGGTGAACCTGGTGGCGTTCTTGGGGAACATCGTCCAGGCGTAGGCGCGCCGGGGTCGGAGATAGCGCACGATCGTGTAGTGGCTGGGATCCGGCTTGCCGTACTCCGGGTACTTCTCGTACGACCCCTCGATCAGCCGGTCGACGAGGTCCCGGGGAGGCTCGATCTCCTCGACCACGCCTTCGACGATCACGACACGCCACGGGTCCGGTAGGTGCAGGGTTGCCTGCGGGCTGGCGGCGACGGCCTGGATGTGACGAGTCTCTGGGCTGCCTCCGTAGAACCAGCGCTCGTCGAGCCACAGGCCGTCGAGTGGTCGCACGTGCGGCGGCCCGTCCGCGGCTGTGATCGACAACCAGTACTGCTTGGCCGACTCGAGCTCGGCGCGCACGGTCTCCCAGGCGAGCAGCTCCTCCGGCCTGCCGTAGCCGGGCGCCAACGTGGCGAGTGCGGCGATCGGTTGCTTCGTGTCGGACGCCATCTGCCGATCCTTGGTGCGTGAGTGATCTATCCCTCGACGTACTCCGCGAGGTTCGCAAGGGATGAAGCGAGTCCTGTGGCGTGGTCCTCGGCGGAGACCCCATCGGGGACGTCGTCGGCCGTGATGTCGACGCGAGTCCCCCCCTCGGCAGCGGTGACCTCCCAGGTCATGGTCATCGTGCCGGCGAGGGCAGGATCGTCGGAAACGAAGTCCACGGCCTGGACGACCCGGACGTCAGGAACGATGTCGACGTAGCGAGCCTCGACGATGTCGGAATCAGCCGTCGCCTTCCCCGGCGAGGCAGAAGCGTCGGCGTAGGTCAACACCAGTCGGTAGGAGCCTCCGGGCCGGGGATCGAATCGCTCGAACCTGGCGGTCATTCCGTCAGGCGGGAGCCACGCCGCCAGGGCCTCTCGATCGATGAGTGCGGCGTAGACCTGCGCTGGCGATGCGGCGACGACCCGGGATGCGGTGTCCGTGCGCGGCATCCAAGCATGCTACGGCCCAGCGCGCCCGGCATCGCCGGGAGCGGGCGCGTCCGGCAACCCAGCGAGTTCGCGTGTCGCTCGGATCCTGTCACCGGTAGACATCGCGCCGGTCCGGCACATGGAGTCCCGCAGCGAGCCACCAGGCGCCGTCCCGCTGAACGAGCACGAACAGGGCAAGCTCGTCGAACGCGTCCGCCCGACCGGGCACCTCCCGGCCTCGTTCTGCGACCGAGAACCGCCGCACGTAGGCGATCGCCACACGCTCGGCGACTAGCCGAGCGTGCTCGATCTCGTAACGCGAGTCGCCACCCTCGCCTCGACGCTGCCGCCCCCTCGCCGCGGCAAACGTCCGAGAATGGATCGCATGGATCTCGTCGTAGCCGCTGACGACCGCTCCAAAGGGGCTTCCCCACAGGACGTCGTCGGCAAGGTGCCTGTTGAACCCGTCGGCGTCCCAGACATCGACCGCTCCCTGGAGACCAACGACGAACTCCTCGACGGCTTTCGGGTCGTCCGCCAGGGTGAGCACCGGTCGGTCCGCCATCAGAGCTCCCTTCCTCGGTCGGCACCGACCCTAAGAATTGAACCTTCCTTGAAGTCAAGGCTGCCCGGGCGCCGCCAGCTCTACCACACCGGTTTCGAGGGACTCACACCGTCCCAGATCGCCGGCTGAGCAGCGTCCGCGATGATGGCCGAGCGGCCCAGACGACGGCTCGGACGGGGCCGAACCTCGACAGCACTCGCGACAGTCGCGGAGGCATCATGAACACAACCGTCACCGACGAGCAGGTTCGACAGCTGGCCGAAACGGCGAAGCCCTACAGCCTGGCTCTGCTGCGGTGGGGTCCGGAACGACACATGGATGGCGCCGAAGCAACGGAACGGGAACACCAACGACGAATGGTGTCGCTGCGCGCTGACGGGGTGATCGCGATCCTCTGTCCGGTCGCCTCCGAGACCCTGGCCGGCGTCGCGATCATGAACGTTCCTCCCGAGGAAGCCAGAGGAATCATGGACGGGGATCCATGCGTACGGGCGGGGATGATCCTCTGCGAGGTTCACCCATGCCACAGCTTCCCGGGAGACGCCCTGCCCGCGTGATCCGACACCGAGTAGCTCACGAGGCGGCCCCCAAGCGGGCGGCAGCGCCCCGTATCGTGTCAGACCGGCCCGTACCGTCCTCTGGTGAGGTTGTCGAGGACGCGGGCGAGTGCGTGGCCTCCCACGCGTAGGTCGCCCTGGAACGGCATCGCGATCGCGAGCAGCAGCGCGAGGTCCAAGGGGACGAGCGCCACGATGCCGGCGACGGCCAGGCCGTGGGCATGATCACGGTGCAGCGCCAGCACGATGGCGTTGAGCGTGAGCACGACGCCGCTGAGGAATGCCAGCAGGAACAGCGGCGTGGGGAGGTCGCGGGCGGCAGCGTTGAGTCGCTCGGCGCGGGTCACCGCGATGGCGTCGGCGGCGGTGGTGAGGTCATTCGCCACGGACGCGGGCACGTCGGGCTGGGCTGCGACGCCACGGACGCGGTACTGCAGCTCGCTCATGCGGTCGTGGGTCGCCTCGCAGCCACCACCATTCGCGAGCTCCGGCCACTCCTCGTCCAGCACAGAGCTCAGGTAGGCGGCCAGGTCGCGACGTATCGCGGCCCCGTCGCAGCCGGGCGACTGGCTGATCCACGCCAGGCGGACGCACGCGTCGGCTTCCATGCCGAGGGTGTGCTCAGCCTCGCGGTGCTGACCCCACTCGGTCGTGATCACGAACGCGGTGAGGAAAGCGAACAGCGCCCCCAGGGCACCCATGAGCGGGCCGGCGATGGTCCCCAGGTCCGCCTGATCCTGGGCGCTGATGACCGTGTCGAGCACGACGTACACGAAGGCCGTCCACACCGCGAACCAGGCCAAGAAGATGCCGAACAGGGCCGCCGACGTTCGTCCCGCGAGCCAGCGCACGAGCCGCCCGAGCCACGACTGGTTCGCCATGCTGAGCGCCGGCGCCGGGCCGCGAACGACCTCGGGTGCGATGGGCCGTGGCGCAGTTGTCACGATGTGGTCATAGCCCATATGCCTCGAGGAGGTGCAGCCACACCTCGCTGACCGCGGGACCGCTGGCACCCGCGTGCCACGGCAAATCCACGCCGGCCCACCGGCACGTCGTACGGTCGGTGCGGTGGACACGCATGACGTCGTCGCCGTCGGATCGTCGCCGCTCACCGCCGCCGAGGTCGTGGCCGTCGCCCGCGGCGGTGCCAGTGTGGCGTTGGCCGACGAGTCCCGCATCGCGCTGGCTCGGGCGCGCGCCGCGGTCGAGGAGCTCGTGGCACAGGCGACCCCGGTCTACGGCTTGTCGACCGGGTTCGGTGCCCTCGCCGTCCGGCACATCCCGATGGAGCGGCGGGCCGCCCTCCAGCGGTCACTGATCCGGTCGCACGCCGCCGGCCTCGGCACGCCGGTCGAGGACGAGGTGGTGCGGGCGATGATGCTGCTGCGCATCCGGACCCTCGCCCAGGGGCTGTCAGGCGTCCGTCCCGACGTGGTGGACCTGCTGGTTGCCCTGCTGAACCGCGGGCTCACGCCCGTGGTGCCCGAGCACGGGTCGCTCGGCTGCAGCGGCGACCTCGCGCCCCTGGCGCACGTGGCCCTGGCGCTCATGGGCGAGGGCGACGTGCGGGTCGCGGGGGTAGCGGCCGACGGGGTTGGCACGTCCGTGCCCGCGGCCCGGGCGCTCGCCGACTCCGGGCTGGAGCCCGTCGAGCTCGCCGCCAAGGAGGGACTCGCCCTGGTCAACGGCACCGACGGGATGCTGGGCATGCTGGTGCTCGCCTGCCACGACCTGGCGCAGCTGCTGCCGGCCGCCGACCTCACGGCCGCGATGAGCGTCGAGGCCGCCCTCGGCACCGACCGGGTCTTCGCGCCCGACCTGGCGCGCCTGCGGCCGCATCCCGGCTTGGCGACCAGCGCCGCCAACATGGCCCGGCTGCTGGCCGGCTCGGAGATCGTGGCCTCCCACCGCACCGGCGATCCGCGGGTACAGGACGCGTACTCGCTGCGCTGCGCCCCCCAGGTGGCGGGCGCGGCCCGTGACACGCTGGCCCATGTGGAGGCGGTCGCCGAGCGCGAGCTGGCGGCGGTGATCGACAATCCGGTGGTGCTCGCGGACCGACGGGTCGAGTCCAACGGCAACTTCCACGGGGCGCCGCTGGCCCACGCCTGCGACTTCCTGGCCATCGTCGCCGCCGACCTCGCCGCCATGGCCGAGCGCCGGCTGGATCGGCTGCTCGACCCGGCACGCTCCCACGGGCTGCCGCCGTTCCTGGCCGCCGATCCCGGCGTCGACTCCGGGATGATGATCGCCCAGTACACGGCCGCCGCCCTCGTGGCCGAGAACCGGCGGTTGGCCGTACCCGCCAGCGCCGACTCCATCCCCACGTCGGCGATGCAGGAGGACCACGTCTCCATGGGATGGGCCGCCGCCCGCAAGCTGCGGACAAGCCTCGCGAACCTGGCCCGAATCCTGGCGGTGGAGCTGGTGGTGGCGGCCCGGGCGCTGGACTTCCGCCGGCCGCTGGAGCCGGCGCCCGCGACCGCCGCGGTCGTGGACACGGTGCGCGGCGAGGTCGACGGCCCGGGGCCGGACCGGTTCGTGGCCCCCGAGCTGGCCGCGGCCGAGCGCCTGATCCGCAGCGGCGCCGCTGTCGCCGCCGCCGAGGACGTGATCGGGGCACTGCCGTGAGCCCTGGCCCGGCGGGCCCGCGCGTGGTCCGGGCGCCACGCGGCACCGAGCTGACCTGCCGCGGCTGGGTGCAGGAGGCGGCGCTGCGCATGCTGATGAACAACCTCGACCCCGACGTGGCCGAGCGCCCCGACGACCTGGTGGTCTATGGCGGCACCGGACGCGCCGCCCGGACGTGGGAGGCGTTCGACGCCATCGTGTCCGGCCTCCGCGACCTGGCCGACGACGAGACGCTGTTGGTGCAGTCCGGCAAGCCCGTGGGGGTGTTCCGCACCCACGAGTGGGCGCCCCGCGTCCTCATCGCCAACGCCAACCTGGTGCCCGACTGGGCGACGTGGGACGAGTTCCGCCGGCTGGAGGGCCTGGGACTCACCATGTACGGCCAGATGACGGCGGGATCGTGGATCTACATCGGCACCCAGGGCATCCTCCAGGGCACGTACGAGTGCTTTGCGGCGATCGCCGCCAAGCGGTTCGGCGGGTCACTTCGGGGGAGGGTCACTCTCACTGCGGGGCTGGGCGGGATGGGCGGCGCCCAGCCGCTGGCCGTGACCATGAACGGGGGAGTGGCCGTCTGCGTCGACGTCGATCCGGAACGGATCGAGCGCCGGCGCCAGCAGCGCTACCTCGACCTGGTCGCGGCCGACATGGGTGAGGCCTGGACGCTGGCCGCTGCCGCCAAGGCCGCCGGCGAACCACTCTCCATCGGCGTCCGCGACAACGCCGCCGAGGTCGTACCGGCCCTGGCCGCCGACGCCGCCCTCGCCGAGCTCATCGACATCGTGACCGACCAGACCCCGGCGCACGACCCCCTGTCGTACGTGCCCGTGGGCCTCGACGTGCACGCCGCCGCCGACCTCCGCCGGCGGGACCCCGAGGCCTACCTGGCCCGCAGCCGCCAGTCGATGGTGCGCCACTGCGCCGGCCTGGTGGCGTTCGCCCGCCGGGGCGTCGAGGTCTTCGACTACGGCAACGCCCTCCGGGCCGAGGCCAAGGCCGCCGGCTACGACGACGCCTTCGCCTACCCGGGCTTCCTGCCCGCCTACATCCGCCCGCTGTTCTGCGAGGGGAAGGGGCCGTTCCGGTGGGCGGCGCTGTCCGGCGACCCCGCCGACATCGACGTGACCGACCGGCTCGTGCTCGAGGAGTTCCCCGAGAACGAGACCCTGGGCCGCTGGATCCGCATGGCCCGCGAGCGCGTCCAGTTCCAGGGCCTGCCGGCCCGCATCTGCTGGCTGGGCTACGGCGAACGGGCCCGCCTCGGCCTGCGGTTCAACGAGCTGGTGGCGTCCGGCGAGATCAGCGCGCCGATCGTGATCGGCCGGGACCACCTCGACTCGGGGTCGGTGGCCTCGCCCTACCGCGAGACCGAATCGATGCTGGACGGCAGCGACGCCATCGCCGACTGGCCGATCCTCAACGCCCTGCTCAACACCTCCAGCGGCGCCTCGTGGGTGAGCTTCCACCACGGCGGCGGGGTGGGCATCGGCCGGTCCCTGCACGCCGGCATGGTGGTCGTGGCCGACGGCACGCCCCTGGCCGCGGAGAAGCTTGAGCGAGTGCTCACCACCGACCCGGGGATCGGAGTGGTCCGCCACGCCGACGCCGGCTACGAGGAGGCCCGCGACGTGGCCGCCCGGCGCGGCATTCGCCTGCCGATGGCGCCACCGCCTCCCTCATGACCGTGTTTCCGCGGGGGCTGCGCCCCCGAACCCCATCGCCGCCCGGCTCCCTGGCGGTCGCGCCGTCGGCTGGTCATGAGGTGCCCTCATGACCACCTGGTACGCGGACCACGCGTGGCTCGGCGGCGAGGAGCTGGCCGCCGGGGTCGTGCTGGAGGACGCGGGCGACGGGCGGCTGTCGCGGGTCGCGGCCGGTCAAGACCCGCCGGCGGGGGCCATCCACCTCTGCGGGATCGTGGTACCGGGGCTGGCCAACACCCATTCGCATGCGTTCCACCGGGCGCTCCGAGGCCGCGTCGAGGCGGGTGCGGGCGACTTCTGGCGCTGGCGCGACCGGATGTACGCGCTCGCCGCCGTCATCGACCCCGACGACCTGTTCGAGCTGGCCCGGGCCACGTACGGCGAGATGGCCCTGGCGGGGGTCACCGCCGTGGGCGAGTTCCACTACCTGCATCACCGACCCGACGGGCGGCCCTATGCCGACCCCAACGTCATGGGCGGGGCGCTGGTCGCGGCCGCGGCCGAGGCCGGCGTCCGGCTCACCCTGCTCGACACGTGCTACCTGCGGGCGGGCTTTCGGGCCGGGTCGCCCGTGACCGGTGCGCAGCTCAGATTCAGCGACGGGGACGCCGACCGCTGGGTCGACCGGGTGGAGGACCTGGCGGCGCGGGCCGGAAGCGGCTGGCGCCTGGGGGCGGCCGTCCACAGCGTGCGGGCGGTCGACGAACGTTCGATGGGCGTCGTGGCCGAGTGGGCCCGGGCCCGGGCTGCGCCGCTCCACATGCACCTGTCGGAGCAGCCCGCCGAGAACGAGGAGGCGCTGGCCGCCGCCGGCCGCACGCCGACCGCCGTGGCCGGGGCCGCCGGCGTTCTCGGGCCCCACGCCACTGCGGTCCATGCCACCCACCCGACCGCCGGCGACGTCGAGGCACTCGGCGCGACCGGGACCGGCGTGTGCCTGTGCCCGACGACCGAGCGCGACCTCGGCGACGGGGTGGGCCCAGCCGGCGAGCTGGCGGCGGCCGGCTGCCCGCTGTCGCTCGGGACCGACAGCCACGCCGTGGTCGACGTGCTCGAGGAGGCCCGCCTGGTCGAGCTGCACGAGCGGTTGCTGCACCGCCGCCGTGGAGGGCTGGCGTCGGCGGCGTTGCTCGAAGCCGCCACCGCCGGCGGCTACCGGGCACTCGGATGGTCCGCCGCCGATGATCGGGCAGCCTCGCCGCTGGGCGCCGGTCGCCCGGCCGACTTCGTGACGCTGGACCGCGCCTCCGTCCGCCTGGCCGGGCTCGACCCCATCGAGGGCGTGGCGGGCCTGGTGTTCGCCGCCACCGCGTCCGACGTCACGGACGTCGTGGTGGCGGGCCGCCCCATCGTGCGGGATCGCTGCCACGTCACGATCCCCGACGTCGCCCGTGACCTGCACCGGGCGATCACGTCGGCATGGTCCCGGGTAGCGCCGTGACGCGGGGCGGGCACCCGTGACCGCAACCACGTGGGACCTCCTGGTGGTCAACGCCGCCGTTGCCACCATGGACCCGGCCCGGCCGGGTCCCTACGGCCTGGTGAGCGACGCTGCCGTGGGCGTGACGGACGCTCGCATCGCCTGGGTCGGGCCGATGGCCGAGGCGCCCCGGGGCGCCGGCGGCGCCCACATCGTCGATGCCGCGGGCGCGCTCGTCACCCCCGGGCTGGTCGACTGCCACACCCATTTGGTCTTCGGCGGCGACCGGGTGGCGGAGTTCGAGGCCCAGCTGTCGGGCGCCAGCTACGAGGAGCTGGCGCGGCGGGGGGGGGGCATCGCCTCCACCGTTGCCGCCACGCGCGCCGCGAGCGAGGACGACCTGTTGCGTGCCGCCACCCGCCGGGCCGACCAGCTGCTCGGCGACGGCGTGACCACGGTCGAGATCAAGTCGGGGTACGGGCTCGACCTCGAGACCGAGGTTCGGATGCTGGCGGCGGCCCGCCGCGTGGGCGACGAGCTGCCGCTCCGCATATGCACCACCTTCCTTGGCGCCCACACGGTCCCGGGGGAGTACCGAGGGCGGCCGGATGCCTACGTCGACCTCGTGTGCAACGACATGCTGCCCGCCGTGGCCGGCGCCGGCCTGGCCGATGCGGTCGACGCCTTCTGCGAACGCATCGCGTTCTCGGTGGAGCAGGTGGGGCGGGTCTTCGACGCCGCCCGCCGGCACGGCCTGCCCGTCAAGCTCCACGCCGACCAGCTCTCCGACGGCGGTGGTGCGGCGCTGGCGGCCTCGTTCGGCGCCCAGTCCGCCGATCACCTCGAGCACACCTCGCCGGCCGGCGTGCGGGCACTTGCCGACGCGGGCACCGTCGCCGTCCTGCTGCCGGGCGCCACCCACACGCTGGGCGAGCAGGCCCGTCCGCCGGTGGCGGCGCTCCGGGCGGCGGGCGTGCCAATCGCCGTCTCCACCGACGCCAACCCCGGGACGTCGCCGCTGTTGTCGCTCAGGATCGCCGCCAACCTGGCCTGCACTCTCCTCGGGCTGACCCCGGCGGAGGCGCTCGCCGGCATCACCCGGACCGCCGCACGGGCGCTGGGGCTGACGGGCAGAACCGGGGTCGTTGCGCCCGGCGAGGCCGCTGACCTGGTGGTGTGGGACGCCGGGCAGCCGGCCGAGCTCGTCTATTGGATCGGTGGGCGGCTCGCCAGCACGGTCATCGTGGCCGGCGACGTCGTCCGCTCGCGGCGATGATGCCGCGTGACCGGGTCATCGCCTCACGCGTCGCCCGACTCGCAACGCCGCTTGAGCCCGTCCGCCTCCATCTGGACGTAACGACGGCTGCGGGATCCCGTCAGCCGCCACACGACCGGGGCCAGGGGGCCCTCCTGATCCAGTGTGAGCGTGACGGTCACGCGGTCACCCGGGACATGACCCCCGCTCCCCCTGCCGCCAGGGTCGGCGACCAGGCGGTGGCCTCCGGTGGTCATGACACCCGGGGCCTTCGATGCCCAGCTGAACACCTCCCCGGGAACGTATTCGGTGACCTCCCACACCAGCCGCGGCATCCCCGGCTGCTTGACGCGGGCCCGGCTGCCGGCACCGAAGTCGCCCGCGTCGAGCCGCTCGACCTCGGACACGGAGCGGGTCCATTCCGGCCAGCGCTCCACGTCGCTGAGCGTCGACCAGATGCGCTCGGGACTGGCGGCGATCTCGATCGAGGTCTCGTGATGCACGGCATCACCTCCGAGAACTTCTTAGTACCTGGTCGTCGGCAACGGGGATTCGGGTCCCACGGTCTCGCCGGTTCAGCATCGCGAACACGAGGGCCAGCGCCAGGTACAGCAGCAGCGCCGTCGAGATCCCTGCCCCGTCGGCCAGCACGCCGGCGACCAGCGGGACCAGGACGGCGAGCTGCGCCACCGCCGAGACCACTGCGGACGTGGTCCCGGCCTGACCGGGGCGGAGCGTCAGGATGCGTGGCTCCAGCGAGATCCACGCCAAGTTCACCGCCGCGCCGACGCCCGCGGCCCCGAGCGCGGCGACGACCGGATGGGGCGCCAGCACGATTGCACCGACGCCACCCACGAGCAGAGCGGCCACGGCCGAGGGCGTGATCTCCGCACGTTCGACGCGTGACGCCCAGGCTGCGGCCGCCACGCCCCCCGCCAGGCCCACGCCCGCCGTGAGTGCGGCCACGCCGGCGGGCTGGCCGCGGGTCGTCACGAGGTAGGCGATGGCAAAGGCCAGGAACGGCTCGTCGAACACGTCCACGAGCGCCGCCAGGAGGCCCAGCCGGAAGACCCGGCGGTCACGCAGCACGGCGCCAATTTCATGGCGCGGCCGTGGGCCGCCGTCCCCGGACACATCCGGCGGCCGGGCCGGGGCCGGCAGTGGCTGGCTGGCCAGCAGCAGGCCGTACGCCGCCATCCCGAGTCCCGCGACCACGAAGGCGGCGCGCCACCCCAGGCCGGTGGTGAGGCACACCGCCAACAGGGCCGGGCCGGCCAGGTCGCCGATGGTCCCCAGCAGGGTGGCGCGGGCGACGGCCAGCTCGAGCCTGTCGCCGGCCACGTCCACCAGCGCCACGTCGGTGGCCCGGATCATGGCGTCACCGGCGAAGCCCATCACGGTGACGGCGACCACCAGCATCGGAACGTTGGTGCCGGCGGCGAACAGGAACAGGCCGGCCGCGTATCCGAGCGCGCCCCCCGCGGCGATGAGCCTCCGGCTGTGGCGGTCCGCCAACACGCCGAAAACCCCTCCCACCAGGCCGACGCCGGGGTAGAGGGCGAGGAGCGCGGCGGCGCTGGCGTAGTTCAGGCCCAGGTCGTGGCGGAGGGGCTCGAGCGCGCCGAACGGCAGGAAGGCAACCGTCTCGTCGACGAATCCGGCGACGAGCAGCGACACCACGAGGGTCGGCGGTGCCGCGATCGCGATCTGACTAGTTCACCATCGGAGGCGCGAACGCACGGACAGGAGGCTAGCGGCGGAGGCCCCGGCCCATCCGATCGATTATGAAGGGTCCATGATCGTGCTGGTGACGGGCGGGACCCGGGGGCTCGGGCTCGGTCTGAGCGAGGCCTTCCTCGGGGAGGGCCACGACGTCGTCGTGTGCGGCCGGTCGGAGCCGGGGAGTCTGCCGTCGGCGCCCGCCGGCGACCGCGCCGCCACCTTCGTCGCCGCCGACGTGCGGGACCCCGACCAGGTCGACGCCCTGCTGCGGACGGTCGTCGACCGCCACGGCCGTCTCGACGTCCTGATCAACAACGCCGGCGGCTCCCCGCCCGCCGATGCGGCCACGGTGTCGCCGCGATTCGTGGCGGCGATCATCACGCTCAACCTCGTGGCCCCCTTCGTCGTCTCCCAGCGGGCCAACGAGGTGATGCAGAAGCAGGCCGAGGGCGGCTCGATCATCAACATCTCGTCGCTGTGCGGCCTGCGACCGTCGCCCGGCACCGCCGCCTACGGCGCCGCCAAGGCCGGCCTCATCAACCTGACGGAGAGCCTGGCCGTCGAGTTCGCCCCCAAGGTGCGGGTCAACTGCGTCACCTCGGGCGCGCTCGAGACGGACGAGCTCCACAGCGCCTACGGCGGCGACGCCTACTTCGAGGCGGTGGCGGCCACCGTTCCGCTCGGCCGGATGGGGCGGCCACCGGACGTCGCCAAGGCGTGCCTGTTCCTGGCGTCCGAGGGCGCGTCGTTCATCACCGGCGCCAACCTGCTGGTCCACGGGGGCGGTGACGATCCGCCCCCGGTGACGGGCCAAGGGTGACCCCCGCGGCGTCGCTGTCGCCGTCGTACCGCCAGGCGGTGCTCTGGCCGGAGCAGGCCGAGTTCCCAAACCTGCCCGCGACACCGCTTCCGCGATCGGCCGACTGCGTCGTGGTCGGCGCCGGATACGCCGGCCTCTCGTGCGCTCGGGAGCTGGCCCGGGCGGGCCGGTCCGTCGTCGTGCTCGACGCCCATCGGGCGGGGTGGGGCGCCAGCAGCCGCAACGGCGGCATGGTCATTCCCGAGCTGAAGGCCGGCCCGGCCGCCCTGGCGCACGCGTACGGTCCCCTGGGGCGCCGGATGTACGACGAGGTGAACCAGGCGTTCGACCACGTGGAGGCCCTCATCGAGGCAGAGTCCATCGACTGCGACTACAGCCGCACCGGCCAGCTCTATCTCGCCCACGCCGAGCGGCTGGTGCCGTCGTTGATGGCGATGGCGCGAGAGCACGGCGACGAGCTGGGCGAGCCGGTCCGGTTCGTGCCCCGCGACGCGCTGGGCGAGGAGGTGGGATCGTCGGCGTACGCGGCCGGCGTGGTCATCGAGCGCACCGGCGGCCTGCACCCGGCGCGCTTCCATGCCGGCCTCTACCGCCTGGCCCTGGCGGCCCACGCCGCGCTGCACCCGGCGACGGGGGCGACCGCGATCGAGCGGCGCGGGGGTGGCCGTGGCGGCTTTCGCGTCGTGACCCCGCGCGGAGCCGTCGACACCGACGCCGTCGTGGTCTGCACCAATGCCTACGCCGATGGCCTGCTGCCCGACCTGCGCCGCCGGGTGTTGCCGGTCGGGAGCTTCATCATCGCCACCGCCGTGCTCGAGCCCGACCTCGCCCGCTCGGTCAGCCCCCGCGGCCGCATGCTCGTCGACAGCAAGAACTTCCTCTTCTACTGGCGGCTGACGCCCGATCGCCGTGTCCTGTTCGGTGGCCGCCGGAGCCTGGCGCCGTCGACGATCCCCCAGGCCCGCGACTTCCTGTACGGATCGATGCTCCGAGTCCATCCCCAGCTCGCCGGCACCCGCGTCGAGCGGGCCTGGGGCGGGAACGTCGCGGTCACCCTCGACCGGATGCCGCACGTGGGCCGGCTCGACGGGGCCTGGTACGTGACCGGATGCAACGGCTCCGGCGTGGCGCTCAACACCTGGCTGGGCGCCACGATGGCCCGGCACCTGCTCGGCGAGGCCGCGCTCCCGTCGTTCGCACAGCTCCAGCACCGCGCGATACCGCTGCACCGCGCCCGCGCCGCGTACCTGCCGCTCGTCGGGCTGTGGTTCCGCTGGCAGGACCGCGGATTCGCCGCCTGACCGGTCAGGCGGAGGGAACCCGGTCCACGACCTCGTCGGTGTGCTCCGACTCGCGGGCGCAGTGGGCGCAGCAGTAGAAGCGGCCGCTCACCTCGGCCCCGTGCCCGATGACGGCGCACCCGCAGTGCTCGCACCGGGGCGCCAGGCGTGCGATGGCGCACTCGAAGCTGTCGAACGTGTGGCGGTCGCCAGCGGCGATCACCTCGAAGGACTTGTCGTAGTCGTTGCCGCAGACCTCGCATTCGGCCATGGGCCACCTCCGTGTCGTGAGAACCGCCTGGCCTGTCCGCTACCCGCAGCGCCCCGTCTCTACGCAGACGACGGCGTCCCCGCGATTCCGATTGTGTAGTCCTACCGATGTGCGCCGGCGAGGGTCGGGCTTACCGTCGCTGACGTGGTCGTGACGGCGGAACGGGCGTTGGACCTCCGGCGGGAGTTCGTGGGCGTGGACCATCCGGTCCCGGTCCTCGACGGACGGCTCGTGCCCTACGTCAACCTCGACAACGCCGCCAGCACGCCGGCGCTCCGCCCGGTGGTCGAGGCCGTGGAGGAGTTCCTGCCGTTCTACTCCAGCGTGCACCGGGGGACCGGCTACATGTCCCGCCTCAGCACGGTGGCGTACGAGCGGGCGCGCGAGCACGTCCTCGCGTTCGTCGGCGCCGACCCCGAGCGTGACGTCGTGGTGTTCGCCAAGAACACCACCGAGGCGCTGAATCGCCTGGCGCGCTCGATGCGGATGCCGGCGGGTTCCGTTGTGCTCACGACCATGCTGGAGCACCACTCCAACGACCTGCCCTGGCGGGCGCGGACCCCCACCGTGCGCGTGCCCGCCCTCCCCGACGGCACCCTCGACGAGGATGCGCTCGACGGCCTGCTCGCCGAGCACGCCGGACGGGTCGCGCTGCTGGCGGTGGCGGGCGCCTCCAACGTCACGGGCCTGGTTCCGCCCGTCCACCGGCTGGCGGAGAAGGTGCACGCGATCGGTGGCCGGATCGTGGTCGACGCCGCCCAGCTGGCTGCGCACCGCCCCATCGACATGCGCGCGCACGACGACCCCGGTCACCTCGACTTCGTGGCGCTGTCGGCCCACAAGATGTACGCACCGTTCGGGACCGGCGCCCTCGTCGGGGGTCGCGCCTGGTTCGGTACCGAGCCCGATCATGCCGGTGGGGGCACGATCCGGGCGGTCACGGTCGACGACGTGGTGTGGGCCGGCCTACCCGACCGCGAGGAGGCGGGCAGCCCCAACGTGGTTGGCGCCGTGGCGCTGGCGGCCGCCATCGGGGTGCTCCGCCGGATCGGCCTGGACCGCATCGCAGCCCACGAATCCGAGCTCGCCCGCTATGCCGCGGCCCGCTTGGCCGGCGTGCCCGGCCTCCGGCTCCAGGGACCGGCGGAGCACGAGGCGCCGGGCATCGTCGGCCGTAAGGTCGGCGTCATCCCGTTCACCGTCGACGGCATCGATCACGGCCTGGTGGCGGCCGTGCTCGGCTACGAGCACGGCGTCGGAGTCCGGCACGGGTGCTTCTGCGCCCAGCCCTACATTCACCACCTGCTGGGGGTGCGCCGCGTCGAGTCGGCCCGCTGGCTCGACCGTGCCCGCGTCGACGAGCACCGGGGCGCACCGGGCATGGTCCGCATCAGCCTGGGCGCCTACAACGACATGGCCGACATCGACCGGGCCGTGCGGGCCCTCGAGTGGCTCGTCGCCGGGGAGGTCCAGGGCAGGTACCGCGCGGGTGCGGACGGGTCGTTCGTCCCCGACGGCTACTTCGAGCCGCTGCTGTTCGACCTCGGCGGCCCCGGGCTCAGCGACTGAACCTGGCGGTCCTGGGCTCAGAGCTTGACCATCACGTGCTTGAGGTCGGAGTAGTGCTCGAGGGCGGAGAGCGACATGTCCCTACCGTGGCCGCTCTGCTTGAACCCGCCGTGGGGCATCTCCGACACGAGGGGAATGTGGTCGTTGACCCACACGGTGCCGAACCGCAGCGCCCGTGACATGCGCATGGCGCGGCCGACGTCACGGGTCCAGACGCTGGCCGCGAGCCCGTAGTCCACGCCGTTGGCCCAGGCGAGGGCCTGGTCCTCGTCGCTGAAGCGCTGGACGCTCACGACCGGCCCGAACACCTCTCGTTGCACCAGTTCGGAATCCTGTCCGGGGTTCGCCACCACGGTCGCCTGGTAGAAGAAGCCCGGGCCGTCGATGGCCTCGCCTCCCGTCACCACTTCGGCGCCCGCTTCGACCGACCGGCTCACCATGCCGGCCACCCGTTCCCGTTGGTCGGCCGAGACCAGCGGCCCGATGGCAGTGTCCTCCAGCGTCGGGTCGCCGACCGCCAGGGCACCGACGGCGTCGCCCAGGTTGCCGAGCAACCGGTCGTAGACGCCCGGTCCGGCGACCACTCGGCACGGTGCCGTGCAGTCCTGGCCGGTGTTGTAGTAGCCGTTCTCCGCCAGGCAGGCCACCAGGGCCTCCACGTCGGCGTCGTCGAACACCAGCACCGGCGCCTTGCCGCCCAGCTCGAGGTGGGTCCGCTTGAGCGAGTCGGCGGCGTTGCGGGCGATCAGCTTGCCGGTCTCGACGTCACCGGTTAGCGACACCATGGCAACGCCCGGGTGGCGCACGAACGCGTCACCGATCTGCTCGCCCTGCCCGCACACCACGTTGAAGACACCGGGCGGGAAGATGTCGGCCGAGATCTCCGCCAGCCGGAGGGCGGTGAGGGGGGTCAGCTCCGAGGGCTTGAGGATGAACGTGTTGCCGGCGGCCAGCGCCGGGCCCAGCTTCCACACCGCCATGTTGAGCGGGTAGTTCCAGGGCGCGATGCCGACGCAGACGCCGAGTGGCTCGCGCCGCAACATCGACGTGGAGCCCTCGAGGTACTCGCCCGCCGCCTGGGCCTGCAGCGTGCGCGCCGCTCCGGCGAAGAACCGCAGGTTGTCGACCGTCAGGTCGAACTCGAACTCGAGGATCGAGACCGGCTTGCCGACGTTCGTCATCTCGATCTGCTTGAGCTCGTCGAGGTTTGCCTCGATGGCGGCGGCCATGGCGAGCAGCTTCTCGGCCCGCTCCCGCGGGGTGGTCGCGCCCCAACTGTTGAAGGCCTCGGCGGCCACGGCGACGGCGGCGTCCGCGTCGGCCGCGTCGCTCGACGGCACCTGGGCGATCACCTCGCCCGTGGCCGGGTTGAGCACCTCGTCGGTGGCCCCGGTCGCGGCGGGCTTCCACGCCCCGCCGATGAAGTTCTCGTACGGCACGATCGTGTCCCCCTCTGTGTCTCTGCCTCCGCCAGAGCATCCACCGGCCACACCGGGTCCCGCAAGGGATTCGGTTGCGTGACCACCGAATGACGAAAGGATCAGTTGCAGAGCCGCGCATTGTCCGCGAATCTTCGTGTCGGACAGCGGGCTGCAACAGGAGGGGGGTCGGCCCTGGGTGACGACACCACGCTGAGCAGCGAGGCCCACTCTTCGGAGGCCACGGCGGCCGGCGCAGGCGTGGCCACGGACGCGGTCTCGGACGCGGTGGTCATCGAGCTCGACCACGTGACCAAGCGGTTCGGTGACTTCGTCGCGGTCGATGACGTCTGCTTCGACGTCGACGCAGGCGAGTTCTTCTCGCTGCTCGGCCCGTCGGGGTGCGGCAAGACGACGACCCTGCGGATGATCGCCGGGTTCGAGGAGACGACGGAGGGGGCGGTCCGGCTCGAGGGCACGGACGTCTCCCGCACTCCGCCCTACAAGCGCAACGTGAACACGGTCTTCCAGCACTACGCGCTGTTCCC
>Ga0081538_10002453_pt1 | contig 18140 bp, 16 predicted proteins | sample TabmetS5T2R1_FD_71022 | JGI IMG/M metagenome (GOLD analysis project Ga0081538, IMG submission 71022) | Tabebuia heterophylla rhizosphere microbial communities from the University of Puerto Rico - S5T2R1 | ecosystem: Host-associated > Plants > Roots > Rhizosphere ... | reverse complement strand
ATCAAACGCCCCGGAGGGGTGCCGGAGCGGTTGAACGGGGCGGTCTCGAAAACCGTTGTGGGCCTTTCGGTCCACCGAGGGTTCGAATCCCTCCCCCTCCGCTCTGTGATGAGTCGCGACATAGGTCGCACCTGAGTCGCGTCATGGGTCACGTCGTGGTGCTTGGCCAGCGGCCGGGCGGGCGGTTCTGGTTGCGCCAGTAGTTCTTGTCCGGGTCGATGTGGTGGGTGGAGAGCAGTTCGCCGGTGTCGAGGTCGATGACGGTGACCTGGTGGTCGTCGGCGAGGGCGAGCACGCGTTTGCGGGCGTGTGCGGCGCCGATGCCGAGGTGATGTAGCTTGCCTGCGCGCCGCAAGGTGATCTTGCCTCGGGCGTCGAGGCGGTCGTAGCGCAGGCGGTAGTGGGCCGGTGCGCGTCCGTCGGCGGGCTGGGCTTTGGGTGTGGCGCGGTAGGCGTGGCCGGGGGTGTTGCGTCCCAGCGCGCGGTGGGGCCGGTGCTCGTTGTAGTGCGCTTGGAAGGCGTCGAGCTGTCCTTGGAGTGCGGGCAGGGTGCGGGCGGGCGGCCGGGCGGCCAGCCAGCGTTTGAGGGTCTGGTGGAAGCGCTCGATCTTGCCCTGGGTCTGGGGGTGCCCCGGGGAGCCGTTCTTCTGGCGGACTCCGAGGACGGGAAGCAGGTATTCGAAGGCGTTGCGCCCGCCGCCGAAGCGGGCGGTGTAGACGCGGGCGTTGTCGGTCAGCGTTGAGGCCGGGAGGCCGTGCTGTTGGGCTGCGGCGAGGAAGGTGGCAACGACGTCATCGCCGCTCGCGGGCCGGTGCGCGGTGGCCGACAGCAGATAGCGGGAGTGGTCGTCGAGCCAGTTGAGGATCTCGACGCCGGTGCCGTCGGCCAGCTGCCAGTGGGTTGCGTCGGACTGCCAGGTTTCGTTGGGCTGGGCGGCCTCAAAGCGAATGTAGGAGGAGCGGGGGCGCTTGCGCGGCTGGGCGACGACCAGGCCGGCCTCGTGCAGGATCCGGCGGATCGTCGAGGTCGACGGAGCACGATATCCCTCGCGCTCGAGGTGCCAGGCGATCGTCACCGGTCCGGCGTCCAGCCCATCTGCGCTCAACTGCACGCGTAGCCCGATGACTCGATCTCGGACCGGCTGGGGTGTCTGGTTGGGATTGGCCCTAGGTCTGCGAGAACGCGGCTCGAGCGCCTCTAGGCCGCCCTCGCGAAAGCGCGCCAACAGCCGTTGCAGATGCCGGCGCGAGAACCCGCATTCGATGGCGGCCTCAGTGACCGACAGCTGGTTGGAGACGACCTGCAAGACAGCGACGCGAGCACGGGACATGCCGCGACCCTGGGCCGCGCATAGGACGCCCCCGATAGCCGGCCCTCCGGTGCCGCCCTCCGGGCGCCACCTCCGGGCCCGCTAGCGGCGAACAGCTGCGACCCATGTCCCGACTCACCAGCGACCTATCACCTGGGACACATGTCCTGAACCCAGACACCTCCCCCTCCGCTCTCGAAGCCGTCGCGTTCTATGCCTAAGGAGGCGTACGGGCTTAAAGTGGCCCCCCCGAGCGCAAGAGAAGCGCCGCCTCCTGAGCTCGTGACACTCGACAGCGAGACCGTCGCCGCGTCGGTGCGCTAAGCCGATTCGGCGACTTCTCGTCTTGCACTTCGGCGGTGCTTCCGTACGCGCACCGCTAGGCGGTCGGCCAAGTCCAAACAAGACACAGAGGGGCGACCCTCCAGGCCGCCCCTCTTTGTGTGCGATACGGCGACAGCCGTCTCGGTCAGGCGGGTTGGATCGCCGGCTTGAGCGGGGCGGTGGCACTCCGCTTGCGCGGAATCAGGAGCGCAGCGGCCGCGCCGAGCGCGACGGTGATGGCCCCGATCGTGAGCGCGGGGGTGAAGCCGGCGACGAAAGCGGTCGGGGTCTCGTAGTCGCCCTGGTTGGCGAACACGGCTGCCAGCACGGCGACGCCCAGGACGCCGCCGATCTCGCGGATGGCGTTGGTCGCGCCGGAGGCCTGGCCGGACTCTTCGGGGCGGACCGAGCCCATCACGACGTTGGCGACCGGGGCGAAGAACGCCGCCGTGCCGATGCCGGCGAGCACGAGCGCGGGCGCGAGCTGGCCGTACGTCGTGTCTGGGCCGGCGATGGTCGCCATCCACGCGAACGCGAGCGCGTCGAGGGCCAGCCCGAAGGCCATGATCGGGCGGCCACCGATGCGGTCGGAGAGCGCTCCTGCGACGGGGGCGACGACGACCGGCATCGCCGTCCAGGCGAGCGTCCGCAGGCCGGCCTCGAGCGGGCTGTAGCCCATCACGAGCTGCAGGAACTGGGTGAGCAGGAACACCGATCCGAACATGCCGAAGTACATCGCCAAGGAGGCCGCGTTGGCGGCGGCGAACGCGCGGCTGCGGAAGAACCGCATCGGCAGCATCGGCGCGGGTGCGCGAAGCTCCCAGGCGACGAAGCCGACGAGCGCCGCGATCCCGACAACGGTCGCCCCGATCACCTCGGCGCTGAGCCAGCCGGCGCCGTTGCCGCGGACGAGCGCCCATACGACGCCCAGCAGGCCGATGCTGGCGAGCGCCACTCCGGGCAAGTCGAGCCGGCTGTTCGGGCCATGACTCTCGACCAGCCGCGTGCGCGCCAGCGGCAGCATCGCAAGCCCGATGGGGACGTTGATCCAGAAGATCCACTGCCAGGCGATGCCTTCCGTGACCGCGCCGCCCACCAGCGGGCCGAGCGCGATCGCGAGGCCGGCGATGCCGCCCCAGGCGCCGAGCGCGACCCCGCGCTTCTCGGCGGGGACGGCGTCGGTCAGGATCGTGAGCGAGAGGGGGGTGACGATCGCACCGCCGATGCCCTGGAAGGCGCGCGCCGCGATCAGGAGCCCGATCGACGGGGCCGCGCGGCGGCCGCTGAGCCGAGCGTGAACACCGAGGTCCCGATTACGAACATCCGCCGCCGGCCGAAGCGGTCGCCGAGCGCAGCTCCGGTCAGGAGCAGCACGGCGAAGGTGAGCGTGTAGCCATTAACGGTCCACTCGAGTGTCTCGATTCCACCGCCGAGCTCATGCTTGATCACGGGCAGCGCGGTGGTGACGACGAGGTTGTCGAGTGCGGTCATGAACATCACGACTGAGCTGAGGACGAAGGCCCAGAGCATCTTGGACTTGGCGGTCATGGCGGTTCTCCTCTCGGACTGGCTGGTCATTGCCGAGAGCTTCGATCCGCAGCGGTTCCGCGGCGACGTGAGGGCACCGAAGAAAAGACCGCATACTTTCCGGAGCGCAAGCACGCCTTCCGAAGGCTGCGGGTGCGCTCGACGCGGCTATGGTCGAGCCGTGGCGACCGCAGGCAAGCAGCTGCCCGAGGGGACCGTGACATTTCTGTTCACGGACATCGAGGGCTCTACTCCGCTGCTCGACCGGCTCGGCGCCGAGCGCTACCGCGAGCTGCTGGAGCTCCACCGCCAGCTCCTGCGCAACGCGGTCGCCGCGGCCGCGGGCTTCGAGATCAGGGCGGAGGCGGATTCCTTCTTCGCGGCCTTTGCGCGCGCCGATGAGGCCGCCAGCGCCGCGGTCGCGGCGCAGCGCGCGCTCGAAGCACAAGACTGGCCCGCTGACGGGCGGTTGCGCGTCCGCATCGGTCTCCACACCGGCGAGGCGACGCTTGCCGGTGATGACTATGTCGGGCTCGCCGTGCACCGGGCGCGCCGCGTGTGCGACGCCGGGCACGGCGGCCAGGTGCTGACCTCGAGCGCGACCGCGGGGCTCGTAGGCGGAGGATTGCCCGCCGGCGTCAGTCTCAAGGACCTGGGCGATGTCAGGCTGGCCGGCTTCGAAGCCCCTGAGCGGCTAACACAGCTCTCGATCGAGGGCCTGCCGGACGCGTTCCCCGAGCCGCGCGCGGCGCGACCGTGGCGCGAGGAGCGGCCAGTGCTGCTGGAGCGAGCGGAGGAGCTTGCCGCAGTCGATCGAGCCATCGCCGGCTCGCAGGCGGGCGCCGGAGGGCTCGTCGCCATCGAGGGCCCGGCCGGGATCGGCAAGACCTCCCTTTTGGCCGAAGCGCGCTCGCGCGCTTCCGATGCCGCGATGAGGGTGCTCCAAGCCCGTGGCAGCGAGCTGGAGCGATCCTTCTCGCACGGCGTCGTGCGGCAACTGTTCGAGCCGCTGCTGGCGCACGCCGATCCGGCCGAGCGCACGCGCCTGCTGGACGGCGCCGCGGCACACGCCGCCGCGCTCTTCGAGTCGGAGCCGGTGCTCGGCCGGATGGCGGCCAGCGAGGACGCCGCCTTCGCACAGTTGCACGGCCTCTACTGGCTCACGCTCAACGTCGCGGAGGCAAAGCCGCTGCTGATCGCGGTCGACGATCTGCAGTGGGCCGATCCGCCCTCGCTGCGCTGGCTGGCGTTCCTGGCACGCCGTCTCAGCGATACCGGCATCTGCGTGTTGGCGACGGTGCGTCCGATCGAGGAGGAGGACCCGTCGCTCGCGGAGCTGCTCGCCGATCCCAGCACGCACGTCGTGCGACCGACGGCGCTGACGCCCGCGGCGGCGGCGGAGCTCGTCCGCGACGCGCTGTCGGCCGAGGCGGATGACGAGTTCTGTCGCGCTTGCCACGGCGCCACCGGGGGGAACCCGCTGCTCCTGCATGAGCTTCTTCGGACGTTGATCGCGGAGGACATCGCACCCTCCGCCGGCTCGATACCGGCGGTCGAGCGGCTCGCTCCGCATGCGGTCGCGCGCTCGGTCAGGCTGAGACTCGCGCGGCTCTCGCCCGAGGCGGTCGCCGTGGCGCGCGCGGTCGCCGTGCTCGGCGATGGCGCCGGCGGCGCGCATGTCGCCGCGCTCGCGGGGATCGAGCGCCGGCTGCTGGCTCCCTCCGCCGCGGCGCTGGCGCGCGCGGATCTGCTCGGGCCGGAGCCGCCGCTGCGCTTCGTCCATCCGGTCGTGCGCAACGCCGTCTACGAGTCGATCGCCCCGCATGGGCGCGAGCAGGCGCACGGCCGGGCCGCCGAGGTGCTCGCGGCCACGGGCGCGCCGGGCGAGGAGATCGCCGCCCAGCTGCTGCTCGCGCCCCCCGAGAGCGTCGACGGCGCCGTCACGACGCTCCGCGAGGTCGCCGGTCGGGCCGCCGCCGAGGGCGCCCCGGAGAGCGCTGCCAGCTACCTGCAGCGCGCGCTCGAGGAGCCGGTCGATGACGAGCAGCGCGCCGACCTGCTGCTCGAGCTCGCCGGTGCCGAGGCCAGCGTCGGTTCGCGCGCGGTCGTGGAGCGGCTGCGCGAGGCGATCGCGCTGCTGCGCGACCCCGAGCGCCGCAGGCTGGCGTACTTGGAGCTGGGGCGCGCGCTCTACTGGTCGCAGCAGGAGGAGGAGGCGATCCGCACCCTCGAGGGCGCGCTCGCGGAGCGCGAGGGCGAGGAGGACGATCTTCAGCGCCGCCTCGAGGCCGAGCTGATCGCGAACGCCACGCGGCTTCCGTCGCAGCACGAGGAGGCGCGCCGGCGGCTCGATGGGCTCGATGTCGGCGCCGAACAGGGCCCGGGGGCGCGCATGCTGCTCGGCCTGCGCGCTTACCATGACGCCACCCGCGGCACGAACCGCGACCGCGCGATTGCGGATGCCGAGCAGGCCCTGTCGGCGATGTTCGAGGAGGAGCGCGCCTGGAGCTACGTCGCCGGCCTCTACGTGCTGCTGTTCACCGACCGGCTTGATGAGGCGGTCCGCTTCATCGACCGGACGATCGCCGATGTGCGCAAGCGCGGCGCGGTCTTCAACTTCTCCGGTATGGCGATGACGCGCGCGATTTTCGGCTACGCGCGCGGCACGCTGGCCGAGGCGGAGGCCGACGCGCGGATGGCGCTCGACGCGCTGCCGCATCGCGGCGTGTTGTTCACCTCACACACCTACGGCTGGCTCGCGCAGGTGCTGGTCGAGCGCGGCGCGGTCGACGAGGCCGCCGACGTGCTGCTCGCGGTCGAGGAAGCTTTCGGCGGGATCCCGGCGGAGTTCGCGCATGTGCCGCTGCTGCGGGCGCGCGCGCTGGTGAGCGCGGCGCGCGGCGACCACTCGGCGGCGCTCGCCGACGCGCTCGCCGCCGGGCACGCGCTCAGCGGCGTTGGGCATGAGAACCCGGCCGTCTCCTATCCCGGCTGGCGCTCCGAGGCTGCGCTCGCGCATCACGCGCTCGGCGCCGACGACGATGCGCTCGCGCTCGCGCGGGAGGAAGTCGAGCTGGCGCGAGCCTGGGGGGCTCCGCGTGCGCTCGGACGCGCGCTGCGCGTTGCCGGGCTCGTCGAGCGCGGCGCACAGGGAATCGAGCGGATCCGCGAGGCCGTGGAGATACTGGAACAGTCGCCGGCCCGCCTGGAGTACGCCTACGCCGTCGCGGACCTCGGCGCAGCGTTGCGGCGCGGCAACCGCCGAGCCCAGGCACGCGAGCACCTTCGCTCGGCGCTCGAGCTTGCGCAGCGCTGCGGTGCCACCCGGCTCGCCGAGCGGGCCCACGAGGAGCTCGTCGCGGCGGGCGCGCGGCCGCGCCGGCTCGTCATGAGCGGGGTGGAATCGCTCACCCCGAGCGAGCGCCGGACCGCCGCGCTGGCGGCTGAGGGGCTGACAAACAAGGAGATCGCCCAGGCGCTCTTCGTCATGCCCCGCACCGTCGAGATGCATCTCAGCAACACGTTCCGGAAGCTCGACATCTCGACCCGCACGCAGCTGCCGGCCGCGCTCGCCGCCTCCGCGCCAGGGCCGGTTGCCGCCGGGACGACCTGACCGAATCAAAACCCTGCGGCTATTCCTACGGGCGGCCCCCGTCGCCATCGGCGCGGCGCACGGCAATCCTCCTGCCATGGCTACTCACACGACAGGAGAAATCAGTGAACGAGGCAACCACCTACGACGTCCCGGAAGTGGGCTCGGGCCACTGCAGCGCGGCGATCATCGAGGAGGTCGCGCTGGTGGAGGGCGTTCAGAGCGTCGAGGTCGACCTGAAGCGGAGGCTCGTGCGGGTCGCCGGGCGCGACGTCAACGCGACGGGCGTGGTCGCCGCCATCTACGCCGCTGGCTACGAGGCGGTGATCGCATGAACGCTCCAACAGGCCACTTCATCCGCCACTACATCGAGATGGTGGTCGCCATGCTCCTCGGCATGGCGGTGCTCGGCACGCCCGCAATGCTGGCGCTTGGCGCCGCCGGCGTGAGCTCGGCAGAGCTTCACGCCGACGCTCCTGCGCTGATGCTGCTCGGCATGGGCATCACTATGACCCTGCCGATGGTCGCCTGGATGCGCTACCGCGGCCACGGCTGGGGCCCCTCGAACGAGATGGCCGCGTCGATGCTGATCCCGACGGCGGGCGTGATCGCGCTGCTGGGAGCCGGGCTCGTGACCGACATCGGCACACTGCTCGCGATCGAGCACGTCGTGATGCTGCCGGCCATGCTCATCGCGATGCTGCTTCGGCGCGACGAGTACTCCGGGCACATGCACGGTCACGGCCCGGCGAAACAAACGCTGGCGGCCTGACCCCGCCACCGACCTCGCAGCTGCCGCGACCGCCAGCCACCCATTCAGGTAGGCGGTCGCGGCTTCTGGGTCTACCGTAACCGTTCAGGCGTGGACCGGCTGGACTCGCCCCGGCCGCTGCGCTCCCCTGGGCCCCTCGCGGGCCACATTCCGATCTGACGTACGACGAACCTTTCCTGGAGGCAGAGATGATGGACAACGGTGTCAAGCGCCACGACGTGATCGTGGTCGGAGGCGGCCAGGCCGGGCTTGCGATCGGGTACTTCCTCGCTCAGCAGGGCCGCGACTTCACGATCCTCGAGGCCGCCGCCGAGCCGGCGGCCGCGTGGCGCGAGCGCTGGGACTCGCTGAAGCTGTTCACACCGGCGCGATATAACGCGCTGCCGGGCCGCGCGTTTCCCGGCGACCCGGACACCTACCCCAACCGCGACGACGTCGTCGCCTATCTGACCGACTACGCCCGCGACTTCAACCTGCCGGTCGAGCTCGCGAGTCGCGTCCGTGCTATCCGGAAGGCCGACGCTGGCTACCTGGTCGAGCTCGACGACCGCGCCTACGAGGCCGACCAGGTCGTGGTCGCCACCGGCCCCTTCCAGATCCCATTCGTGCCGGCGATAGCCGACCAGCTCGGTGACGAGGTCGTGCAGCTGCACAGCACGACCTATCGCTCACCGCACTCTCTCCCAGAGGGGCGTGTGCTGGTCGTGGGCGGCGGCAACACCGGATTTCAGATCGCCGAGGAGCTTGCGGCCTCACGCGAGGTCCACCTGTCGATCGGGTCGCGCCAGACGCCGCTGCCGCAGCGGATCCTCGGCCGTGACCTGTTCTGGTACCTGGAGGCGACCGGGCTCATCCGCAAGACGACGGAGTCGCGTATCGGGCGGCGGCTGTCCGGGCGCGACACGCTGATCGGATCGACGCCGCGGCGACTGCGCCGCAAGCATGGTGCCGTGCTGCACGGCCGCGCCGTCAGCGCCGTCGGCTCGACGGTGCGCTTCGGCGACGGGACTGAGCTCGAGGTCGACGGCGTCGTCTGGGCGACCGGCTTCAAGGTCGACCACTCCTTCATCGATGCGTCCATTTTCGATGACGCCGGCCGGCTGGTGCACCAGCGCGGGGTGACGGAGTCGCCCGGGCTGTACTTCCTCGGCTTGTCCTGGCAGCACACGAGGGGCTCGGCCCTGCTCGGCTGGGTCAAGGACGACGCCGAGCACATCGCGAACCAGATCCAGACGTTCAGCCCGCCCGCTCCGGCCGAGCCGCGGGCGCCGGAGCACGTCGCATAGGAGAAGACATGAGCACGACCCCAGACCATTTCCCAACCGACGTAGCCGGGCTTCGCGAGGCCCGCTCGTCCGAGCCGATCGAGCTGTCCGACGGCGACCGGTTCGAGCTGCGCATCTCCCCCGTGGCCAAGCGCCTAGGGGATGCCACCGTCCGGATGCTCGCCTACAACGGCTCGATCCCAGGACCCCTACTGAAGGTCAGGGAAGGCTCCGAGGTCGCGGTTGAGATCGAGAACCAGGGCGACTTGGAGGCGACGGTGCACTGGCACGGCCTGCGCCTCGATAACCGCTACGACGGTACGCACGAGACCCAGGCGCCGATCCAAGTGGGCGAGCGCTTCACCGCGCGGCTCGAGTTCCCCGATCCCGGTGCCTACTGGTACCACCCGCACATCCGCCAGGACTACGGCCAGGAGATGGGGCTGTACGGCAACATCCTGGTCGAGCCGGCCGACCCCGACTACTGGCCGCCGGCGAACCGGGAAATCGTCATCACGCTCGACGACCTCCTGTTGGAGCACGGAAGGGTGGCGCCGTTCAGCCCCTCGGAGACGAACTACGTCGCGATGGGGCGGTTCGGCGAGCTGCTGCTCGTCAACGGCGAGACTGAGCTCTCACTGGAGGCATCGCTCGGCGAGGTCGTCCGCTTCTATCTGACGAACACGGCCAACACGCGGACATTCAGGTTCGCCGCGACGGGTGCCCGCATGAAGCTCGTCGGTGGCGACAGCGGCCACGTCGAGCACGAGCAGTTCGTCGAGGACGTCGTCCTGGCGCCGTCGGAGCGCGTCGTCGTCGACGTTCTCTTCGACCGAGCCGGCGACGTGATGCTCGAGCACCGGACACCCGAGCGCACCTACACGCTCGGCAGCGTCCGCGTCGCGGCGGAGCGTGTCGGCACGTCGTTTGAGGAGCAATTCGAGCTGTTGCGGACGAACGACGACATGGTCGCGGAGCGTGACCGGATCGCCGAGTTCATCGACGCTGACCCGGACAAGACGATCGGACTCATCGCCGAGATGGACATGGAGGCGCCCGAAGGTCCGGTCGTCTACGCCTGCCCGATGCATCCGGAGGTTGTCAGCGAGGAGCCGGGCAGCTGCCCGCAGTGCGGCATGAAGCTGCTTCCGGTGGCGGCCCCGAGCGGAGGCTACACCTGCCCGATGCATCCCGAGGTCGTAAGCGACGAGCCCGGCCACTGCCCGAAGTGCCAGATGAAGCTGTTGCCGACGGCACTTGTCGACGCGGCAGATGGCCACGGTCACGAAGGCGACGACCACGAGGCGCATGAGCACGCCCACGAGGCGCATGAGCATGCCCACGAGGCGGCCGGCGGCATCGAGTGGGAAGACGACATGGTCGACGTGAACCGGATGACCACGCCGGCGAACATGCGCTGGAAGATCGTGGACCGCGCGACCGGCGCGGAGAATGCCGCGATCGACTGGAAGTTCCGGGTCGGCGATCAGGTCAAGATCCGAGTGCTGAACGAGATGGCCGGCGACCACCCGATGCACCATCCGTTCCACGTGCACGGAGCCGGCCGCTTCCTGGTGCTCAGCCGCGATGGCGAGCCGGAGTCGAACCTGGTCTGGAAGGACACGGTGCTCGTAAAGACCGGCGAGACGGTCGACATCCTGCTCGACGTGACGCACCCGGGCGTCTGGATGGCCCACTGCCACATCGCCGAGCACCACGAGAGCGGCATGATGTTCAGCTTCGAGGTGACGGAGTGAAGATCGCCTACGTCGTCTATCCCGACTTCACAGCACTCGACCTCATTAGACCCTAGGAGGTGATAAGCCGCTGGCCGGAGGCCGACGTGCACTTCGTCGCCCGCACGCTCGATCCGGTCCGCTGCGACGCAGGATTGGCCGTCATCCCGACCGACACGCCAGAAACGCTCCGCGACCCGGACATGATCGTCGTGCCGGGCAGCGGAAATCCGGTGTCGGTACTGAGCGACGAGGTCCTAATCGACTGGCTTCGCACCCCGAGCCCGAACTGCCAGTGGACCGCGTCGGTCTGCACCGGCGCTGGGCTCTACGCCGCCGGCCTGCTCGAAGGCAAGAAGACGACAACCCACTGGGGGCTTCCGGGACAACCTAAAGGCGATGGGTGTCGAGGTGGTCGGCGACCGCGTGGTCTGGCAGGGCAACCACATCAGCGGAGCCGGCGTTTCCGCCGGCATCGACATGGCGCTCGCGCTGACCGAGCGCGTACACGGGCGCAAGCTGGCCGAGTCCCTACAGCTTGTGATCGAGTACGACCCGCAACCCCCGTTCGACACCGGCTCACCCGACAAGGCCGACGCCAGCACGCTGCGCCTCGCGCTCCGGGTGCTGCTGGGCGACCGGCCCTTCCAGATGGCGGCCCGGATCAACCGGCAGAGTGCCGCAGCAAGGTTCAGCCGCGCCAGGCGCGCACTCGCTGACCGACGAGCGAGCAAGCAAGCGCCAACCGAGAGCGCCCCCAGCTAGTCGCCGCCCCTGTCCGTCACCGACGAGGCCGGAGTGCTACGCCTGGCCTCCTTCGCCCACAGAGGCTAGCTGTGGTTCTGGCTCAACGATCGGTTGTTCGTGCCCGCCGGCCGTGAGCGCTCGCCATGCTGTGGCGTATGGCCCCTCTACCGGCGGCGATCCCGAGTCCATCGACCAAGCCGTGTCGTCGCTGCTCGGTCAACCGAACGGCGCCATCCGGATGCTCAGGTCGGTGACGGCGAAGCGGTGCAGGTACCACGCCCGGCCGCGGGGGACCTGCTTGGCCTCCGCGCGCCACAGCGCGGCGAATTCGCGCTTGAAGCCCAGCCGCGGGAACTGCTCGACCACGCGCCTGCGGACCGCGTCGGGGATCTCGTTGCTGCGCAAGCCGAAGACGTCAACTGCCGCGCCGGCGGACATGAGATAGGCCTCGGGGCCGGACTCAAGGCCGACACCGGGGCTGTGATGCATGGCGATAGCGTTGGTCACCACCTCCCGGCTGTCGGCGGGCATTCCGTGACGGTCGGTGAACTCGCGGGCCAGCGCCGCGCTGCGCACGGTGAAGTCGACGTGCGGGACGGGGCTTGGAAGCCCAGTGTCGTGGAACATCGCGGCGAGGTACAGCAATTCACGGTCAAACGAGACCCCGCCTCGTGCGGCGATGGCGGCTGCCCAGGCGTAAGCACGATGGGCGTGGTTGCGCAGCGCCGGTGTGAGGAGATCCTCGGCGGCCTCCTGCGCGTCTCGGGCCAGCGACGAGTCCGGGGGCGCAAGGCGCGCCGGTTCGATGGTGGCGCGGCGTCCCGAATGCACGCGCAGGGCCATCGCCAACAGGCCGGCCAGGATGCCGAGCTCTCCGCGCAAGAGCGGCCGGGCCAGCGTCACGCACTCGCGGGCGGTGAGCACGCCGCCGGTGCGCTCGGTCCATCCGATCGACCCGAGCGGGTCGCTGGAGCCTGCACGGCCGCCGCGATCGGCGGTGGTGGTCGTGGACATCGGTGGATTCTGACGACTGCTGCTTCCATGCGACTCGACACTCCGCCGACGGCTCCCTCGGGCAACGCGCGCAGTGCTCCTGTCGCGTGAGACCACTGAAAAAGGCGCTTCCCGAGCGCCTCTTCCGACCGGCCTCGAGCAGCCGGTGGCGGTGTACCGACTCCGGGGCGACCCCTCCTATGCCGCTTCCGCTCGCAGCGCGGCTCCGATCGGGTGGAGGTTGACGAGGACGGCGGTCCAGAGCGCCTGGAACGTCGATTTTCGCGCCCCGAGGTAGCGGCTCTTGCGGGCTCGGTAGCGGTGGACGATCAGTCCGAGCAGGCGCTCGATCCGCGGTCGCACCCGGTAGAGATGGTCGCGCTCGTCGGGATCGGATAAGGCCTCGAGCGCAGCCTGGCGCAGGTCCTCGCGGCGGGTGATCCGAATCCTCCGCCGGCCGGTGGGTGCGCAGCGCTCGCGCAGCGGGCAGGGCTCGCAGTCAGACTCCGTGAACTGGGCGACCCGAACGCCGATCGCGCTGCGCCGATTCGCGGGCTTGCGATTCGGCCGCGGCTTGTAGATCGGCCGCGTCTTGCCTTGCGGGCAGGTGACGGTCTCGGCCTCGAGGTCGATCCAAAACTCGTCCTTGGCGATCGCCCCGTGCTTGGGCGAGGTGCTGTGGACCGGCGCCAGCACCGCGACCGAGCGCTCGTCGAGCTGCTCGCGCGCCTCGATGTTGCCGTAGGCGGTATCGCCGATCACCCGAGTCGGGCGGCGCTGCTCCGGCTGCTGGTCGACGAGCGCGCCGGCGTGCTGGCCGTCGTGCTCGTTCCCCGGCGAGAGCGCGATCGCGGTCAACAGCGGCGCCTCGGCGTCGGCCGCGGCGTGGAGCTTGTAGCCGGTGAAGGGGCGGGCGGCGCTGCTGCGGGCGTGGCGCATCTCGGGATCCTCGGAGGAGACGACCTGGCGGCCGCGCCGGCCGCGGGGGCGCGGGAGCTCGTCGTCGGCCGGCTCGAACTCCTGGCCGACGAGCTCGCGCAAGAGACGCGCCGCCGCCGCGACGCGCTCGTCGGCGATCAGCCCCTCGTCCTCGCCGACCGCGCGCAGCGCCCGCTCGGCGTCGAGCGCCACCTCGCCCAGGAGCTCCATCCGCGCGGCCTTGTCCTGCCAGTCGCCCTCCGGCCTTTCGCGCGGCTTTCGGTAGTCGAAGCGGAGCCCCGAGGCGAGCCCGTCGCCAGCCTCGGGGTCGGCGGCTTTGACCGCATCGATCAGCTTGCGCACCGCGGAGCGCACGAGCGTCGCCGTGTCCTGGACCGCCGCCGCCCCCAGCATCGGCGTCGAGTCGAGGATCTGCTCCGCCTGACCGGAGAGCAGGCCGAGCTCGGTCGCGAGCTCGAGCGAGCGCTCGAAGACGAGCCGCTCCTTGCCGTGGAGGAGCAGCCGGGCGCGGAAGCGCACCAGCGAGGTCGGGTGAAAGCCCGGGTGGTCGAGCGGCAGATCGAGCGCGACCTTCCAGCGCAGGTCGAAGCGAACGGCGTCCATCGCGCGCTCGTCCGAGAGCCCGTCGCGATAGGCGAGCAGCAGCACCTTGGCGAGCAGGCTAGGCGGGATCGAGGGCCGGCCGTAGCGCTCGGAGTAGCAGTCGGCGAAGTCCTCGTCGCGGACGATCCGATCGCCGTGCTCGGTGAGCAGCGCGTAGATCGAGTCCTCGGGGAGCAGCTCCGAGCACCATGCAGCGTCGAAGAAGCCCTGTTGGCGATCCGTCGTCGCGAGCATCCCGACCTCCCCTGAAATCGGCTGATTTGCAGGGAAAATGCCATGGAGCAGGGCGGACGGAGCGGGCCGCTAGGCGGTGGACTTTTTCAGTGGTCTCGCGTGGTTGCGGCACTCGCGCCTCGGCGGAGATCCCGGCTTGGCGGCCGAGAGTGCCGCTCCCGATGCGAGCAGCACTGGCGCGCTCCGTTGCCGATGGGTCGCACAAACGCGGCGGCCGAGATTCATTCCCCCCTGCATTCCCCCGGGATGCAGACTCTGGTTGTAATGCGGCATTGCGGCCGGGTCGGCGCGGTCTCGAAAACCGTTGTGGGCCTTTCGGTCCACCGAGGGTTCGAATCCCTCCCCCTCCGCTTTCGGGCCTGGGAATCCGAATTTACAGCGATTTAGTCGGCCCGGCGTGACCCAGCGGCTCGACACCGGTCGGCCCTACCGACCAGCTCTCAACGACGCCGAAACCGGTCACCAACGCCCCGACCGCTGCCGGCAAAAGGGCCCGGTCCATCGCAGGTTGCGCCAAGTGAGCAGGTACTGGGCGCCAAGCGAGACGACGATGCCGAGCAGCGCGCCGATCACAACCTCCTGCACATCGCCACTGAGCGGAGTCGATGTCATCCCACCTCCGGCTTCGCTGCGGGCCGGACTGGCCCCCTGACTCACCACAACAGTCATAGCGGCCAGAGGGACGGCACGAGCACACCGACGCTGATTGGTCCTCTCGATCGCTCCAGCAAAGTGGAACGCCAGCGCTACATGCCAATGGCTCGCTCACGGACAGCGGCCGGCCCGCTGCTGCGTCTCGCACAGATGCAGGAGCGAGGCCGAGCCGACTACGCGCCGGCGGACGCCTGCATCTCGTCCCTTGGGGGAGTACTTTCGGCGTCGCCGGGAGTTGCGCATGGAGGCGAATGCGACGGAGCGCCGAACGAACGGAAGATCGACGTCCGCATGCCGAGCCCCGTCGAAAACCGCTACTCGGCGGAGCGATCTGATTAGCGTGAATCTGACCGAGCTGGACCCGCATCGGCCTGAGTGCTCGCCCCCTCTCGGCACGACGAAGGTCGCGTTCGATGAAGGCTCTCCGGGGAACTACGGCGTGGCTTCAGAGGTCGATCCGGATGTGCCACGGCAGGCGCTCGGCAACGCTGGACGCTACTGGCCACGCTGCGTCGCAGATTACGACGGACGCATGCGGATGGTCGGCCGCATCAACCGCGGCGAAGCGTTCGCCTCGCCGCGGTGCTCTGTCTGTTCGTGGCCGCGGCCGTGCTGTTCTACGCCGGCGCGCAGCCGCAGATCAGCCGCTGGGGCTCCACCGAGCGCGAACGATCGGCCGCTTGGCCGGGTGACGACCTGATCGCCGATCCGGGGTTCGTGTGGACGAACGCGGTTACGATCGACCGTCGCGCCGCCGAGGTCTGGCCGTGGGTGTTGCAGCTCGGCCAGGGCCGTGGCGGCCTGTAGAGCTACTCGTGGTTTGAGAACGCCGTGGGCTGCGACGTCCAAAGCGCCGACCGGATCCTGCCGCGCTACCAGCAGCCGCTTCGGATCGGCGACGAGGTCGTGCGCATGTGTCACTACGCACCGCACAACCCGGTCGCCGGTTTCGTCCCCGGGGCGAGCGCTCGTGCTCGGCGCCACCAGCGACTCCGCCGAGGCGCTCAGGGCCGGCCGGCCCACGAGCACCTAGGCATTCATCGTGCAGCCGGTGGACCGCGCCATGAGCCGCCTGATTGTGCGCTCACGGGACAACAAGATGTCGACGCGCATCCAGGGCACGATCCAGTATGTGATGCAACGACGGACGATGGTCGGCATCAAGGACGCGCGGAGGGCAGGGGGCTCATCGCTCATCGACACGCTGGAGCCCCTGCTGTGGGTCCTGACCGCCGCGATCGGAGCCGGCGGCGGATTGCGGGCCCCGTTCCAGCGTATTGCTTGGCGACGGCCGCTCTACGTCGCGGCGCGGCGGCCGTCGTCCTGCCGTGGCTGATGTTCTGGCAGCCGCCAATCCTCGTGGGCATCGGCGCGGACGCGCTGCTGGTTGCGGCGCTCGTCTGGAGCATCCGATCCGGCCGAAGTGTCCCGCCGCACGAGGGCGGGCCGTGCCCGGAGCGCGGCCGGTCGCGCTACACAATCGCGCAACGGCGCTGAGCCGCTGAGGGCCGCAGGAGGCCGTCACACGGGCGGCGCGGCTGGCTGGCGCGCGGCGCGCTCGGTGACCATCGTGTCGACCGTCCGCGCGCTGAAGCGGTGCCCGGCCACGGCCGTCAGGAACGCGTCGCGGTCGAGGGCAAACACGACGGCGTCGGTGCGGGCGGTGACCGTGGCGGTCCGGGGGATGTCGCGCAGAAGCGCGATCTCGCCGAACACGTCGCCGTTCGCGAGCGGCGGAAATGTGCCGCGCGAGCAGCTGACGTCGAAGTGGCCCTCAGCGATGACGTAGAAGCGGTCCCCCGGCTCTCCCTCGCGCACGACCACCTGACCCGCCCGCACCTCCACCTCGGCGAGCCGCCGCGAGACGTTCTCGAGCGCGCCGATCGAGAGCGGCGCGAACAGCGGCACGCTCCGGAGCAGCGCAAAGGCGCGCTCCGGGATCGCGGCACCGGCCTCGAAGCGAGCCAAGCTGGCCCAGCGCAGTGCTGCAAGGAGAGGTAGTACGCAGCCGAATGCCACGAGTGCGCCCCGGACGCCCAGCAGGCTCACCACGGCGGGCGCGGTGATCGCGCCGAGCCCGGTGGTGAACCAGTAGCTGCTCTCGAGGACCGCGGCCGCGCGCCCGAGCATGTCGTCGGAGGTGAGCCGTTGGAGAAGCGTCAGGTTCGCGGTCTCGATCAGCGAGTAACCGACGCCCAGGACCACCAGCATCACCACCGCAACGGACGCCTCGGGAAGCGCAGCCGTGACAATGAGTGGGACTCCAACGAAGAAGCAGCCACCGGCGAGGCCGGCCGCCAGCCTACCGCGTCCGAGCAACGAGATGGCGGCCGCGGCGCCCGCGATGCCGCCGACGGCCCACGCACTGTTCAGCCAGCCGACGGCGGCGTTGCCAAGGTCGAGCAGCTCGATCGCCACCAACACGACGAGCACGTCCACCGCACCCTCCACGAACGTCGAGCAGGCAGCGAGGCCAACGATCAGGCGCAGGCTCGGGTGGTTGCCCACGGCTCGGAAGCCCGAGGCGAGCTCCTCGAACGCCCGTTCCGTCTCGTTCGCCTGCTCACGGTATTCCGGGATCGGGTCGCGCGGGATTCCCGCGAGCGGCCACGCCGCGACCGCGAACAGCCCGGCCGTCACCACGAACGCCGTCTCGATGCTCGTACTCGCCACGAGCACGCCGCCAAGGAGCGAGCCCGTGAGAAAGCCGGCGTTGTCACCCGCGGTGAGCACCGCGTTCGACGCGGCAATCTGTCGCGGTGTGTCCGCGAGCGCCGGCAGCAACGCGGCGCGAGCGGGCTTGTGCGCCGTGGCGAGCGCCGTGAACACCGCACTCAAGGCCAACACCACGGCGAGCGGCGCCTCCGCTGCCACGGCAACGGCGATCCCAGCCAACACGAGCGAGCGTCCGATTGTGCTCACGAGCAACACGTCGCGCCGCGACCGGCGGTCCACGATCACGCCCGCGAGCGGCGCGGCCAGCCCCGCCGGCACCATGCGCGCCAGCGCCGCCACCCCGACCGCTGTCGCGCCGCCCTCGTTGTAGGCGTAGACGGCGAGCACGATGAAGAAGCTCCAAGCGCCGACCCGGGCCGCGGTCCAATTGAGCTCGAGGCGCCGAAGAGCCGCGGTGGCCAGTGCGTCGGTCAGCGACTGCCGAAACGACACACGCAGCGAGGGTAGCGGCGCGATCACACAGCGTTACGCAGCCAGGACGACGGCACGACCTCACGGCGCCGCGCTGACGGACAGTCACGGATCGTTGCTGCTTCTCCACGTAGGCAGGAGCGACGAGCATGCCGATCAGCGCCCGCGGACAGCTCTGCGTTTCGTCCTTTGCGGAAGTCTCCGAGGCCTATGTCAGGCGGCTACAGAGGCCCGTACTCGGGGCAATGCAGGAGGCTTTCCTCTGCGCGGCACCGAGGCGCAGTTCACGTGGCCGTGG
>Ga0081538_10002452_pt1 | contig 18140 bp, 12 predicted proteins | sample TabmetS5T2R1_FD_71022 | JGI IMG/M metagenome (GOLD analysis project Ga0081538, IMG submission 71022) | Tabebuia heterophylla rhizosphere microbial communities from the University of Puerto Rico - S5T2R1 | ecosystem: Host-associated > Plants > Roots > Rhizosphere ... | reverse complement strand
TGGTGGAGCTGGTGCCAAACGCGTCGGACCTCGACCTGTTCCGGCCGGGGCCGCCGCCCGCGCGCTTCCGGATCAGCTACTTCGGGACGATGGGCGAGGCCAACGACCTCGGCGCCGCCGTGGAGGCGGCGCGGCTGCTGCCGGACGTCGAGTTCCTGCTGGTGGGTGACGGCAAGCGCCGCGCGGCGCTGGAGCGCGGCGCGCCGCCCAACGTGGTCTTCACGGGGCCGGCGAGCGGCAAGGAGGAGGTGGCCGAGCTGGCGGCCTCCTCGAGCGCGTGCCTGACGCTCTTCAAGGACGTGCCGGTGCTAGCCACCAACTCCCCCAACAAGCTGTTCGACACGTTCGCGGCCGGGCGCCCCGCGATCGTGAACATGGACGGCTGGATGCGCGAGCTGGTCGAGCGGAACGAGGCGGGGCTCTACGTGCGGGCGGGCGACGCGCGGGACCTGGCGGACAAGGTCGCCTGGCTGCGGGCGCATCCGGACGAGGCGGAGCGGATGGGCCGCAACGCGCGCGCCCTGGCGGAGCGCGAGTTCGGCCGCGACGAGCTCGCCGAGCGCGCCCTGGCCGTGCTGCAGGAGGCGGCCCGCTGATCCTCTCGTACTGCGTGGTCAACACGAACGGCCGCGACGACCTGATGGCCTGCCTGGAGGCGATCGGCCGCACCCACCCGGAGGATGTGGAGCACGAGGTGCTGGTGCTCGACAACGCCTCCGACGACGGCTCGGCGGAGGCCGTGCGCGAGCGCTTCCCGGAGGCGCGCCTGTTCGCGCTCGAGCGGCGCACCGGCAAGGCCGAGAACGACTCGCTCCTGTTGCGCGAGGCGCGCGGCCGCTACTGCCTGCTCCTGAACGAGGACTCCGAGCTGCGCGAGGGCGCGGCTCGCGCCCTGCTCGGCGCCCTCGAGGCCGATCCGCGCGCCGCCGCGGCGGGCGCACAGCTCCTGACGAGCGAGGGCGAGCCGACGGCGTGCGCCTGGCGGCTACCGGACGCGGCATGGGCGCTCGCGGCCGCCGTGTTCCTGCACGACCGCTACGCCGTCCAGAGCCGCGGCCACACGACGCGCGAGGTGGGCTGGGTGCAGTCGAGCGCGATGCTCGTGCGCCGCTCGGCGGCGGAGCAGGTCGGATGGCTCGACACCGACTTCTTCGTCTACTCGGACGAGACCGACTTCTGCAAGCGACTGCACGACGCCGGCTGGCGGATCCTGTTCGTGCCCTCGGGGCTCGCGGTCCATCACGACCAGCTCACGACCGACGAGGGCGCGATGCGCAGGCGGATCGTGGAGTTCCACCGGGGGCGCGACCTCTACTTCCGCAAGCACGGCATGCGGTTCACGCGCGTGCTGTGGCGGGTGTGCTGGACGTGGGCCTACCTCGTGCGCGCCGCGGCGGCGCTGGTGCTGCCCGGCCACGATCCGCGCCGCTACGTGGTCCACGCCCGCCAGCAGCTGCTGCCCGGCAGGGGTCAGGGGATCCGTGAGGCTGCGGCCGCCTACAACCGCACTAAGGTGCCGCGCGGTGGAGCACGCTGACACCGCCCAACTGGCCGCGGTCGGCGGCGCTCTGGCAGCCGTGCTCGTGCTGCTCGCGCGCGGGCGCTTCACGCTCGTCGCCGGCCTGGTGCTGCTCGCCGCAGCCGAGGCGGGGCTGGCGCTGTCGCTCGGCACCGGACCGCTCGACCGCCTGACGAGCGCCGGCGGCGCCGCGGCGAGCGTCGTCGGCCTCGCGGTGCTCGGGGGTGCGGCGGCCCTGCTGGCCGGCCGCCCGTGGCTCGTGCCGGTGGGGGTGCTGCTCGCGGCGCCGTTCCGGCCGCCGGTGCAGTTCGACACCGGCAGCGAGTTCCTCGTCACGATCGCCGACGACGGCCGGCTCGGCCGCCTGCTGCCGCTCTACTTCGTCCTGCTCGCCGCCGTGCTCGCGCTCGGCTGGCGCACGCTCCGCGGGCAGCCGGTGCGCGCGCTCCCGAAGGCCATCGCCTACCCGGCGGCGGCGTTCTTCGCCTTCGCGATGCTGTCGCTGCTGTGGGCCGACGACGTCGAGGCCGGCACCAACCTGCTCGCCTTCTTCACGCTGCCCTTCGCGGCGCTGCTCGCCACCGTGGGGCGCGCCGACTTCCCGGACCTCGTCCAGCGCACGCTGGCGGGCGTGGCGCTCGGGCTCGCCGCCCTCTTCGCCCTGGTCGGGCTGGGGCAGGCCGCCACACGCGAGCTCTTCTTCTACTCGCCGAACCTGGCCGTCTCGAATGCCAACTCGGACTACTTCCGCGTCACGTCGCTGTTCGGGGACCCCAGCCTGTACGGGCGCCACGTGGTGCTCGGCATCGGGGTGGCGCTGGCGCTCCTGATCACCCATCGCTGGCGCAGCTGGCCGCTGGTGGGACTGATCGTCGTGATGTGGGCAGGGCTCCTGTTCTCCTACTCCCAGTCGAGCATGGCCGCGCTGCTCGTCGTGACGCTCGCGCTCGCCTTCGCCACCGGCGACCGGAAGGTGCGGCGGATGGTGGGGCTGCTGGCGCTGCTCGCCGCGCTCGGGGCGGCCGCCTACGTGGCGGTCAGGGTGGTCGACGGCGACGACATCAACAAGATCACCAGCGACCGCACCGAGCGGGTGGAGGACACCGCCCGCGTGGTCGAGGAGCGGCCGGTGGCGGGGGTGGGCATCGGCGGGCAGCCGCGCGCCAGCCGGGAGCTCGCGGAGAGCACTCAGCCGACCCCGACCTTCGTGTCGCACACCACCCCGCTCACGGTGGCGGCGGAGCTGGGCGTGATCGGCCTGGCGCTGTACGTCTGGCTGCTGGCCGGCGGGGTGAGCCTGATCGCGCGCGTGCGCCGCCGCGACGAAGCGCTCGGGCTCGCGCTGGGGGCGTCGTTCCTCGCGCTGTTCGTGCACGCGCTGTTCTACAGCGGCTTCCTGGAGGACCCGGTGACCTGGCTCGTTCTGGGCGTGGCGGCGGGGTGGCTCACCTGGCACGAGGCCCAGATGACGGCCGCGGAGCGCGCCCGCGCGCGAGCGGCGGCATGACGAGGCCCGCCGGGAACGGCATCATCGGGCAGTGGGGGTCGTGGGCGCTGGTCGGCGTCCTGTTCGCGATCGTGGCGATCACGCTGCCGGAGCTCGGGTCGGACCCCTGGCGCTTCCGGCCCGGCGAGGTCGACCCGCAGGGCCCGCTCGGCCCGCTCGTGAGCGCCGCTGGCGAGGAGTGGGATCTCGGCATACCCCGCGCCTGCGCCTTCCTGGCCGGGCTGCTGTGCGGGGCCGTGGCGATTTGGCTGCTGGCGGCGAACAGGGGCCTGCCCTACTGGTGCGCGGTCGGCCTCGTCCTCGCCGTCGGCGTGCTGCTGGCCGCCCCCGCCACGCTGCTCCAGCTGGGGCTGCGCGACTCGACCGCCCCGTGGTTCTTCACGAACGACTCGACCTACCAGGTCGAGCTGGGCGGCGAGCTGCTGCTCGACCTCGACAACCCCTACGGTCACGACTACCGCGAATCCGGCCTGGAGCGCTTCTACACGCGCGACGGCAGCGTGTCCGAGCGCGTGCGCGAGCGGGAGGTGGCGCTCGAGCACTTCGCCTACTTCCCCGGCTCGGTGGTCACGGCCGCGCTGTGGCGCGTGCTGCCGGACCCGTTCGACGACTACCGGCTGCTGGTGCTGCTCTGCACGCTCGCCATGCTCCCCGCGGCCCTGGCGTTCCGGGGCCCGCTGGCCGCGCGCCTGGTGCTCGGCGCGGTGCTCGTGTGCAACCCGATCGCGGTGCGATCGTCGTGGTTCGGGCAGAACGACGCCCCGAGCCTCCTCCTGCTGGTGCTGGCCTTCGCGCTCGCATCGCGGCGGCGCTTCGGCTGGGCCGCGGCCGTGCTCGGCGGCGCTGTGCTGCTGAAGCAGTTCGCGCTGGTGGCGGTGCCGTTCCTCGCGCTGATGGTGGTGCGCGAGCACGGGGCCTCGACCTGGCGCTCCGCGCTCGACGCGCTGCGCGGCCCGGCGCTCGCGTTCCTCGGCGTCGTCGCGGCGGGCATCCTCCCGTTCCTCGTCGCCGACCCCGTGGCCTTCTACGAGGACACCATCAAGTACGGGGCCGGCACCTACCGGATCGTCGGCTACGGCCTGTCGGCGATCCTCGTCGAGATCGGCGTGCTGGACGACCGCGAGGGGGCCTACCCGTTCGCGCTGCTCGCCCTGCTGACCTGGGCGCCGCTGACCGCCTGGCTACTCCTCCTGCAGTGGCGCAGGAGGGAGCTCTGGGTGGGCGCGGCGGGCTTCGCGGTCTCCATCCTCTGGCTGATGTTCATCGGCCGCACCTTCAACAACTACTACCTGGTGTGGCCGATGACCGGCGCCGTAGTGGCGGCGCTGATGGCGGTAGCTTCCCCGCGTGCGCCCGATCGACCTCAACCCGGGTGAGGCGGTCCTCCACGAGGGCGACCCCGGGCGCTGCGCCGTCGTCCTGCCGGGCGTGCGCTACTTCAGCCAGGCGCCGCTGCTGTGGTTCGCGCGCGAGGCCGCGCAGGCCGCCGGGTGGTCGGTGCTCGAGCTGAGCGAGCGGGCGCCCGCCGGCCAGGAGCCGTTCGAGTGGATGCGCGACCGCGCCGCGCGCGCTGTGGCCGCGGCCGGCGACGGGACGGTGGCGGTGATCGGGAAGTCGCTCGGGAGCGCGGCCGCGCCGCTGGCGGCCGAGCGCGGGCTGCCGGCGGTGTGGCTGACGCCGTTGCTCGTGCGGCCTGAGGTGGCTTCGGCCGTGCGCGCGCCGGCGTTGCTCGTGGGGAGCACCGCGGACCCGACGTGGGCCAACGGCGAGCACTCAGGGGGTGAATCCGTGGAGATCTTGCAGTTCGACGGCCTCGACCACTCTTTGCAGGTCGAGGGCGACCCTCTGGCCTCGCTCGACGTTCTCCGCCAGGTCACCGAGCGGATCCGCGGATTCCTCGATCGAGTGTCGAGTTAGTCGGCCTCGCGCCGACAAAGTCGACGCTCGGTGCTCAGCGCTGGCGGTCGCGCTTCCTCGCGCGCCGGTCGCGCTTCGCGTCCCGCTTCGCTGCCGGCGACCCCTTCTCCGCGAACGCGTACTGGAACGAGCGGCCCGTGATGTAGACGCGGTCCTCGTCCGCCACCACCGGGTTCGCGTACTTCCCGCCGTTGAAGCGCCAGACCTCCTTGCCGTCCCGGGCTCGCACCGCGTAGGTCGAGTCCGTCCCGCCTGCCACGGCGCGCTGGGCCTCCGAGCCGCAGGTGGAGCAGATCGCGTAGTAGACGAGCCCGTCCATCACGGTCGGCGCCGCGTGCACGGTGCCGCCGGCGTCCCTCTGCCAGACGGTGTCGCCGGTCGCCGCGTCCAGCGCGTAGAACTTGCCGTCGTAGGTGCCCACGAAGACCTTCCGCTTGTACACGGCCGCCGCCCCGTAGATGTAGGAGCCGAGCGGCCGGGCCCACAGCAGCCTGCCGGTCTTGGCGCCGAAGACGTACATCGTGCCGTCGGTGCTCCCGATGTACACGCGCCCGTGGGCCACCGTGGGCGTGGCGTAATAGAACTCGCGCGCGGACCCTTCGCTCCACTTCAGCTTGCCCGTCTTGGCGCTCAGCGAGTAGATCGTGCCGCTGTCCGAGGCGATGAAGATGCGCCCCTTCCAGTAGGCGGCCGAGGTGTTGACCTCGTTGTCCGCCTCGAAGCGCCAGATGCGCTTTCCGTTGTTCGCGTTCAGGGCGTAGACCCCGTGGTCCCACGACCCCACGAACAGCCGGTTGCCCTTGAGCAGCGGGGACGACTCGATCGGCGCCGAGTTGAACCTCCACTTCTCGCGGCCGGTCTCGGCGTCCCAGGCCACCACGAAGCCGTCGGCGCCCTCCTGCCCCTGCTCGCAAACGACGGGATGCATGTACGCCACGTAGACGACGTCCTTGCCGACCGTCGGCGACGAAGCGGCGCAGCGGCCCAGGCTCTTGCGCCAGGCGACGCGCCCGGTCTGGGCGTTGAGCGCGAAGAAGAGGCCCTTCTGCTGGGCCAGGTAGAGCTTCCCGTAGCCGACGGTAGGCGGGAACTCGAGCGTGTCGTGCGCGTCGATCGTCCACAGCCTGCGGTAGGGCGGGCGGTGGTCGTAGGGGGAGATGTGGCGCCGCTGGTCGTCGTAGCTGTACGTCGGCCAGGGACGCGGGTTCTCCTTCTTCGGCGGGGCCTCCGGCTCCTCGGGCTCGGTGGTCACGAACTCCTCGGTCGCGGAGCCCCGCTTCTCGATCGGCTCCGGGTCGTCGAGGTAGACGTACGCGCCCGCCGCCACCGCGATGACGACAGCGACGAGCGCGCCGATGACAAGTCGGCGTCGGCTGGACACCGCGCGCAGGCTAGCTAACGGGCTCCCTGTGCGAGGAGGCGCCAGATCCGCTTCGTGACGGCCGGCACTTCCTCCCCCAGGCGGGCCTCCTCGAGCTCACGGGCCCACTGGGGCGTCCCGGTCCGGATCACCAGGCCACCGCCCACCCCGTACGCCACGAAGGCGGGGGTGCGGGGATCCCGGCCGGCGGAGGCGATCCGCCGTGACTCGGTGGGCAGCCCGCCCGACTCCTCGAACACCGTGAACTCCCCGAAGAAGGCGTCGAGGTCCTCGAAGAGCCCGAGCCCGTCCTGGAACACCGACAGCGGCGCGCTCGAGGTGCGCAGCAGCGAGGTGTTCTCCCCGAACGCGTCCACACGCCGCCGGCCGCTGGGATCCGACAGCCGGTCGCCCCGCAGCCGCACCGTGCGGCGCAGGGCGTCGGCCCCGAAGCTCGCCACGCGCAGCCCGTCAGACACCTCGTCCCGCAGCCGGCGCATCAGCGGCTCCGGAAGCCACAGCGCGCTGCCGGCGAGCGCCACCCCTGGCGCGTTCCCGAGCGCCGGTCCCTCCCCGCGCGCGAGCGAGACGTCCGTGGTCAGGTCGTAGGCCAGCCGCTCGCGGTCGAGGTAGCGGAGCAGCGGCCCCACCTCGGCCGAGAAGCGCGGCGGCAGGCCGCCCGTCCGGAACGGGCGGGTCAGCCCCACGGAGCGCCCGGCGGGCAGCGAGTCGGAGAAACCGTCGAGGTCGTCGTCGACCGGATTCAGGCCCTGCCAGCTCATGGCGGGGAGCACCACGAGCGGGCGCGGCCGCTCCGCCGCCCGTCTCGACTGCGGCAGGCCGGCCACGGCCAGTGGCCACACGGCGCGGTGTCGCCCCGCCCGCACGCGCACCAGGTAGACGCCGGTTCGGGCGTCGCTCGGCACGTGGACCCGGAAGCGGCCCCCGATGCGCCCGCCCTTTCGGATCGGCTCGGGGTCGCCGTAGCGCGACATCACGAAGTCGAGGCTGCGATCGATCGGCCCCGCCTCGAGCGTCGCCGACGACCCCGCCGGGATCACCTCGAGCGGACCGCTCAGCGTGAAGCTCCGCACCGACACGCCGGTGCCCGCGCGAGCGGTCGCGGGGCGCGGGATCTCCTCCGGGGCCACCACCGGGTTGCCCGCCCTGTCCTGCACGGTGACCGTGACGGCGTAGTCCCCGTCGGGCGCCGGCTCCGTCAGCTCGGGACCCGCCGCCACGTCGCCGTGCCACACGCCGCGCCGGCTCTCGTTGCCGCGGAAGCGCCGCACCACGCGCGGCTCGCCGTCGACATCGGTGCGGAACACGCGGAACTCGGGCGCGGCGTTGCTGGGGCCCCGGTAGCGGATCACGACCTCGGGACTCTGCCCGGGCTCGCCCGGCGCGATCACCCCCGGCGTGGCCTCCAGGAGGACCACGCGGGGCGGCCGGCGGTCGACCTTCACCCGCTTGGTCGAGTCGATCACGCGCCCCTCGGAGCGCTGGACCACCCGCATCCGGTACAGCCCGTCGCGGACCATCGCCCCGTCGTCGTCGCGGCCGTCCCAGCGGAAGCGGTGCTTGGCGTCGCCCGCCAGGGCCACGTCGTCGGCGATCTCGCGGATCTCGTTGCCCTCGCCGTCGAGGACGTAGAACGAGACCGTTGCGGGACGGGAGAGGTCGAAGCCGATCTCGGTGCGGTCGCGCTTCCGGTCGCCGTTCGGCGAGAAGGCCTTGGGCTTGGCCGCGAAGCGCAGCACGAGCGCGTCCTCGCTCTTGAGCTGCTGGGTGACGAAGAAGGCGGCGATGGTCGCGACGACGAGCAGCGCGACCACCGCCCGGACGAGGGGCCGGGCCATGGGTTGCGGAACCGTAGTAGACAGAATCCCCGCCGATGCGCGTCCAGCTCATCGATCCGTCGGCCGACGTGCTCCCCTACGACCACGCGCTCGCGGCGGCGCTCGCCCGGCGCGGAACCGAGGTCGAGCTGGTCACGTCGCGCTTCGTGCACGGTCCCGCGCCGGCTCCCGACGGCTACGAGGTGAGCGAGTCCTTCTACCGGCTGGCCACGCGGCTCGGGCGGCGGCGGGCGCCGCTCCGCCGCGCGCTCAAGGCGGCCGAGCACGTGCCCGGCACGGTGCGCGTGCGGCGCCGCGCGGCCGCGGCCGACCTCCAGCACTGGCAGTGGATCTGGCTCGAGGCGGTGAGCGGCCGCTTGCTGCCGCGCGGGCGGCCTCAGGTGCTGACCATGCACAACGTGATCCGGCGGGGGCGGCCGGGACGGCGGCTGGCCGAGCGGATGGACGCCACGATCGTCCACACCCGCCGCGGCGCCGAGCTGCTCGGCGGCGGACCGCGCGTGCACGTGATCCCGCACGGCGCGTTCGAGCACCTGACGCGCCAGGAGGACGAACGGCCGCTCCCTCCCGAGCTCGCGGCGGTCGAGGGTCCCGTCGTGCTCTGCTTCGGCGTGGTGCGCCCCTACAAGGGAGTAGACGTGCTGGTCGAGGCGTTCCGCTCGATCGAGGGCGCCGAGCTGTGGGTCGTGGGGCGACCGCTCGGCGTGTCGCTCGACGAGCTTCGCGCGCCGGCCACCGTCCGCTTCGTGCCGCGTTACGTGAGCGACGTCGAGCTGCCCGCCTTCTTCCGCCGCGCCGACCTGCTCGTGCTGCCCCACCGGACGGTCGACGTGTCGGGCGTGCTGTTCGCCGGGCTCGCCTTCGGGAAGCCGATGGTGCTTTCGGACGTGGGCGGCTTCCGCGAGCTCGTCGAGGAGCACGGCGCGGGGCGGCTGGTGCCGCCGGGCGACCCGGCGGCGCTGGCGGAGGCGATCGGCGAGCTGCTGGCAGACCCGGCGGAGCGGGAACGGCTGGCGCAGCGCGCCCGGGCCGCGGCGGAGGGACCGTTCTCATGGGACTCGATCGCGGAGCGCACGCTCGGCGTCTATCGAGAGGTGCTCGCGGGATGAGGTTCGTCTTCATGGGGAAGTCGAAGCGCTCCGTCGTGCGCGCCCTCGACCTGCTCGTCGAGCGCGGCGCCGAGGTGGCGGCGGTGGTGGCGCCCGAGCCGGACCGCTGGACGCGCGAGCCTCAGCGGCTAGACCTCGCCGCGCGCCGCCACGGGCTTCCGCTGGCCGGGGTGGAGGAGCTCGGGGGCGAGGTCGACGTCGTCGTCTCCTTCCTCTACTGGCGCCTGATCCGCGAGCCGCTCCTCTCGCTCGGCCACATCGGCTGCCTCAACTTCCACCCTGCGCCGCTGCCGGACCTCCGCGGCGTCGGCGGCTACAACGTCGCCGTGCTGGAGGGACTCCGCGAGTGGGGCGTCTCCTGCCATTTCGTCGACGAGCACCTCGACACCGGCGACCTCGTGGAGGTGGAGCGTTTCGAGATCGATCCGGACGCCCACACCGCCTTCTCGCTGGACCTCCTCAGCGGGGAGCGGCTGGTGGACCTGTTCGGGCGCGTGATCGACCGCCTGCTGGCAGGCGAGGAGCTGCCGCGGGAGCCCCAGGGCCCCGGCCGCTACGTCTCGCGCGAGGACTTCGAGGCGCTGCGCGTCGTGCGGCCGGGCGACGACCTCGGCCGGAAGCTGCGGGCGTTCTGGTACCCGCCCTACCCTGGCGCGGTGGTCGAGGTGGACGGCCGCCGCCTCACGCTCGTGGACGAGGGCCTGCTCGAAGACGTCGCGGAGGCCTACCGCGACGCCGGCCGTCTGCCTTGAAATGTGATGCCCGTCACATAGTGACCAGTCGGCGGGCGAGTACTCTCGAAAGATGAGCTGCGCGTCGTGCGGCACAGAGAATCCTGCCGGCGCCCAGTTCTGCATGGCCTGCGGCGCCCGGCTCGAGCGCCGCTGTCCCAGCTGCGGCTCGCCGGCGCCGCCCGAGGCTCGCTTCTGCATGAACTGCGGCGAGCAGCTGGGCCAGACCGCCGCGGTCGCGCCGGCGCGCCCGCGAGCAGCGGAGCCGCCGCCCGAGGAGCGCCGCCAGGTGACGGTCCTGTTCGCGGACCTGTCCGGCTACACGGCCGTGGCGGAGCGCATGGACCCGGAGGCCGTGAAGGCGCTCGTGGACCGGGCCCTGATGCGGCTCGGGCAGGAGGTCGAGCGCTACGGCGGCACCGTCGACAAGTACATCGGCGACAACGTGATGGCGATCTTCGGGGCCCCGGTCGCCCACGAGGACGACGCCGAGCGGGCCGTACGCGCGGGGCTCGGCATGCAGGCGGCGATGGAAGAGGTGAACGCGGGCCTCCTGCCCGGCGTGCACTTCGACCTGCGCGTGGGCGTGAACACCGGCGAGGTGCTCGCCGGGGCAGTCGGCGAGAGCTACACGGTGACCGGCGACACCGTGAACGTCGCCGCCCGCCTTCAGAGCGCGGCCCGGCCCGGCAGCGTGACGGTGGGCGAGCGGACCATGCGCGCCACGCGCGACGCCGTTCGCTACGAGCGGCTCGAGCCGCTCGAGCTGAAGGGAAAGTCGGAGCCGGTGCCGGCCTGGGAGGCCGTGGAGGTGACGGCCGAGCAGGCTGTGGGCCGCGCCGCGCCGGCCCGCGAGTCTCCCCTCATCGGCCGCGACCAGGAGCTGTCGACGCTCGAGTCGATCTTCGAGCGCGTGGAGCGCGACCGCATCCCGCACCTGGTCTCGCTGATCGGCGAGGCCGGGGTCGGCAAGTCGCGCGTGCTCCGCGAGCTCGAGCGCCGGCTCTGCAGCGACCCCGACGCGCCCGCCTTCCACACCGGACGCTGCCTGCCGTACGGCACCGGCATCGTCTACTGGGCGCTCGGCGAGGTGATCCGGGCGGGCTGCGACATCGTCGACTCGGACTCGGCCGAGGTCGCCTGGACCAAGCTGCTCGACCACACGCGCAAGCTCTTCAACGGCGGGCAGGGGGACCTGGGCGAGGAGGGCGAGCGCCGCACCGCCCTGCTGGGCCGCCTGATCGGTCTGGAGGTGCCGCCCGAGCTGGTGCCGGAGAGCGACGACCCCGAGCGCATGCGCGACGCCTTCTTCTCGGCGCTCCGCTCCGGCGTGGAGGCATGGGCCCAGGAGAAGCCGCTCGTGTTCGCCTTCGAGGACATCCACTGGGCGGACGACGGCATGCTCGACGCCATCGAGCACCTGGCGCAGTGGGTGCGGGCACCGCTGCTGATCGTCTGCCTGGCGCGCGACGAGCTGCTCGATCGCCGTCCCGGCTGGGGCGGAGGCCGGCGCTCTGCCACGCAGCTGATCCTCGACCCGCTCGGCGCCGCCGACACCGAGTCGCTCGTCGCCGCGCTGCTGCCCGAGAGCGACGCGCTCGTACCGGCCGTCGTGGAGCGCTCGGGCGGGAACCCGCTGTTCGCCGAGGAGATGGCGCGGCGCATCGTCGAGGAGGGCGGCGTGCACGCGGCCGAGCTGCCCGACACCGTCCAGGGCGTGCTCGCCGCGCGGCTCGACGCGCTCGAGCCCTTCGAGCGGCGGCTCGTGCAGCAGGCCGCCGTGGTGGGGCGCACCTTCTGGGAGGGATCGCTCGCGCCGCTGGCCCGCGCGGAGGGCCGTGACCTCGACCGGGCGCTGCTCTCGCTTCAGGAGAAGGACATCCTCGCGCCGGGCGCCGAGGGGCGCCTGACCGGCGAGCGCGAGCTGGCCTTCAAGCACGTGCTGATCCGCGACGTGGCCTACGGGATGCTGCCGAAGGCCGTGCGGGCCCGGAAGCACTTCGAGGTCGGCTCCTTCATCGAGGAGCGCGCCGGCGACCGCATCGACGAGGTCGGGCCGCTGCTGGCGGAGCACTACGGACGCGCCGCGGCCCTCGGCCAGGAGGGCGGGGTGCCCTCCGACGAGCTGCGCGGGATGCAGCGGCGCGCGATGCTCTTCCTCGAGCAGGCCGGCGACGCCAGCGCGCGGCTCTTCTCGAACCGGGAGTCCGCGTCCCACTACCGGCACGCGCGCAAGATCTGCCCGCCCGACGCGGGCGCCGACATGGCCCGGATCGGCGAGAAGCTGGGCGACGTGTCGCTGCGGCTCGGCCGGGTCGACGAGGCGATCGGCGTCTGGACCGAGTGCCTCGAGTGGCACCGCGGCCAGGAGGACCTCGAGCGGGTGGCCGACCTGCACCGCAAGGTCGGCGCGGCGATGTCGCACAAGGGCGAGCGCAAGACCGCGATCGAGCACTACCAGAAGGGCATCAACCTGCTGAAGGACGGCCCGCCCCGGATCGAGCTGGTCCGCCTGTACGAGGAGGCCGCCTGGCTCTACCTGCACACGGGCGACAACATGCTCGCCATCTACGCCTCGGAGAAGGCGCTGCGGCTGGCCGAGCGGCTCGGCGAGACGCGCGCCGCCAGCCGCGCCCACGGGATCTTCGGCCGCGTGTTCGGGCGGATCGGGGACACCGAGAAGGCGCGCCAGAACCTGGAGCGCGCGGTGGAGCTGGCGCGCGGCTCGGACCGGAGCGAGACGATCCTCGCGCTGTCGGCCCTCGGGCGGCACCTCGAGGTGTCCGAGGCGAAGGTGGCGTTGGCCCGCGAGGCCTACGAGGAGGCGCTCGCGCTCGCCGAGGAGATGGGCGTGCTGCCCGCCCAGGTCGAGCTGCACGCCTCCCTGGCGCAGCTGGCCGTATACGGCGCCGACTGGGAGCAGGTGGAGCGTTCGACCGACGCCAGCGCGGAGCTGGCCGAGCGTGAGGGACTGGTGGGCAAGCTGTGCCTCCCGTACGCCCTGCGCGGTCTGCTGCGCTGGCGCGAGGGCGACATCGGGGCGGCCACCGTGCTCTTCCACCGCGCCCACGAGCTGGCCGAGCAGGTCGGCTGGTCGGAGCTCGCCTTCCAGGCGCTGTTCGGTCTCGCCACCGCGCTGCGCGACTCAGGCGACCTCGCCGGCGCCACGGCTGCGCTCGACCGCGCGCTCGACGTCTGCGAGCGAGCCGGGCTGATCGCGCAGTCGATCCAGGCCACGGCCGCCCGCGCGGTGATCTTGGCGCTGGGGCAGCGGCGGTCCACCGCGGCCGACGCCGCCCAGGAGGCCGCCGAGCTGGCCGAGCGGCTGCACTACCCGGTCGGCCGTGCCGCGGCGCTCGAGGCGCGCGGTGTGTGCGCCCCCGACCCGCGCGAGGGCGCCGAGCTGCTGCACCAGGCGGCGCAGGCGTGGACCGAGCTCGACCGGCCGCTGGAGGCCGCGCAGGCGCGGATGCTGGCCGGGCAGACCCTGGCGGAGGTGGATCCGGACGAGTCGAGGCGCGTCCTCAGCGAGGCGGCCGACGAGATCGAGGCGCTCGGGGTGCGCCACCTGTCGGATCGCGCCCGCGCCCTCGCGGCGGGCTGAGACTAGGGGGCCTTGTCGGCCCCGACCAGCACGATCACGGTCACGTCGCCCGCCAGCTCCTGGCTCGACGGGTTCGCCTGCTCGCGCTGACTGATCCCGAGCTCGCGGCCCACGGCGGCCGCTTCGCGCTCGTGGCCGGGCGCGTACTGGACCACCGACTCCCCGAGCTGCTGGTTGGGCAGGAAGTTGGCGATCGTCCCGCCCTGGAAGCCGGCGCCCTCGACCTGGTCCATGATCGTGGCGGCCAGGCCGGGGACGGTGGTCCCGTTGAGCACTGCCACGGCGACGTTCGCGGGATTCACCGCGCCCCCGCGGCGGCGCGGACGCTGGCGGTCGTCCCCCTCGCCAGCGCCCCCTCCGTCCGGCTGACCTGCCGTTTGCCCGCCGACCTGAGCGCTGCCGCCGCCGCCCTCGTCCTCGCCGAGCAGCTCGGACACGCCGAACGCGGCCGCGCCGCCGACGATCAGGACGCCGGCGATCGCGAGCACCAGGTAGCGCGGGCTGGCGGTGAGGCGCCTGTACCAGGGGTCCCTGCGCGGCGGCGGGATGATCGCCGTGGGCTGGGGCACGGGGCGAGCGGGTCCGCCCGGGCGGCCGGCGGACCTGGCGCCGGGCACCGGAGGGGCGCCCGGCCTGGAGCCGGCGCCGGGGCGGGCCGGCGGCGCCACGCCGCGGGAGTTCGCCGCAGCCGCGGCGGCGGAGGCCGCTGCAACGGGAGCGGCGGTGGCGGGCGCCTCGCCGGTGTCCGGGCCCTCGCCCCCGTCCGCCGAGGTAACCGGCGCCTCGCCGGTGTCCGGCGCGGAGTCGTCCTCGCGCGCGGCGGGTGAGTCCTCGGTTGCGGTGGCTGCGCCCGAGCCGGAAGCCGCTGCGGCGGCTTCGGAGGAGCTCTCCGTCGCCGGGGCGCCGCTGTCGGAAGCGGGCGCACCTTCCGGGGCCGCGCCGGACCCGGTTGCCTGGGCGCCCGCCGCGGTAGCCGGCGCCGCCGAGTCGCCGGGCGACGCCGCGCCCGTGGCCGGGGCGTCCGAGGGGCCTTCGCCGGAGGCCTTCGACTCGGGGCCGCCCGGGCCCTGCGCGGTCGCCGTCGCTGGGCGCGCTCCGGCCGCGGTCGCGGCGGCGGGCCTGGCGCCCGCGGCGCCGGCGGCGCCAGCCGCGGCAGCCACGGCTCCCGGTGCGACCGGGGCGGGGCGTGGGCCTCCTGGCACGGGCGGCGCTCCCGGGCGGGGACCGCCGGGCACCGGCGGTGCTCCCGGCCGCGCGCCTCCGGGCGCCGCCTGCCCGGCCTGCGCGGCGGGTCGCTGCGGCTGCGCCACCACGCGGCCGGGCACCGCGGGGGTGCCCTGCTCCGCGCGCTCGGGCGCGCGGCCGGCCCACTCGCGGAGGCGCTTCACGTCGCGCGCCTGCGAGAAGTAGAGGGCCGAGAGAACCGCCAGCCCCACCACGGAAGCCAGCCCGGCGTATGCGCCGATGTCCTGGACGATCTCAGGCAAGGGTTCGAACTGTAGAGCGCGGGGCGGCGCTAGCGGGCTAAGCCGGGGGCGTGCCCGCCGAGACGGCGAGGGCGCGCTCCGCCGACAGCTCTGCCACGGCGCCGGCGAGCGCCGCCGCGTCGCCCGCGTACACGAGCTCCTCGATCCGGGCGAAGGCGTCCTCCACCCAGCCGGGGTCCAGCGGGGGCTGGATCGCGCAGACGATCTTCTCGGCGTGCGTCGGCTGCGGGCGCTCGCCGGGGTTGAACAGCTCCTCGTGGAGCTTCTCGCCCACCCGGCGCCCCACCACGTCGATCGCGATGTCCACGTCGGGCTCGAAGCCGGCCAGCCGGATCATGTTCGCGGCCAGGTCGACGATCTTCACGGGGTCGCCCATCTCGAGCACGAAGACGTCGCCGCCGGTGGCCAGCTCGCCGGAGCGGATGATGAGCTGCACCGCCTCCGGGATCGTCATGAAGTAGCGCGTCATGCGCACGTCCGTCACCGTCACCGGCCCGCCCTGCGCGATCTGGCGCCGGAAGATCGGCACCACGGAGCCCGACGAGCCGAGCACGTTCCCGAACCGCACCGAGGCGTAGCGGGTGCCCTTCCAGCGGTTCTGCGCCGCCTCCACCGCCCACTCGGCCAGCGCCTTCGACGCGCCCATCACGGTGGCCGGGCTGACCGCCTTGTCCGTCGAGACGAGCACGAAGCGCTCCACGCCTGCCTCACCCGCCGCCGCGGCCACGATCCGGGTTGCCACCGCGTTGTTGCGCACGGCCTCGACCGGGTTCTCCTCCATCAGCGGAACGTGCTTGTAGGCGGCCGCATGGAACACCACCGACGGCGAGTGCTCCTCGAACACCTCGCGCATGCGGGTGGCGTCCTTGCAGTCGGCCAGCACCGCCGCGGCGCGCGCGAAGTGCCGCTCCTCCTCGAGCTCCCGCTGCACCTCGAACAGCGCGTTCTCCGAGTGCTCCACCAGCACCAGGCGCTTGGGCCCGACGCGCGCGATCTGGCGGCACAGCTCCGCGCCGATCGAGCCGCCCGCGCCCGTCACGAGCACCACCCGGCCGCTCAGGTACGCGCCCACGCGGTCGATCTCCACGCGCACCGGCTCGCGCCCGAGCACGTCCTCGACCCGCACGGCGCGGACTTGGCGCATCAGGTTCATCCCGCCCGAGAGCAGCTCGAAGGTGGTGGGCAGGGTCCGCACCGGGATGGCCCGCTCGCGGCACGCCGTGACCACCTTCTGGCGAAGCACGCCCGGCGCCGACGGGATCGCGATGATCACCTCGTCCGGCTTCACGCCGTCCAGCACGCGCGGCAGGTCGTCGGTGGTGCCGAGCACCTTGAGCCCGGCGATGCGCATGCCCTGCTTGCGGGGGTCGTCGTCCACGTAGCCGACCGCCGCGCTCCGCAGGCCCGGGTTGCGGCGCAGCTCGAAGGCCACCTGCTGGCCGCCGTTGCCGGCGCCGACGATCAGCAGCTCGTGCGCGGCGCGCTCCAGGAAGGGCCCGCGCTGGGGCCGCTCCATGATCGCCCGCACGGCGAAGCGCGCTCCGCTGACGAACACCAGCGAGAGCAGGAAGTCGAGCGCGATCACCGATCGCGGCGGGTCGTGGCGCCCGATCGAGAAGAGGAACAGGACCACGATCACCCCGACCGTCGACACCACGACCGCCCGGAGGATGGCCTCGAAGTCCTTCTGGTCGACGAAGCGCCACAGCTTCGAGTACAGCCCGAACGCCGCGAAGATCACGAGCTTCATCACGACCGTCACGACGATCGTGTCGATCAGCAGGTTCTCGTACCGCCGCGGGATGCCCGCGTCGAAGCGCAGGTAGTACGCGAGGTAGTAGGCGAGCGCGAGCAGGCAGGCGTCGACCCCGAGCTGTCCGACCCGGCGGGCGTTGACGGATGAACGCAGGGAGTTCATGGATGGCTTGCGGCGAGCAGCAGTTTGACGAGTTCGCGCGGGTCGCGACGGACGCGCAACCCGCCGTTCGACTCGCGCGGCCTCACCTCTATCTGCCCGGGATCGTCGAGCTTGCGCAGCCGCCCCTCCCGGAGGAGCGCCTCGTCGACGGCGCCGAGCCGCCCCTCGAAGGTAGTGAACACCGGCGTGCCCAGGGCCACGGCCTCGCGGTTCATGGTGCCGCCGGCCGAGATCACGAGGTCCGCGTAGGCCACGAGGCTCTGCGCGTCGATCGCCCGCTCCGGCACCACGAAGTCGCCCAGCGCAGCCACCTCGCGGCGCTGCTCGGCAGTGCGCGGGAGGACGACGGTGCGGGCGTCGACGCCGGCCAGCCGCTCCAGCACGCCGCGGAAGAGCGGGTTCTCGAAGCGGTGGTAGAGCGACACCTCGGGCGGCGTGCGCACCACCACGAGCGGCGGCTCGCGATCCAGGCCCAGCTCGCCGAGCACTGCCGGGTCGGGCTTGAAGTCCGCCAGGTAGTACTCCTCCTTGAGACCCGCGTAGCCGCGCACCTTCCCGCGCGCGCCGTAGCGCGCGAGCCGCTCGGGCGGGATCGCGTCGGGCACCATCACGATTCGCGCCAGGCGGCAGTTGACGTGGTGCTGCGCGGCCGCCCACTCGTAGTCGAAGGCGGTGGCGCTCGGCACGCGCAGCAGCGCCGCGGCCACGCTCACGTCGTTCGACCCGTGGCCGATCGCCACGTCGAAGCGCCGCCCCCGCGCCCAACGCGCCAGCGCCACGCTGCGCGACACGAGCCCCGCGGCCTTGCCGGCGAGCCGCTCGCCGCGGTGGCGACCGATGGCGGTGTGCGCGATCCCGAAGCGCTCGCACAGCTCGAGCGTCTGGGCGAAGTCCCGCGCCGTTACCTCCACCTCGTGCCCGTCCTGCCGCATCACGTCGATCAGCGGCCGCATCACGAGCACGTGGGGGCTGTTCGTCAGGTCGACCCAGATGCGCATACGGCGCGGACCTGATCCTCGGTCAGGTCGATCCCCATCGGCAGGGCGTAGTTCGTCCGGGCCGCCTCCTCGGTGGCCGGCAGATCGACGTCCGCGGCGATCGCGGGCTGGCGATGGACCGGCACGCGGGA
>Ga0081538_10002451_pt1 | contig 18140 bp, 19 predicted proteins | sample TabmetS5T2R1_FD_71022 | JGI IMG/M metagenome (GOLD analysis project Ga0081538, IMG submission 71022) | Tabebuia heterophylla rhizosphere microbial communities from the University of Puerto Rico - S5T2R1 | ecosystem: Host-associated > Plants > Roots > Rhizosphere ... | reverse complement strand
GCACACCCGCGGGTCGGCCCTGTTGGGCTTCGTCAACGACGACGCCGCCTTCCTGGCCGAGCAGATCTCGTCGCCAAACAGATGAAGCCAACCCAGACGGAGGGTCGGCTGGCGGTCGCGGTGGTGCTGGGGGCGAGCGGGTCGGTCATCACCGATGCGTTTGGGGCCCTACGAGGTCTTCGCCCGCTCACCAGCGTTCTTCGTGTACACGGTGTCGGCCAGCCGACCCACCGCGATGCAACGGCTCCCGGCTGCTCGCGGCCACGGGCCTGCTTGATGGTCGCCGGGCCACCGCGCACTGGTCGAGCATTCGGGGCCTTGCGCGCCGCCGTCCCCAGGTCGACTGGGTCCGCGGCCGGCGCTATGTCGAGGACGGCAACCTGACCACCACCGCCGGGGTGACCTCGGGGGTGTTCGGCGCCCTGCGGCTGGTCGAGCAGCTGGCCGGCGCCGGCGAGGCCCAACGGGTCGGCCAAGCGCTCGCCTACCCGGGTTGGTCGCTGCACGGCCCCACGGCGATCCGCGCCCAGCGCTGGGCGCCAGATGAGCTGGCGTATCTGCTGGCGGCGGTCTTCCCGTGGTTGCGCCCAACCGTCGGCGTCGGCCTGGTCGAGGGGGTCGGCGAGCTGGAGGTCGCCGCCCCCTTCGAGGTCTACACCAGTTCCTTCGCGGCCCGCACCGTCCCCATCGCCGCCGAGGCCACCGTCACCACCCGGCACGGGCTGCGCCTGGTCGCGACGCCCGCCCACGCCGGCGCCCTCCGGATCGACCGGCTGGTGGTGCCTGGCGTCGGCGCCATCGAGGAGGTCGACTCGCGGCTGCTGGGGTGGGCCGCCGACCGCGGCCTGAAGGTCGAGCTCCCCAACGGTGGGCAGGCGGCGGGCCGGTTCAGCTTCGACGCGATGCTGGGTGACCTGGCCGGCCACAGCGACCAGACCACCGCCCGGGTCACCGCCAAGTCCATTGAATACCCCACCGAGCAGCTCGAGCTGGCCGGCGCCGGCTGGCCGTGGCGGCCCACCGCCCTGTTGGCCCTCACCGCCACCGCCGCCATCGGCATCGGGCTGCTGCCCACGCCCGCCACCCGACGGAACCGCCGATGACGCGCACCAACGCCCAACCCCCTCGCGGGGCGGTCGCTGCGGGCACCGGTGCTGTGGGGCGTGGTCTGGGGTGTCATCCAGGCCGCAGCGCCGCTGGGCTTCTGGTGGCTGGATCCCGCGACCGTCTATGCGCTCTCGCTGGCCCTGATCGCGGCCGTCTACATCGGCTTCGCCGTGGCGGACGGACGACCGGGGGTGATCGCCGTCGAGGTCGCGGTCGCCGCGGTCTTTGTGATCGTCGCGGCAGCGGGCGTCACTGGACCAGCATGGCTGCTGGTGGCCGGCTTCACCGCCCATGGGTTCAAGGACCTGTGGCAGCACCGCCGCCAGTTCGTGGCCAACACGCGCTGGTGGCCGCCATTCTGCCTGGTCATCGACTTTGTCGCCGCCGCGATCCTGGTTGTGCTGCTCGCCGTCGGCGTCGACTTCCACTGACGCTGAACCCCGGGGCCCGGCCCCGTAGGATGCGGGTCATGGACGAGCTGTCCGGTGAGGAGTTGGCCGACCGCTCCGGGGTGACGGCAGAGCAGCTCCGGCGCCCGGTCGAGCTGGGGATCATCATCCCGACGCCGCAGGACGCCTTCCGGCCCTCCGACATCCAGCGCATCCGCGTCGTGGACGCGCTGGCCGATGCTCGACGGCGCCGGGGCCGGGCGGTGAGCGGGCAGCCGGCCGGTCCGGCCGCCGCCCCCGCGGTGGCGGTGGTGGGCAGCCTGAACATGGACCTGGTGATCCGCGTGCCCCAGCTGCCCGGCCCAGGGGAGACGGTCCCGGGCGGCGACCTGTTCCGCAACCCCGGCGGCAAGGGGGCCAACCAGGCGGTGGCCGCGGCCCGCCTGGGCCGCGAGGTGGCCATGATCGGCTGCGTCGGCGACGACGACGCCGGCCGCGACCTGCTGGCGTCGCTGGAAGCCGACGAGGTGGACCATTCGCGGGTGCGGGTCGTCGACGGCGTCCCCAGCGGCACCGCCTTCATCATCGTCGGCGAGGACGGCGAGAACCAGATCGTGGTCAGCCCCGGGGCCAACGCCCGCCTCACCCCCGACGACGTCGGCGCCGCCGAGCCGGTCCTCCGGGCGGCCGCGGTGACCCTCCTCCAGCTGGAGGTCCCGCTGGAGACCGTGGCCGCCGCCGCCCGGACGGCCGCGGGGACGGTGGTCCTCAACCCGGCCCCGGTCCGGCCCCTGCCCTCCGAGCTGCTCGGCCAGGTCGGCGTGCTGATCCCGAACCGGGTCGAGCTGGCCCAGCTGGCCGGCAAGCCGGTCCCTGGGACGGTCGAGGAGGCGGCCGAGCTGGCCGCCCGGCTCCCGGCCCGGGCGGTGGTGGTCACCCTTGGCGCCGACGGCGCCCTGGTCGTGGAGGACGGCCAGGCCAGCCACCTCCCCGCCGTCCCCGTCCGGCCGGTGGACACCACTGCCGCCGGCGACGCCTTCTGCGGCGGGCTGGCGGACGCCTTGGCCGGCGGCGCTCCGCTGGGCGAGGCGGCCCGGCAGGCGGTTCGGGTCGCGGCCGGGGCCTGTTTGCGACAGGGCGCCCAGGCGTCCCTGCCCACCCCGACCGACCTCCGGGCCCTGCCCGAGCCGGCCGGGCGGTGACGGCGGACGCGATGGCGCCCGTCACCCTGGCCGTCGTCGGCGCCGGCAACCGCGGCAACGAGCATGGCGACTGGACGCTGGCCAATCCCGACCGGGCCCGGGTGGTGGCCGTCTGTGAGCCGAGGGAGGTGCGCCGCACCCGGTTCGCCGTCCGCCACGGCATCCCCGCCGCCGCGGCCGTGCCTGGCTGGCGGGAGCTGGCCGACCGGGGTCGAGTGGCCGACGCCGTGCTCATCTGCACCCAGGACACCCTGCACGTGGAGCCGGCGATCGCCTTCGCCGAGCTCGGCTACCACGTGCTCCTGGAGAAGCCGATGGCCGTCACCGAGCCCGGCTGCCGGCGCATCGTCGAGGCCGTGGAGCGGGCCGGGGTGATCTTCGCCGTCTGCCATGTCCTGCGCTACACCCCCTACACCGCCCTGGTGAAGCAGGTCGTCGACGCCGGGCGCCTGGGCGAGCTCATCTCCGTCCAGCACCTGGAGCCGGTCGGGTTCCTGCACCAGGCCCACTCCTATGTCCGCGGCCCCTGGCGCCGCGAGGGCGCGGCCACCTTCATGCTCATGGCCAAGTCCTGCCACGACCTCGACTGGCTGCGGTACGTGGTCGGGCGGCCGATCCGGCGGGTCGCCAGCTTCGGCGGCCTCACCCACTTCCGGCCCGAGCACCGCCCGGCCGGGGCCGCCGACCGCTGCCTGGACTGCGCGGTCGAGCCGGCCTGCCCGTACTCGGCCGTCCGCTTCTACCGCCGCTGCCTGGAGCGGGGCGGCGGCTGGCCGCTGAACACCGTGGTCGACCACCACACCGAGGCCGACCTCCTCGCCGCCCTCCGCCATGGCCCCTACGGGCGCTGCGTCTGGGCATGCGACAACGACGTGGTCGACCACCAGGTGGTGGCCATGGAGTTCGACGGTGGCCCCACCGGCACGTTCACCATGACCGGGTTCAACGCCGGCGGCCACCGCCGAACCCGGCTGTTCGGCACCCGCGGGGAGCTGGACGGGGACGGCGAGACCGTCCGGGTCTACGACTTCCTCACCGAGACGACCGAGGTCCTCTCCGCCCACACGCCCGGCGATGCCACCGCCGGCGGCGGCCACGGCGGCGGCGACTGGGGGCTGATGGACGCCTTCGTCCGGGCCGTGGCCACCGGGGACCGCGCCCACGTCCTGACCGGCCCCCGGGAGTCGCTCGAGGCCCACCTGGCCGTGTTCGCCGCCGAGCGGGCCCGCCGCGAGGGCGTGGTCGCCACCGTCACCTGATCGGCCGGAAGGTCCAGAGATACCTGTGCTACGGGCGTTCCCTCCTCCACAGCAGGTACGCAGGAACACCCACCAGCAGCGCTCCTGCCGCCCAGACCCAGGGAAGGCGCTCATTCACCTCATCCCCTAGGCAATCATAGTAATCCTCCGGAATGTATTTAGGATCATTCCGAACTATATCCGGGTCTTGATTCTGAACCTCAATACAATACGGTCCAGAGCCGTGACGCTCTAGCCAGCTTTGTAGAGGAAGGGCGAGGATCAAGCTGAGACACAGCGCCCCGACGGCACCCACGGCACTCGCCTTTGTGAGCGCATTCCACCAGGTGAAATGCCCTCTAGGGATGCGATAATAACCAAGCAGAACGGCTCCGAGCGAGATGCCGACGACAACCTCATGCCATCCGTACTCTCCGGGGCTCAGCACAAGCGCGAAGATCGCTGCAACGGCTGCCCCCATCAGAGCCGCTTGATCTGTCCTGTCGCCGGACAGGCCTTGCTGGTCATGTTGCTCATCCGAAGGCGGACGGTCTGGACGTGTTGGTTCCTGATAGCGGAGACGCCGGCGCATCAGAACAAGCGCAGCCAGCGTGACCATCAAGCGTCCAATGAATGAACGCAGAACCGTAGAGCGACCAGACCGGATCGTTATGCTCCGGGCCTCTTTCTTGCCGTGACGAGGTGGGATGTATCGTCGAGGGTCCGAGACGCATGCGCCAACAGCTCTCTTGCGTCGGTGAGATCTCGGCTCCGGCCCGTGGTCGCGAACCTCGTGACAACACCCGAGGATGGGCCGACGGTGGAGGGCGGGCCGGGGTCCGCCGGGACGAGAGTGATGTCGGCCTCGAGGCGCAGCAGTCGGATCCCCAGCAGACGGCCGAGCACCGATGCCCTGATGACCACCGGAGTGACACCAGGCGTACCGCGTTGGCTGACTGCTGAGCTGGCCCAGCCGTCGGCCCTACTCCTCCAGATTGTGCTCATGGCGGCTCGGCCCGGGCAGTGTCACGTGTTCGTCTTGCGACGGTAGGACGAGACTGCCGCGCTCGCCGCGGTCAGGGCAGCGACGCCCGTGGCTGCGGCGGCTCCGCCCTTGACGGCTGGCTTCTTGGACACCTCGGAGACCAGCTTCTCCAACAGCCGTTGCCATCTGCTCTTGCGGCGCAAGATTCGCATGTCGCCCTCCTTCGATCAGGAACGCTGTCTCGCCCGAGAGGCGCTGCGCACGGCGCGCGCGAGCTGCTCCTTGGTCATCCTCGAGGCACCGTCGATCTGCAGGGGTTGCGCAAGCTCCAGCAGCTCCGCCTTGGTGTGCTCACTCAGCCGCGCGGGTATCGGTTGCTCCTGCTCTGCCCGTACGGCGCGGGCGGCCTCGTTGGTGAGCGAGCCTTCGGCCCGGCGCGCGTCCTGGACGACCCCGTCCGCCGCCTCCGTCTGCTTCTCCGCCTTCTCCGCCACTGCCCGCGCATGTGCGTGGGCTTGCTCGGCAGCCTCCTGAGCGGCCGCGGTCGCCTCGGCAGCCAGCGCTCGAGCCTCGGCCATCTGCTGGTGCGCATGCTCGATCAGCGTCTGTGCGCGCTCAGCCACTCGCTCGGCCTCGGCTCGCGCCCTCTCGGACTCGGCGTTCACATCAGCGGTGAGCTGCTCGATGCGCGCGGCGACCTCTTGTTCTGTCTTCTGGCGCTCCTGATCGACCAGGCGGGCGAAACGCTCGCGAGCCTCCTCGGTACGCCGCTGGACCTCCTGTTTCCCCTCGCGGGTCGCCTCACGCACGCGCAGCTTGCCGTCCTCGCTCACGGACTTGGCCGTGTCGGCGAGCTCGCTCGCGGTCTGTGCCTCGGCCAGCGCCTGTCGTTCTGCCTCTTTTGCCCGGGCTACGGCCGTCTCGGCCCGCTTCAGCTTCATTCCTACCGAATCGGGCGCGCCGGGAACCTTGTCGGCGACCGCAATCGTCATTCGTCGCAAACCGTCAGAGGTGTCGTGCGCGGCCGATTCCGTGGCGGCCAGCGGAGACCTGAGTGCCTTCGACAACAGCCATGCGCCGTTGCGGGGCAGGTCTGTCAGCCCGGACGCTGCATGGCGCGTTACCCATCTCACGGGACGGACTCTGGACATATATTCCCCCGTGTGACTCGATCACTACGATATCCGACGATGGCTTCCCCACTTGGCGGCCCGCAAACGCCACCGGTGCGGCAGTTGGCCTGTACTGATTAGGCCGCGTGCTCCTCGGTGGCCTCGGCCGTCAGCGGCGTCGCGCTGCCGGCGAAGTCGCTGCCCGGGATGACCTCACCAGGCGCTCCCGGCCTGGCGGGAAGCGGCTCGGCACCGCCGACGAAGTCGGTGCCCATGGGGTTGGCGTCGTCGGGGATGAGGCTGGTCAAGAGAGCCGTACTTGGCATGCCATGTCACTCCATGATGTCGATGGGGAGTCGGGTGGGCGGCGGCATCCGCGCCCAGACCCGCCATCCAGGCTACGGGACGACGGCAAGCTAGCGACGTCTCCGACGCTCGTGGCGCCCGCGCGTCCCCTGCCCGTCGACGACGTCGATCCGCTCCCTGCGGAGCTCCTCGGCCACCCGCTCCCGCCGCACTGGGACAGCCTGCTGGACGTGCCCGGTGGTGACGTACCTGCGCAACCTGACCCGGCCCCGCTCCCGCCGGTCGTAGTCGAGGCCGTAGTGCTCCCACAGCAGCTGCTCCTCGGCCTCCGACAGGTGCTGGTCGCCGTCGACCCGGGGAGCGTCGGCGACCAGCTGCTTGTCGTAGGGGACCACGACGTCGAGGTCGCTCTGGAAGGCCTGGGCGAGGGGAGCGAAGCTGGACTTGGTGCCGAACAGGCCGGTGTTGACCAGGGCCCACTCGGGCTCCCCGGTCCGATCGTCCAGGTAGATCGCGTCGATGCTCCCGATGCGGCCGCTGTCGCGGTCGACCATGGTTCGGCCCTGCCAGGTACTGACCGTCTCGATGTCGGGCATGCGGGGTTTCCTTCCCTTCCGGTCCCTCAGCGGGCTGCCTGCCGGTAATGACCTCTTGCCGGGCACGGCATGACGCGGAACCGAGCATCCGAAGGGCCGGACAGCTCCTGCGGCTGTGGGCGCGGCGCGCCGCCCGGATCGGTTGTCCTCGCCGGGCGGCGGCCGCTGACAAGCGATCACCCTTGCTCGCCTGCCGACTCCTCTGAGCGCGGAGGGACGCGTAGATGACGTTTTACGGTCCGGCGCCACTGGGTAGCCGGGACCCCGACGGCTTCACCCTCCGTGTCTGCCGGTGCCCGCCGCTCGCGCCGGAGAAGTGCTCACGGGCCGTCACCGTGAAGGGATGCGGTGACCGCTCCATCGGCGGTCCGAGCACGGAGGGTGATTCTGTCCGGCATCCTTACGAGACCCTGGTTTCGGGAGAAGTGGCTGTTCGCGCTGATCGGGGGCTCCGTGGCCCTCGTCGGCCATGGATTGCTGAAGGCGCTGATCGCGCTCGGATGCGCCGCCGGGATCGCGAACGCGCTGCAGGCCGTGACCACCTTGCAGCTCAACTTCGTGGCCAACGGTCGCCTCACCTGGCGGCGGCGTCTCGCTACTTCCGGGGTTGGCCTCTGGCGGCGGTGGGGCCGGTTCCATCTCGCCCGGGGCGCGAGCCTGCTGGCCTGTGTCGGCCTGTTCCCGCTCGTGGCCCCGCGGACCGGCTCGTCGGTCGCCTACTGGAGCCTGCTGGTCGTCGGCGGCGTGGTCAACTTCTGCTCGGACAAGTACTGGTCGTTCTCCGCGCGATCCCGCCTGCGTCCACACCATGCGGCCGGCCCTGGCTCCTCCCGCCGCCTGCGCCGGCTGCTCCTGGCCGCGGCGGTCGCCGGGCTGTCGGCCGTGCTCTTCACCGACGCGTTCATCCTCGTCGTCTCGGTCTTCATGATCCTGGTCGCGGCGACCACGTTGACGTTCCAGCTCTACAAGTGGTGGCGGCCGGAGCACAACGACCCGCACCGCTACGGTGATCCGGACGCGCCCCGTCTCCCCGGCGTGATCCTGGTCCCGATGCGCCAAGAGGAGGCGGTCGCGGAGCAGACGCTGGAGCGGTTGGCGCGGCTGGACCACCCCGACTACTGGGTGATGCCGATCATCGACCACCCCGACGACCCCGGCACGGCGGCGATCGCCCACGACAAGGCGCGCGAGCACCCCGGCAAGGTCCTGGTGTGCCCGTATCCGGAGGAGACCGAGGTCCACAACAAGCCGATCGGCCTCAACGCCGCCGTGGAGCTGCTGCGCGAGCTCCAGATCCCCTTCGCCTGGGTCGGCGTGGCCGACGCCGAGGACCTGTTCCACCCCGACCTGCTCAGGCTGGTCGACTACCGGTTCCGCACCACCGGGGCAGGGATCGTGCAGTGCGGCGTGCAGCTGATGAACTTCGCCTCCGACCCGGACACGCTGCCGCTGCCATCCGGGCGGCTGGCCAGGGCCCGCCGGTGGTGGAAGGCCCATGCCAGCGCCTGGTGGCGGGTCGCCAACGTGCTCGAGTACTTCAAGTGGTTCCAGTCCCGCCTCAAGCTCCAGGCGGCGGTCCGGGTCATGCCGCTGGGCGGGAACACGGTCTTCTTCCGCCGCGAGTTCCTCGATGCCCTGCACCGCCGGCACGGCAGCTACTGGGACGAGGACTGCCTGACCGAGGACTGCAAGATCGGCATCCTCGCCTCGGTCCTGGGCTTCAAGGTCGACGTCGTCTACATCGAGGAGCTGGTCACCCGGGAGGAGACGCCGGCCACCCTGGCCGGCTTCGTCCGCCAGCGGGTGCGGTGGATGCAGGGCTTCATGCACGTGTTCGCCGAGCGGGACTGGCTGCGGCTCCCCACCGTCAGCCAGCGGGTGCTGGCCGTCTACGTGCTCGGCTTCCAGTTCTTCCAGGCCGCCGCGGGGCTGCTGGCCCCGGTCGCCCTGGCCCTCGCCCTGCTCCACAAGGCGCCGGTCCTGCTCACGCTGCTGGCGACGGTCCCGCTGGCCCTCAGCGGCCTCACCGTCCTGCTCGACGTCGTGCTCCTCGCCCAGTTCGGGCAGACCTTCGGCGAGCGGGTCCGGCTACGCGACTATGCCGGCCTGGTGCTCGGCGCCTATCCGTTCCAGGTGGTGCTGTCGGTGGCCGCGGTGTGGGCGACGGCCCGGTTCGCGCTCGGCCGGAACGACTGGGTCAAGACCCGCCACCAGGGCGTCCACCTCGGCGCGACGGCCGCCAGGTCGCCGCAGCCGCAGCCGGCGATGGCCGAGAGGCCCTCGTGACCTCGGTCGAGGTTCCCGACCTCACCGACATCCGTGAAGGGCTGTCGCTGCGCCGCCAGACCCGCATCGTGGCCGGGGAGTGGTGCCGGCGCCATGCGGCCAGCGCCTGCCTGCTGGTCCCGCTGCTGGTCCTGGTCGGGGCGGTCCACGCCATGGGGATGTGGAGCTTTCCCCGGTGGGTCGACGACCCCGGGACCTACCTGTCGCAGGCGTGGTCGCTGCAGTACCGGCAGGCGCTGTCGCCCTACTCCTACATCTACGACCACGCGCCGGCGGGCTGGATCCAGATCTCGCTGTGGTCGATGCTCACCAACGGCTTCAACCGGCACTCCTCGGCGATCGGGTTCGGCAACGAGTGCATGCTGCTCGCCAAGCTGGCCAGCTGCGGCCTGCTGTTCGCGCTGGCCCGCCGCCTCCGGTTCAGCCGGGCAGGCGCCGCCGGGGCCGTGCTGCTGTTCGGGCTGTGTCCGCTCGAGCTGCTCTACAGCCGCTGGACCTTCCTCGACAACCTGGTCACGCCCTGGCTGCTGCTGGCGTTCCTGCTGGCCGCCGCGCCCCGCAGGAGCATCTCGGCGGCGACCGGCGCCGCGCTGTCGTTCGCCATGGCCGCCCTGACCAAGGAGACCGCCCTGGTGGCGCTGCCGGCACTGGTCTGGGCGATGGCCCAGAACCTGGACCGCCGCAACCGCCCGCAGCTGGTCGCGGTGGCCGGGTTCAGCGGGCTGCTGCTGCTGGCGATGTACCCGCTGTACGCCATCTACAAGGGGGAGCTGCTCGAGCATCCGGGCCGGAACAGCCTGCTCGGCACCGCCAAGTGGCAGCTGCTCGAGCGCGAGTCCAGCGGCTCGCTGCTCGACCCGGGCAGCCCGACCGCGCACATGGTCGGCCAGTGGCTCGGGATCGACCGCTGGCTCCTGCTGGCCGGCCTGCTCGCCATCCCCGTGGCCCTCCTGGCCCGCCGGCTCCGGCCGGCCGTCCTCGTCCTGGTCCTCCAGTGGCTCGTCCTGGTCCGCGGCGGCTATGTGCCCTTCATGCACGTGGTGAACCTGATGCCCTGGAGCGCGCTGGTCGCCGTCGGCGCCGTCGAGATCCTCGCCGGGAACCGCCGCCTGGCCACCTTCCGGCCGCAGGCCGGCTGGCGGCGATGGGGCCGGCTGGTCCCGCGCCCGCGGGCCGTGGCGACCGGGCTGGCCGCGGTCTGCCTGGCCGCGGTGCTGGTCGGGTCCTGGATGCCGACGCTGCGGCCCATGCTGCAGGCGCGCCAGGAGCCACCCCTCTGGTCGGCGACCCAGTGGCTGGCCGACAACGTCCCCCGCGACCGGGTCCTGGTCGTCCACGACAGCATCTGGACCGACCTGGTCCACCACTACGGCTTCGACCCGCAGCCCATCATCGTCTACAAGCTGGACACCGACCCGGCGGTCCGCGAGAAGCTGCGCCGCATCGACTACCTGGTCCTTCCGAACTGGTACTACGCCACCCCGACGGGCGTGGCCAAGTACCCGACGCTGACCGAGGCGCGCAAGCACGCGGTGGCGGTGGCGCGGTTCGGCTCGGGCGACGACGGCGTCCGGATCTACCGGGTCAGCCGGTACTGGCGGCCGGCTCGTCATGCGGACGCCGGGTCGTGACGCGAATGCGGCGGCTGCTCTCCGCGGTCCTGGCCGTCGCCGTCGTGGCGGCGGTGGCCGGCGCCTGCGGCAACACGCCGGACACGACTCTTGATCCCGACCCGCCGGCGGTCAGCTACGCGCCGCTGGAGCACCCGTTCCGCGGCGCCCGGCTGTTCGTGGACGACCAGACCGGCGGCGCCCGCTGGCAACGCGCCCATGGCGCCTCCTGGCTGGACCCGATCACCACCCGGCCGCAGGCACGCTGGCTGAACGGCCCCCGGGACCTGACCAGGCTCCCCGGGCTCGCCGCCCGGGCCCGCCGGCAGCGGGCCCTGCTGGTCCTGGTCACCTACTACCTCCCCAACCGTGGCTGCGGCCCCTCCGACGAGGGTGCCCCCTCGACCGGCGACTACCGTCGCTGGATCGACCGCCTCGTCGACCAGCTGGGCTCGACGCGAGCCGCCATCGTGGTCGAGCCCGACGCCGTCGCCGCCGACTGCTTCGACACCAGGCGCGCGAGCCTGCTCAGGCGCAGCGTCAAGCGGCTCGCCGACGCCGGCCAGTACGTCTACCTCGACGCCGGCCACGCCCGCTGGCGGAGCACCGGCGAGATGGCCGAGCGCCTGCTCCGAGCCGGCATCCAGTACGCCGAGGGCTTCTCGGTCAACGTCGCCAACCGCCAGACGACCAGGCTCAGCTACCAGTGGGGACGGGAGCTCTCCGACCTCCTCGGTCGGCGCGAGTTCCTCATCGACACCTCCCGCAACGGCCTCGGCCCGCCCCCGGACGTCCCGGACCGGGACGACGAGTGGTGCAACCCGCGACACCAGGCGCTGGGCCAGGCCCCGACGACCAGGACGGCCATGCCCGGCCTGGCGGCGCTGCTCTGGATCAAGCTACCCGGCGAGTCGGACGGCCTCTGCGGCGGCGAGACGACCTACCTCTTCTCCCCGACCCAGGCGCGACGGTTGACCGTCAACAGCCCGTTCGTGCCTGCAGCGGACCGGCGGCTCGCCGCCGGTCTGTCTATCGACCGGGACGCCGGCGTCCGGGAGGACCCTCGCGGAGGAGCCTGACGGCCACCTCGCCGACGGTGACGCCCTGACGAGCGGCCAGCTGCCGGATCCGCTCGGCGGCGGGGTCCGCGGTGAGGCCGTGGCGCTCCATCAGCACGCCCGTGGCCTGGTCGATCACCTTGCGCCGCTGCAGGTCCTCGTCGAGCTGACGACGGTGCTCCTGGTCGGAGCGGACAGCCGTGAGCAGATCGGCAAAGCCCCGCTGCGTCATCTCGACGACGGCCAGCGCCTCCACCAGGAACTCCGACGCCGCCTGGGCGATCTGCTCGAGCTCGCCGGGGGTGCGGTGGGTCTTGAGAACCTCCAGGAGCACGGTGTGATGGATCCGGGCGAGGTCGAGGACGCTCAGCTGCTCTCTGATCGCCCGCCGGCCGAGCTCGTAGGCGGCGCTGCGCCCGGGTTCCCCATGCTCGGCAAGGTACTGGAGGAAGGCGGGAGCGTAGTCGCGCCGGTACCGCTCGTAGGCCTCGCCGGTCACATGGCACCGTGGCGGCCGGTCATCGCTCGGACGGGGGCTGCCGGCCGTCCTGGAGCAGCCGCTGCAGGGACTCCAGCCCTTCCTCGAGGTCGAGCGCGGTATGGACGTTGTCGAGGGACATGCCGAGGCGCACCATCGCGAAGGCGACGGTCGGTTGGATGCCGACGATGACCGTCTCCGCGCCACGCAGCCGGGCTGCGTGGGCGAGGTTGAGCAGGGTGCGGGAGCCGAAGGAGTCCATCACGTCGAGGGCGGCCACGTCGATGATGACCCCGCGGGCGCGGTGGGTGCCGATCTGCTCCACCAGGTCCTGCTGGAACTGGACGATCTCGCGGTCGTTCAGCGCCTCGTGGATCGAGGCGATCAGGTAGCTTCCCTGCCGCAGGATCGAAACCAGCATCTGCTCGACCACCCGCTCAGTCTGTGTCAGCGCTGATGGTTGTCGGCCGTGTCGGACCTGGTGACCTTGAACCCGAGCAGGCGCTCTGCCTCCTCGACGCCGCCCTGGAGGTCGCCGACGGTGTTCATCTTGCCAAGATCGACCCCGATGGTCACCAGGGTCTGGGCGATCTCCGGGGACAGGCCGGTGAGGATCACACTGGCCCCCATCAGCCGTGAGGCGTCCACCGCCTGCACGAGGTGGTTGGCGACCTCGGAGTCGACATCGGGGACGCCGGTGATGTCGATCACCACCACCTTGGCCCGGTTGCTGCGGATGCCGGCCAGGAGCTGCTCGGTGAACTGGTTGGCCCGCTGCTCGTCCAGGACCCCGATGATCGGCAGGATCAGGATGCGCTCGCGGACCTGGAGCACCGGAGTGGACAGCTCCCGGATGGCGTCCTGCTGCTGGCGGATGACGCGCTCGCGCTCCCGGACGAAGCTCACGGCTACCGTGTTGGCGATGCGGTTGGCGGCCGGCTCATAGGCGTCCAGGACCCGGTTCAGCAGCTCGAAGTCCTTCTGGTACTTCTCGAACAGCGAGCGGGCCAGGACGTCGCGGAGCAGCAGGACGATCCCGACGACCTCGTAGGTCTCCACACCCCTGGGGATGATCCGCTCGGAGAGATCGCGGGCATAGGCCTGCAGCGCCTCGACACTTCCCGTCTCCAGCACCTCCACATAGTTGTCGTAGACCGAGGTGGCCATCGAGAAGATCTCCTCGTCGGTCATTCCCGACAGCAGGTGGGCGTTGGTGATGCGCTTTGCCCACTGCTCCCGCAGCTCACTGCGGCGGTCCCGCAGGTGGGTCACGAGCTCGGGCAGCAGCTCCAAGTCCTCCTCCCGGGCTTCCTGGATCACCGGGACCTCCTCTGGCGTGCCTGTCTCCATTCCCGACTCCTTCCTCACGCGACCATCACGTGTCTCGTCGCCATTTCGTCATGGTGACGGTGGTTCCCTTGTCGACCTCCGAGGTGATCTCGAACTCGTCCATCAGCCGGCGCGAGCCCGGCAGGCCGAGCCCCATGCCTCCGTAGCCGCTGTAGCCGTCCCGCAGGGCCTGCTCCAGATCCGGGATGCCTGGCCCCGCATCGCGGGCCACCACCGTCACCCCTTCCCGACCGTTCTCGCCGACCAGGCTGACGAGGATCTCGCCACGTTCGGCGAACATCACGATGTTGCGGGCGATCTCGGAGATGGCGGTCGCGATGATGGTCAGCTCGGTCGGCGAGAAGCCGGCTTGGGCGGCGAGCTCGCGGCCCCGCTTGCGGGCGGTCACCACGTCGGCGTCGGAGCCGATGGGGATGCGGATCTCACCGGCCACCGCGGCAGTCCTCCTTCGGTCGAGCAGCGGCTCGCTGAGCCGGGCGCACCAGGTGCAGGCGAGCAGGTGGCCGCCGGCGTCCAGGTCCCGCTGGCGGCGTCGGTCCGCGGCCGACAGCGCCAGCAGCACGGGACGGCAGCGCTCGGTCGGCGGCTCCGCCTGCTCCAGCTCCAGGAGGTACTCGACCCGGAGCTTCGCCCGCGCCCGGCTGAGTTGGGCCGCGACGGCGCCGGGGGTCGAGTCCTGGCTGGCCGCCAGGGTGGCCGTGTCCGTCCCTTCCACCTCGTGGGCGAGCAGCGCCTCCCGGTCCTGCCGGGGCAGTCGCTCCAGGGCCGTGGTGATCGCTCGGCGCTCCTCCCGGCGCAGCGTTTCCTCCTCGGGGAGGACCGGCTCGCGTAGGTCGATGAGCCGATGCGCATGGCGTCGGCTGCGCTGCTCGCTGGTCGCCAGGGACCTGGTGAGGTTCCTGGCGGTCACCACCGCGTAGGGCGCGAGGGTCCGTGGCTCCAGGCGCCGGCGCGCCGCCATGACCCGCGCCATCGCCTCCTGCACCAGATCCTCCACGATGTGCCCGTCACGGACCCGGGCGGCGACGACCCGCCGCAGCAGGGGGACCAGCTCGACGAGGTCGTCATGCTCGAGCCCGCTGGTGGATCGACCAGCGCTCAAGCCCACCGCTCCTGCGGGCGCAGCCGTCCGAGCCGGCGGGCCGGGACCGCCCGGAGCCATCCGGCCCCGGGCGAGGGCCTCCGGGTCCCCGCGGCTTGCGTCATGGAAGGTGCCGCCACGTGTCAATACCAGTCGAGACGCTCATCATCTCGAGCCGGACTCCCCGAGCAGGCTCGCCTGGAAACCGCGAGGCGGCACGGGGCCGGCCCGCGTCGGCGACGTTCGAGTCGGCACCGCGGGCCGGGATCGCCCTGGCGCGCGGCCGGTGGGGCGGCTCGCTGTCGTCATCCGCGGGCCGCCCTGCCCCAACCCCGGCGCCGCGGCGCGCCACGCCCGTGGACTGCAGTCGCGCCTCCTCGTCCAGGGGTTCTGCGGTCAGGGTTCCTCCGGCAGGCAATGCCGTCCCAAGAAGCAACGCGGCAGCCCGTCCGGCCGTTACCACCCAAGCGGTGTGGTCGGTCGAACGCTCCAGGTGAGGGTGCGCTTGTTGATAGGCGCATTGACCGTCAGGGTGAAGGTGATGAGCACGGCCGCATCGTAAGAATCATCATCGGAGCCCCAGGCCTGGTACCGTCTCGCGATTGCCTGGCCATCGCGCTTGGGAGCAGCTGGTGAAGCTGTCGGTGCTCATGCCCGCGTACAACGAAGCGGCCACCATCGCCGAAGCCGTCAAGTCGGTACTTGACGTCGAGTATCTGGTCGAGATGGAGCTCGTGATCGTCGACGATGGCAGCACGGACGGGACGCGGGAGGTCCTGGCCGGCCTCCAGGACGAGCGCGTCGTGACCCGCCGCCATGCCAGCAATCGGGGGAAGGGCGCCGCGATCCGCACTGCCGCGCAGGCGGCCACCGGCGACTACATGATCATCTGCGACGCCGACCTCGAGTATGCGCCTGCGGAGATCCCCAAGCTGCTCCAGCCGGTGCTGCGCGGCGACGCCCAGGTGGTGTACGGCACCCGCACCTTCGGCAGCCATACGGCCTTCTCCTTCTGGTACGTGTTGGGCAACAAGACGGTGACCATGGTGGCGAACGCGCTCTTCGACACCTGGATCTCCGACCTGGAGACCTGCTTCAAGCTCATGCCGGTGCAGCTCTACCGGGAGCTGGACATCCGCTCGGCCGGGTTCGGAATGGAGGCGGAGGTCACCGGCAAGCTGCTCAAGCGCCGGCAGCTGCCCTATGAGGTGGCGATCAGCTACAAGGCCCGCAGCCGCGAGGAGGGCAAGAAGCTGACATGGCGCGACGGCGTCGAGGCATTGTGGATCCTGGCGAAGATCCGCGTGAGATCGGCTTGATGCTCCGCGCGAGACGCGCTGGCGCTACCGCCAGCGGATGATCAGCCGGTCGGCTGCCGGCTCGACATCGGTGCCCAGGGCCGCGCAGGCGGACCGGAAGCGGCGCCGCATCCAGATGGCGTCCTCACCGGCGGCCAGGCGGGTGTGGCAGAACTCCAGCTTCAACGGGAGCGCCTCCAGCCGGACCGGGCCGCGTCCGTCCAGGGTGACCAGGAACAGCAGGCCGAGGTCGTTGCGCAGCCGCGGGTCGACCCGGTAGTCGTCGAGGAAGTCGCCCAGGTCGTACAGGACCGGCCCGGCGACCCCGTGGGGCACGTGGGCGGAGTGGCCGGCGACCAGCGTGGCGCCCGCGTCCACCAGGGCGGCGGCGGTCCGGCGGACGTGGCGCACCGGCGCCGAGGTCATGTTCGGCCCCCAGTGGGGGGTGACCAGCGTGACGTCGGCCTGGGCGGCGGCGTCCCGCACCGTCTGCGGCAGCCAGTCGGGCGCCCCTCGGCCGAGGTCGGCGAAGGCGACCCCGGGGCGGCCGGGCCCGGCGGCGAAATCGGGCGGATGGTCGGTGATCCCCAGGACCGCGACCCGCAGCCCCCCGACGGTGAGCATCGCCGGGCGTCGCGCTTGGTCGAGGTCGGTCCCGGCCCCGACGGTGGCGATGCCGGCCGCGGCCAGGTGGTCCAGGGTGTCGGCCAAGGCGTCGGCGCCGTAGTCCAGGGCGTGGTTGTTGGCCAGGGTGACGCAGTCGGTCCCGAGCAGGACCAGCAGCTCCACCGCCCGGGGTGGGGCCCGGAAGAAGAACGGCTTGCCGGGCGCCGCCCAGCGCCGCCCCCGCTCGGAGATGCAGCACTCGAGGTTCAGCACGACCAGGTCGGCCTGGCCCAGGGCGGCGACGACCTCGGGCGCGACCAGGGCTCCCGGCGGCGTCGTGGCCAGGGTGCGGGCGACACCGCGGCCAAGCATCGTGTCCCCGGCCAGCGCCAGGGTGACGGTCATGGTGACGCGCTCGGGCGGCTAGGCCGTCGCCCCCTCACCGCCGATCCGGCTGACCAGGTCGCCGGCCGCCTCCCGGATCTCCTCGGCCAGCCGGCGGTCCTGATGGGTCTGCTCTTCGTAGGTCGCCAGGCGGTCACTGGCCCGGTCCAGCAGCGAGGAGAGCGCCCGTGCCTCCTGCTCGCTGAGCGTGATCTGGCCAGCCATCACGACTCCTTTCTCCCTGGGCTGTGGTCAGCGCTGGTAGGTGCCGACGAGGGTGCCGCTGGCCAGCTCCGTGCCCTCCAGGGCACGGCGCAGGTCGTCGGCCGACGCCCCGGCCACCAGCCCCAGGGGCGCCGAGGCCGCGAACACCCGGAAGAAGTACCGGTGCGGACCGTCCCCGACCGGCGGCATGGGGCCGCTGTAGCCTTCCTCTCCGAAGTCGTTGCGGCCCTCCACGGCTGCCGCGGAATGCTCCCCCTCGGCCAGCCCTGTCGCGGTCGGCTGGAGCCCGGCCAGCACCCAGTGCACGAAGGGGCCACGAGGGGCGTCGGGGTCCTCGCAGAGCACGGCCAGCTCGGCAGCCCCCTCCGGCACCCCTGACCATTCCAGGGCCGGTGACAGGTTGTCATGGTCCTTGGCGTGGCGGGCAGGGATCGGCTGGTGGTCACCGAAGGACGGGCTGCGCAACTCGATGCCGGCCATGTCAGCGCAGCTCTACCCCCACGCCGGCGGCCGAAACCACCAGGCACGGCTGAGCGGCGCGTTCCGGGAACCATCGGTCGGGGCCGGAGGTTCTCCAACTGGGTCCGCGCTGGCGCGACCCGCGATGGGATGCCTACGGCGAGGAGGCCTCGTTCATGAGGAAGGCATTGGCCGGCGCGGCACTGCTGGTGGCGCTGGCCCTCGGGCTGGCGGCCTGTGGGGGGAGCGGCGACGAGGGGTCCGGGACCGCGGCCCCGGCGGAGCCGGCGACCACGGCCGCCCAGGCGGCCGGCGGCACGACCGTCGCGGTGGCCAGCGGCACGCTCGGCGACATCCTGGTGGACGGCGA
>Ga0081538_10002450_pt1 | contig 18146 bp, 18 predicted proteins | sample TabmetS5T2R1_FD_71022 | JGI IMG/M metagenome (GOLD analysis project Ga0081538, IMG submission 71022) | Tabebuia heterophylla rhizosphere microbial communities from the University of Puerto Rico - S5T2R1 | ecosystem: Host-associated > Plants > Roots > Rhizosphere ... | reverse complement strand
TTGTCCTCGACCAGGAGGATGACCTTGTTACTCATCTCGTCCCTGGCCCGGCGCTGGTGGGCCTGCGCGTCTTTGTTCTCTCTGGCACTCTGGTGTATCGGCACGGCATCTCGTTCTGCCCTCGGGCCTTGCCAGGCGGCTAGCGCCTCAGACTACGCCCCGCGGACCTTCTATCCTGTCCGCGATGTACGGGTAACGGTATTCTACGCCCTGGCTCACCTTGTACGCTGCGTAACAACCGTGGGCCAGGGGCACGATGGCGAGCACGAACCCGAGCGGGACCAGCACGATGGCGGCTATGCCGAACGTCACTATCGAGAGGATTACCGTAACGAGGGCGTAAACGATAAAGATGACGATCCAGGCTATCTGGTACCAGAGCGCCTGCAAGGCGTGGAAGCGCACCTTCAGGGAACGGTCTCTGTATAGCAGCCAGACGAGCAGGGCCCCGAAAGGCATAAGGCCAACAAGTTCGAGGAGCACGCTAAGGTGCGCGATCACGGACCACGTTCGCTCATCCTGCGCGCTCATCGTATCCGTCGAGGCTCCAGCCCGGTCTTCGGAAACTCGTTCCCGCTCACTGCCGAGATTGGGGTCTTGTTGCATCTTCTCTCCTTCCGCTCTGATCTTCGCGTTTGCCTGAATACATGCGTACGTGTACCACCATGATAACTCTGCAAGAGACGCCGGTGTATCCCCCAAATGAGTTATTTTCGCATGTTTTGCCCTCTGGCGGCGAGTTGCCCCGGCGCCCGGGTAACAATAGAATAGAGTTGATGTGATGGAAATTGCACGGATTATCTTGGCGGAGGAAGTGCGGTCGGACCTTTGTCTGCTCTACGCGCGTAGAAACATGGGCTGTGGCCTGCGCGGAGCTTGCGGGGCTTGTGCCTGAATGGGTGAGGCGCTCAAAGTCTTGCTCGTCGAGGACTCCGAGAACGACGCCCTGCTCCTGGTGAGGATGTTGCGCAGGGGTGGGTACGACCCCGCCTGGGAGCGGGTCGACACCCCGGCGGCCATGGAGGCCGCGCTCGATGGAGGCAGTTGGGATCTCATCATCTCCGACCATTCCATGCCGGCCTTCAGCTCGTTGGCGGCGCTCGGGTTGCTCAGGCGTAAGGGGTTTGTGGACCTGCCTTTCATCATAGTGAGCGGCCGGATCGGGGAGGACGCAGCCGTCTCGGCCATGAAAGCCGGTGCCCAAGACTACCTCATGAAGGATAATCTGGCCAGGCTCAACAGCGCCATCGAGCGGGAGCTCAAGGACTCTGAAGTGCGTCGCGAGCGCCGGAAGGCCGAGGAGAAGTACCGTTCGATCTTCGAAAACGCCGTCGAAGGGATCTTCCAGACCACGGTCGACGGACGGTTTCTGACGGCGAACCCCGCGATGGCCAGGATGTTGGGCTACGAGTCTCCCGAGGAGCTGCTCGGGGCCATCACCAATATCAGGGACCAGCTCTACGTTGAGCCGGAACGCAGGGACGAGTTCTACCAACTCGCGCTGCGGGATGGCTTTGTGCGGGGCTTCGAGGTACAGATGTACCGTAAGGACGGAGACACTGTGTGGGTCTCGGCCAACGCCCGCGCCATCTATGACGCCGGTGGAGGTATCTCGGGTTACGAGGGTACTGTAGAGAACATTACCGAGCGCAAGCGGGCCGAAGAGGCCCTGCGCCAGATCAGGGAGACCGAACGTAGGCGGATGGCCCGCGAGTTGCACGATGTGGTCTTGCAGGACCTCACCTACGCCCTTCAGTCAATGCAGGTCCTAAGGAGGATGCCTGAGGGTGTTGACCGCGCCGCTGAGACAGAAAAGCAGGTAGAGGCGCTCAAGAGGGCGGTAGGAGGACTGCGCGACGCCATCTTTGACCTGCGGCTGGAGAGTGCCAGGGAGCGGCCTCTGGTCCGCGCCGTAGAGTCAATCGTCGAACTCAATCGCCAGATCTGCGAAGGATGCCAGTTCGAGCTGATCGTGGAAGATGGGTTTCCGGCCACGATCTCCGGTCCTGCCGGTGTGGAGGTTGCTCGCGTCGTCCAGGAAGCGCTGGCCAACGTCAGGCGTCATTCAGAGGCCAGGCATGCGGTAGTCACCCTCGGTATGGTAAACGACGAGGTCTTCGTGGAGATCGAGGACGATGGCAGGGGTTTCGGCTCTGAGACGTCCTACGGGATGGGGCTGACGGGGATGGGTGAGCGCGTCCATGCTCTGGGTGGAGAGCTAGATGTTGAGGGCAGGGAGGGCGTGGGAACCCGTGTGTTTGTCAGGGTGAGGGTGGGCGTACTGATGGGCGGGGAGAGCTGAGAACGCTCGAATGTCTGAGCCAGCAGCGTAGAGGCTGCCAAAGCTGGTATATTGTTTCGTGCGTGGGATCACAAGAGAGGCCTGCGGAGAGGACTTCGCGCCCTTGAGAAGCGTTGCGTAGAATCGCCGGAGGTGCGAACATGGCTACCCTCGGTGGGACACGTACACCCTAAAACCCCCAGTGCTCGGCGCACGGGCTTCTATCATGGGGTCGGAGCTCCCACCACTCCAACAGTACTGGGCTCCGGTCCTTCATTTCCTGTGGGCGGGCATTCCTAATCTGGAGCACCCTGCCCTATCGGGGTGGAGCGAAGCCTCCATCAATGGCCACATGGCAGACAAAAGATTAGCCCCCTGGCAGATGCATCGTCCCTGGACACGACCTACAGTAGCGCAAGAGGTCTGGGACGGATTCTTTCCTTTCCCGTCTGAGCCCGCGCCCGGCCATTCTCACTACTGGCCGCGCTGTTTCCTCCTCGCATCTGGCGCGAAAGCATTCTGAGGTATGTCTCAGCACGTCGCTTATGGCAGCTTGGCAGCCAGCCATCTCGCCCGCCGAGGAAGGCTGATGAGATGTCCCATCGTATAAGATAATAAACAACCGTATATCATCATAGACACCGATGCTGTATACTTGGGGTCTCTGCTGTAGTGAGGTGGTGCAGTTTTAGGGATCATGGCGATGGCTTGTGGGTGTTGTGAGTGATGTCCGTCTGCCGGGCGAGGAGCCTGAGTCTATTCGGGATAGAGGCTTTGCCTGTGGAGGTAGAGGTTGATGTGAGCTCTGGGCTGCCGGGTTTCTCCATTGTGGGTCTGCCTGATGCGGCGGTGCAGGAGGCGCGTGAGAGGGTAAGGGTGGCCATCTCCAACAGTGGTTACAAGTTCCCTACCAAGAAGGTCATAGTGAACCTGGCTCCGGCGAACCTCAGGAAGGAGGGGCCTGCGTTCGACCTTCCCATAGCGCTTGGGATTCTCGCCGCCTCAGGCACGCTAGCGGCGGGAGGATTGGAGGACGCAGGCGTGGTTGGGGAATTGTCGCTAGATGGCACCTTGCGGGGTGTGAGGGGAGCACTATCGATGGCTGAGGGTGCCAGGAGGGAGGGATTAGCGCGTCTTTTGGTCCCTGAGCGAGACGCGCCCGAGGCTGCGGCCATCGGCGGGGGAGAGGTCTATGGGATACGCAACCTCAGGGAGGCTGTGGAATTTCTGGGGGACACTGCGCGGATCTCCCCTGCGCAACCGGCGGCTGAGGATGGGCGGAGTTTCGATACGGGCGAGGACTTTGCTGACGTAGCGGGTCAGCGCTACGCGAAGCGGGCACTGGAGGTGGCTGCGGCTGGGGGGCACAACGTCATCATGAGTGGGCCGCCTGGTTCCGGGAAGACCATGCTGGCACGCAGGATGCCTGGCATTCTCCCCCCGCTCACCATGGAGGAGCGCATCGAGGTGACCAAGGTCCACAGCGCGAGCGGGGAGGGCAATGGGACGCTCGTCACGCGGAGGCCGTTCAGGGCGCCGCACCACACCGTGTCGACCTCAGGGCTTGCGGGGGGCGGGAGCAACCCGCGGCCGGGGGAGGTGTCGCTAGCGCACCATGGCGTGCTCTTCCTCGACGAATTGCCCGAGTTTTCCCGCACGGCGTTGGAAGCTCTGCGTCAGCCCTTGGAGGATGGCCACGTCACGATCTCGCGGGTGGCCGCGACGCTCAGCTATCCTGCGCGGGTCACGCTGCTTTGTTCCATGAACCCATGTCCCTGCGGCTACGCAGGGGACAGGAGGAGGGTCTGCCGTTGCACGGCTGGCCAGATCGAACGCTACCAGGGCCGAATCTCCGGGCCATTGCTCGATCGGATGGACCTCTTTGTCGACGTGCCGCGCCTCACGCGCCAGGAGCTGCGCGAGGAGCGACAGGCAGAAGAATCCCGGTTCGTAAGGGAGCGGGTCAGCGGGGCACGTGAGGTCCAGGAAAGCCGCCAGGGCTTCCCCAATTCCGCACTCTCAGGACGCAGGCTGCGCGAGATATGCGCCCTCAAGAGTGATGCGGAGACACTCTTTTCGCGGGCGGTGGATCGGATGGGACTCTCGGGAAGGGGACATGACAGAGTACTCAGGGTGGCTAGGACCGTAGCCGACCTCTCTGGCGAAGAGGAAATAGCCGCCGAGCACGTCGCCGAGGCGCTTAACTACCGGAGGTCGCACCTAGTTGGAAGATGACGAGCGGGCAATGTACCTGTTCCTCTCGCTCTTGCAGGCCAGGGTCGGGAGGAGCCTCGTCTCGCACCTTGGTAACCTCGCCCCAGAGGCCGTTCTGCGAACGCCCGTGGCCGAGTTGGCGGGGCGGGCGAAGATCTCCGAGAGGGCTTGGCGCGCTTTCGAGGAGTTGCAAAAGGCCTTCGACCCTGCCCGGATGCAGGAGCGCCTGGCGGCGCAAGGGATCGAGGCCCTCACGCCTGTCGACGAGGCTTACCCGGGGCCGCTTAGGAGCATACCCGACCCGCCGCCCGCGGTCTTTGTGAACGGCGTTGTCCCAGATACGGTCTCCGTCTCACTCGTCGGGTCGCGAAAAGCCTCGGCCACGGGCATCGAGACGGCCAGGGCTCTTGGACGCGCGCTCTCCGAGCGGGGTGTGTGCGTGGTGAGCGGGCTCGCGCTAGGGGTGGATGCGGCGGCGCACGAGGGAGCGGTCGAGGCCGGTGGGCCCACGGTTGGTGTGCTAGGCTGCGGTATCGACGTCGTCTACCCAAGACGCAATAAGGACCTCTTCCAATCGGTCAGACGCCACGGAGCCCTGATCTCCGAGTACTACCTCGGCGAGGCGCCCCTGGCATGGCGATTTCCGGCCAGAAACCGCATCATAGCCGGCCTTGCCGGGACTGTTGTGGTCGTCGAGGCCCCCGAGCACAGCGGGGCCCTCATAACAGCCAGGCACGCCCTTGACTCAGGACGCGATGTATGGGCCGTGCCCGGTCCGCCGGGCGTGCGCGAGTGCAGGGGTTCGAACGGGCTGCTCGCCGACGGCGCAGGCGTCCTGTGGGACATACCCGAGTTCGTCGATCTCGTGGCGCGGGAGCATAGAATACCTGTGGCTGACCGGCCATCCGGAGACGTCCAGCCTCTGCCCTCCGGTCTCGAGGATACGGAGGCTGCCGTGCTCAGCGGGGTCGGCTTCGAACCGAGGGGGGTCCTCGCGGTCGCGAAGCGCTGTGGAGTCGAGATGCCCGAGGTGCTCACCGCGCTAGCGCTGCTCGAACTGAAGGGGTTTGTGAGCCGCAATGGTGTTGGATCTTACGTGAGGAGGGCCGTCCCGTGACGCGGCGCACGCTCCACTCCCTGTGGTCACACTATCTACGAGTCCGAAAACGACTGGCCGAAGCGGAGATCTCGGGTGTGGAGCGCCGGATGGCCGAACGTGAGGCAAGGGGACTGAGGGACCGGCTCGTGGTCAACTACTCCCCGCTCGTGAAATACGTCGCCGGCAGGATCTCCGGGCGCATTGCCGGACCGCTCGATCAGGAGGACGTCGTCGCGTCGGGGCTCTTCGGGCTCCTAAACGCCGTCGAGACCTACGATCCAGAGCGCCGCACCAAGTTCGAGTCTTATGCGATCTCCAAGATTCGGTGGTCCATACTCGATGAGCTGAGGAAGGTGGATCCACTGTCTCGCCGGACTCGCATGAGGGCGCACCAGATCGAGCGTACCAGGGACGAGCTCGTGCAGAAACTGGGCCGCGCGCCGACGGAGTCGGAGTTGGTCGGGCGCCTCGGAATAAGCGTCACCGAGCATCGGGCGTTCCTCGACCAATACGCGAGGGCGCAGGTTAGGTCACTCGAAGCCCGCCTGGAGTACCAGGGAGGCCCTGCCACCGGGCTGCACGACCTCATCGGGGACCACTCGGCGACCGACCCTGCGTCGGCCGCGGAGATGGCCGAGGTTCGCACGCGGCTGGTTCGGGCCATAGAGGGCCTCAGCGAGCAAGAGCGGGTAGTTACCACCTTCTACTATTACGAAGGCCTTACGCTGAAAGAGATCGGAAGAGTCCTCGACCTGACCGAGGGCCGCATCTCTCAGATCCTGCACAGCGCGCTCGTGCGGCTCAGGCAAAACCTCGCCGAGGAGAGCCGCCTCCCCGGAAGAATCCAGAGACGCTAGAAGCATCCACCCCCTTGTGCTAACATCTGCGGGGTCGGTCGAGGCTATGCTTTCAGGCCTCGTCTGCAACTACGCACGCCCGCCGCAGGGTCCACCGGGCCCGGGTGGTGGTCCGCCGGGAGATTCAAGGGCGGATTGCGAGGCGCGGGCGGAGGATACCAACCACCTTAAGAGAGAGGTAGAGATCTTGCAGAGCACAACCGAGCGCGTAGGAATTCGAGAACTGCTCGAGGCTGGCGTCCACTTCGGACACCAGGCCAAACGGTGGAATCCCAAGATGAAGCGCTACATCTTCGCCCAGCGGGCCGGGGTCCATATTATCGACCTGGATCAGACGCTTACGTTGTTGGAGCGGGCACTTAGCTTTGTGCGCGGTGTCGCTGAGGCGAACCGGGAGATCCTATTCGTAGGGACGAAGAAGCAGGCCCAGATCCCGCTCGCCGAGGAGGCCATCAGGAGTGGGCAACCCTTTGTCGCGGAGCGCTACATAGGCGGCATGCTCACCAACTTCCAGACGATCCTTCCGCGCATCCAGTACTTCAAAGATCTGGCCGTCAGGGTCGATGAGACGCCCGAAGAGGAAAGGACAGGCAAGGACTGGTTCGCCTTGAACAGGGAGTACCAGAAGCTAAGGCGCAACTTCGCCGGCATAACCGAGATGGAGCGTCTCCCCGGCGGTGTGTTCGTCATAGACCCCAAGCGCGAGGAGCTCCTGGTCAAAGAGGCCAACAGGCTCAAGATCCCTGTGCTCGCCCTCACCGATACCAACTGCGACCCCGAGGTCATAGACTACGTGATCCCGGGCAACGACGACGCGATACGTTCGATCAGCCTGATCTCCAGGCTCGTCGCCGACGCGATCATCGCCGGCAGGGGCGAGGAAGTGCAGGTGGACGAACGACCCGTGCCGCCGGTGATCGAAGACTCCCAGGTGGAGGCCGAAGCGCTGCAGACGGCGGAGGTCACCACCGAGGCGCCGAACGGGACCAGTGCCGCACCACCAGCGGACGAGCCAGAAGCCCCGGCTGAGCCGGAAGCCATACCTGAACCAGATGCCACGGATGAGCCTGTAGTCACGGTCGAGTCCGAGGTCGGAGAGGAACCGGAGGCCGAGGTCGTCGATGCTGAGGCCATCGATGTTGAGACCGTCGAGGCTGAAGCCGTGGATGCAGAGGCGGTAGAGGCTGAAGTAATCGAACCTGAGGCCATCGATTCGGAGGCCGTCGAGCCCGAGGCCGCAACAGAGCCAGAGGCCGAAGAGATCGAGACAGAAGAGGCCGGGCCTGTCGAAGAGGCGCCGGACGAGGAAATAGAAGAGACTGAGGAGAAGCAGTAACTTTGGCTAGTACGATAGAGAAGATCAAGCAGCTCCGGGAGGAGACTGCCGCTGGGATGATGGACGTGAAGCGGGCGCTGGAGGAGTCCGAAGGGGACGTCGAAGGCGCCAGGAAGGTCCTCAGGGAGAGGGGCCAGGCCCTCGCCGCCAAGAAGAGCGGGAGGGCTGCGACCGAGGGGCTGATCGAGGCTTACGTGCACTTCAACGGGCGGGTCGGGGTGCTCGTGGAGGTCAACTGCGAGACGGATTTCGTGGCGCGCACGCCCGAGTTCAAGGGGTTCGCCCGCAACGTGGCGCTACACGTAGCCTCCATGCGGCCGATGTGCGTCTCGCCCGAAGACATCCCTTCCGGGGCTCTGGAAGAAGAGCGGCAGGTGGTCGAGAAGCAGGTGGCGGAGATGGGCAAGCCCGAGAACATCTCGCAGCAGATAGTCGAGGGCAGGATGAAGAAATGGGTCGCCGAACAGGCCCTGCTTACGCAACCCTACGTGAAAGAGACGGACAAGACGGTCGGCGATCTCTTGCAGGAGACGATCCAGAAGGTCGGCGAGAACGTCGTGATCCGGCGCTTCGTCCACTACGAGCTCTAGTAGTCTTCCTTGAATGAGTCTGCCAAGCCCAGGGTCACGTCAGACGGGGCCGCGCTTCCACAGCTCGGTCCCGTCAAGCGCGTTGTCCTGAAGCTTTCGGGGGAGAGCCTCGCCGGCAATGGCGGCGGCTACGGGATCGACCCTGATAGCCTCGATTCGACGGCGAGGGGCGTGTTGGAGGCCGTGGAGGCGGGGGCCGAGCTGGCCGTGGTCGTGGGCGGCGGCAACATCTTCCGGGGTTCGCACGTCGCCGACGAGCTCGGAATAGAAGGGGCCACGGCCGACTACATGGCGATGCTCGGCACCGTCATCAACGCCTTGGCTTTGCAGGCAGCCCTCGAAGGACGCGGCGTACCCACCAGGGTCCAATCCGCGATCGAGATCCAGGAGGTCGCCGAGCCCTACATCCGCAGGCGTGCTATCAGACACCTGGAGAAGGGCCGCGTCGTGATCTTCGCCTCGGGGACGGGCAATCCTTTCTTCACCACCGACACGGGGGCGGCGCTCAGGGCGCTCGAGATCAACGCCGACGCCCTGCTCATGGCCAAGAACAGGGTGGACGGGGTCTATGACAAGGACCCGAGGCGGTATCCCGACGCCGTGCGATTGCCGCGGCTCAACTACATGGACCTGCTCTCCGACGACCTGTCCGTCATGGACCACACGGCGGCCACGCTGTGCGGTGGCGAGAACCTGCCCATAGTTGTTTTCGATATACTCAAAGAGGGCAACCTGCGCCGTATCTTGCAGGGAGAACAGGTGGGATCGCTGGTGTGGGGCACCGCGAACGGAAGAGGAGGACGAGATGTCTGACGTCATAGATCTGTCGGCGGCCGGACGCAGGATGGGCGGGGCCGTCGAGGCGGTCAAGAGCAATTTCGCGACGATACGTACGGGCAGGGCGAACCCCTCGATCCTGGACAGGATCGAGGTCGAACTCTACGGGTCGAAGATGTCCTTGAGGAGCGTCGCCAACATCGGCGTCCCTGAGGCACGGCTCCTGACGGTAACCCCCTTCGATCCGAACACCCTCAAAGAGATCGAGCGTGCCATAAGGGATGCGGATATCGGCCTCAACCCGCAGAACGACGGCAAGATGCTGAGGCTTCCTATCCCCGAACTGACGGAGGAGCGCCGCCGGGAACTGATCAGGATGGCGCGGAGCATGGCCGAGGAGGGAAGGGTCTCGGTCAGAAACGTGCGCCGCGACGAGATGAGGGACGTGCACGAGTTGCGCAAGGAAGGCGAGATCTCCCAGGACGACGAGCACAGGGCCGAAGACGAACTGCAGAAGCTCACCGACGGATACGTGAAGAGGGTCGAGGCTGCCCTTGCCGACAAGGAAGCCGAGCTCTCGGAGGTCTAACTGCTGGAACCCGCCGAGAAACGATCTCCCACAGATTCCCCCGAGCAGCGTGTCCTCGACCCCGAGCGGACCCCGCGTCATGTCGCCATCATCATGGACGGCAATGGGCGCTGGGCAAAGCGTCGCTGGCTTCCGCGGGCGGCCGGCCACAGGGCGGGTGTCTCGGTGCTCACGCCGTTGCTGGAGACCGCCGGGCGCGCCGGGGTACAGACGCTGACCCTCTATGCCTTCTCGACCGAGAACTGGACGCGCCCGGAGCGAGAGGTAAAGACGCTCATGAAGCTCTTCCTGGAGACGGCCCGCGAGAAGGTGCCCGAGCTGAACGAGCGTGGTGCCAGGCTCCGTTTCCTGGGCAGGAGGGAGCACCTGCCTGCCTCCGTGCTGGAAGCGATGCAGGAAGCCGAGGACCTTACCTCGGCCAACGACAGCCTCGACGTCTACATCGCCCTCGACTACGGTGGACGCGCCGAGATCGTCGATGCCGCCCGCCGGATGGTCGCGGACGGTCTCTCTCCTGAGGAGATCGACGAGATGACCTTCGCCGGTTACCTCTACGCCCCGGACGTACCCGAGGTAGATTTGGTGATCCGGACCAGCGGCGAGCTGCGCGTCTCCAACTTCTTGCTCTGGCAGATAGCCTACGCCGAGTTCTACGTGACGGATACGCTGTGGCCCGACTTCTCCCCCAAGGAGTTCATGCTGGCCCTCGAGTCTTTCGGGTCCCGGTCCCGGCGCCGGGGCGGCGTCTAGGGTCCCCGTGCTCCGGTGGAGGGCAGCGACCGCCCTGGTGCTAGCGCCGATAGCACTGGCCAGCATAGCCATCGGCAAATGGGCCATGATCGCCGTACTGCTCCTGGTAATAGCGGGGGCCGCATACGAGCTCTCCCGGGCGCTCGAGCCGCTGCCTTTCGTTGCGGCCCTCGGCGCCGGCACGCTGCCCCTGCTACTCTCCATCCCTTACCACGAGAGTGGTGTACTGGCAGGCGCCGTCCTGAGCCTGCCCTGGGCCCTGATCTGGCTCGCCGCCAGGCCCGAGACGAGGACGCTGCGCGCCGTACTCGCCGTACTCCTGATGTCGCTCTGGGTCGGCGTCCCGCTGGCGCACCTGGGACTCTTTCCCCGCTCCAGCTTCGGCGTCGTCCTCATCCTCATAGCCGTAGTGGGGCCCTGGATCTCCGACGCGGGTGCATACTTCGCCGGGCGCTTTTTCGGCCGTAGATTGCTGGTACCGACCCTGAGCCCGAACAAGACCGTGGAAGGTAGCGTCGGCGGCCTCCTGTCGACGGTCCTGATCGTCGCCCCCGTCGCCCTCCTGCTCCTCGACTTTACGATCGCCAAGGCACTCATTATGGGCGCCTGCGTCTCCGCGTTCAGCCAGTGCGGGGACCTCTTCGAGTCTTCCCTAAAGCGTATCCTCGACGTGAAGGACCTCGGGAACTTCCTCCCCGGTCACGGAGGCATCCTCGACCGGGTGGACAGCCTGCTCTTCACCGCCCCGGCGGTATACTATATCTCCCTACTCGTATGAGATTGGACCGAACACCAGCATGAGACGCCGCCTCACGATCCTCGGCTCGACGGGCAGCATCGGCAAGCAAGCCCTCGACGTCGTCCGCAGATATCCGGACCGATTCGAGATCGTCGGCCTCTCGGCGGGTAACGATGCCCGTGCGCTCGCCCTGCAGGCGGCCGAGTTCGGGCCCGAGTATCTAGCTCTGGAATCGAGCGAAGCAGGTCCCCTGGAAGGTCTCGGCGCCGAAGTCCTCGCCGGTCCCGGCTCGGCCGAGCGACTCTCCCGCGCGCCCTCAGACGTCGTGCTGAACGGCATAGTCGGCTTCGCCGGCCTCGCCGCCACCGTCGGCGCCCTGCAAACAGGCAACCGCGTGGCACTAGCCAACAAAGAATCCCTCGTCGCAGGGGGCGAGTGGGTCATGGATCTCGCGGCAAATAACCGCATAATACCCGTAGACTCCGAGCATTCGGCGATCTTCCAGTGTCTGGAGGGGAGGCGGGACGGGGAGATCAGGGAGCTACTATTGACGGCGTCGGGTGGCCCCTTCTTCTCCTACGAGAAGGCGAAGCTCATGGAGGCCGGGCCGCAGGATGCGCTCAGGCACCCCACGTGGCGGATGGGGCCGAAGATCACCATAGACTCGGCCACTATGATGAACAAGGGGCTGGAGGTGATAGAGGCGCACCACCTCTTCGGGGTTGCATTGGAAGACGTGCGGGTCGTCGTGCACCGCCAGTCCGTGGTCCATGGGGGCGCTTTCTTCGAGGATGGCTCGGTCGTGTTGCACGCCGCGTTGCCCGACATGAGGCTGCCCATAGCCTTCGGGCTCCTCTACCCCGAGAGGGTCGACGTCGGGGCCGAGCCCGTGCCCTTCGACGGGGTCGGGTGGAGCTTCGAGGAGCCGCGCGATGACGTATTCAGATGTCTTCCGCTCGCCGTGGAGGCCGGTCGTGCCGGCGGCGCCTATCCCGTCGCGCTCAACGCGGCCAACGAGGTCGCCGTCCGGGCCTTCCTTGACGGCAAGATAAGATTCCTACGTATAGCAGATGCGATCGAGGAGGTCCTCGAGGTGGTGCCGGACTTCGGGATGATGCAGAGCATGGAAGCCATAGTAGCCGTGGACGGATGGGCGCGGGATGAGGCCAAGAGACACGTGGACGGAGGGTCGCGATGACCGTCATAGTCGCGATACTGGGTCTGATCTTCCTCATAGTCATCCACGAGCTCGGGCACATGCTCACGGCCAAGGCCCTCGGGGTGAGGGTCCCCGAGTTCGGCGTCGGCTTCGGGCCGGCTCTCGTGAAGAAGAAGATCGGCCAGACCGTCTACTCTTTCCGCATAATACTCCTGGGCGGTTTTGCCAAGATGGCGGGGATGGGGGACGGGGCGGAGGGTCCCGACACCTACTACGCCAAAGCGTTGTGGAGGAGGGCCCTCATCATTCTTGCTGGACCCGCTGCCAACCTCTTCGCGGCCGTCGCCATACTGGCGTGTGTCTACATGTTCCAGGGCGTCGTCACCGACGTGAAGCCGGTCGTTAGCGCCGTCGAGCAGGGTTCGATGGCGCAGGAGGTCGGGATCGAACGCGGAGACAGGATCGTGGCCCTGGATGGTGGGACAGTAAAGACCTGGGAGAGTTTCGAACGCCGGATGTCGGGCCGGGAGGTTGGCGAGAGGGTGAGTGTGACCGTGGTGCGCGACGGTTCACAGAAGACCTTCGAGGGAGAGTTGGGGGCGGATCCCCAGGATAAAAATCGGGCGCTCGTTGGCGTGCGCCCCGAGTTGGAGACGACCACTTACGGGCCGCTAGAGTCCGTCTGGCTGGCGGTCCAGAGGTGCGCGGAGATCACGGTCAAGCTCGGGGTCTTCGTCGGGCAGCTCGTAACCGGCGAGAAGGACTTGTACGACAACGTGACCGGTCCCGTGGGCATCGCCTCGGTGGGGAGCACGGCCGTCAACCAGGGGTTCTTCCTGCCGCTTCTGGCGCTCATCAGCCTCAACCTGGCGATATTCAACCTGTTCCCGATCCTACCCCTCGACGGCGGGCACCTGTTCTTTATAGCGGCGGAGAAGGTCTTGGGCAGGCCAGTAAGCGAGCAGACGATGGGCAGGATCGCCGCGCTCGGCCTCGTCCTTGTACTGGCCCTGTTCCTTTTCGCGACCTACGCCGACCTGAGTAAAATCTTCACTGGACAGCCGTTCATCCCGGATTAAGATAGGGACGTCAAGAACGTATGGGAGTGAGATGACAGAGGCAGCACTGCGCGAACGCCCGGTTACGAGCCGGCAGATAATGGTAGCAGACGTACCCATCGGCGGCGGCGCCCAGGTGGCCGTGCAGTCGATGACGAACACCATGACATACGACGTCGAGGCGACGGTGCAGCAAGTGTACGACCTAAACGCCGCGGGCGCCGATTTGGTACGCGTCTCCGTCAACGGCTCGAAGGCCCTCGCCGGTTTCAAGGAGGTCGTCTGGCGCTCGCCCGTACCCCTTATAGCCGACATCCACTTCGATTACAGGATGGCGCTGGGGGCGGCCGAAGGTGGCGCCGCCTGCGTCCGGATCAACCCGGGCAACATAGGGAGCGACGACCGCTACCGGCAGGTAATCGAGAAGTGCCAAGAGACGGGCACGGCGATGCGCATCGGGGTCAACTCGGGGTCCGTAGAGAAGCGGTACTGGGACCTCCCCAAGGCCGAGGCGCTCGTGGCGAGCGCCTTGCATAAGGTGGAGATCGCCGAAGAGATGGACTTCTTCGATTTCAAGGTCTCGCTCAAAGCGAGCCATGTCCCCGAGATGGTGGAGGCCAACAAGAAGTTCCGCGAGCACTCCGATGCGCCGCTGCACCTCGGTGTTACCGAGGCCGGTACCAGGCTACCCGGTGCCATAAAGAGCGCTGCGGCTCTGGGCCAACTCCTGCCCTACGGCATCGGGGATACCATCCGCATCTCGCTGGCGGAGGACCCGGTCGAGGAGATACCCGTTGCCTACCAGATCCTCTCGGCCCTCGACCTCAGGCATCGTGGGCCGAACGTCATCGCGTGTCCGAGTTGCGCGCGCACGCTCGGTTTCGACGTTATCGGGATGGCCGCGAAGGTCGAGGAGGGGCTCAAGCACTACGAGGATCACTTCACCGTCGCCGTCATGGGCTGCGTGGTCAACGGTCCCGGTGAGGCCCGCGACGCCGACTACGGCGTGGCCGGGGGCAAGGACGACGGTGTGATCTTCTCCAAAGGCCAGCCTCTGCGGAAGGTGGGCCGCGACGAGATCTACGACGCGCTCTTCGAAGAGATAGCGAAGGACGACAGGAAGTAGTAAGAGCCTTCCCGAAAGCCGAACGCATCCGGGTTGCAGGGCCCGCTCAGGCTAGCCGCTGGAGTAGTCCCGACATCTCTTCCTCGTTGTACGCCCGGAGTGTGGTGGTTCGCACGTTGCCAAGTGAGCCGATCTCCAGAAGGTGGGCGCTCAGGGCTTCGTCGTCCGGTGCCTCGAAGACGGTGACCATGTCGTAGGGACCGACGGTCCAGTAGGCTTGCTCCAACTTCAACCCGTGCTTCGCGGCGAGCTCGCCGCCGCTGTCGGTACGCTCGAGGGTCTCCTTGACGTTTCTGATACCTTGCTCGGTCCAGTTCACCAGGACCACATAGCGGGGCATACGTCCTCCTCTCTTTCACCCGAAGAATCAGGCGATTGTCGACGCCTCCAACTCCGACCATGATGCCAGCGGGCGGGGTCCCGCGCATCCGTCGAAAGACTTTGGAGGACCGGTACCGTGCTCCGGCCCCCTCTACCTGGCTCATCGTGCCAGATAGAAGATAGATGCTTGGATGGTGACCTAATGCACATTCAAGCGACCTCTTGGGTAACGGAGAGGTGCTCGTGATGCTGACAACCGAAAACCCCGCATACCCTATCCGCAAGCTCGTAAGCCCCCAACAGACCGTCTGGTTCTACGACCTTACGCTTGGCGTGCACCCACTTGGGCTCGATGGCGTTGAGCCACGGACTCTGTTTAGGCAAAAGGCAGCTCGCGATCCTTACTCCACAGCCGCTGTCTTTGACTTCTCGGTTGTGTTTTCCGAGCCATCGCCTGACCTCCTTGGAGAGGTGCCAACTGGCGTTGTCCCAGATGAGGAGAAGAACCCTCTTGCCCATCTCTTCGAGCTCTTCGCAGCACCACGAGAGGAACTGGGTGGTTATGGAGCTCACAGGCCTGCCGTCCACGAAGCGCAGCCACGTCTCGCCGATCTCTGGCAGGTAGAGTCCGTAGCAGGATATGGCCTTCGGCTCGGGGTCCTCTTTGGCGACCGACCTCTGGAGGAGACGAAGGGGATTGCCGTTCTCGCTCCAAGCGTTCAAGGTTGGAAGGATCACCCGACTCCACCAGCATTCGTCTTCGAAGCCGATGGCCCACTCGGGGTTCGCCCCGGCCACTTCCATCAGCCGGTCGCGCCGCCTTTTTTTCGTTCGTATAGGGGGTCTGGGGACGTGATCCACCGCTTGGCCCGCATCCACCTCACCGAGAGAAGGCGCGACAAGGTGGCCCGGATCGTCTCCCCCGAGACTCGCTCGCGCGTCAGTCCCTCCTCGAAGGCGACATCGGCGGCCATCTCCAGGGTCCAAAGGCTCGAGTTGCGCCCGAACTCCCTCGGAGAGTGGTGGAGCATCTGCCTGAGAGCCTCGGCGCTTTCTTCGTCGAAGGCGGCATGCACGCGCTTGGGGCGAGAGGAGCCGGCCGTGAGAGCGTCGAGCCCTCGCTCGTTGAAGGCGCGAATGGCATTCCTCGTTGTTTGCGAGGCGCATCCGAGACTCCGAGCTATCTTCGGGGGAGACTCTCCTCGGGCGCTCGCCAGGAGGATCTGGCATCGGCGCAGAACGAAGGCGTCCTTGGAGCGCAGAGAGGCTTTGAGGCGTTCGCGCTCCTTTTCCGACAGTTCCCGGACATAAATTGGAGGTTTCATGGAGGACACTATAGCCCATCACACACAACCATCTCTGAGGATGCACTAGTCCAGGTCATTAACTCCTCATCGAGCTTGTTGCGCACCCGCACACGACGGCGCAAGGCGGTGTGTACCTTTTCCCAGGTACCGTCTATCCGCCAGGTCCTGAAGTAGTGGGGTACCGACTTCCAAGGAGTTCTAAGGGCCTGTTTTGCAGAGTTGAGGGTCGCGATGAGTGCGTACTCTTCCTGGCATGAGAAGAGCCTATTCTACCGACCTCTCCGACACGGAATGGACCTGCCTGAAAACCCGTCTTCCGGCCTCGCTACTGCCTAGCAAGCTGCGAGTTCATCCCCTGCGCGAGATCTTCGACGCCATCTTCTACGTCGTGAAAAGTGGTTGTCCATGGTGGCTTCTGCCCGGTGACTTCCCGCCGTGGCAGACGGTCTTCTACCACTATCGCAGGTTCCGCCTGAGCGGCCTGTGGTCTTCGAGCACAGCTTATATACGCCTTTTGGTGAGCAGTTGCTGCCTCACCATCAGCAGCAGATTTAGTAGCGCCACCTCTACGACTGTCGCTGCAGTTCCCAGACCATCCACCGGTACCCGCACGGGTGCGAACAATTCAGGGACGCTCACCACGCGCGTGAAGGCCCAGACGAAGACCACAAAGAGGTTTAACAGGATGCCAAAGCGCACCGTCGACCGACCGGGACCGAATAAGAGGCTCACCGCCAGCAGTCCTTGACCCATCGCTACCAGGAGGAAGAAGATGCCAGGCAACATCGCCACCACCAGCTGACCAGGCAAGACCCACAGGTGGATCAACTCCGAAACGAACGCCAGCGCTGCCGCGGGGTAGCGGAGCGCGACCCCGCCCCGTTCCGGGTAAGCTATGCTCTTCATCATTGCCATCTCTAGACGACCTCGAAGTTGGCCATCATCATCATGTCCTCGTGCTCCAGGTTGTGGCAGTGGAAGACGTACTTGCCGCGGTAGCCGTCGAACCTGGCGACCACGCGCACGGTTCCGCCCTCCAGGTAAACCGTGTCCTTCCACCCGGCGTCGTAAGGTCCGGGTGGTCCATCGTCGCGGGAGAGAACCCTGAAGTGGACCAGGTGCAGGTGGATAGGATGCGCGGGATCGCCGCTTATCTCCCACACCTCGGTCGAGCCCAGACGAGGCCTTGCATCTATGCGATCCGGGTCGAAGACTTGGCCGTTTATCGTGGACATCCCACCAAAGACTCCTGCGATGAATTGAAACCGGCGCGTCACCTCGGCGTCGTCAGAGTTCGGACGCTCCTCCACCGGCGCAAGTGAGTCGGGTACGAAGCTCTCCTCCCTCTCCCGGCGACCCACCACGAAGCGCATGATGTCGGAGGTTCGTCCCTCCCCGCGGACGTTCCTCAGCGTCACTTCCGTGCCAATCTGGTAACGCGAGAAGTCTACGACCACGTCGAAACGCTCGCCTGGGGAGGCGAGTATCGTGTCGTGGGAGATCGGGGCTTCGAGTAGGCCTGCGTCGCTTCCCACCTGCACGAAGGACTTTCCCTCGGGAGGCGGCGGGTCGAGAGCAAGCTCGTAGGCACGGGCGTTGGAGGCGTTCAGGACCCTAAAGCGATACTTCGTGTTCGAGACCTCGAGGACGGGCCAGGGAGCGCCGTTGACCAGGATCGTGTCGCCGAACACGCCGCTGTACACGGTGTTGGTGGCGCTTGCGAGGACGCCAGGCTCTTCGGAGAGGGAGGGATCTATCGAAGGGTAGTAGAAGGAACCATCCTCCAGAAACGTGCGGTCGGCGATCACGAGCGGCACCTCCTTCTCTCCTGCCGGCAAGGGCAGCGAGTCCTCGACCTCATCGCGCAGGAGGTAGAGGCCAGCGAGCCCCTTGTAGACCTGAGGACCGGTGAAATCCATACGGTGGTCGTGGTACCAGAGGGT
>Ga0081538_10002449_pt1 | contig 18151 bp, 17 predicted proteins | sample TabmetS5T2R1_FD_71022 | JGI IMG/M metagenome (GOLD analysis project Ga0081538, IMG submission 71022) | Tabebuia heterophylla rhizosphere microbial communities from the University of Puerto Rico - S5T2R1 | ecosystem: Host-associated > Plants > Roots > Rhizosphere ... | reverse complement strand
TCAGGTCCTTTTATTTTTCACACTTTTAGCAAACTTGAGAGATTATGTGTCAGTAGCAACATCGGAAGACCTTACCCGCATTGATCTCTTAGCTACATAAAAGAGTGAAGCTATTTTGAATGAGGTCTGCAAGCAAGTGTGGTTATATCATCGATCTAATCTAATTGCTGCACGAATGTTGCGCTTTAGATCTATTGCACTCTTTGCATATGCAAGGGCGCTTATGACTATTCCAACTGCTATAGCAGGGCCTACTACATCCGCAAATGAAAATCCCAATTGCTGAATTGGTGCAATAGGACCAGAAGTCTCGTTTTGCTGTAGTGGTTGTTGTTGTAGTCCTTCGTCGCTTATTGTTTGCGGAGAGGAAGTAGCTGAGTTGGCCCCGATCGTAACACTGCCAAGTGCCGATCCTCGTTGGGCTGCAAACCAGATCCTTCCATCACTATCTGAAGTTATCCATTGTACAAATGATCCTGTAATAGGAATAGTAGCCTCGGTGCCCTCGCCGGTCCTTGGGTCTATAACTCCTAATTTATCGATTTCATGCTGTGCAAACCATAGATTGCCATAGCTGTCTAATGCCATACCAAAAGGCAGACCGGCCTCATCGATTGAAGCATACTCACGAAATGTACCAAGTAGCGAATTATACACCGTTACCGTGTGGCCGCTATGCTCCGCGATAAAGATATCGTAGCTATTAGGGTCAGCAAGTATTGCTGCAGGTTCGTCAAGAGCCTGGGATGAAACCTTTGGCTTAAACTCCGTGATGTTTCCTGTAGCAGTGTCTACTTTCGCAATACTTCCTGCACCTGCTAGGGCAAACCAGATGTTACCCCTTGGGTCAGAAGTGACTCCTGCAGGCCTTGCGTCGGGCGTTGGTATGTCGTATGATGAGAACTGTTCAGTAGCGGGGTCAAATTTGATAACCTTGTCATCCCCACTTGCCACAACTAGGGGCACCCACAGGCTGCCGTTCCCATCTATTGCAATTCCGGTAGGAATACCCTCTCCAGGTATTACAAATCGTCTGTTACTAGAATTATCAGAAGGGTTGAAAAGGCCAATTACGCCGTTATTTTCTGCACCCAGTGGATCGATATACCATAGGGAGCCGTCGGAGGCAAGCACACTTTGGGTTACATGTGTGGCATTTATCTTGTGGAGAGTATAGTTGCCAGTCGCAATGTCTAGTTGCCATATCGCTCCGCTTCCAGGAAGCGAATCGCCAACCCAAATCGATTGTCTTTCCATATCAAATACAGGGTACAGAGGAAGGGCATTGGCGGCGGACATATTGTATAACTTTGTGTCAAATTGAAGATTAGATATTGATGGTTTTACTTTTGCGTCAAAAGATGCCAGCATATTGCTTCCCTGAGTGTTCACACCCTCAATTTCGATATGCCAGGTGCCAGGCAAACTAAATGCAGCATCTGCTGAATATACATTCTCTGATTGCTCTGTAGTTTCCACTGTTATTGGGCCAATGCCTCTATCGAGTTGGGTCAGCTTCATGGTAGCAGACTCGATGCCTGTAGCATTGCTGCCATCCTGTCCAAAGAATGATAGCGTGAAAGCGTTTTGCCCTACTGCAAAGGGGCTTATGTTAAGTTGTATGGTGCCTTCGCCTGCGTAAAGTGTCCTCATAAAATCAGTACTCGGAGCCTCGGCAAAGGCAGCAGTCTGTATACCTAAGTCCTCTCGCTGGTACGCAGGGAACTGACCAGAAGGCAGAGCACCGTTAGCCATCAATGAGACCATAAATAAGAGTACTATTCCAACGCCAGCCTCTGCCTTGAGAATTTTTCCATAGTGTCTAAGGGTGTTGGTATGTAGGCCTGTGTCACTCTGACCACCTCCGCCACTGCTGACCATAACTGCTATTGCCTTTTTCTGTACAATGAACTGAGAATAAGCGCCCATTATTACCATCACACCAGCTAGCCCGAGCTTGATAGCTAATATCTGCCCGTATACGGAGGCAATAGTGAGCGACAGATTACTTTCAAGTGAAAACAGGAGTACAGGGCCCGTTATGACAGCAATGCCAAGCATTGTGACTACTATTGTAGAGAAACGAGGGATCAGGATAGAAAGCGAAGCATATTTGACCATGCGGTCGCCAATTGAAAGGATCTTAGGCACGGCCACAAATCCAAGCAATACTAGACCGCCTATCCATATCGAAGCAGCAGCGTTGTGGAAAAAGTCAAGCAGTATTGCTGCAAATTCCTCGGTAGCTGCTGCGTGTGCTATCAGACTAGATGTGACGAGCACCGCAAGCCCAAGAATAAGTATTGCGTATATTTCGGCTCTACTTACGAAGCTGTCCTTCTTAGTAAGCTTGCGGTAAACTGTCAAAGCAATGCCCATTAATATTGACGACTGAAGCATCCTTGTTAACCACACATTGCCAAATTTTGTAGCTATTGCTTCAGGTATGCCTGCATTAATTGAAACTGCTTGCACTACTATTATTGCAACTCCAGAAGCAAGAACGAGACCTGTCCCAATTATGATAAGTCTCATCATGTTTCGGTCAATAGAAACCCGCGTCCTTGAAATTGCATCTGAGAGCCATGGGACCTTGGCAAGTGGTTTCCACAACCACAGTGTTGCAAATGCAGCACCTACAACGACCACCTGGCCAACCATCCCAGGAAACCTTGAAATTGATTCTTCCGGCGACAAGATATCTCTCTGTTGCTGCTCCTGGCCTTCTATGCCTGTCTGCTGCTGCGGAACGGTTCCAACTCCAAAGATAAACGTATCACCTGTCACGTGGCCATCTACCGCCGACAGTACGCTAGTCGTCACTGTATATTGTCCCTCTGCGAGATCGGGTTGTAGCGAGACTCCTATTGAAGAAGTGTCCCCTTGAACATTGTGCGGATCATTAAGGTCGACTCTGCTACCATCTGGTCCCAGCACTGTGATGCTACTATAAGGGAGCTCTATTGGCTCACTAAAAAATACATTGACCTCCGTGGGAGGTGAAGGAAAGCTTTGAAAGGGTCTTGGTGAAGAGTCGACATATGCAGCATGCCCAAACGATTGTGGCAAGTAGGAGAACCCAAACATGATGATGAGAGCGCCCATAATCCCGTAATGCCAGACTTTGAGCAGCACGCCTGAAATAGCAGGTTTACCATATTTGACTCTTGCCTATTTTGTAGTACAAATCCCGAAATGTACCTAAAGATTATAAGTACTATAAGGAGAATTTTCATCAAATGAAGAAAGTTGCTTTATTTTTGGCAGCTGCCTTACATTTATCATTTCTTGCATTCAACGTTACACCAGTACTTGCGCATGAAGAACTGGTGACAGGCGATATCAGGATTGTTGCAGGATGGGTAAATGAGCCTCCTCTAGTAAACCAGCTCAATGGAGTTCTCCTAATAATAACTCAAGTTTCAAATGACCAGCCAGTAAACAATGCGCTTGCGCAAGTAGTTGTGACGTTGCAAAAAGGCACAGAGACTAGACCTCTTGAGTTCCTGCCTGCTGAGGAGCCTGGCACATACACAGCCACACTAATTCCCACACAAACAGGTCCATATACAGTAGTCATCAGGGGAACGATATCTGGACAGGCGATCGATGCCCAAATAGATATCGAAGATGTCGAGGATACGGCACGCTTTGCCTTTCCTTTATCATCATCAACAACAACCAACTCCACTGCTGGTGGCGGCGGTGGCGGTGGCAACCAAATACCACAGGGATTCATAGATCAGCTGCAGGTGGTCATAACCGACTTGACTACTCAGATTGAGGAGGCTAGTATCTCGGCTCAGGAAGCTAACAATTCAACCCAAAGCGTTGCTGAATCTATCGAGGAATTGAAAATGTCAGCGGATAGAGCTTATCTCTTTAGCTTAATTGGCTTAGGTGCAGGTACTGCTGGCATCGCAATAGGAGTTGTCGCTCTTTCTCGCAGAGAAAAAATCTAGGTGAATTGGAGCTCTCTAGAGAAGCTTGAGTCGTTGTGAAAGCACTATGGCAGTTGTCATAGATGCAACGAGTAGAGCAGCAACAATCCCTCCAGCAGGAAATTCTGGGACTACAGTTATGGGAAACGTGGCTTCTTCATCAGTAGGTATCGCAGGAAGACCTATTCCAGCGAGATACAACTGTATGGTGTAATCTCCATTCTCTTGGAATGTATATGGAATTGTCAATGTACCCTCTACATTGTGAAGAACAGCCTGCCCTGTTTGGTTTGCCGTGCTGAACACCTGTTGACCATCCTTCAATATCCTAAAATCATAATCCTGATGCTCATGGAGAGTTTCTGTCCCGGGGTTAAGAAAATTTACAGTGAAAGTAGCCTGCCCACCTTCACTCCATTCAGGCACTAAGCGAATATCGAGCGAGCCCCTGGTGGTAGTTTGCACCATTCCACCACCATCTTGAGCATAGGCTGAAGTATTGACAATATTTGTGAGGGTGAAAATTGCTGCGACTAGTAATGCACTGAGGAAAAGTAAGAAGAATATGCCTCTTTCCATTTTGATTAATTGATGAAGCGCCTAAATAAATTCTTACCATATATCCATGCAGCAAACATCATCCCTATCCCTAGCGCAGTCGCAGAAAGAATAAATACATCAAGTCCAAACTCTGGTGTAACCTGTATTGGTATTGTGGCTTGCTCGCCCAGATCTTCAATATCCTCTATTCTTATTGCATAGGATCCCTCATCTTCAAAGAAGAACTCCTGGAACTTAGAAACTTGATCTAATCGCTGAAGCTCAACAACCTTGTCATCTCTATAAACTGAAATATCATACTTGATATATTCAATTTCGCTTCCTGTGTCCGGATCAATAAAGTGGATTTCAAACATATTTGCACTCCCAATTGTATTTGAAGTCCAGATTACTTTGACTTTGAATGTACCTTGGTCGGTGACTGTTTCTAGGAGGATGTGCTCCTGTGCGGATGCAAGTTGAAAGACAGAATTGTCTGACAACAATGCAACATAAGTAAGAACGTTGAGTATGATGATTATGATAATTAGATTAGTAATAGTGAAGATGGAGGTAACATTCCATAAAGGGGTTGGTATGATAAAGCTTCGAGATAAAAATCAAATGTGTGATACTGCAAGATGAGCACTTGAACGGTACAGCAGCAACAAGAACTGGTTTTGATTTTCAGATGCACGCAGTGTCAGACAATTACGAGTTTCAAAAAAATAAGTCATAATGATAGAGAGAGCCAGTCAGGTTTTTAAATGATCAAATTTTTTTAACAACCTAACATATGAGGATCGTATCATTTCTTCCAAGCGCAACAGAGACACTGTATGAACTGGGTGCAGGAAGCCAAATAGTCGGCGTAACACATGAGTGTGAGTTTCCACCGCAGGCGAGGAAAAAACCTCAGATCATACGTTCCTCTTTTGACCCCAGTCATATGACAGCGCGTGATATAGATAACAAAGTAGTCGAACTCATGCGCTCAGACAAGGACATTTACATAGTAGACGAAAATGCCCTTAAAAGGGTCAGTCCTGATCTCATTGTTGCACAAGGGCTTTGCGAAGTTTGTTCACCATTTACTAAAGAGATAAACAGAGCAGTTAACCTTCTCAATGGCCAGCCGGATGTTCTAATTCTTGACCCCCACGATCTTGACGATATACTTATCAGCATAATGGATGTAGCCGAGAAAATAGGAAAGGTTAGAGAGGGGCGAAAACTTGTAGCTTCTCTGCAAACTCGTATAGACAGTGTGCGCAGTATGAAGATAAAGTTCAGACCTACTGTACTATGTGTTGAGTGGATTGAACCGCTTTTTACCGCGGGACATTGGGTTCCTCAGATGGTTGAATATGCAGGTGGCATAAATGGTCTAAGCACTGTTGGCGAACCATCTCGGCGAATGGATATAGAAGAAGCAGAGCAGCTAAACCCAGATATCATTGTGCTTATGCCATGTGGCTTTGATATAGAACGAACATTGAAAGAATTGCCAGGGCTTGCGAGCAATGAAAAGTGGAAGTCGCTTCAAGCAGTCAAAAATGGAAAAGTCTATGCAGTCAATGCAAACGCGTATTTTAGCAAACCAGGGCCGCGAACCGTGGTAGGTCTTGAAATAATGGCAAAAATCCTGCATCCCGAGGCCTCGCAGCATATCAGGGTTGCCAAAGGCTCTTACAAAAGAATTAGTAAGTCATTGGGTTAAAGAGACTTCGATATATACATCATCCGGGATTTTCAGACGCATCAGCTGTCTTATGGCCCGGTCATCTGCACCAACGTCGATTACGCGCCTATGGATACGCATTTCATACTTGTCCCAAGTGTTTGTTCCCTGTCCTGCAGGAGATTTTCTAGTGACTACTTTTAGCTTTTTTGTTGGAAGTGGATGGGGGCCCCGCAATCGTATACCTGTCTTTTCACCAATCCCCCTAATCTCGTTACAAACACCTTCAAGTGTTGTAAGGTTGGTGCTGGTCAGTTTGATTCTTGCTGCCTGTGGCATTTCTATCGTCCACTTTACTTCTTGCTCGGATCGTATTTGTCAGTAACGTTCAACACGACTCCCGCACCAATTGTCGTACCCATATCTCGCAGTGCAAATCTCCCGATTTCTGGGAAGTCCTTGAAGGTCTCAATCGGCAGGGGCCTTACGGGCTTGATCTTGACAATGGCAGCATCGCCTGTCTTGAGGAATTTCGGGTTCTCCTCTGTTGTTGCACCCGTTCTAGGGTCAATTTTTGAGACAAACTGTGAGATCGTTGCGGCTACCTGTGCAGTATGGGTATGCAAGACTGGTGTATACCCTGGAGCGATTGCTGTTGGATGATGAATTACGATTAGACGAGCCTCAAGCTCCTTAGCAACAGTTGGAGGGTTGTCCACAGCGCCAATCATGTCACCTCGCTTGATCTGCTTCTTATCTACACCTCTCAGGTTAAAGCCTACATTGTCACCTGCTTCTGCAGACTCTAGCTGCGTGTGATGAGTCTCTATTGACTTGATCTCGCCGGCCGCTCCAGAGGGCATCACAATCACTTTCTCGCCGGGTTTCATCTTACCTGTTTCTACTCTACCTACTGGAACTGTTCCAACGCCTGTAATAGAGTATACATCTTGTACTGGGATTCTCAGAGGCTTGCCTACTGGTTTTTCTGGAGGGTCTAAAGTGTCAAGTGATTCAGCAAGAGTAGGTCCCTTGTACCAAGGCATATTCTCCGATTTTTTAACCAAATTGTCGCCCTTCCAGCCAGATATCGGGACAAAGTTGATCTTGGCCGTGTTATATCCTACTAACTTGAGCATCTTTTCGACTGCGTCTTTAGCTTCCTTGTAACGCGATTCTTGGAATCCAGCATCATCCATCTTGTTTAATGCCACTATGAGTTGATTTACTCCAAGTGTCCTTGCAAGGAAAGCGTGTTCCCTTCCTTGTCCTCCTGGTTCAATAGCTGCTTCCATTTCACCTGGCTTTACAGAAATGACCAAAATTGATGCGTCAGCCTCAGACGCACCCGTAATCATGTTTTTGATAAAGTCTCTGTGACCCGGGGCATCAATTAGGGTGAAGAAATACTTGGATGTTTCAAACTTTTGGAAAGCGAGATCGATGGTAATACCTCTATCGCGTTCGTCTTTGATGCTATCAAGAACCCATGCATACTTGAAGGTATCACCTTTACCCGTTGCTTCTGATTCCTTTGCATATTGCTCGATGGTTCTCTGGTCAATCGCACCCAGATCAACCAATAAATGACCTACAGTAGTGGATTTACCATTATCGACGTGACCTGTAACAACCAGGTTCATGTGTGGCTTTTTGCTAGCGCTCATAGAGCAGGAACGCCCCATGGGCTTTATTTGTATTTCGCCCGGAAGGTATGAAATTTTATGCATAAACCCGTCAACAATTTCATGCAGGTTTCAGTTCAGCTGCAACCTGTAAGCTATCGGAAGGGTTTTAAATGATAAGTCATGACTTTGTTTTATTATGCGAGTTACCATTAGTGCTATCAAGGCAGATATCGGCGGGATAGGCGGTCACACTTGTCCAAGCGTAGAACTTTTAGACATGGTCAGGAACTTTGTGGTAAAAAATGCAAAGGGGCTTCTAATAGATCAGTATGTAGGTTATACAGGTGATGATATACACATAGTAACGACCCATACCCGAGGTGTCGACGATGAAAAAATCCACAAGCTTGCTTGGGACGCCTTCACTGAAGGAACAAAATTGGCAAAGGATCAGGGGTTATATGGAGCAGGACAGGACCTTCTCAAAGACTCATTCTCCGGCAACGTTAAAGGGATGGGGCCGGGTGTCGCAGAAATTGAAATGGAGGAGCGGCCAAGTGAAGTATTCTGCATATTTGCAGCAGACAAGACAGAGCCAGGTGCATTCAACCTTCCACTGTGGCGTATGTTTGTCGATGCGGGGAGCAACACAGGCATTCTGATCAACGAGCGACTTGCAGAAGGCGTGATTTTTAGAATAATGGACGTTATGAGCGGCAAGGTCGCCGAGTTGAAATTGTGGGAAGACAAAGCAGAATTGGAGGCATCACTAATGTATCCAGGCCGCTATGTTGTCCATTCAGTCATGTCAAGTGATGGTAATGATCAGATCGTATCAGCGTCTACTGACAGGCTTCACAATATTGCTGGCACTTACGTCGGCAAAGATGACCCAATAGCGATAGTCAGAACCCAAAAGAATTTTCCAGCCACCGAAGAAGCCGGCAGCTCATTCAATGAACCTCATTTTGTAGCAGGCAATACAAGAGGAAGCCATCATATGCCTCTGATGCCAGTCAAACTCAACTCTGCTGCATCACTTAATTATTCGATCCCTATCGTATCATGCCTACTTTTTAGCATGCGCAATGGCAAATTGACTGGTCCACACGATGGATTTGGAACTGCTGACTGGGATTTACAGAGGATGAGAGCAACTGAGCGAGCCATGATAATGCGCAGCCAAGGCTTTATCCATCCAGCCACACTTGTTCCAGACGAATTAGAATATAACAAGGGCTACGAGGCTAGAATGTCAAAGCTGCAGAGCAAATTCAGAGATCTAGAGGAGATAATGAATGGCAAGAGCAAGGCCGCCGCAACAAAATCTGCTGCTACAAAGCAGACCAAACCTGGCAGTAGTAAACATTGAAAAATCCTCTGATCATCAATTTCAAAAACTATGAAGAGATCTCTGCAGATAGAGCCATCAGATTAGGTGAATCAGCGCGTAGAGTTGCAGAGAAGTTACGGGTAGAAATCGTCCTTGCTCCCCCCCACCCTGTGCTGGCTCTGATAGCAAAGGAGATAAAGATACCAATAATATGTCAGCATGTCGATGACGAAAAAATGGGTCCAAGCACTGGCTTTACTGTACCCGAGATTGTCAAGTCGTTTGGTGCAATAGGATCACTGATAAATCACAGCGAGCATAGAATAAAAATGAACTCAATCGCACGCCTCGTAGAACGGTTGAGAATGCTTGGAATGGCATCAATTGTCTGTGCACAGGGGCCGCAGGAAGTAGTCGAGATATCAACCTTTGAACCAGATTTTATCGCCATAGAGCCGCCCGAGCTAATCGGCAGCGGAAGAGCTGTATCAAAGGAAAATCCTACAGTAATAACCAAGTCCATAGAGGGGGCAGGATCACGCTCAAGAATCATCTGTGGAGCAGGGATATCAGATAGGGATGATGTCTCCAAGGCGATCAAGCTTGGCTCTCAGGGAATACTTGTTGCAAGTGGGGTGATCAAAGCCAATTCCTGGGAAAAAAAGATAACAGAGCTTGCTTCAGGCATGAAGGGGTAATGCGCTGTAGTCTTGTGCATCTTTTCAATGATGTATGGATAAGTCCTAGTTTCAATAATTGTTGATGCCGCCGCTGTGATGCTACTCTCGTCTATTAATCATGTTTTTGATAAATAGTTCTCCTGCCTTGTACGAGCTTCGGACGAACGGACCTGCGACAACATAGGCAAATCCCATCTTTTCAATCCTTTTCCTGTAGGAATCAAATTTTTCTGGTGAAACATACTCTTTGACTGGAAGATGTCTGCTGGTAGGTTGCAGGTACTGGCCCATGGAAAGTATATTGACCCCTACGGATCTCAAGTCCTTGGCCACCTGGATAACCTCCTCTTCTGTTTCTCCGAGGCCAAGCATCAAAGACGACTTTGTAGAGATCTTGCAATCAATGTCTTTTATCATTTGTAGAACACTCAAGGATTGCTTATAGGTGGCTCGTGGATCTCTAATTAAGGGGGACAGCCGGGCTATGGTTTCAATATTATGACTTATAACCTCTGGTCCTGCGTCTATTATCTTCTCTAGAGCATAGCGATTGCCTAGGAGATCAGGGATAAGAGGTTCAACTATAGTTTTGGGGCACTGAACCTTAACTGATTTTATTGTTTTTGCAATATGATTTGCTCCTCCGTCAGGCAAATCGTCTCTGCATACCGACGTAATCACAACGTATCTCAGCCCCCACTTTTTGATCGCTTTAGCAACTTTGTCAGGTTCCTCTGAGTCAAGAAACAATGGTCTACCGCTAGCTACTGAGCAGAACCTACAGCCTCTTGTGCATATGTCTCCCATGATCATGATGGTGGCTGTCCCTCCTCCCCAGCACTCGCCTATGTTGGGGCATCGTGCTTCTTCGCAAACCGTGTGGAGGTCCAGCGAAGCAAGGGTCTGTCTTATGTTTACATAGTTTTTCCCAGAAGGCAATCGTATGCGAAGCCATTCAGGCTTTTTTTCAAGTCTTGCCATAATCTTTTCGTTCACTATCTTTTGTTAGTATTTTGGTGTTAACAATATACTCAATAATAAGGATTCATCTTAGATCGCTAGTGCGAACTCCTTTCTATGACATCCACAAGTCCCTTGGTGCAAAGATCGTGAATTTTCATGGATGGGACATGCCACTTCAATACTCCGGGATCATGGATGAACATGTCAATGTAAGGACGAATGTGGGGTTATTTGATGTCTCGCATATGGGCCGCTTTGAGGTTAGAGGTCAGCACTCTATCGCCTGTCTGCAGGAGCTGGTAACAAACGACCTTGAAAAGATGACCGATCATCAAGCAATGTATTCTCCAATGTGTAGCGAAACTGGTGGGATTATCGACGACATAATTGTCTACAGGCTTAGAGGCGATCGCTTCATGGTTGTAGTAAATGCATCAAACAGGGACAAAGATTTCGACTGGATTTCGAAGCATTCAAAATTAGTGCAAGTTGAGGACATAAGTGATAGAACCGGCCTGCTGGCAATACAGGGCCCGCGCGCTTGTGATGTGTTGCAGAAATTGGTAGAAACTGATGACCTGCAATCTGTTAAACCATTTCATGTTGTTGATGTAAATATTGGGGGAATAGAATGCATGCTCTCGAGGACGGGTTATACAGGAGAAGATGGATTTGAAATATTCTTTGACTCTTCGAAGATAGAGATATGGACCAAGTTGATGCAGAATTCTAAAATATTTGGAATCAAGCCCACTGGCTTGGGTGCACGAGACACGTTACGGCTTGAAGCTGGCCTAATGCTCTATGGAAATGACATGGATGAAAATACCACCCCCTTAGAGGTGCCTTTAAAATGGACAATCAAATTTGACAAGAAGCAATATTTCATAGGAAAAAAAGCCTTGAGCAATAATCAACCATTAAGAAAACTAGTTGGTTTTGAAGTTCTGGAAAAGAGAATTGCAAGGCACGGCAATAAAGTTTTCATTGACGGAACAGAAGCGGGGTTTGTGACAAGTGGCAGTTATTCGCCTACGCTTAGAAAAGCTATTGGATTTTGCTTTGTACCCGTCGAAGTCTTGGCGAATCAACCAATTCAGATTAGCATTGGAGGCAAGCAGTATGAAGCGACAGTATCGAGCACAAGGTTCTACAGGCGAAAACAAAATATGCTATCATGATCATCTTTGCATATATGCAAGATATTTTTAATTTTTCAGGACAAAAAAGATAAAGTTTTATGTTTTATGTTTTATATTTGATCCAAAGAAATAGATTGTGTCAGAGCTAAAATTTACAAAAGAACATGAGTGGATAAGGATAGAAAAGAAGGAGGATGAGGAGTTAGCAATAATTGGAATTTCTGAGTTTGCTCAAGAACAACTCGGTGAGATAGTTTCAATAGAATTGCCAAAGGCCGGAGGCATCTTCAGACAAGGGCAGACTATTGCGATAGTCGATTCGGTAAAAGCTTCTTCTGACATTTATGCGCCTATCGGCGGGAAGATCATAGAGGTCAATGAAGAGCTTATTGAAAAACCTGAACGGATAAACCAGTCTCCATACGACTCGGGATGGATCGCAAAGATCAAACCATCAAACAATGAAGAGTTTGAAAATCTAATGACAAAGGAAGAGTATGACAGATATATTGGCGAACTAAAATAAGAGCAACAGAAATCGATGGATTACATACCTGCAACCGAAAAAGACATACAAGAAATGCTAAAGTTGGTCGGAGTAGGTTCTATAAATGAGCTAGTTAAAGAATTCAGTCCTGCTTTCACAGACAAACTCAATCTGCCTCAGCCAAAGAGCGAACTTCAACTAATACAGCATATGAAAGGTCTTGCCCGTACAAACAAGTTATTGCGGTATTTTGTCGGAGCAGGAGCTTACGATCATTATATCCCGTCAGCTGTAAGCCACCTGCTGTCAAGAGGGGATCTCTTTACTGGGTACACACCATATCAAGCAGAAATGAGCCAGGGAACCTTGCAGGCCATATATGAATTTCAATCCTTCGTGTGCCTTCTTACAGGAATGGATATTGCAAATGCCTCATTGTACGAAGGTGCATCTGGCTTGGCTGAAGCAGCTTTGCTTTCGTGCTCTTATACTGGACGGAGCAGTATTTTCGTAAAGGAAGGACTGCATCCTCAGTATCTGGAGGTGTTACAGACATACTGCGATGCGGCTGAACTTAGACTCACTGACAAGATAGATAACAATACTGCTTGCATAGTAGCCCAAAACCCCGATTTTCACGGTAATATAGAAAACCTGCATTACTTGGCAGACCAAGCACACAGAGTAGGTGCACTCTTTACAACATGTGTTGTAGAACCAACTTCACTTGCAATCCTTGAGCCTCCTGGAAATTATGGAGCAGATATTGTGGTAGGAGAAGGTCAGTCATTTGGTATACCACTGAGCTTTGGTGGACCTTACCTGGGATTTATAGCGGTCAGAGATTTCTTGTTAAAGAAACTTCCAGGCAGGATCTGTGGCATGACCACAGATTTGAGAGGAAATAGAGGCTTTGTACTTACTCTTCAAGCTAGAGAGCAACATATCAGAAGAGAGAGAGCAACAAGCAATATAACAACCAACCAGGCCCTAATGGCGCTTGCCGCAACTATTTATCTCTCGCTTATGGGCAGGACCGGTTTGAGAAGAGTTGCAAAACTCTCGTATGCTAGAGCACATCTGCTGAATGGAAAATTAGCAAAGATCGGCTTTAGAAATCTGAATACCAAACCTTTCTACAATGAATTTATAGTAAAGGCTCCAGAGTCTGCAGATGCTATTGAGTCAAAACTACTCAAAAAAGGAATACTTGGAGGGGTTAATTTGGGTGAAGACAATCTTTTGATATGCTGCACTGAGTTGAATTCTATCCAAGATATTGATGATTTCGTTTCTGCCATAAAGGGAGATTGAAAAAGCAATGAAAACAATTTTTGAATATCAAGAGGAGAAAAATACCGGACACCTTCAAGAAGAAGAAGAAGAAGATCTCTATGTCGATTTGCCAAACGATATTGTCAGGAAGGAGGAGCTGCCGATCCCTGATCTAAACGAGATAGATGTTGTTAGACATTACACAAACCTGTCGAGGATGAATTTTGGAGTTGACATTGGATTTTATCCTCTTGGTTCATGCACGATGAAATATAATCCAAAGGTAAATGAAGATGCTTCAAGAGCCGAAGGTTTCAACAACCTCCATCCTCTATCTCCAGCAGAGTGCACTCAAGGGTCTCTGAAATTGATGTGGGAGCTGAAGGAGTATCTCAAAGATATCACAGGGATGGATGATTTTTCTCTGCAGCCGGCTGCTGGGGCACAGGGTGAACTCTTGGGGATTATGATGGCAAAGGCCTACTTTAAAGACAAGGGAGAAAAAAGGACAAAAGCCATAATACCAGATTCGGCTCACGGCACAAATCCTGCTACAGCTTCAATCTGCAAGCTCGAGACAATCACAATCCCTTCTGATTCACGGGGAAACATGGACATATTGAAATACAAAGAGTCGCTTAGTGCCGAAGTAGCAATCGTTATGCTGACTAATCCCAATACTCTGGGGCTTTTCGATGAGAACACCACCAAGATTGCTGACCTTGCGCATAAGAATGGGACGTTGATGTACTGCGACGGTGCAAACATGAATGCACTCTTAGGAATCACACGCCCAGGTGATCAAGGCTTTGATATTATTCATCTTAATCTGCATAAGACATTTTCAACCCCTCATGGCGGGGGAGGCCCAGGGGCAGGGGTAGTGGGTGTAAAATCAGTTCTTACAGATTATTTACCTAAACCGCAAGTAGTCAGGCATGATAGCAGATATTCTCTTGACTATAACTGCAAGAAATCAGTCGGAAGGGTTCGATCCTTTTATGGAAATTTTGGAATGCATGTCAGGGCATATTCTTATATCCATTCCTGGGGAACTAGAATAAGGAAAGTATCAGAGCATGCTATATTGAATGCCAATTACCTTCAAAGCCTTCTAAGGGACAGTTTTGACCTTGCATACGACCGCCGTTGCGCCCATGAGTTTGTTTTGTCTACAAAGAGGTTTGGGGAAAAGAGCGCCCTGAATATAGCAAAAAGGCTCATGGACTATGGTTTCCATCCACCCACCATTTACTTTCCTCTAATAGTTCCTGAAGCCTTAATGATAGAGCCTACCGAAACGGAGAGCAAAGAAACACTGGACAGATTCGTGCTGACGTTAAAAAAGATAGCAAATGAAATGAGAGAAGATCCAGAAATCCTCAAGCAATCACCTCTGTCAACACCTGTTGGCAGGCTAGATGAAGTTGCTGCGGCGCGGCGGCCAAATCTGAGGTGGCGGCCCTATCAAATACAGACTAAAGTGGTTAAGGATGAGAAAGGCCCATAACATATACAAATCTGAGAAACTTATTAGGATAATGCTAGAATATGATGAAATAAAAAATACCATCAGCAGCATTACAATCTCCGGAGACTTTTTCCTTTACCCAGAAGAAGCTTTGGAAATTCTTGAAGCAAACCTAGTTGGCAAAAGACTGGAAAAAGAAACTCTCAAGCAAGAAATTGATAATTTTCTGAAGGGTATCGAGGTTTACGGGTTTAACTCTACATCTCTGACAGAAGCGATAGTTGGCTGCAGGACATAATGAGCACAATAAGATATGACAAGATAAGGACGGTTGAAACCGGATTTAACTCTGCGGCACTAAATATGGCAATAGACGAAGCTTTGATAGAAAGCGTTAGTGAGGTGCCTATTCTCAGAATCTATGGTTGGCGTCCTGCAGCAGTATCAATAGGATATTTTCAGAGTATGAATGAGGAAGTAGATGTCCCAAAATGCAGAGAAGTTGGAGTTGATATTGTCAGGAGATTGACGGGAGGTGGGGCCGTACTACATGAGAATGAGCTGACATACTCCTTCATATCAAGAAGATATCCTCAAAACATTGTGGAATCATATAAGTGGATTTGTGACGCCATCGTGATTTCCATAAACAGGCTGGGATTTGATGCAAGTTTTGTCCCACTCAATGACATAGTCATAGCGGGCAAAAAAGTGTCGGGTAATGCACAGACTAGAAGAAAGGGAGTACTGCTTCAGCACGGCACCATACTGTTAGATGTTAATGTAAACAAGATGTTTTCAGTTCTGAAAGTTCCTTCTGAAAAACTGAGAGGCAAGATAATTAAAGACGTAAAGGAGAGGGTTACCAGCCTGGCAGGGACAACATATGATGACATGGCAACATCACTCAAAACTAGTTTTGCTGTAAAATTTGAAGCCAAGCTCATAGCTGATACCCTAAGCATAGAAGAAATCAGTCGTGCAAGATGGCTAACAGAACGAAAATACAGCAACAAGGAATGGAACTTTAGAAGATAGGCAATTTTATTATTGCCAACTGTCACACAAATTCCTATCTATATGTATGATGCTATAATAGTAGGTGCGGGACCAGGAGGATATACGTGTGCTATTAGAGCAGCGCAGCTCGGTGGCAAAATCTGTATTATCGAAAAAAATGGGCTTGGTGGTACCTGTACACAAAGGGGATGCATTCCCACAAAATATCTCCACTCGATAGGAGATATTATGAGAAGATCTGCTGCAGCAAGGAAGGAAGGTTTGAAGGCTAATATGGAATTGAATTATGCAACTGTAAGGTCAAAAATGGCAAGTACGGTTAGCAGGCTTGCATCGGGAATCAATACTCTTCTGGAGAGTAATAACGTAGATATTTTGCGTGGCGAAGCTCATCTGATTTCTCAAAATAAAATAATGGTAAATGATGATATTTTGGAAACAAAAAACATTGTTATCGCCACAGGCAGCTACCCTGTCTGCTTACCCAATTTTGAGTTCGGAAAAAGGATACTTTCAACAGACACAATCTTTGAACTTGAAGAATTGCCTAAATCAATTGTCATTATAGGTGGTGGCTATAGCGGTTGTGAATTTTCTGCGATCTTTAACTCCTTGGGGTGCAAAGTATCTTTAGTTGAAGCACAGGAGCACTTAATGCCTCTTCAAAGTGAAGAGATAGGAAAGACCGTTGAAAAGTACATGCGCTTGGATGGAATCAATGTAATGACAGGTACCGCCGTTGAAAAGATCTTGGATAATGGCGTAGTGGTGGTGAGCAGCGGCCAGTCCATTGAAGTGGACAAGGTGTTAGTATGCATAGGACGCAAACCATCTATAAACACCACTGAATTGAAGAAGTGTGAAGTAAAATTTAGCGATAGAGGGATATCTGTGAATCAAGAGATGCGCACCACAATTCAAAATATTTTTGCAATAGGAGATGTAACAGGCATCTTCGAACTTGCTCATGTCGCATCAAAACAAGGAGAGGTTGCTGCACAGAATATAATGGGAAAAAGAAGCGAGATCGATTACGGAACTGTCCCAGTATGCGTCTTTACATATCCTGAGGTCGCTTTTGTGGGCAAGCTGGAAGGAAAGGTTGGAGAATTTCCACTTGCAGCAAGTGCAAAGGCAAACTGTCTTGGCGATACAAAGGGAATTTTTAAGGTTTTTGAAAAAGATGGAATAATTGTAGGAGCCTTGATTATCGCACCCCACGCAGGCGAGATGATAGGGGAGGCTGCACTAGCCGTTAGGCTGCAGATAAAAAGCCAAGACATGTCTGATACTATTCATGCTCACCCGACACTTCCAGAATCTCTAGTAGACGCTGCAAGAGACATCAACAATGAGTCCATACACGTTCCTCGCAGCAAGAAAAGTATAACGACTAAGCTATGACTTAGAGTCCCTATTTAGGACAGTCAAAGATTGAAAGTTTTGTATATGAAAATACACAAGGTTTTAAACCTGTATAGAAAAGATACAACATCCAGCAATGTCTGAAGAGAGCAGCTTTGGCAGAGGCCCGCAAATCATTAAGCCAATATACTTCTTAGATGAGGCGGATGGGGGAAACAAGATGTTGCTTGGGGGCAAAGGAGCAGGCCTCGCTGAGATGACAAGACTCGCCCTTCCAGTACCACCTGGTTTCATAATAACTACTGAAATTTGTGAAAAATATTACGAAGCTGGCAGACGCCTTCCAGATGGTTTGATGGATGAGGTGCGCAAATCCATAAGGCGCCTAGAAAGTGTGACCGGAAAGAGGCTTGGCGATCGTGATAATCCACTCCTCGTATCGGTTCGCTCAGGTGCACCAGTCTCGATGCCTGGTATGATGGATACGCTTCTTAATCTTGGCCTAAATGACGAGACAGTTGAGGGGCTTGCAAAACAAAGCGGCAAACCACAATTTGCATGGGACACTTACTGGAGGTTCGTGCAGATGTTTGGCAAAATTATTGTAGGCTTGGACGCTCGCAAG
>Ga0081538_10002448_pt1 | contig 18155 bp, 17 predicted proteins | sample TabmetS5T2R1_FD_71022 | JGI IMG/M metagenome (GOLD analysis project Ga0081538, IMG submission 71022) | Tabebuia heterophylla rhizosphere microbial communities from the University of Puerto Rico - S5T2R1 | ecosystem: Host-associated > Plants > Roots > Rhizosphere ... | reverse complement strand
TGACTTCGTGTTCGACCAGGAGCTGGTCGGTCAGGTGGTGCGGGCCGGGTTCCGGATCGCCGAGGTCCCGGTCCCGACCCGGTACTTCGCCGAGGCCAGCTCGGTCAACTTCCGCCGCTCGGTCGTGTACGGGCTGTCCACCCTGCGGACCCTGGTCCGCCACCGCCGCGAGCAGCCGGGCCCTGGCCGGGAGCCGAGCGCCGAAGCTGATCCAGCTGACATGGTGGGAAATGGGGGAGCGCGACGAGACCTCGCCGCCGGCTGCTGACCACCATCGCCGTCGCCCTGCTGGGTGGCGTGACGCTCTGGCTAGGCTTTAGTCCCCGGCGCAGAGGTAACCTGCCGACGTCTGGGGTGCAGCTACAGGACCCTCTGCCAGCCGTTTCGGAGGAGCGCCGCATGTCCCCTCCACAGCCTGGCAGCCTGCCGGATTCGAGGCAGCCTCGCCGGTGGCAGGTCCGCCTGCCATCGTCCCCGGGGCTGCCGGGGCTGCTGGTTGCGGTCCTGCTGGCCCTGTGGCTGACCACCGGGCTGTGGGGCCGGGAGCCGCCCTCAGGCGACGACACCATGGCCCATCTGGTCCGCGCCCAGTTCACCCTGGACGAACTGGTTCCCCACGGCCAGCTGGACGGCTGGCAGCCACGGTTCGGGCTCGGCTACCAACAGTTCCTGTTCTACGGGCCCGGATTCACCTGGGCGGTCGTGGTGCTGCACTGGCTGTCGCTCGGGTTGCTGTCGGTGGCCGGCGCGTTCAAGGTGGCCGCCATCGCCTCGTTCGTGGCGCTGCCGCTCAGCGTTGCCTACCTGGCCGTCTCCTTCGGCCTCGGCCGCCGGGCTGCCGGGCTGGCAGCCATCCTGGTGCTGGGTGTGTCCAGCCCCTTCGGCGGGGTCGGCCTGGAGGGCACCTTCGGCATCGGGCTCATCCCCAACCAGCTCGGCGCCGCCTTCACCTGCCTGGCCCTTGGGGCCATGCTCCGGCTGGTCGCCGACCCGCGCCCACGCCGGATGCTGGTGGCAGGGGTCGCCCTGGCCGCGGTCTTTGTCACCCATGCCATCTCTGCCGTCATCCTGGCCGTGTTGTTGGCCATCATCCTGCTGGCCTTCCTGGGCACCGAAGGCTGGACGGCCCGGATAGTTCCCAACCTGGTGGGCGCCGTTGCCCTGGCCTGCGGGCTGGCCGCCTTCTGGCTGGTGCCGGCGTTCGCCCATAACGACCTGCGTGGTGCCCTGACCGGCTGGGACAACCCGCCACTGGCCGAGCGCCTGGCCGACCTGCTGGCCGGCAAGCTGCTGTTCCACGGCCTGCTGGTGTGGCTGCTGCTGGCTGGCTGGCTGTTCGCGGTGCACCGGTTCCAGCAGCGCCAGCCATGGGCGCTCGCGCTGGTGGTCACGCCCTTTGCGTATCTGTGGGTTGCCGACCTGTTCCTGCGCTGGGACCCGCACAACGTCATCAGCATGCAGCTCACCAACCGCGGACTCGGCTATGTTGGCGTCCTGGCCATCCTGCCCTTCGCCGCCCTGCTGGCCCATGCCACCACCCAGTTGGCAGAGCGGCGCCGCTGGCGCCTGTCGGGGGAGGCGGTCGCCATCGTGGCGGCGGCGCTGCTGGTGGTCGGGATCGCCGGGGCCACCCGAGCTAAGGTGGTCGGCCAACAAACCCCGACGCCGCCGTTGCGCGCCCTCGCGGCCCAGCTGGCGGCCCATGTTCCAGAAGGTGCCCGGTTCGTCACCCAGCGTGACTTCCCCAACGAGCGCAGGATCACCGGCGTGTCCCATCCGGACTTCTGGCTGCCATGGGCATCGGGGCGCGACACCTTGAATCTGTTCAACATCGAGTCGTCCACCACCGGCTGGCCTGGTCATGTGGCCGACCACCTGACCGAGCAGCCGCCTGAGGCGGCGGCCGAGGAGCTGGCCCGGCTCGGGGTCACCCATGTCGCGGTCATCAACGACCAGGCCGCCCAGCCGTTGCTGGCCTCCTCCCGCTTCACGACCCTCTGGCGGTCCCCGCCCATGGCCCTGCTCGCGGTCGCCCCCCGCCAGGGCCAGCCCGCACCCGGATCACTGCTAAGCACTCCGGTGGCCGCCCAGGCCCGGCTGATCCGCGCGCAGGCCCAGCACCTGGTGATCCAGGCCAGGACCGGTCAGCCCACCTCCGCGACCATCGCCGCCGCCTGGTCGCCCAAGTGGCACGCCCGCGTCAATGGGCACACCGTCGCGCTTGGCCGGTCGGTGAACGGCCTGCTGATGCTGTCGTTGCCCGCGGGGACCAGCACCATTGAGCTGGTGTACGGACCCGACGGGTGGGACCTGCTTGGGGCCACCCTGAGTGGACTGGTGCTTGCGGCGCTGGGTGGCTTGGCCTGGCGCGGGCGCCATGGCCCTAAGGGCCGCTCGGTGGCCGAGGTCTCCGGCAGGCTGGACCTCTCCCGCTCCTAGGTTCAGCTGGGCTGCCAGAGCGGGTGGAGGCGTCCGACCAGGCGCCGCACCTACCCAAGCTGCCGTCAACCGCATCGGCCTCACACCTGCACCTGGCTGGCTGTCGGAACCGATGCCGCACCGGCGGACATGAGAGGCGGCCCGCCGGGTGCGCCCGGTCCATCTGGGGCCTTGCCGCGGCCGTGGCAGCGCGTCTCCAATGGTGGAGTGGTTGGCGACCCCGACGCCTTGAGCGGCTGTGATCGCGCCGGTGTGGCTGGCTTTGCCGGTATGGCTGTTGCAGCGTGGGCTGCCGTGGATGCGGGTCTGGGTGGAACCGCCAAGAAGCGTGTAACGCAACTGCTGGCGCCGACGCTCTATTAGTCAGGAACGCCTGAGGTCGTGTCGCCGCCCGGCACTGCCGGCTGTCTTCCAAGGAGGTCCCCCCACCACCGAGCAGCAGCGGCGGCTTCCTGCTCCCAACTCCCCCAGCTTCCGGCCCGAGGGGTCGCCGCGCACCAGGACGTTCGCAGCTTCCCTTCCCGGTCAGCAGCCGCCATGACCAGATCACCCACCCTCGGCCTGTGCTGTTCCGCCTTCTGGCCTCGAGGCGAAAGAAGGCGGTTGCTTTGTGTGTCGTGGTAGCCGGCCGCGATCAGTAGGTCGTTGCGGGAAAGAAGGTAGGGATCGATGGCTAAACATGTGAAGAAGGTGCGGAGCCGAACCGCGGGCTGGCTGGTGATCATGGCCACGCTGGTGGTGGCTGGCGTCAGCGTGGCGCAGCTCGCGTCCGCCACCCCCACGGGGGGAACCACCACGACCTCGGAGAAGGCCACGACAACCTCTGGGGCCACGACAACCTCGGAGAAGGCGACGACCACGTCTGGTGCCACCACGACCTCTGGCGCCACCACGACCTCTGGCGCCACGACCACGTCTGGCGCCACCACGACCAGCGGGGCCACCACGACCAGCGGGGCGACCAGCACCTCGGGGGCGACGACCACTACGGTCAAGGGCACCACGACCACGGTGAAGGGCACCACGACCTCCTCTGGAGTGACGACCACCAGTCGGGAGACGACCAGTAGCTCGGTTGGCGGCACGGTCTCGTCGGCTCCCAGCAGCTCGGTTGGAGAGGTGACGACCACGACGGCCGGCGGTGGGGCGCTGCCCTTCACGGGTGCCGCCTCCCTGCCGATGCTGTTCGGCGCCCTTGCCCTGCTCGGGCTTGGCGGGGCGAGCCTGCTGGCCGGATCCCGTCGACGTCGCCGCGCCTAGCCGTAGCAGGGACTTGCGCGTGACGGCAGGACCCGCAAGGGCGGTGTTCCCCCGACCGCCCTTGCGGGCCCCTGACCCACCCGAACGACGCCGGGCTGAGGTGAGGAATCGAACGTGAGCGCCGTGACGATGTCCGGGAACCTCCGATCGGACCAGTTGGCCAGCCCGCGGCCGACCGGCGACACCGCCCAGGCCGGCCGGGCGCCCGTGCGCACAGGACCAGCGCTCACGGTCATCCTGCCCTGCTACAACGAGGCCCAACGCCTCCCCGGGACGCTGCAGGCGCTGCTCGCGCATCTGTCAGCGGCCTCCGGCGAGGTCGAGGTGCTGGTGGTGGATGACGGCTCGACCGATGCCACCGTCACGGTGGCTGAGGCCGTGGCCGCCGCCGACCGGCGGGTCCGGGTGCTGTTCTATCAACCGAACCGTGGCAAGGGGTTCGCGGTGCGGACCGGGATGCTGGCCGCCCAAGGAGAGCTGGTCGTGTTCACTGACGCCGACGGCTCCTACCGGCCCAGCGACCTTGACCGGATCCTGGCCGCGCTTGAGCAGGCACCGGTGGCGATCGGCAGCCGCGCCGGCGACCCGAGCGGGCCGGTTGCCCGGCGGGCGGCCAGCCGGGTCTTCAACCTGGCCATCCGCGGCACCCTTGGGCTGCCGTACGGCGACACCCAGAGCGGGCTCAAAGGGTTCCGGCGACCAGCGGCCCAGCAGATCTTCCGCCAGGCCCGAGTCGACGGCTTCGCCTTCGATGTCGAGGTGCTGTGGCTGGCCCGCCAGCTCCGCCTGGAGGTGGCCGAGGTCGGCGTCCAGGCCATGGAGCGGCAAGGCAGCAAGGTCCAGATGGTTGCCGATGCCCTGGAGATGCTCGGTGAGGTCTGGACGGTCCGGCGGGCCAGGACAAGCCGCGCCCACGCCGAGCGGGGATCTGCTCCGATCCCATCCCCGGAGGCGGCGGCCAGCCCTGCCGACTCCCCGCTCGGGACGGCGGCCACCGCGGCCGGCGCGCCGCCCGCCCTCCAGGCCAGCTGACGACGGCGATGGCCAAGAGGGATCTGGAAGCGTGAAGCGTCCGGCAGCGTTGATCCTGGTGGGGGTGGCCGCCGTCGCCGGGCTGGCGCTCGGTCGGCCTCCTGCCGTGGCGGCAGCCACTGACCGGCTCCCCGACCTGGGGATGGCCCGGCTGCGCGATCTCAGCATCGACACCACGACACGCCCCGGACGGCGGCTGCTGCGGTTCACCACCATCATCGTCAACATCGGGGCCGGCCCGTTCGAGACCATCGGCCGCCGTCCGGACACCAGCACGACCCAGATGACGGTCACCCAGCGCATCCGCAACAGCGCCGGTTCCTACCGCCAGATCAGCACCCCGGCGGTAATGTTCTGGGCCGGGGACGGCCATGACCACTGGCACGTGCGCGATGTGGAGGCCTACCGGCTGCTCCGTCTGGACAACGGCCGCCGGGTGGGGACCGGCGCCAAGCACGGGTTCTGCTACTTCGACAACACCGCCTACCGGCTCGGGTTGGCGGGGGCGCCCAGCGCCCCGGTCTACGGCGGCTGCGGCCGGGCAGGGGACCTACGCGTCACCACCGGGCTGTCGGTCGGCTGGGGCGACACCTACCCGGCCGGGATCGCCTTCCAGTGGATCGACATCACCGGGCTCAGGGCGGGCCGCTACCGGCTGCGCGCCACCGCGGATCCGGCCAACTGGTTCGCCGAGACCAGCAACACCAACAACAACACCTGGGTCGACCTCAGGCTGACCGGCTCCGGAGTCAGGGTGGTGGCCTACGGGCCGGCCGCCTGACGACCTCTGACCCGGAGGTTGCTCAGCTAGTCAGCGTCGATGCGGCACGCGGCGGGTGTTGGGGAGGCGGCGGCCGCCTTCGCAGCTCGGGTTCGCCAGCATGCGCATCCATGGGTGACCCGGTCGCTGTCCATCGCAGGCGGCGTTATGCGGTGGGGTGTGACCGCTGCTCTGGGGCTCTGGGCCGTGGCCGCCAGAGCACTACCTACGTAGCACGCACGCTGAAACGGCCCAATCGGACTATGGCGGGCAGTCTAGTCGGTCTAGATGATCGTCCTGTTAGTCCTGCACGCAGCGTGACCGCCAGCACCGTGGCGGTGACCGCTTCCTCCTTCGTGGCTGGACGAACACCGGTCCGCTTCGGGCCCGGTAACAGCCTTCTGGGTCCGCCGCACGAAAGGGGATGCGCCGTGGCAGCCCAATCCAGCGGTAAGGCCGCAGCCGGTCTTCCCCGCTACCTCCATCCGGCTGAGGTGGCCGACCTCTTGCACGTGTCGCCCAAGACGGTGTCCCGCTGGGCCAAGGACGGCAAGCTGCCGTTCCTGAAGACCCTTGGTGGGCATCGCCGCTATCCGGCGGCGGAGATCCGCCGGCTGGCTGAGGAGCTGCAGGTGCGGCCGACGGCCTGAGCGGCCTGGTCCTCCCGGCGGGCTGCTGAGGATCGGCAGCGCCAGTCGAACCATGCCCCAACGATGAACGGGCGGTGGCGCAGGCTACTTCCCTTGATGCTGGCTGGCAGGGTAGTCGGGCCAGAAGACGCATCTATGCAGTTCTGCGGAGCTCCAGCGGTCTATAGGCGCTGACCAGCGATTTTGTTGCATCAGGAGGCTGGGCTGTGTCCCTGCGAGTTTGCCCGATATGCCACCGGGTAGGCGACACCAAGTGCTTGTGACAGGGCGTCAAGAGCGGAAGGGGGCCCGAGTGTTGCCGGAAGGAGGTGTAGGGATGCGTGCCTACGAGCGTCCGACGCTAACCAAGGCCGGCTCCTTCAAGAAGGTCACCGGCATCGGTGGCTTCGGACCCCGTGACGCGCTCACGAAGTACCAGTCGGTGTGAGCATGTACGCCATATCACCGGAAGAGTGACCGTGAAGGGAGGTGCTCGATGGGTTCCGATAGTCAACCGACGCCGATGGTCGAGGAGCATCCCACGCTGACGGTCTACGAGCGTCCGACACTCACCGTGGCTGGCTCCTTCAAGGAGGCGACCGCTGCGGGTTGCTCGGGTCCCCGTGACCAACTCTTCAACAAGCAATGCGTGTGAGCAGGCCGTGAGCATACGTGTGACGCCTTCCAGACAGCGACAGGTACAGGACGAGAGGTGCAGCTATGCGAACCTACGAGCGTCCCACGCTGACGCCCGCCGGTTCCTTCAAGAGACTAACCGGCGAGAGCGGCTGGGGCCCGCGTGATCTACTTCTAAAGCACCAGAGGCTCTGAGGTTGACCGGGATGCTCCCCTAGGTATTCCGGCTTCGGTTTATCTCGTTTGGGCCAGAAGGTCTGGGTGGCGGTGGTGCCCCTTTGCCGCCCGGGCCTTTCTTCATCGGTTTCACAGACCGCGGCCCAGTCCAGTCGAGTACCTCCGGGAGCCTGGGACCCGCCGACAACCTCCTCACCTCCACCCGCAGTAACACCCATGTGCTGCCGCGTTGCCAACAAAGGTTCTTAACCATGGTCAGGCTCCACCATCTCAGTGCTCTGCCATCCTGGTTTGTGGTTCTACCCGATGATGAGGCGGCCAGTTCAGTCGCCGCCGCGTTGCCTGATCGTGCGGTCCAGCAGCTCAGTCACGTATCGGGGCGGCCGTGGCTGCTTGGGTGCTGGGACGAGGCTGCCGTGGCGACCGGGCAGGCTGGAGATACGAGGATCGCGGTGATCGGTCAGCATGCGGTCCTGGCCGACGACCTCGTCCGGATGGCCGGTCAGGTCCGGGTCGTCTCTGACCTCGACCGGCTGGCAGGATCATTGGTTGGCAGCTCCCACCTGGTTGCGTCGGTGGATGGACAGGTCCGGGTGCAGGGAACGGTCACCGGCACGCGGCGGGTGTTTCACGCCACGGTGGATGGCCTCAGGGTTGCGGCGGACCGAGCCGACGTCCTGGCTGGCCTGCTGGAGGTCGGCCTGGACGAGCGGCGCCTGGCGCTCCAGCTGCTTGAGCCGCAGGTCCTGTATCCCCTCGCCGGCCAGCCGGTCTGGCAGGGGGTCGAGCAGCTCCGCACCGACCACTACCTCGTCCTGGACCGTGACGGGCACCGGACGCTCCGATGGTGGACGCCTCCCGAGCCTACTGTGTCGATGGCCGAGGGGGCCCAAGGGTTACGGGAGGCGCTGTCGGCAGCGGTCGCTGCCCGCGTTCAGGGAAATGAGCTGGTCAGTTGTGATTTGGGTGGCCTGGACTCAACCTCGGTGTGCTGTGTGGCCGCCCGCCAGGAGGCCAAGGTTGTCGCCTTCACCGCGGCCAGCCTGGATCCCTACGCCGACGACGTGGTCTGGGCCGGCCGCACGGTCGCCAGGCTCGGCAACATCGAGCATCACATCATCCCGGCGGAGGAGATGCCGCTGGTGTACCACGGCCTTGCGCTGGAGGACCAGCTGGACGAGCCGTGCGCCGCCACGGTGGACCGTGACCGGTGGCTGATCATTGCCGGGCGGGCCGCCGCCCGTGGTTCGCGGATGCATCTGACCGGCATGGGTGGGGACGAGTTGTTGTATGGGTCGGTGGCGCATCTGCACTCGATGCTGCGGGCCACCCCCAGGATTGCCCTGCGGCACCTGCGGGGTTTCGCCGCCAAGTACCGCTGGCCACGCAGGCAGATGCTGCGGCAGCTGACGGACACCCGCTCCTACCCTGGGTGGCTGGCCAGCGTGGCCGAGACCCTTACCGCCCCGCCGCCCCCACTGGAGGAGCCGCTGCTTGACTGGGGGTTCAGACCCCGCCTGCCCCCCTGGGCGACGCCAGCCACGGTCCAGGCCGTGCGGGAGCTGATTGGTGCCGAGGCAGCCACCGTGGAACCGCTGGCTGAGCGTCGGGGCCAGCACCGGGAGCTGGAGGCGATGCGGTTTGTGTCTCGCATCGGTCGCCAGCTGGACCAGATGGCCTCCCGCCTTGGGGTCACGCTCGCCGCCCCCTACCACGATGACCGGGTGATCGAGGCCGGTCTGGCGGTGCGGCCGCAGGAGCGGATCACGCCGTGGCGCTATAAGCCGCTGATCATCGAGGCGATGGGTGGCATCGTCCCTGACGAGAGTCTGACCCGCCAGACCAAGGCGAATGGTTCCTGCGACGCGGATCCGGGGTTGCGACGCCACCGTGGCGAGCTCCTGGCGTTGTGGGAGGACTCCCGGTTGGCCCAGCTTGGCCTGATCGATGCGGAGGCACTGCGTGAGACGTGTCTGCGTCCACTTCCGCCAGAGCTGCAGTTTGGTGGGCTCGACCAGACCGTGGCGTGCGAGGTGTGGTTGCGGTCGCTGGAACGCGCGACCTTGCCGGGCTGAGGAGCGAATATGACGCTGAAGCTGCGCGACGGCGTGTCCGCCGCCGACACCGACTACGGGATGGCGCTGCTGGACGAGGACAGCGGCCAGTACTGGAATCTCAACCCCACCGCCGCCCTGGCGCTGCGGACGCTGCTGGAGGGCGGAACCACCGCCAAAGCGGTGCAGCAGCTGACCGAGGAGTATGCGGTGGACACCGACACCGCCAACCGGGATGTCAAGGACTTAGTCGGCGAGCTGCAGTCGGCGGGCCTGGTGATGGGGGAGGTGGCGTCATGAGCATGCCGGAGGCGGTCTTCTACCAGCCCCGTTCGGTGCCGTTCCCACGGCGGATCCTGACCTACCTGGCGGTGGGGGTCGCCCGGCTGCTGGCCACCCGGTCCCCGCGGCGGATCCGCATGGTGTTGGGCCGCCTGCGCCGGGGGGCGACCCCAGCCACGGTTGAACAGGCCAAGGCGGCGCGGGACGATGTGGTGGCGGTGAGCCTGCACTGCGCGGCGCGGGAGGGGTGCGTGGCGCGGTCGCTGGCGACCGTGCTGCTGTGTCGGCTGCGCGGCCAGTGGCCCACCTGGTGTGTGGGGGCCCGGGTGGTCCCGCCGTTTGCCGCCCATGCCTGGGTGGAGGCCGAGGGCGTCATGGTGGGCGAGGACTACCCGCCGGACTACTTCCGCACGCTGGTCACCGTCCGCTGAACGCCGTGGCCGCGCCGACCGAGGTTGACCCGCCAATCGACGCCGTGCCGGGTCGCCGTGCCCGTCGGCAACCCGCGTGGCGGCTCCTGCTTGCCCACATCAGCCCCCACCGCTGGATGCTGGTCGGCGGAGGGTTCTTTGGCTTTGTGGGCGGGCTGGCCGCGCTCGCCCAGCCGATGGTCGCCAAGCTGGTCGTCGACGGCCTCGGTGAGCGCCGCTCTCTGGTCGGCCCGGTGGTGTTGCTCACGGTCCTCACCATCGGCAGCGCCCTGCTCAGCGCGGCCGGGACCTACCTGCTGGGACGCGCCGCCGAGAGTGTCGTGCTCAGCGCCCGGCATGGGTTGATCTCCCAGCTGCTGCGGCTACGAGTCGGCGCCCTGGACCACCTCAAGCCGGGCGACCTGTTGTCCCGGGTGACCTCTGACACCACGCTGCTGCGCAGCGTCAGCACCTATGGGCTGGTTCATTCGATCAACGCGGCGTTCTTGCTGGTCGGGTCGGTCGTGCTGATGGCCACCCTGGACCTGGTGCTGCTGGTGGTGACCCTCGCCGTCCTGGCCGCCAACGGGCTGGCGGTGCTGCTGGTGGTGCCCCGGATCCGGCGGGCCAGCGAACGCTCCCAGGCCGCCGTCGGCCAGATGGGCTCGGTGCTGGAGCGCACGCTTGGCGCATTCCGGACGGTCAAGGCCCACGGTGCGGAGGAGGAGGAGATCGCCACGGTCGGCGAGGCGGCCCGCCGGGCCTGGCGGCGGGGGGTGGAGGTGGCCCGCTGGACGGCCCTCATGGAGGCCTCGACCGGGCTCGTCATCCAGGTGTCGTTCCTGGCCGTGCTGGGCCTCGGCGGGATCCGGGTGGCCACCGGAGCGTTGCCGGTGTCTTCGCTGATCGCCTTCCTGCTGTATCTGTTCCTGCTGACCGACCCGATCAGCTCGCTGATCAACGGGGTCACCCAGCTGCAGGCCGGGCTCGCCGCCGTGGTCCGGATGCGCGAGCTGCAGGAGCTACCCACCGAACCGGCGGCCGGGCGGGGACGCACCCCCCATCCATCCTCGTACTCGGGACCTGCACCCGCTTCGGTGGCGTTCACCGAGGTGTGGTTCCGGTACCGCGCTCCGCAAGACAGCGGGTGGGTCCACCGCGACCTCACCTTCGAGCTCCCTCCCGGGGGGATGACCGCGATTGTCGGACCGTCGGGCGCCGGCAAATCCACCGTCTTTGCCCTGCTGGAGCGCTACTACGAGCCCCAGAGCGGCACCATCGCGGTGGACGGCCGTGACATCGGCGACTGGCCGTTGCCAGAGCTGCGAGCCGCCATCGCCTACGTGGAGCAGGACGCCCCGGTCCTGGCTGGGACGCTACGGGAGAACCTGTGCATGGCCACACCCGACGCCAGCGACGATGACCTGCGTGCCGTCTTTGCCCTCACCCGCCTGGACGACCTGCTCGAGCGTCTCCCTCATGGGCTGGACACCCCGATCGGCCACCGCGGGACGACGCTGTCCGGCGGCGAGCAGCAGCGGATCGCCATCGCCCGGGCCCTGCTCCGCCGTCCGCGCGTGCTCCTGCTCGATGAGGCCACGTCAGCGCTCGATGCGGTGAACGAGCAGGCGTTGCGCGGCCTGATCGAGGCAGTGGCGCTCACGACCACCGTGGTGGTGATCGCCCACCGGCTCTCCACCGTCCACAGCGCCGACCGGATCCTGGTCATGGACGCCGGCCGGGTCCGCGCCGTCGGCACCCACGATGAACTGGTCGACACCGACGACCTCTACCGCCAGCTGGCCGCCACGCAGCTGTTAGCCGCCGCGCCCTGAGCCGCTCCAGGCCAACCTCTCGGACGTCCCACCATGCGCAAGGCGGTCCTGCCTGCCCTGATAGGCGTATACGGCCTGAGAAGTACGGTTAGCGCATCCACGGGCGGGATTTGCCGATCTGGGTGCTGTGTGGTCAACTCTTGCGTCGGCGTCCTCACCTGGACCTCGTGGTGGCCGCCTTTCGATTTGGGACGACGGCAGTGCCGTTGGCCCTCGGAACTGGTCACGCGCTTCCCCTGGCGCAAGAGGTCAAGAGGTCAGAGGCTGATCTCCACCCCAATCGCGCAGTGGGTTCGTGGCCGTCGAGGTCTGGTGCACTGCGGAAAGGCTCAAGCGCGTGAAGCACAGGTTGGCAACGTCTCTGCTGGTGGTCGCGGCCTTGGTGGTGTCCACCTTCGCCGCCCTCTCCGGGACCACGCCGGCGGCGGCGGCGCCGTCGGGCCCGCGGTGGCCGATCAAGGGCTATGAGCCCCGCGACAGCGACAACGTGATCCTCAAGTGGGACGAGAAGCTGCTCCAGGCGATCCGGACCTACCCCGCCCAGACCGGCCCGACCGTCACCGCCCGCGCCATCGGCATCCTCCATACCGCCACCTACGACGCCTGGGCCGCGTACGACGCGGCCGCTATGGACACCCGCCAGCGCCTGCGCCCCACCCCCAGCCCGCGCCGGCCGGCCGCCGAGCGAACCCTTGACAACAAGAGCAAGGCGATCAGCTTCGCCGCCTACACGACCCTGCTCGACCTGTTCCCGGAATCCCACTACCCGGATATCGGCACCAAGGTGAACTTCGCCGACCAGATGACCAAGCTCGGCTACGCCACTGACGGCTCCGACACCTCGACCCCGGCCATGGTCGGCAACGCGGCCGCCCAGGCCGTGCTCGACTACCGCCACGGCGACGGCTCCAACCAACTCAACGGCTACGCCAACAACACCACCTACACGGCGAAGAACACGTGGAACCAGGTGAATGATCCCGGGCACTGGCAGCCGCTATGTGTCCTGACCCCCGCCGGCGTCACCGCCAAGGCCCCGCCAGTGCGGGATCCGGGCGAGCCGTGCCCGGACCCCGACGGGTACTACACGGTCCAGAAGCCGGCTACCCCGCAGTGGGGAACGGTCACGGGATTCGCCCTCAACCCGGCCACCCAGATGCCCCCCCACTTCGAGGTCCCTGGTCCACCACCAATGCAGGCCGATGGCAGCTACGACCCAACGGAGGTCGACCTAGCGCTGAGCGACACCTCCAACCTGGACGACGTCAAGAAGGCCAAGGCCGAATACTGGGCCGACGGGCCGCAGTCGGAGTTCCCGCCCGGCCATTCCATGGTGTTCGCGCAGGCGATTTCGCGCATGCGGGCGCACACCCTTGACCAGGACGTCAAGCTGTTCTTCATGCTCGGCAACGCGGAGATGGACGCCAGTATCTCGGCGTGGAAGGCGAAGTACGACTGGGACTGCGTCCGGGTGATCACCGCGATCCGGGAGCGCTACAAGGGCCAGATGATCACCTCGTGGAAGGGCCCGAACCTGGGCTATGGCAAGGTGCTCGGCCAGAACTGGCTGCCCTACCAGGCGCTCAACGTGGTGACCCCGCCGTTCCCCGAATACGTTTCGGGGCACAGCACCTTTACCGCAGCCGGCCGCACCATCTTGGGCGGCTTTGAGGGCAGTGACAAGTTCAACGCCCAGGTGGTCATCCCTGCCGGTAGCTCAAGGTTTGAGGCCAACACCCCAGCCACGAACATCACCCTGACCTGGAAGACGCTGACCGCCGCGGCTGACGAGGCGGGCTGGTCCCGCCGCTGGGGCGGCATCCACTTCAAGAGCGGTGACGAGCATGGCCGACTGCTCGGCAAGGTCGTCGCCTCGGACGTTTGGGACAAGGCACAGACCTACTTCAACGGGACCGCCACGGCAACCACCTAACCGCTTCAGGCACGATCGCTCCTCACCGTAACGGAGCTGATTGCCCGGGCCCTCGAGTGGGCCCGAGCAACCTGGCGTGTGGCCGAATATCAGGACGCCGACCTGCGGGCCCCGGTGGTGCACGGCTCGCTTTGTCGATCGACGGCGTTGCCCATCCCTGGTGGCTCCGAGAGGCCTGGTCTGAAGCGCAGGCTCGATCACAACGCGGTACGGTATGCCGCTACTGACGGCCGGCCCAAGCGGGCTGCCACTTCAGCTTTGGCGGGCGGCGGCGTGCGATCGCGTCGGCTCCTGCTGCGGACAGGGTGAGCGTGCGGCCAGTCCCATCGTGTTGTGCCGGCATGAGGATGCTGCCGCAGGCGGCCGGTTACATGGCCGGCCGGCCTTCTCGGTGTGGCCGTGTGCGACTGGATTAATGTTGACCACAGTAAACAAGCCTGAGAACTGCCACGCGCTGAATTGCCCTATTGGCGGGGCCGGCGCACATGCAGCGTGGTCGCTAGCTTCCGGCCACCAGGACGAAGCCGGGTGCGTGGCAAGGCCCCGGAACGAAGACGGTGGTGATGATCTGGCCGTCTACGATGACCTGAAGTTCGCCACTCTTTGGCGGCGGGCCAGGCGGGAGCAGCGCGGTGCCGAACTCGGTACACACCGTGGTGACGGTGGCAGGCTCCTGCGCTGTCGCGGCTGGAATGATGCTGAGCATCGCGCCAGTCAGTGCAAGCGCAATCAGAACTTTCTTCATGTTGCCTCCCATGTTCGGCTGAGATAGCAAGCGATTCAGCGGCTCAAGCAATTCAGCAGGTCAAGGAGATCACCTCTCGTAGAGCGCGGCGCTTGACAAACAGCTTCCTTCCCCTGGAAGGGCCCGCAGACAGAAGATAGGAGTCTCGACGAATCGGTCGCGGCCAGCAAACCGGGATAACAGCGCCATTTCTTGATCTGGTTGGTGGGAACATGCAGGATCTTTGGGGCCGCGGGGCGAGGGGATGTCGGTGGTCTGAGGGAGAGATTCCGCAGAACTAGGTAGGTTCTTTGCCGCCGGTGTTCTGCGGCCGAACTCGTAGTTGGTCGGGTGGGCAACGCCGATCGTATCTGCGCAGCTTAGGATGGAGTACAGGTGTCGGTGGCCGTTCGCCTCGGCGCCTGTTGTCCTGGGTATTGGCGGTCAGGCGTGAAGTTACTGAGCTCCTTGTGTCGTCCACATCTTCGTCCGGCCAGGTTGGCCCAGTGACGCCGCCAGGTTCGGCCGTGGCTCAAGTAGCAAGCACATCGGCGAATTGGGGAAGAGCGGAGTAGCTCTCTCCGTCGTATTCATCCACGCAATACGGTCGCGCTTGGTCTGATTGTCGCAGGTCAGCGGAGACGCGAGCCACACGGAAATACGAGGAGATTTGCCCTTCCGGGCATGTTCCAGTAGATTCCGGCGTCGGCGTCCTCCCCGGACCTCGTGGGCCGCTGAAGGAGCGCACCGCCGAACTCCCGAAACGCTGCGCCTCTTCCATGCCCGAACGACACTGCCCGAAACCCACTCAGCGGTCATCGACTCCCGCGAACCGCAGAAAGGCTGAGGTTCATGAAGCTCAGGTTGGCGACGACCCTGCTGCTGGTTGTTGGCCTCGCCGTGGCCGCCACCACTGTCTCTGTCACGACCACCACCCGCCCCGCCAAAGCGGCGACCGGGACGACCTGGCCGATCAGCACCTACGGCACCCCTCGTCCAACCGACAACGTCATCCTCAAGTGGGACGAGCAGCTGCTCAGTACCATCCGGGCCTACCCCCCTCAGACGGGCCCGACCATCACTTCCCGCGCTCTCGGGGTGCTCCACACCGCGACCTACGACGCCTGGGCCGCCTACGACCCCAAGGCCAAGGTCACTCGCCCCGACGGCCCGGCCCAGCAGGCGGCGAGCAAGAACATCCCGGCTAACAAGCAGGAGGCGATCAGCTACGCCGCCTACCGGGTGCTCAACGAGCTGTTCCCGGCGGACAAGTTCCCCGACGTCCCGGCAACCCCCACCGACCCCGGCTACCGGACCCCGGACGAGCTCCTCGTGTCCCTCGGCTACAACCCGGCCAACACCTCGACCATCGGGACCACCGCGGCCGCGGTGGGCAACCTGGCTGGCAAGGCCGTAATGGACTACCGCCGCGTTGACGGCTCGAACCAGGCCAACGGCTACGCCGACACGACCGGGTATACTCCGAAGAACACCTGGGACACCGTTATCGACCCGTGGCGCTGGCAGCCCCTGTGCGTCCCGCTCCCGGAGCCCGGCCAGCCCTGCACCGGCAACGTCCAGCGGGCCCTCACACCCCAGTGGGGCAAGGTCAAGATGTTCGGGTCGCAGCCGGCCGCCAACTTCCGGGTACCCGGGCCAGCCAGGAACCCCGACGGCAGCTTCTCCACGGCCGACCTCCCCGTCGCCATCGAGGACGCCGCCAACCTCACCGACGCCGAGAAGGCCACCGCCGAGTACTGGGCCGATGGGCCGAAATCCGAGTTCCCCCCAGGTCACACGGCGCTGTTCGCCCAGGCTATCTCCCGCAAGAACAACCACAGCCTCGACACCGACGCCAAGATGTTCTTGCTGGTCAGCAACGCCATGATGGACGCGGGCATCGCGTCCTGGTACCAGAAGTACAAGTACGACACGGCGCGGAACATCACCCTGATCCGCCACTTCTACAAGGACAAGCCGGTCAACTCGTGGCTGGGGCCGAACAAGGGTTGGGGCGAGGTCATGGGGCAGAACTGGAGGCCTTACCAGGCGCTGAACGTGGTCACGCCGCCGTTCCCTGAGTACGTGTCCGGCCACTCCACCTTCACCTCGGCCGGAGCGACCATCCTCGGCATGTACAACGGCGACCCCTTCGGCGCCACTGTGGTCATTCCCAAGGGCTCGTCGAAGTTCGAGGCGAACACCCCGGCAACAGACGTGACGCTCACCTTCCCGACCTTCTCCCAGGCCGCTGACCAGGCCGGCATGTCGCGTCGGTACGGCGGCATCCACTGCCAGACCGGTGACATCCACGGCCGGGCACTGGGCAGTCAGGTCGCTTCCTTCGTCTGGTCCCAGGGCCAGGCCTACATCAACGGGTCCATCGGCAAGTAGCAGGCACGGCAAGGGGCCCCGCCAGCATTGGCCGGGCCCCTTGCTTGTGGCGAATGTGACGCCGGCGCTACACGTGCCTGATGTAGACCCAGCGCGACACCGTGGTGGTACCGCCCGGGGTGCTCGTGACGGTGGCCGTGGCCTTGGCCCACCCCACGTCGTAGCCGAAGCCGGTCACGGTGACGCCCACCGAGTGGTACTGCCCGTCACAGGCAATCAGCGGCTGCGGGCCGGAGCCGACGGTAAGAGGAGAGCCGGTCTCGGGCTGGGTCTGCTGGAGGGTCACGTTGGCCACCGTGGTGCCCGTGCAACGGACAAGGAGCTTGACATCGATCTGGGTGCCCCCAGAGTCGAAGTCGGCGTACTCATCGATGTAAACCGAAGGCTTGGTCGCGGTCCCACCGGTGGCCTTCGCGGTGGCGAGACCGAACGGCAGGGCCACGGCGAGCGCGCCAGCGAGAACGAGCAGACGGATGCGCTTCATGCGTAACTTCCTCCTCTAAACGAACGGCGGAAGGGTCTGTCTGACTTCAAAATCACTACCCCGGGGCGGCAGCGATCGGGAGGTACCCGGCGCCATATCGACCAAACGTGGCGGTCTATCGCAGGCAGGCAACATTCCTGGTCAGAGGGCCTAAAGGGCAAGTTCGGAAGAACTACCTAGAATAGGCGCCAGCAGTGCTGGATATACTGCCTTCAGGCCAAATTGTGTGCTGATTTCAGCCGCAGAATATCGTCGGGGCCGATGTGGAGCATCTCGACCGGCTCGCCGCCGACCAGATGCTGCTCGACCAGGGTGGGTACGGCGGCCTCGGTGACGTCGCCGTACCAGTGGGATTTGGAGGACGTGAAGCGCCGGCGGCCACCACCAGCTCCCCGCCTCCCAGGCGCACTTATAGGTAGGCCAGGGTGGGACGGACCCGGCCCAGCCCGGTCTGGTACAGGCTGCGCCGGAACGCTCGCCGGCTCATCCACGGCCCATCACGGCGATGTCGAGGTCTTCGATGACGTCGGTGCCGTAGCGGCAGGCCAGGGCTGGTAGTAAGGGTGTGGATGGACTCGCGGCGCAGGTTGGCCGCCCGCCGGTCCAGGGCCGCCAGCTTGGCGTTCGCCTGGCGGTACCCGTGGGAGCCGACGACCCGGCGCGACAGCTGTCGGGCGATCGGGCGGCGCTGGTGCTGGACTGCTGCCCCCGGGGCAGGAGGAGCGATGCGCTTGATCGTGGTCGTCGTCATGGGCGGTGACCGCCCAGTCCTGCCCGATTCCAAGGTCGATCCCGCAGCGGGCCAGGGCTGGCTGGGGATGCGGAGAGCCTGCGCGACGATAGTAGTGATCGACACGAACAACCGCCCGCCATGCTCGGTGAGGGGTGATCGACAGGATCCGCACCCGGCCCTTGGCGACCAACCGCGCGAGCCGCCGGGTGTTCTCCCTGGCATCCAGCCGCCCGATGACCGACAGGATGAGATGGCGGTAGTCGGGCGCTAGTGTCCTGAGTCGCTGATGTATTGGTTGTTTAGTAGGGTTCGGGGATGGAAGCTGCCCACCATTCCCAAGCCCCGCGTCGGCGGGGTCCCAAGCTGGCCCCGC
>Ga0081538_10002447_pt1 | contig 18155 bp, 18 predicted proteins | sample TabmetS5T2R1_FD_71022 | JGI IMG/M metagenome (GOLD analysis project Ga0081538, IMG submission 71022) | Tabebuia heterophylla rhizosphere microbial communities from the University of Puerto Rico - S5T2R1 | ecosystem: Host-associated > Plants > Roots > Rhizosphere ... | reverse complement strand
TCTGGCCCGTAGCCAGATGAAGATGTCGGCCACGGCGATGGTGGCCTGGTAGCGGACCGCGAGCTTGTCAAAGCGGGTGGCCACCGCCCGGAACTGCTTGCGCCGGTTCATCAGCCGCTCGATGGTTTGATCGCAAGTGACAAGTTCTGCTGGACCCGTCATGGTCAGCTTCGTCTGGACTGGTGGCGACGGCCGCTGCGGCTGCGGCCGGATCGGCGGGTGTAGCCCTTCCGAGTGAGCTGAGCCAGCAGCGGGAGGGCGATCATGCGGCGCACCTTCGAGGTCCGGCGGGAGACCAGCGAGCAACCCGATGGGCAGACCCGGTGGGACCAGGCATACCAGCTGGTGTTGCGCTGGGCGGCGACGTCGGTGGTAGCCAAGGAAGGAGCCGCAGATGCGAGCGGCGTTGTATGTGCGCGTGTCGACCGACCGGCAGCAGCAGGCCCAGACCATCGAGCAGCAAGTCGCCCAGCTCCAGAGCTACGTCGCGGCCCACGACGGATGGACCGTCGCCGCCGAGCACGTCTTCCGCGACGACGGCCGCAGCGGCGCCAGGCTGGACCGTCCCGGTCTGGACGCGCTGCGCGACCACGCGGCACGAGCCGCGTTTGATCTCGTGGTGATCTGCTCGCCGGACCGGCTGGCTCGCAACTTCGTGCATCAGATGGTGGTCTTGGAGGAGTTGGAGCGCCGTGGCGTGCGGGTGGTGTTTTGTGACCGGCCGCTCAGCGACGATCCCCATGAGCAGCTGGTGACCCAGATCCGCGGGGCGGTTGCTGAGTACGAGCGGACCCTGATCGCCGACCGGATGCGGCGCGGGCGGCTGGCCAAGCTGCGCAGCGGGCAGCTGTTGCCCTGGACGCGGGCGCCCTACGGCTACCGGCTGCACCCTGAGCGGCCGCGTGATCCAGCCGCAGTCCAGATCGACCCGGTCGCCGCCGTGGTGGTCCAGGAGCTGTTCGCCGCCTACGCGGCCGGTGGGGTGACGCTGCACGCCTTGGCGGCACGGCTCACCAGGCGGCGGGTGCCGACTCCGACCGGCAAGCCGGTCTGGCGGCCGACCACGATCCGCAACCTGTTGACCAACCCGGCCTACAAGGGCCAGGCAGCCAGCGGCCGGCTGCGAACGCACTCGGCCCGGCGGCGGAAGTCTGCGCTGGAGCCGGTCGGTCGGGGGATGAGCACCCGGGCACACCCACCCCAGGACTGGATCACGGTGCCGGTCCCCGCGCTGGTGGCGGCCGAGCAGTTCGACCTGGTCCAGCGGCGGCTGGCCAGCAACCAGCGGGCCGCCCGCCGCAGCACCACCCACCCCTACCTGCTGCGCGGGCTGGTCAGCTGCGGGATCTGCCGGCTGAGCTGCAGCGGGGTCACCCGCACCGCCACCGACACCCGCTACCGGTATTACCGCTGCCTGGGCAAGATGGCCAAGGTCAGCTCCGGCCGCTCGAGCTGTTGCCCGGCGCGGTTCATCCCGGCCACCCAGCTCGACAAGCTGGTGTGGGCGGACCTGTGCGCGGTCCTGCAGCATCCGGAGCTGGTCACCCAGGCGCTGGAGCGCGCCCACAGCGGTGCCTGGGTGCCGCAGGAGCTGCGCCGCCGGCAGGCGAGCTTGCGCGGCGTGCGGGCGAGCGTTGCCCGCCAACGTCGGCGGCTGCTGGAGGCCTACCTGGCCGAGGTCATCGACCTGGCCTGCTTCCAACGACAGGACCAGGGCCTTGCCGGGCAGGAGGCCGACCTGCTGGCACGCGAGCGGGAGGTCGCCGCTCAGGGCGAGCGGCTGGTCGAGGTCAGCGCGATCGCCCAGTCGATGACCCAGGTGCTGACGGGGCTGCGGGTGGGCCTGGGCCAGGCCAGCTTCCAACAGCGTCGCCAGCTGGTGGAGCTGTTGATCGACCGGGTGGTGGTGACCGACGGTCACGTGGAGATCCGCTATGTGATCCCCACCACATCAAGCAGCACCAAGACACGGTTTTGTCACTTGCGTACAGACTATTTCGATGTCGAAGCGGCGCACGTACCCACGCCACAGCAACGCCAGGTCCGGGGCGATGCCCGGTGGGCCGGACCACCACAGCCACAGCGTCTTGGGCGCCCGGGACCGTCCCGGCAGCCGTGCCACGCGCACGCGGACTAGGGTGCCGGCCACGATCGTCAGCTGCCCGTCGGCGTCGCGGTAGGTGCGCTGGGTGGGGTGCAGCCCACCCCAGGCGGTCACGGTCACCTGCCCGTACTGCGGGTCGGCCTCCTGCCAGGTGGCCGTGGGCGCCGGCCAGGTGGCCGGATCGGCCAGCGACAGCTTGGCGCCGTGGCGGGCCGGGCGGCCCGGCCGTCCGTCGCGGCGGGGGTGGCCGGCGGCGTAGAAGTTCCGGTCACTGCGGATGCGCACCAGCACCTGGACGGGGGCGCCGGCAAGCTCCACCTGCAGCTGCACGGGGTCAAAGCCACCATCGAAGACCACCAGCGGCACTTGCTGGCCACCAGGGAGCCGGGCCAGCAGCGCGCGGACCTGGCCGGCCGCGACCAGGTTGTGGTTGTCGGCCGGGTCAAGGCGGCACACGTCCACCGGCGCGGTCCAGGAGTCACGCTGCAACTCCAGGCCCACGACGAGCTGGTAGCACCAGCCCGCCACGATCGGCTGCCCGGCCGAGTGCCGCGAGGGGTGGTAGTAGAACCCCCGACCCGGGGAGCATTCCGCATCGCAGCGCGCCCACACCGTCGGGTCCACCGCGAACACCGGTGGCCCACCCGGTAGGTGGGCAGCCAACAACCCCCGCAGCCGCTCGGTCGCCACCTCGCCACGGCGCAGCGCGGCATACAGGCTGCCATGCCCGCGGCGGTGCAACGGCTCCAACGACAGGTGCGGCAGCGACACCAGCCGCTCGGTCACCAGCAGCGCGTCACACAGCTCAAACCACGCATCCGCCCGGCGGGTTGCACAGCCGTACAGCGCGGTGCGGAAGCCCTTCAGATGCTCCAGCCGCTCTGGAGGCTGGCGCCGTCCATCCGACCGGAGCACACTCCCATACGCGGCCACCACGCACCTCCGAGCACTTGGTCGTACTCGGCAGCATCGCGCGGTGGCCGCCCCACGTCGAGCCACACCCCCCACACGGTTAAAAGCGAAGCTCAGGCCGCGGCGACGTTGACCGCCGTCCTGGCGAAGGTGCCGGCCTCGGCGACGTCGAGCAGGGCGGCGGCGGCGTCGGCGCGGGCGAGCGGGTACGGTCCGCTGGCGAACAGCTCGCCACTGGTGCGGAACCTGCCGCGGGCGGGCCGATTGGTGAGCAGTGGCAGGCGCACGACCGTCCAGTCCAGGTCGCTTGCGGCGATGGCCCGCTCCATCGCCGAGGCGTCGGCGAAGGGCGCGGCCAGCCAGCGGCGCAGCAGCGGCGCGAGCAGGCGTGGCCGGTCGGCGACCAGGCCGTACGGGCTGGTGACGACCAGCCGCCGCACGCCCAGGTCGGCCATTGCCTCGGCGATGGCGGCGGTCGCCTCGGCGACGGGGTAGGGGCCCTTGCGGCGCTCGGCGCCGATGACGGAGATGACCGCCTCCGCGCCGTCGACCGCCTTGCGGACCGCCGCCGGGTCGCGGGCGTCGCCGACGACGACACCCGCCAGCGCCGCCGGGTCGGCCAGCGCATCCGGGCGGCGGGTGAAGGCGGTGAGCTGGTGGCCGCGGCGCAGCCCCTCGGCCAGCAGGTGGCGCCCGGTGCGCCCGGTGGCGCCGAAGACGGTGATCCTCATCGCAGCGCCTCGCGCGAGGCAGCCGGGTCGGTCGGGGCCGCGGTCGCGGTCAGGTTCCGGGTGCCGGCCAGCAGCGCGCCGACCAGGCCGAGGATGGCCACGCCGAGCGGGACGTGGACCGCGAGCTGCCCGTTGCGGCCCATCCCTCCCTGCACGAGGATGGCCAGCAGCAGCCCGGCGCTGGCCAGGGCGATCCAGCCGGGAACCCGGCCCGACCGCCACACCAGCACGGCCAGCACCACCTCCACCAACGCCAGCAACGGCAGCACCAGCATCCCGTTGCTGGCATGCCAGCCACGCCAGGCCTCGTTCCCGTCCAGGAACAGACCGGCGAAGACCGCCTGCGCGAACACCAGGATCGCCAGCAGCCGGAGCACCACCCGCAACGCCATTGCCTCCTCCTCCGTCGGCCGACCGGGGCTCGCTTCGATGCTGCTCCCGTGCGGCGCGCGCGTCGTCGGCTCCTGGACGGCACCCGGGTGCGCCGCTCGGCGCGTGCACGGCGGGGCCGTCTACGCGCGGTGACGTAGGCGGCCGCGCCCCGGGGAGGATCCGGCCGCGGAGGGCGGCGACTACCATGGCGGCATGGCTGCGATCGCCTGGCGGCTGCGCCTGCCGGTGCTGGTGCAGGACGCCCTGCTGGCCGTGTTCGTCACGCTGTTCCAGATCCTGGGGACCCAGCGGGCGGCCCTCAACCAGCCGGGGGCCCGGCCGCTCGCCGACCCCAACGACCTGGGGTACCTGCTGCTGGCCGTGGCCGGCCTGGCGCTGGTGGCGCGGCGCCGCTGGCCGGTGGCGGTGTTCGCCATCGCGGCGGCCGTCAGCCTGATGTACTACGTCGCCGGCTACCCGGACGGGCCGGGCACGGTCGGCCTGTTCGTCGCCATCTACACCCTCACCGCGGAGGGCGACGGGCACCGGTCGCTGCGGATCGCCACGGCCGGCATCGCGGTGCTCAGCGTGGTGTGGCTGGTGGTGGCCGAGGTGCCGCCCTTCAACGCCGCCGGCTGGGTGCTGTTCCGCATCGGCACCGCGGTCATGGCGGCGGCGCTCGGCGAGTCGGTCCGCAGCAGGCGGGTCCTGACGGCCGAGGCGCTGGAGCGGGCGGAGCGGGCCGAGCGGACCCGGGAGGAGGAGGCGCGGCGGCGGGTGGACGCCGAGCGGCTGCGGATCGCCAGGGAGCTCCACGACACCGTCGCCCACGCCATCGCCGTCATCAACGTGCAGGCGGGGGTCACCGCGCATGTGCTGGACAAGCGGCCCGAGCAGGTCTGCGAGGCGCTGCAGACCATCGAGCAGACCAGCGCGCGGGCGCTGGACGAGCTGCGGGCGGCCCTGGGGCTGCTGCGCGGCGCCGGCGACGGGCGGGCGCCGGCGGCAGGGCTGGACCAGGTCGAGGAGCTGGCGGGCATGGCCCGCGAGGCCGGGCTGGACGTCAAGGTCGAGATGGGGCCCGCCCCGGCGCAGCTGCCGGGCGCCGTGGACCAGGCCGCCTACCGCATCCTCCAGGAGTCGATCACCAACGCCATCCGCCATGCCGGCCCGGCGCGCGTGACCGTCTCGCTGCGCTACGGTCCCGCTGACCTGGAGCTCCTGGTCAGCGACGACGGCCGCGGCCCCGACGGCCCCGCCGCCGCCGGCGGCCAGGGGATCGTCGGCATGCGGGAGCGCGCCGCGCTGCTCGGCGGCGAGCTGACCGCGGGCCCGCGGCCGGGAGGCGGGTTCCAGGTGCGGGCACGGCTGCCGCTGACACCGGACGACGGGGTGCCCCGGTGACGGCGCCGAGGATCAAGGTGCTGCTCGCCGACGACCAGGTGCTGGTGCGCGCCGGCTTCAAGGTGCTGCTGGACACCGAGGACGACATCGAGGTGGTCGGCGAGGCCGCCGACGGCGCCGAGGCGGTGGCGCTGGCCCGCGCCACCCGGCCCCACGTGGTGCTCATGGACATCCGCATGCCGGTGCTGGACGGCCTGGAGGCGACCAGGCAGCTCGTGGCCATGGCCGGCCTGGAGCGGGTGCGGATCCTGGTCCTGACCACCTACGACACCGACGCCTACGTGTTCGAGGCGCTCCAGGCCGGCGCCAGCGGCTTCCTGCTGAAGGACAGCGGCCCGGCCGAGCTGCTGCACGCCATCCGCGTGGTCGCGGCCGGGGAGGCGCTGCTGGCGCCCAGGATCACCCGCCGGCTGATCGCGCAGTTCACCGCCGCCCGCACCGCCCACGAGGTGGCCGAGGACCGCCTGGCCGAGCTCACCCCGCGGGAGCGGGAGGTGCTCGCCCTGGTCGGTCGCGGGCTCACCAACCAGGAGATCGCCGCGGAGCTGACGCTCAGCCCGGCCACCGCGCGCACCCACGTCAGCCACGCGATGGTCAAGCTCGGCGCCCGCGACCGCGCCCAGCTCGTGGTGGTGGCCTACCAGACCGGCCTGGTCACCCCGTCGCAAGGCTGACGCGCGTTCGGGCAAGGTGTTGAGCCGGACCTGCCGCGGCGCTTCAATCTGGGCATGACGGTGCGCCTGCTGGAGCGAGAAGCCGAGCTCCGCCGGCTGGAGGAGACGCTGCGCCACGCCGGCCAGGGAAGCGGCTCGGTGGTGCTGGTCTCCGGCGAGGCCGGGATCGGCAAGACCAGCCTGGTGCGGGCGTTCGCCGAGCACGCCAGGGCGCTCGCCCGCGTGCTGGTCGGCGTGTGCGACGACCTGGTGACCCCGCGCACCCTGGGCCCGTTCCGGGACATGGCCCGCGACCGCGCCGGGCCCCTGGCCGGGGCGGTGGCGTCGGCGGCCGAGCGCGACGCCGTCTTCGGCGCCGCCTACCAGGAGCTGGCCGACGCGCCCACGGTGATGATCGTGGAGGACGTGCACTGGGCCGACGACGCCACCCTGGACGTCGTCCGCTACCTCGCCTGGCGGATCGCGGAGCTGCCGAGCGTGCTGGTGCTCACCTACCGCGACGAGGAGCTGCGCGACCACCACCCGCTGCGCCGGGTGCTCGGCGCGCTCGCCCGCCAGGACGTGGAGCGGCTGGCGCTGCGGCCGCTGTCGCCCGGCGCGGTCCAGGAGCTGGCCACCCCGCACGGCGCGGACACGCGCGCGCTGCTGCACGCCACCGGCGGCAACCCCTTCTTCGTCACCGAGGTGCTCGCCAGCCCGGACGCGGACGTGCCGGCGACCGTCCGCGACGCGGTGCTCGCCCGGCTCGGGCAGCTCGGCGACGACACCCAGCGGGCCCTGGAGCTGCTGTCGACCATCCCCGGCCAGGTCGAGCGCTGGCTGGTCGACGACCTGCTCGGCGACCGCGCCGCGGCGCTGGACGAGGCCGAGCGCCGCGGCGTGCTGGAGGCCGACCCCACCCACGTCTGGTTCCGCCACGAGCTGGCGCGGCGCGCCATCCTGCAGCGGCTGTCGTCCACCGCCCGCGTGGCCTACAACCGGCGGGTCCTGGCGGCGCTGTCCCGGCTCCCCCGCGTGGAGCTGTCGCGGCTGGCCCATCACGCGCACGAGGCCGGCGAGCCCGAGCAGGTGGTGGAGCACGGCCTGGCCGCCGCCCGCGAGGCCGCCGCCGCCGGCGCGTTCCACGAGGCGCTGGCGCACTACGAGCTCGTCCTGCGGTGGAGCGACCTGCTGTCCGACGAGCAGCGGGCGGCGGTCATGGAGGACAGCGTCTGGGTGCTCTACAACCTGTCCCGCTTCGACAAGGCGGCGGCGCGCGCCCGCGAGGTGGTCCGCCTGCGCGAGCGCCTCGGCGACCCGGCGGCCCTCGGGGAGGCGCTCACCACGCTGTCGCGCACGCTCTACATGGTCAACGACCCGGCAGGGTCGGAGGAGGCCGTGACCCGCGCGGTCGCGCTGCTGGAACCGCTCGGCGACCTCCCCCACCTGGCCTCTGCCTACACCTACCTGGCGGCGATCCTGAAGCTCACCGACCGCCTCGACGAGGCGATCGCCACCGCGCGGCAGGCGCTGGAGCTCGGCGAGCGCACCGGCCAGCAGGACGTCGTCGCCCACTCGCTCAACTACCTGGGGTACGCGCTGCTGGACCGCGGCGACCCGGGCGGCGCCGAGCACCTGCGGCGGGCGGTGACGATCGCCTGCGCCGCCCACCACTACGAGTACGCCCAGCGCTCCTACACCAACCTGGTGGAGGCCCTGTACCGCCAGGGACGGTTCGACGAGCTCGACGAGCCGATCGAACGGGGGCTGGCGTACGCCCGCGAGTACGGGTTCGCCTCCCACGAGTACAACCTGGAGGCGCACCGCTGCATGCTGCTCACGCTGCGGGGGCGCTGGCCGGAGGCCGAGGCCGGCCTGCGGCGCCTGCTGGCCGGCGAGGACCCCGGCGTGCTGGCCAGCTTCGGCCTGTCCGCGCTCGGCCGGCTGCTGGCCCGCAAGGGCGACCCGACCGCCGGGGCGCTGCTGGAGCGGGCCTGGCAGACGGCCGCCCGCACGGGCTCGGTGCAGGCCATCGCGCTGGCCGGCACCGCGCGGGTGGAGGCGGCGTGGCTGGCCGGCGACCACCGCGCCGCCGTCGAGCTCGCCGCGCTGCCGCTGGAGCGCACCGCGGCGCGCGGCGCCGAGCGCTACCGCGGCGAGCTGCTGCGCCTGCTGGTGCGCTGCGGCCAGCCGGCGCGCGGCTTCCCCGGCTGCCCGCCCGAGTACGCCCTCGGCATCGAGGGCGACTGGCGCGGCGCCGCCGAGGCGTGGCGGTCGCTCGGCGCCCCCTACGAGCAGGCGCTGGAGCTGGCGGCCTCCGGCCGCCCGGCGGAGCTGCTGGAGGCGCTGCGGACGCTGGACCGGCTCGGCGCCGCGGCCGCCGCCGACCTCGTGCGGCGCGAGCTCAGGCGGCTGGGCGTCGCCCGCCTGCCGCGCCGGCCCAAGCCACCCACGCGCGCCAACCCCGCCGGGCTCACCGGCCGCCAGCTCGAGGTGCTCGAGCTGCTCGCCGACGGCCTCACCAACGCCGAGATCGCCGACCGGCTGGTGGTGTCGGTCCGCACCGTCGACCACCACGTCGCCGCCATCCTCAGCAAGCTCAACGTCGGCTCGCGGCGCGAGGCGGCCCGCGCCTACGCCCTGGTCCGCTGAGATAGGCAACGCCGGCCCACCCGGATAGGCAGCGGTTGCCGATGTGCGCACGCCGCGCCGGACCTACGCTGCCGCCATGTCCACCACCAGACCCCAAGGCCTCACCCTGACGGTGCGTGACGCCCAGCCGTCCGACCACCCCGCCATGCACGACGTCCTGCTGGCCGCCTACCGGGAGTACGCCGCCGCGCTGCCACCGGCCGTGTTCGACGGCTACCTCGCCGACATCCTCGACCTGGACGGCCGCGCCCGCACCGGCCGGCTGCTCGTCGCCGAGCACGACCACCGGGTCGTGGGCACGGTGACCTGGTACGACGACGCCGCGGCCGAGGGCATCGGCTGGCCCACCGGCTGGGCCGGCGTGCGCGCGCTGGGCGTCGACCCCGCCGTGCGCGGCCGCGGCGTCGGCAGGACGCTCATGCGGGACTGCCTGGAACGGGCGCGCGCCGCCGGCGCCGCCGTGCTGTGCCTGCACACCGCCGAGTTCATGACCGCGGCGGTCGCGATGTACCTGGCCATGGGGTTCCGGCGGGTGCCGGCGTTCGACTTCGACGCGGCCAGGTTCCTGCGCCTGGACGGCGTCCCGCCCGTCAGGGTGATCGCCTTCCGCCTGGACCTCACGCAGGAGGACCCGCACCGATGACCTTGACCCACCCCGGCGAGCTCTACGAGAACCCGGTGACGGGCGAACGCGGCGTGGTCCGCGTCCCGCCCCGGCAGTCCAACGGCCACCTGCTGGTGGTCGACCTCTACGTCCGCCCTGGCGGGGCGGTCGCCGGCGAGCACGTGCACCCGGTGGCCACCGAGACCTTCACGGTGGTGCGCGGCGAGCTCGCCGTCCGCCACGACGGCCACGAGCTCCGCGCCCGCCCCGGGACCCGCCTGCGGGTCCCGCCCGGCGTCGCCCACGGCTTCTGGAACGACGGCGCCGAGGAGGCCCGCGTGGTGGTCGAGGTGCAGCCCGGCGAGCGCTTCGTGGAGCTCATCCGCCAGCTCTTCCTGCTCGCGCAGGACGGCAGGACCGACGGCAGGGGCCGGCCGAGGCCGCTTCAGGCCGCCGCCCTCGGCTGGGAGTTCGCCGACACCATCCAGTTCACCACCCTGCCGCGGCCGCTCCGGCGGCTGCTGCCCGCCGCCCTGTACCCGATCGCCCGCGTCACCGGCCACCGCGCCATCGACCCCGACCACCTGCGGCGCGAGCTGCCCACCGTCGAGCTGGAGCCGCTGCCGGCGGAGATCGCCGAGCTGATCCCCAGCCTCTCCAGCCGGCCGCGGTGGCCCAACTCGACCACCACGATCGCCGCCCGCTGACACCGAAAGGACATGCAGATGCGATACGACGAGGCCCGCGAGGTGTTCCTCCACCTCTGGCGGCACACCGCCAACGGCGACGAGGCCAAGGCGCACGAGCTGTACCACGACGACGCCGTCCTGGAGTTCCCCCAGTCCGGGGAGCGCTTCCTCGGCAAGGCCAGCATGCAGGGCTTCCGTGAGCAGTACGGCGCGCAGACCGGCGTCGCCACGCTCGACTTCGAGCCGCGCGAGATCCGCGGGGACGGCGACATCTGGATCGGGGAGGGCCAGGCCCGCTACGACGGCGGCGACCCCATCCACTTCGTCCACGTCATCGAGCTCCGCGGCGGCAAGGTGCGACGCGAGACGATCTACTTCGCCGAGCCGTTCCCGGCACCGGAGTGGCGCAGGCCGTGGGCCGAGGAGGGCGCCACCTGGGGGCCGCGGGACGGCCTGCCCGCCCGCATCCGCCGCGGGGGCTAACCCAGCCCCAGGGCCACGGCCGCCTCCAGGCTCATGGCGCGGCCCTGCTGGTAGGCGCGCCCGGCGGCCTCCTCGGGCAGGTGCGCGCGGGCCTCGGCCTCCGGGTCCCCGAGGAAGCCCGACAGGAAGTCCAGCGGCGCCCTGCCGCCGACCCGTTCGCGCAGGGACTCCGCGGCGCCGGCCAGCTTCACGGCGTCCTCGTAGCGCTCCTCCCAGCGCGCCAGGTACGTCAGGCTGAGGAGCACCGAGACCATGCCGATGGGGCTGTCGACCGCGCGGAAGGTGTCCAGCGCCTCGGCGACGGCGGCGCGGGCATCCGCCGGGCGGCCCATGCGGGCGTAGACCACGGCCCCCCAGACCAGCGCGTCCGCGAGGCCGAGGCGGTCACGTGACCGGCGCCAGGCGGCCACCGACTCCTCGGCGCGGTCCAGCGGCCGCTCCCACCGGCCGGCGGCCATGTCGGGGATCACGCTCATCCACTCGGCACGGGCCATCCCCGCCTGGTCGCCCGCCTGGCCGAACAGCTCCAGGCTCTCCTGGAACAGGCGCCCGGCGGCGTCGAAGTCGCCCGCGGCGCCGGCGACGAACGCCTGGTTGTACAGCGCCTCCGCGGTCCTTTTGGGGTCGCCGAGCTGGCGCTCGATGGCCAGCGCCTCCTCGTACCACGCCCGCGCCGCCGGGACGTCCTCCTGCCACCAGGCGACCCCGCCGGCGCCGGCCAGCGCCCTCGCCCGGGCCGGGGTCCGTCCCTGGCCCGACGGCATGGCCAGCACCTCCTCCAGCCACCTCCTGCCCTCGGCCAGGTGCCCGCGCTGCTGCCAGAACCGCCACAGCGCCCCCGCGGCCCGCTGCGCCCGGTCGGCCTCGCCGGCGTCCACCGCCCAGCGGAGGGCGGCGCGGAGGTTGGCGTGCTCGGCGTCGCAGCGGTCCAGCCACCTGCCCTGGTCGTCGGCGGCGAGGTGGGGCTCGGCCTCCTCGGCCAGGTCGAGGAAGTGCCGGGCGTGGCGGTCGCGGACCAGGTCGAGGTCGCCGCCGGCGGCGAGCCGCTCCTGCCCGAACTCCCGGATCGTCTCCAGCATGAAGAAGCGGGCGCCGCCGTCGGTGGCGTCGGTCCGGCGGACCAGCGACTGGTCCACCAGCGACGCCAGCGCCTCCAGGCCGTCCAGGCCGAGCCCTGCCGGGTCGCACACCGCCTCCGCCGAGGCGAGCGTCCAGCCGCCGGCGAACACCGACAGCCGCGCGAACCAGCGCCGCTCGGCGTCGCCGAGCAGGTCGTGGCTCCAGGCGATGGCGGCCCGCAGGGTCCGCTGGCGCTCCGGGAGCGTGCGGGCGCCGGAGGTCAGCACGGCCAGCCGCTGCGCCAGCCGCGGCAGCATCTGCTCGGGCGTCAGCACCTTGGTGCGCGTGGCCGCCAGCTCGATGGCCAGCGGCAGGCCGTCCAGCCGGGCGGCGATCTCCGCCACCACGGCGGCGTTCTCGCCGGTCACCTGGAAGCCCGGCCGCACCGCCTGGGCGCGCTCGCTGAACAGGCGCACCGCGTCGGCCCGGTTCAGCGTGGGGACCTCGTACTCCTGCTCGCCCCGCAGCGCCAGCGCGACGCGGGAGGTGACCAGCGCCTTCAGCCGTGGCGCGGCGGTGAGCAGCTCCTCCACCACCGCCCCGGCGGCCGCCACCTGCTCGAAGTTGTCGACCACCAGCAGCAGCTCCTGGTCGCGGAGGTGGTCCTTGACGGTCTCCAGGATGGGCCGGCCCGGCTCCTCGGGGACCTTCAGCGCCCGCGCCACGGCCGCGGGGACCAGGGCGGGGTCGGTCACCGCCGACAGGTCCACGAACACCGCGCCGTGCTCCAGCCCGGGGAGCAGGTCGGCGGCCACCCGCACGGCCAGCCGGGACTTGCCGGTGCCGCCCGGGCCGGTGAGGGTGACCAGACGCGCACCCCCCAGGAGCCGCTTGACCTCGGCGATCTCCTCCTGCCGGCCGACGAACGAGCTGAGCTGCCGGGGGAGGTCGTCGCGCCTGGCGTCCAGCGTCCGCGGCGGCGGGAAGTCGGACGGGAGGCCCTCGACCGCCAGGTCGTGCAGGCGCACGGGCACGGCGATGTCCTTCAGCCGGTGCTCGCCGAGGTCCCGCAGCCGGGCGCCCTCCGGCAGGGCGCGCTCCACCAGCGCGCGGGTGGCGTCGGAGACGAGGACCTGCCCGCCGTGGCCCGCGGCGGCGATGCGGGCGGCCCGGTTCACGTCCATGCCGACGTAGTTGTCCCCGCCCCGCACCCCCTCGCCGGTGTGCAGGCCCATGCGGACCCGCACGGGGAACCCCGCCGGCCAGTCGTGGCCGGCCAGGCCGCGCTGGGCGGCCACCGCGGCCCGGACCGCGCCGGCCGGGCTGGCGAACGCGGCGAAGAAGGAGTCGCCCTCGGTGCTGACCTCCACGCCGCCGCCCTCGCCGATCGCCCGGCGCACGATCGCGGCGTGCTCGTCCCGGACCGCGGCGTAGCGGTCGCCCAGCTCCTGCAGGAGACGGGTGGAGCCCTCGATGTCGGTGAACAGGAAGGTGACCGTGCCGGTCGGCAGCTCCTCCGCCGGCGGCTCCTCGGGCGCGAGCTGGCGGCGCCGCCGCAGCTCCAGGCCGACCCCGAGCAGCATCGCGACCACGCCCAGCAGCGCGACCAGGCCCCACAGCAGGCCCGTCGGCGAGCGCAGCGCCTCGCCGGAGCCGGTCCACTCGGCGGCGGCCACGGCCACGGCGATGAGGCCGCTCAGCAGGGTGCTGGTGATGACGCCGGGGTGGCTGGCGAGGTCCGCCGGACGGCGGTCGCCAGGCGGCGCACCAGGGCCTGGAGTACCCACGCCGCAGAGCATACTGGCGGGCGCCGCCCGCGGCCTGCCGTCAGTCGCCGGCGAGGGAGGCCGCCAGCTCGCGCAGGGGCGGCTCGTAGGCCTCGGCGAAGCTCGGGAAGGGACGCACCACGTCGGCCAGCAGCGGCAGCGGGACCTCGGCGCGGATGGCCAGGGTGGCCTCGCCGAGCCACTCCTCGGCACGCGGCCCGATGGCCGAGGCGCCGACCAGGACCTTGCGGTCGCGGTCGGCGACCAGCACCAGCCGCCCGGTGTCGGCGCCGTCGGTGCCGGCCCGGGCCGTCTCGGTCAGGTCCATCTCGGCGCTGACCGCGGCGACCCCCTGCCGCCTGGCCGCCTCCACGGTCAGGCCGACCGCGGCCACCGGCGGGTGGGTGTAGACCACCCGCGGCACCGCCCGGTAGTCGGCGGTGGCGGTGCCGCCGAGCAGGTTGGCGGTGACCACGCGGGCCTGGTAGTTGGCGGTGTGGGTGTAGGGCGCCACGCCGGTGACGTCGCCGGCCGCCCACACGTGCTCCTGCCCGCGCACCCGGCAGTGCGCATCGACCTCGAGATCGCCGTCGTCGTCGGCGACGCCGACGGTGTCCAGGCCGATCCCCTGGATGGCGGGGGTGCGGCCGACTGCGAGCAGGACACGGTCCACCCGCAGCCGGCCGCCGTCATCCAGGGTGAGCTCGGCGGCGCCGGCGGCGGCAGCCGCACCGGTCAGCGTCCGGCCGAGGCGCAGGTCGATCCCGCCGCCGCGGAGGACCTCGGCCAGGGTCTCGCCGACCACCGGCTCCTCCGTGTCGAGCAGGCGGGGCGCGGCCTCGACCACGGTGACCTCGGCGCCGAAGCCGCCGTAGGCCTGGGCCAGCTCGCAGCCCACCGGTCCGCCGCCGAGGATCGCCATGGAGGCCGGCAGCTCGCCGGCGCTGAGGGCCTCGTCGCTGGTCCAGGTCGGCACCTGGTCCAGGCCGTCGACCGGCGGGCGGACCGGCACGCTGCCGGTGGCCAGCACCAGGTCGCTCCAGCCGTAGAGGGTGCCGCCCACGTCGATGCGGCCGGGCCCGGCGATGCGGCCGCGGCCGCGCAGCAGCCGCACCCCGGCGTCCTGGACCTCCTTGGCGGACTCGGCGTCGTCCCGCCCGGACACCAGCTCGTCGCGGCGGGCGACGGCGGCCGCCCAGGCCGCCTCGTCGTCTCCCAGGCTCGGCGCGCGGGCGGCGGCGCCGTGGCGGGGGGCGGCCCGCAGCAGGTCGCGGACCTCGGCCGAGCGCAGCAGCGCCTTGCTGGGGATGCAGGAGGTGAAGGGGCACTCGCCGCCGACGCGGTCGGCCTCCACCAGCGCGACCGAGCGGCCCGCCCTGGCGACGCCGGTGGCGACCATCTCCCCGGCCGACCCGGCGCCGAGCACGACGACGTCGAAGGTCTCCATGCCGAGGTCCCGGGAGGCTAGCTCTTCTTGGCGGCCGCCTTGCCGCCCTTGCGCCCGGCCGCCTTCTTCTGGGCGGTGGTGCCACCCTGCTTGGGGTTGCCGCCCTTGCCGGAGGCCTTGCCGCCGCGGCTGGAGGCGCCCGGGGAGTTGGCGATCCTGGCGGCGCGCTCCTTGCTCATCCCCTTGTCCTTGAGCGCCTCGTACTGCTTCGGGTCCTTCACGTTCGCCGACTTCGAGGGCATGACCGCAGTCCCCTTCCGGAAGGTCTCTCCAGAGAGCCTGTTCCCGGCGCCGCCGCTGGCAAACCGGCCTGGTTTGGCCGGTGGCGGGGTTGGTGGACCCGGCGGCGGACGCAAGGAGGCTGCCGATGGGTGCCCGTCAGGAGGGGATCGAGCAGGGCGACCGGATCCGGGCGCCGTGGGGGCCGCGGACCCCCTACGGGCCCGGGGCGGCCTGGCCGGTCAGGGTCGACGGCTTCCTGGACGACGGCGTCACGCCCGAGCAGGTCGAGCGCAGGCCAACCGCGCGTCCGACCGGCTGAACCCGGCCGCTGGTCCGCGAGCGCGGCGAGCTGGTGGAAAGCGACTGGGACACGGCCATGGGCCGCGTGGTCGAGCGGAGCCGGCGGCAGCTCGACACCTCGGGCCCGGGCTCGATCGGCTTCTACACCTCCGGGCAGCTCTTCTGCGAGGAGTACTACACCCTGGCGGTGATCGGGAAGGCGGGGCTCGGCACGCCGCACATGGACGGCAACACCCGGCTGTGCACGGCCACCGCGGCCCAGGCGCTGAAGGAGACCTTCGGCAGTGACGGGCAGCCGGCCAGCTACAGCGATGTCGACCACGCCGACACGATCTTCCACCGCGGCCGCAACGTCGCCGAGGCGCAGACGGTGCTGTGGATGCGCATCCTGGACCGGCGGCGGGGGCCGGATCGACCGGGGGTTCGTCGACGCGCACACGGTCGGGTTCGAGCAGCTCCGCCAGACCGTCATGGCCTACGACCCCGAGCGGGTGGCCGCGATCTGCGGGGTGCCCGCCAAGCGGGTCCGCGAGGCGGCGCGCATCCTCGGCACGGATGATCGGGCGGCCCGGCTGCGGCCTGTACCAGATGAACGGCCAGCCAACCCGCGCAGAACACCCGCGAGACCGGCGCCGACGGCGACCTGCCGGGCTTCCGCAACTGGGACAACGAGGCCCACGTCCGCGAGCTCGCCGAGCTGTGGAACGTGGACCCGCTGGTGATCCCGCACTGGGCGCCGCCGACCCACGCCATGCAGATCTGGCGCTACGCCGAGCAGGGCTCCATCGGGCTGCTGTGGATCTCGGCGACCAACCCGGCGGTGTCCCTGCCCGAGCTGCAGCGCATCCGCTCGATCCTGGCCGCCGAGGAGCTGTTCGTGGTGGTGCAGGACGCCTTCCTGACCGAGACGGCCCGCTACGCCGACGTGGTGCTGCCGACCGCGATCTGGGGCGAGAAGACCGGCACGTTCACCAACGCCGACCGCACCGTGCACCTGTCCGAGCAGGCGGTCTCCCCGCCCGGGGAGGCCCGCGGCGACCTGGACATCTTCCTGGACTACGCCAGGCGCATGGACTTCCGCGACCGCGACGGCAAGCCGCTGATCGGCTGGCACGACGCCGAGGGCGCGTTCGAGGCGTGGAAGGCGTGCTCCAAGGGCCGCCCGTGCGACTACTCGGGCATGAGCTACGAGCGGCTGCGCGGCGCCGGCGGCATCCAGTGGCCGTGCAACCGCCAGCACCCCGACGGCGCCGAGCGCCTGTACACCGACCGGCGCTTCCACACCGACGCCGACGAGTGCGAGAACTACGGCCACGACCTGCTCACCGGGGCGGTCACCACCGAGACCGAGTACCGGGCCGGACCGTCTACCACTTCCACACCCGCAAAGACCGCCCGCGCCCGCCAGCTCGACCGGGCCGCGCCCGACCCCTGGGTCGAGCTGTCGGCCGCCGACGCCGAGCGGAGCTGTTCAAGGGCACCCGCTCGGGCGGGCTCGGGCTGCTGCGCGACCTCCAGGACCTGTACCTGATGGCCGCCGAGTGCGAGATCGCCTGGACGGTGATCGACCAGGCCGCCCAGGGCGCCCGCGACGGCGAGCTGATCGAGATCGTCAAGGCGTGCCAGCCGCAGACCGCCACCCAGCTCAAGTGGCTGAAGACGCGGATGAAGCAGGCGGCGCCGCAGGCGCTGGTGGTCGCAAGCTGACCGTGGCATGTCCGGCGGCGACGGCGCAGACTGGTCGCGGCAGGACCGAACCACAGGGGGCCAAGATGTTGCGCCACCAACAGCAGCCGGCGCTGCTCCCGCTGCTGTCCCGCGGCAAGCACCGGAACCCGCGCAAGGGCGCGTGCTTCATGGAGCTTGCCTCCGTGCTCGCCGGTGAACGCTGGAGCGACCACCCGGCGTGCACCCACCCGCTGCTGGCCGCGCTCGCCCGCCACGTCAACGACAACACCTCCGACGCCGGCCGCCCGCGGCTGGCCGGCCTGATCCCGTCGGTGATCGGCCTGACCGGCGACGACCCGCGCATCGACGCCCGCGTCGCCCTGCTGGCCGCCACCGCGGCGCTGCCGGTGGTGGCCGCCGACCGGCAGCGCGTCATGGCGGTCGGGGTGCTGGCCTGCGAGCGCGTCCTGGCCGAGCTGGACGGACGGCCGGTCGGCGACCTCCAGGAGGCGAGCCGGTCGGCGCTGGCGCGGGCGCCGCACGCCCGGGCGTGGGCCGAGCGCTTCACTGCCCGCGGCGGTCGGCCGTCCGCCAGGCGCTTCCGCCAGCAGGCCGCGCCGACCATCGTCCGCAACGCAGCCGAAGGGATCGCCCAGGCCTGCGTGCCGGACCCGGACGCGATGCTCCGCGACCTGCTCGTCCAGGCGATCGCCGAGTCCGCGTCGCTGACCGTTCGCGCCCCGCATCCCGACGCCGCCAGCACCGCACGGCAGGCAGCGCTTCAGCGTGCCCGGTAGACGCCGCGTCGGTGATCGACGCGGCGGACCACCACCAGACGCTTGGACTCGTCGACGCGGAACACGATCCGGTACTCCCCTCGACGCGCGACCCTGAGCCCGACCAGCTCGTCGTTGAGGGGCTTGCTCACCCGCCACGGACCACGGGCGACCGAGCCATAGAGCCCCTCCAGCACCGCGGCCACGATCTTGGCGGGCAGGGGCGAGAGCTGACGCTGCGCCCCCCGCGGGGGAGCGACGGAAGGCCGCCCGGCGGGGCCGGGCCGGCGCCCCCCGGCCCCGACCCCCCCCC
>Ga0081538_10002446_pt1 | contig 18163 bp, 15 predicted proteins | sample TabmetS5T2R1_FD_71022 | JGI IMG/M metagenome (GOLD analysis project Ga0081538, IMG submission 71022) | Tabebuia heterophylla rhizosphere microbial communities from the University of Puerto Rico - S5T2R1 | ecosystem: Host-associated > Plants > Roots > Rhizosphere ... | reverse complement strand
CTGCGATCCCTTCCCCATGACGGGGGCTCCGATGACGCGGACCTTGCCGCGGGCTCGTCAACTGGGCAGCCAGCGCACGGACTCACCCCGGGAAGTCGTCAACGACGCCAGCAGCGAACTAAGACGGCGTTTCGCTCCCTTTGATCCGTGGCGGCGCACGCCGGCCGCTGTGCAGCGCAGTGTGGTTAGGGTTGGGTCGTGTCCCCAGGAGTCGGGCCGTTGTCGAACAGCGGGTCACCGAGGTCTTGGCGCCGCCGACCGGTCAGGTACCGGTCACGCCGTCGGCCAGCTCGCGGAGGATGTCGAGGTGCCCGTTGTGCCGGGCGGTCTCCTCGACTAGGTGGAACAGGATCCAGCGCAGCGTCACGGGCCGACCACTGACAGTCCGCTTGGACGGGGTGTCCAGGTCCAGGCAGGCGACCAGGTCCCGGTAGCGGGCGCACTGCGCCTGGTATTCATGTAGCAGCTGGATGATCGGGACCTCCACGGCGATGCGCATCTCCCGGTCGGGATCCTCCTCGGTCCAGGGGCCGTGGTCGTCCTCGCCAAGCAGCATGACCTGGAACCAGTAGTACTCGACCCAGCGCAGGTGGTTCACCAGGCCGGCGAGGGTCATCAGCGGGGAGGTGGACAGCGGGGCGCGCCGGGCGTCGACCTCGGCCAGGTGCTCGCACTTGGCGTGGACGGTGGCGCGGACGTAGTCCAAGAAGGCAGTGAGGATCGTGCGCTCGTCCCAGGCGGGCGGGACGTCGGTCCGCGGCATAATCCTTCCAAGACCGGTGGCTACCTCGAGGGCGACAAGCGCACCGAGGACGCGAATCGCCTTGAGGGGAACCCGAGCTGGTCGACCACATCGAACCGAGGTTGGTTGGCGCCAGCAGCCACGCCTGACTCGACCGGTCAGCCCCTCTCGACGGTCTCGTAGTGATAGCAGAAGACCTCAGCCAGCAGGTGCTCTTCGTCCGGCTCGATGACGGCTTCTTGCCAGCGCGGCCCGGCAAACGCCTCAAGCGCGGCAACCGAGTCCCAGTGCGTCACCACGACGAACTCGGGCTGATCGCTCCAGCGGCTCCGACCCCAGGTCACTTGGGAGCATCCCGCTTGCGCCTCCACCATGGGGACGCCGGTGTCGCGCACGAAGCGCTCGAACTCGTCCTCCTTCCCAGGGTGAATCCGCGCGCGAAACACTCGAATGATCACGAGCAGCCTCCTTCCGGGATTATCGAGGTTTCAAGCCTCCAGGCCGCTCCGTCTTGCTTGGAAGGCGACGTTCGTGTCCGAAACCCGGGCGCGCTGGTGGGCGGTGCCTGACTCGAACTGGCGACCTCAGCTCAGCGACGGCGAGAGCCCTGCTTCCTGGTCAGCTTGGCGCGGGCGGCCGCCAGCCGTGCCCGGCCGATCGCCACCAGCAGGGGGACCCCGCCGCCACCCAGGAGGAGCAGCAGCGGGGCCAGGGCCTGCTCGCCAGCGTGGTGCGCCAACGGTCGCATGTCAGCGGGTGTGGCAGTACGAGTCGGAGGAGGCGTCGCCGCCCTGCAGCCGGGTCTGGTGCACCCGCAGGCCGCGGAAGTCGTCGCCATGCGGGAAGAAGCCCACGTCCGGCGTCAGCCCGCCGCCCTCCTGGTCGGCGTCCAGCTTGGCCGCCCAGGCGCCGACCCCGTCGGGGTAGAAGATGTCGTCCCAGACCCCGTAGATCGAGTTGGTGACATAGACCCGCTTGCCGTCGCGGCTGACCTCCACCATCTGCGGGCCGCCGCCCAGCCGCTGGTCCGGCGCGGCCGGGTGCGGGGTGCGGCCCACGATGCCGCCCAGGCGCACCGAGCCGGTCTCGCGGGGGTTGAAGATGTCGCTGACGTCGTACTGCTTGAGCTCGCCCGTGCCCCAGCAGGACACGTACAGCCAGCGGTCATCCACCGACAGGTCGATGTCGGACACCAGCGGCGGCACCGCCCCGAAGGGCTTGAGCGCCGGCGGCAGGTCGTCGGGGTCGGCCGGTTCGGCCGGGATGGTGATGACCTTGCGCACGGCCCAGCGCTCCCCGTCGCGGTACCAGAGGAACACCGACCCCGACAGGTCCTCGACACTGATCACCACCCCGACGAACCCCCAGGTCTTGGCCGGGTCGTGGGCCGGGCGGACCTCGAACACCAGCTGATGGGCGTCGCCGAGGTCGATCCGCTGGGTGAGGCGGCGCTGCGACAGGCTCCAGAAGTTGAGGTGGTGGCCGAACCGCCGGCCGAGCAGGTCCTCGGGGTTGAGGCCGTTCTCGAACATCGGGGGGGTGCCCCATTCGCTGGTGATCATGGTGTCGTGGTCCAGGTGCCACCAGCCGTCGTAGGCGAAGTACTGGTCGCCCCGGTCGTGCTCCCAGGGGCCGATGACTTCGAAGGTGTCGTGGTCGATCAGGGCGACCCCGCCGGGCCCGTCGTTGCCGTTCGCGCCGCCCAGGCTGAACAGGAAGATGCCCCCGGGCCCGCAGTGGACGGTGTGGGGCCGTGAGTAGCCCGCCTTGGTCGCGAGCTCCTCGGCGGTGATCTCGTGGACCACCTGGGGGTTGCGGGGGTCGGCCTTGGTGTCTAGCACGTAGATCCGCGAGGAGCGGATGCCGGGGACGATCAGGTAGCGCCGCTCCAACGCCGTGCCGTGGCCCTGGTGGCATAGGGCGCTGGAGCAGGCGTTCCAGCCGAAGTGGTGCAGCTCGTTGCCGGCGGTGGGCAGCTCGCTCCAGCCCACCACCGTGCCGTAGTCGGGCGAGGACGGGTCGCAGTCGAGCACCGTCATGGCGTCTTTGGCCTTGCCGGCCGGGTCGTAGGCGGCCACGTAGGCCAGCCGCTCGGGCGGGGCCGCGATCGCCTCGCCGGGGGTGCGGTAGAACGTGGGGTCAGTGGTCTCGGGCATGGACGCCTCCTTCGCGTCAGGGCACGGACACCGGTATGGGGCCGGCTTCGGCGGTGGTGGGCGCGCGGTCGAGCGACTCGACCGTCGGCGTGAACCAGTGGCCGCGCTCGCAGCCGGTCTTGACGTGCTCGACCGGACCATCGGTGGACCCGAAGGTCCAGCGGTCGACGATCCGGGCGGGCGCTCGGCAGGTCGGGTCGGGGCAGGCGATGAGGTCGGGCATGACTGGCTCCTTTCAGGACGCAAGAGACCCTCGTGTCGAGTCGCGTCGGCGGCGAGCCTAGCCGGGGCCCTGACGGGGAGATCGGGAGGTGTGGCCTAACTCTGGCTGGCCGGCTGCCCATCTATAACTGAGGCGACGCCTAGCCGATGCGCGGCTGCGGCCGTCTGCCAACGTGAGCTGACGGCGAGCTTGCCGAGCACGGCGGAGACGTGATGGAAGACCGTTCTGGGTGACAGCGAGACCTGGTCGTAGTAGAGGTCGCCGCCGACGACCCGCCCGCTGGGGTCGAAGTGCCACAGCTCGCACAGCGGCAGCGCGAACTGCCTCGATCAGCATGCCCTGCAGCAAGTAAATGGTTCCGCTCTCCTCGCGGACCTCTTGCACCGTGGTCACAGCGACTCCTTTGGTCGGTGGTCTCAACCGGTAGGCGTGCATCGAGGCGAAACGATCGTTCCGCGCGCACTCACGAGCCGGCTGCGCGGCGACACGGCCGACGCACGCTCGCGTCAGAGGGACCAGCTGGGTGAAGGGGCGCCAGGGGGCGCATAGGAGCAGAATCGCCCGGTCTGGATCGAGGCGTCCAGGTGCGCCGCCAGATCGGGGCAGTGCTTGCCGATCAGCCTGATCGCGGTCCTGATCGCCTTCGTCACGCTGATACGCGCCCGCTCCACGGGCGAGGAGAAGCTGCGGTCACGGCCCCGCAGCCCGACCGCCCGGGCGAGCTCCTGGCTCAGGAGATCAAGCTCCAGCTCGAGGCGGGCAGCGCGCTCCGGGTCCGACCAATTGCGCGCCTCCTCGAGCTCCTCTTCGAGCTCCTCGAGCCGTCGGCTGTAGTCCTCCTTGGCCCGATCGTCCAGCAGGGGGCCGAGGTCAGATGGCCAGGAGCCGACAAGCTCATGCTCGGCGAGCCGCGCGCGAGCGTCGACTGGACGCCCTGTGGCGGCGCTCACCAGCTCGAGCACGTGCAGGTCGCGTCCCGGGCTGGCGAGGAGCGAGGCGATGTAGTGGAGCCCCTTGACGTCGCGGAGGCGGAACATCTGGCCCTCGTACGCGATCGTCCAGAACTCCCCCTCGTGCCGGAACCTCGCATCCGCGGCCGAGGGCTCCGCCGGAGAATGGCGAAGGGCGGCAACACGCTCGAGGAGGCCGGCCATACCGAGCTCGTCGCAGAGCTGCGCGGCTTCGTCGAGCATCGCTTCCAGACGGCCGCGGTCGGCAGGCTCGGCCCGCGCCGCCAGGGCACGCGCGTACTCGAGCAGGATGCGGGCGCGGATCGCCCGCGCCCCGAGCAGCTCACCGCGGGCGAGCGCGGCTGCGAAGTGGCGATCGGTCTCCTTCCAGCGGCCGAGCAGGGCCGCGAGCATCCCCAGACGGAACGCGACGGGACCGAACGGCTGCTGGGTATAGGAGACGGCGTTGTCGTCGGCGTGCGGGAGCAGGAGCTCATAGAGCTGGAGGGCGCGCCGCTCGTCGCCGACGAGAACACAGGCCTCGGCCAGAGCACAAAGGTGGAGGATCCAGAGGCCTTCGCGGGGGAGGTCCGCGAAGTCCCGCCCGGCATGACGCTCGAGCTCGCGGCGTGCCAACTGCTCGTCGCCGAGCTCGGCGGCGGCGAGGGCATCCCGCCAGCTGGGAATCCAGGGGAATCGCTCGGCGTGGTCTCGGATCTCGGGCCAGAGCTCGGGGAGGCGGCCCTGCGCCCACCGGATCGTGAGCATCTGCCCGTAGCGGAACACGTAGGTCGCGAACTCGCTCTGCCGCAGCCGGCCGAGCTCGAGCGCCTCCCGAGCGAGGCCCTCGGCCTCGACGAAGCGGCCGTCGAGCGTCGCCCGCAGCGTCCGCAGGCACACAGTGTGCCAGCGGTAGAACGGCTGCCGTAGCCGCCCGGCGAGTTCCGTCATCGCCTGGCTCTCGGCGTCCATCCCCCGCCGGTCGCAAAGTTCCAGGAAGCAGTGGAAGCGCGCGTTGTGGGCAAGGAACTCGATCTCCGGATCCACCGTCTCCTTGGCGACCCGGAGCATCTCCTCCGCGTGCGCCAGCCGCTCGAGCGCCATCCCCGGCGTGGTGAGCGCCCAGTGGCGCGAGTGCAGGGCCGTGACCAGGGCCTCGGAGTCACCGAGGCGCCGCGCCATCGCGATGGCCTCCTCGCTCACCGCGACCCGCCGCTCGACGGGCTCGTGGCCCAACCACATCTCGCGCGCGAGGTGGGCGAGGAGGTGGGCGCGCAGCGAGCCGTCCCCGGGTGGGAGGACGGCGAGCGCCTCCTCGAGCAGTCCGGCGCCGCTCCCGCCGACCTCCCAGCGCGCGACGAGGAGGAAGCCGCCGAGCGCCGTCACGTAGCCCAGCGCTGCCCGCGCGAGCAGCTCGCCGTTGCCGAGCCGGCGGCCGCCCTCGATCGCCTCCTCGAAGGTCGTACGCGCCCCGGCGCCGTTCCCCGAGCGCCACTGCGCGTCCCCGAGGCGCAGCAGGAGCTCGCTGCGCCGCTCATCGGATGCGTCCCCCACCCGGGGGAGCAGCTCAAGCGCGCGCCGGTAGTGGACGGCAGCTTCCTCGTACGCGAACAGGGCGGCAGCCCGATCGCCAGCCCGAACCAGATACTCCAGGGCCTGGTCCGCGTCTCCCAGCGGCGCCGCCAGATACAGATGGCGCGCGATCTCCGAGAGATGCGGATCGAGGTCCTCGCCGTACAGGCTCTCGAGCAGGCGACCCACCTCACGGTGGAGCTTGAGCCGCCGCGCCGGAGGAAGATCGTCATAGAGTGTCTCCCGCACGAGTTCGTGCGCGAACGAGTAACGACGCGGTGTCGCGGGAAGCTCGGCGATGACGCCCAGAGCCACTGCGTCGCCAAGGACGTCGACGAACCGGGCCGGAGTCAGCCGGCTCGTGCGCTGGAGCAGATACAGATCGAACTCCCGTCCGATGACGGCGGCGACGCGGAGAACCGCCACCGCCTCACGGGCCAGGTTGGCCACGCGGCGGCGGATCAGCGCGCGAACCTCCGCCGGCATGCGTAGGAACGGGTCCGTGCTCGTCTGGTCGAGGCTTTCCAGCCTGTCCTCGGCCGCGAGCAGCCGGACGATCTCTCCCACGAAGAAGGGATTGCCCTCGGTGATCTTGTACAGCCGCGCGACCAGCTGGCGTGTCGGCCGCGATCCGGTGACCGCCGCGACGTAGGCTTCGATGTCTGCCGATGTCAGGCCGCGAAGCGGGATCCGCCTTCCAACTCGGGCAAGCTCGGCGAAGACGTCGCCCAGCTCGAGCACCCGCCTCTCCGCCTCCCGGTAGGAGGCTACAAGCAACACGTTGGCCTCGGCGAGCGCGTCGCCCAAGAACCGCAGGAGCAGCAGCGACGGCTCGTCCGCCGCGTGAACATCGTCGAGCGTCACCAGCAGCGGCCGCTCCGAGGAGGCAGCCGCGAGGAAGCGGCCGACCGCGTCGAACAGGCGAATCCGCTCACCCTCCGGTACGACCCCACTGGCTGCCCCGCGCCGTCCGGCACGGGAGTCGCCAAACGCAGCGAGCCGCTCGAGATCGCCGCCAAGCGAACGCAGGACCTGCATCCACGGCCAGTACGGCGGCGCACCCCCCTCCTCCCAACAGCGACCCGTGACCACAGGCACGCCGCGTTGCCCGGCGACCTGCGCGACCTCGCTCATCAGCCGGGTCTTGCCGATGCCCGGCTCGCCGGTGAGGAGCACAAGCGAGCCGCGGCCGGAAGCGGCGTCCTCAAGCGCGGATACCAGCTCCGCCAGCTCCTGGATGCGTCCGACGAACGGGCGCGAGGATCGCTCGGCCGAAGTGGGCGTCATCTGCTGCACCGCCCCTCGTCCATCGCCGCAAGTGTTGACCGAACCGTCCCACCTGTCTAGCCAGCTCACCGGCACGAACGCCGCCCCGCCCGGAAGGCCTGGGCGCGGCGGGATGCTGGTTTCCTCCCGGGCCGTACCCGGAGAGGTCGGGCGTCATGCGGCGCCGGCGATCCACCCAACCGGCGTCACGACCCGAATTGTCGTGACCTGGCGGTGTTCGGGTACGCTTACGGCTCGTAACGGCGCCGCCTTGACCCTGCGGCGGCCCCCGGTCGGGCCCCTGTAGGAGGCTACGCGAGCTGACGACGATCCTGGGCCTGGATGTGGCCCACGCCTCCGGCTGCCTGGACGTCGGCGTCGTCTGACCTGAGCTGCTCGGTCAGCCGGCCCTGGCGTCGGCGAGGCGCTCAGGCGATCGCGCCCGCACCGCTTCGAACCGTGCTCGGCGACGGCCTCCAGCCGCGCCGCGGTTCCGTGTGCAGAGAGGAACCAATGACAACCCCAATTCATCCGCGTGTCCTGGTCACCGGGGCCGGCCGGAGGCCGCCATGGGCGGCGGCCGGGCGCTAGACCGATGCGGCTCCACGTCATCACCGAGCGGGATGTCGGCCTGTTCTCGCTCGTCCAGCAGGTGATCGCGAACATCCCCTGGGCCCTGGCCGAGCACCGGACACCCGTCGTCCACTTCGGGAACGGCACCTGCTACTGGACCCCCAACGGCCATCATGGCCGGCGGACGGTGTGGGAGTACTACTTCGAGCCGGTCGCCCCCGCACACCCGGCCGCCAGCATCCCCGCGCCGGTCCGGATGGGCATCGCCGTCGATCGGCCCGCCGCCCATGAGGTGGGTGGTCTCGTCGGCGAGGGTGCCTTCGTGTCCAGCCACTTCGGGGACCACCCACAGCTGCGGGGAGGGGCGCTGGCGATCCCCTACCAGTGGGACGACCCGAGCGACACATTGCGGCGGGAGGCGAAGGGCGTCATCGACGAGTTCATCCGCCCGCGGGCCTACATCCTGCGGCAGGTGGACGACTTCTTCGCCAGATCCCTGGCCGGCCACCCCCTCATCGGGGTCCACGTCCGGGGCACCGACGCAACCTCCAGCCAGGAGCTCCGTACGTTCCGCCAGGGCTCGCTGGTGCTCTCGCGGTATGTCGCCGAGATCGGGCGGCTGCTGGACGTCCAGCCGAGGGCGAGGATCTTCGTGGCCACCGACGAGCAGGCGTCGCTGGACCACTTGACGAAGGCGTTCGGCCGCCGGGTGGTCGCCTACGAGAGCGTCCGGCATCAGGGCGGTGAGGCGGCCGGGCAGGGCCCGACGGGATGGATCATGCCCGCCTATATCGCCGGGGACCGCGACGTTGCCGCCAGGAACGGGGAGGATGCGGTGATCGAGTACTTGCTGCTGAGCCGCTGTCACTACCTGGTCCACAACGGGTCGAGTCTGGCGAGAACGGTCCTGCTGAACGCCCCTCGGCTACCGCACACCAACACCCATCGCCGGAGCGTCCCTGGTCCCGGGAGGGGTGCGCGATGACCGCCCTTGACCGGGACATGATCGAACGTGTCAAGACGTACAAGCGGCGGCGCCGGTCCTCGGCGAGCACCTACCAGGATCGGCCCACGCTGGCGTTCATCGTCCACTCGTTCAACCGCATCGCCAACATCGAGCAGCTGATCGGCGGCCTCAGGGGCCTAGGTGAGCACGAGCTGATCGTCTGCGAGGACGGCTCGCTGGACGGCTCGCACGAGAAGTGGATGTCCTACCTGGATCGGCCGAACGACTTCCTGATCCACTCCAACGACCTCCATGAGATCCGGATCCTCGACCGGGCGATCCGGTTCGCCCGCTCGGACATCGTCTGCCTGGTCCAGGACGACGACCTCATCCCTCGCGAGACCGGCTGGCTGGAGGCCGCGCTCGGGGACTTCACCGACCACCCTGGCCTGGCCATCCTCGGCGGCTTCCAGGGATACGGCAGCTTCGACCCCGATCCCGCGAAGGCCAAGCGCATCTGGGGTGGCGACCGGTTCCGCTTCGTCCACCACGTGAACATCGGGCCGTACTTCATCCGCCGACGCCATTACGAGCTGCTCGGAGGATGGGAGTACTCGTTCTCGGAGGTCGGCGAGCCGGGTATCTGCGCCGACAACGAGCTCTGCCTGCGGGCGTGGATGAATGGCTACCAGGTCGGCTACCGCTTCGTCCCCTTCAAAGGGCCGTCGGGGCACTACCCGGCCGATGGAGGCACCGTGCTGTTCTCCAACGAGACCAGGGTGCGGAACGCGGTCCGGAACTCCGACACGATCTTCAGGACGTACGGACCCTACGCCCAGCAGATCGACCGGCTGGTGGAGGACGCCAACGCCGCATTGCGGTCGCCGCCGCCCGACGGCGAGGTGGCGGCAAATCCCTAGCGCCGCCCGGCGTGCCCTCCGCCGGGACGACCGTCCTGGTCATCGGCGTGCCGCGACGAAGACCAGCTCCGGGCTGTCCGGCTCGACGGGCCGGCGGTCACAGTCGCCGAAGACCCGCACCTCTGAGAAGCCGGCGGCGGCCAGCGACCGTTCACGGCTTGGTCAGGTGGTCATTCTCGTAGTCATTCCACAGGCCACAACTGCACCGAACCAGACCGGACTCACCAGAAACGCCGCCCGACCTGACCTGGCTAGACCCAACTGCACCGTAGAGAACAGAAGTTTGGCAGTTATCTTCTAAACAGCAGGTTGCAGGTTCGAGTCCTGCCAGGGGCACAGATCCGCGGGTCAGAGGTATCTATTCCCCGCTTGCTCTGCGGTGCCATGGCGGTCATTTCTCAGTCTGTAGCGGCGGCTGGCGCAGTGCTCTCCTCAGACGATTTCGGGTCAAGGGTAGAGCGAACGGCGACGCTTCATCCGTTATGACAAGTGGGTATGCAGCTGGGAAGCTGCTCGTTGGCGGCAACGCGGAATTGCGCAAGCGGTGGGCTAGTCGGCTGCGCTTGGTGGAGCAGCGGCCTTTGTTCCTGGCCTGCAGTGTTGGGGAAACTAGACTCTAGATGTCCTCATCGGGCTTCCGGATCGACGTCGCCGAAGGCACGGACTCGACGTCAGCAGGCCCGCACTCGATGGCCCCGCCGCGCACGGCGTCGCTCCACTCGAGCTCGCCCAGATCCCAGCGGGCGAACGCCACCGGGTCGCTGACCACGACCACCAGATCCTCGTCCCCGCCGGGATGCCGCTCGCAGATCTCAGCGTCGCCATGCTCGATCAGCAGCCAGCCACGGCTGCCCGGCCCCGACAGCGTCGGGTAGTCGAAGCGGACCAGGACCCGGCGGCGAGGCAGGCGGCCACGGTCCAGATGACAGCTCACCCAGCCCCACAGGACCACCCCCGGATGGGCGTGCTCGGGGGTCAGCTCCGCCCACTGCGATCCCCAGCGCTGCAGAGCCAGCATGATCTCCGACAGCTCCCGGCCGGCCTGGGTCGGCGCATAGGTCGAGCCGGGACCATCAGGCTTGGGACGGATCTGGATCACCCCGGCCCGCTCCAGGTCCCGCAACCGCTTCGAGAGCAGGCCCCGAGACAGCCCCGGCGCACCATCGGCGATCTCGTTGAAGGTCCGGCAACCGACCAGGACGATGTTGCGCCAGTGCTCGCGCAATTCCCACTACCATGGCGTTGATGGGACGAGCCGACCGCCGGTGGCTTGAGGGGGTGGTGGCGGCATGGAGTTCCGGCTCCTCGGCTCCTTGGAAGTCGTGAACGACGACGGCGGCATGGTCCCACTCGGCCCGCCCCGCCACCACGCTCTGCTCGCCGCTCTCGTCCTTCACACCGGCAGCTGGCTGTCGGTCGAGCGGCTGGTCGACCTGCTGTGGGGGGAGCGGCCCCCGCCGACCGCCGCCACCATCGTGCACGGCTCCGTGGCGGGCCTGCGGCGCGTCCTCGAGCCGGCGCGGGAACGCGGCAACCCGGCCCGGCTGTTGGTCACTCGGCCCACCGGCTACGCTCTCGAAGTTCACCCCGAGCAGGTGGATTCCCTCCGCTTCGAGCGGCTCCTCGCCGAAGGCCGCCGGCACCTCGACAGCGATCCCGAACGGGCCTCCGGCGTCCTCACCGACGCCCTGGCCCTGTGGCGAGGGCCCGCGCTGTCCGGTGTTGAGGAGGACTTTGCCCGCGCGGCAGCCGTGCGCCTGGAGGATCTGCGGCTGGATGCTCTCGAGGCCCGGATCGAGGCTGACCTTGCGCTCGGCCGGCACCGAGAGGTGGTGGCCGAGCTCGAGGGCCTGGTGGCGCGCCATCCGCTTCGGGAGCGGCTGTGGGCCCACCGCATGGTGGCCCTCTACCGGTGCGGGCGGCAGGCCGAGGCGCTGGCCGCCTACCAGACGCTGCGCCGCACCCTGGCGGAGGAACTTGGTGTGGAGCCAGGCAGGGAGCTTCATCGCATGGAGCTTGCCGTCCTCCAGCACCATCCCTCGCTCGAGGTGCCGAGGCCGCGACCACGCCCGGGTCTTCCCGCTCCGCTCAGCAGCTTCGTGGGTCGGGGAACCGAGCGCCAGGAGGTGGCGGTGCTCCTTGGCGCCGGCCGCCTGGTCACCCTCACCGGCCCAGGGGGGAGCGGGAAGACCCGCCTCGCGGTCGAGGTGGCCCGGGAGGTGACCGATCGGTTCCCGGCCGGCGCTTGGCTTGTCGACCTGGCGCCCTTGTCCACGTCCGCGCTGGTGGTGGAGACGGTGGCCGAGGCCTTGGGCGTGCGGGTCGAGCCGGGCCGCGCCCTGCTCGACACCCTGGCCGCCAGCCTGGTCGTGCGGGAGGGGCTCCTGGTGCTCGACAACTGCGAGCGCGTGGTGGACGCGTGCGCCGTCTTGGCCCAGAAGCTGCTGACCACCAGCGAGGGGACGCGGGTGCTTGCCACCAGCCGAGAACCCCTGGGCGTCCCCGGCGAGGCTGTCTACCTGGTCCCGCCGCTCGCCGTCCCCGATAAGGAGGATCCCTGGAACCGCGTCGCGGTCAGCGAGGCGGTCCGGTTGTTCGCCGCCCGGGCAGCGGCCGCCCGGCCGGGCTTTGCCGTGACTGAGGGCAACGCCCACCTGATCGGGGAGGTGTGCCGGCGGCTCGACGGCATCCCGCTGGCACTTGAGCTGGCCGCCGCCCGAGTGGCGACCATGCCGCTGCGCCGCATCGCCGACCGCTTGGACGACCGCTTCCGGCTCCTCGACTCGGCCACCCGGGCCACCCCGTCCCGCCATCGCAGCCTGGCCGCGGCCGTGGCGTGGACCTATGACCTGCTCGCCGAGGAGGAGCGGCTGCTGTTCGAGCGGCTGTCGGTGTTCGCCGGGGGGTTCACCCTCGACGCGGTGGAGGCAATCGCGGCGGGGGACGACGTGGCCTCAGACGACGCTGCCGAGGTGCTCTCCCGCCTGGTGGCCCGTTCCCTGGTCCAGCTGGAGCCAGGAGCTGGCGGGGAGGCCCGCTACCGGCTGCTGGAGACCTCCCGCCAGTACGGGCGGGAGCGGCTGGAGGAGCAGGCGATGGCCGGCCACCTGCAGCAGCGGCACGCCCAGCACTACCTGTCGGTGGCCGAGGAGGCCGAGCCTCGCCTGTACCAGGCCGGCTCCCGCCCGTGGCTGGAGCGTCTCCAAGCCGACCACGACAACTTCCGGGCCGCCCTTGAGTGGTCCTTCAGCCTCGGCGGTGACCCGGAGGTGGGAGCTCGCCTGGTCGGGCTGCTCTGGGACGCCTGGGACCTGCGGGGCGCGCGCGGGGAGGGCCTGCACTGGGTGGAGGCCGGCCTGCGGGTCATTGGGGTGGGTCGGCCCCGGGAGCGGGCCAAGCTGCTGTCGGCGGGGGCGCTGTTTCACCTGGGCCGCGGCGAGTTCGACGCCGTGGAGATGATGGCCGCCGAGGAACTGGCACTGGCCCGCGCCGCTCGCGACCGCTGCTGGGAGGGTGACGCCCTGGCCCTGCTGGCCACCGTGGCGTGGGCTCGGGGCGAGTTCAGCCGGGCCCAGCGGCAGTACGGGGACGCCATTGCCGCCTCCCTGGACGCCGGTGACCTGTGGCGCGCATCCATGGCGGAGACGCAGCTGGCTCGCCTGCACCGCGACCGGGGCGACCTGGCCCAGGCGGAAGCGGTGGCGGGACAGGCGCTGGCCCACGCCGACCATCTCGGCGAGGATGTGGTGCTGGGCCTCGCCCTCGACATGCTCGCCTCCCTGGCCCACCGCCGGGGGGATGCCGCCACTGCCCGGAGGCTGGTCGAGGAGGCGTTGGGCCACTACCGGGCGGTGGGCTATCGGGAGGGAGAGGCGTCCGCGCTGCATCTGGCCGGCCGGCTCGCCCTCCAGACCGGCGACCGGGAGGCCGCCCGGTTCGCGTTCGATCAAGCCCTCGAACTGTGCCGCCGGGTCGGCCACCGGGGCGGCATGGCCGCTGGACTCGAGGGCCGGGCCCGGGTGGCCGCCGCCGCCGGAGACGACGAGGCGGCGGTGCTCCTCCTCGGCGCGGCGTCGGCCCTGCGCGACATCATCGGTGCGCCACTCCCCGAGACCGAGCGGGCCGAGCAGGACCAGGAGATGGACCGCCTCGACGCTCGCCTTGGGCACCCGGTCCTGGAGCGGATCTGGCGCCGGGGGGCCCAGATGGGCCTGGACGAGGTTCTTCGCCGCATCTGGGACCCCGAGTCGCGCAGTTCGGTAGGCGTTTAGCCGGCGTCTAGTCGCCCCGGCGACGCTGGACGCTGGGACGCATCCGCAACAGAACGCGTCGAGAGGAGCAGTTCCATGTCCAAGCTCACGATGCAGCGAGCGATCGACCAGGCAGAGGTGGAGCGGCTGCGGGCTGCGCTGCGCGGAGCCGTGGTGACTCCGGACGACCCCGAGTACGACGACGCCCGCCGCATCTGGAACGCCACCGCCAACCAGCACCCAGCCGTCCTCGCCCGCTGCACCGGCGTCGCCGACGTGCTCCATGCCCTCGAGTTCGCCCGCAGCCACGACCTGCTCATCGCCGTCCGCTCAGGGGGCCACAGCATCCCCGGCTTCTCGGTGTGCGAGGGCGGCATCGTCATCGATCTGTCCCCCATGAAGGGCATCCGGGTCGATCCGGGCGCTCGTACCGTGCGGGCCCAGGCCGGGGCGACCTGGGCCGAGCTCGACCGGGAGACCCAGCAGTTCGGCCTAGCCACCACGGGCGGCGTGGTCAGCACCACCGGGATCGCCGGCCTCACCCTCGGTGGAGGACTGGGGTGGCTCATGCGCCGGTACGGGCTGTCGTGCGACAACCTCGTCTCGGCCGATGTCGTCACCGCCGACGGGTCGTTCCTCCAGGTCAACGCGGAGCAGCACTCGGACCTGTTGTGGGGGCTCAAGGGCGGGGGCGGGAACTTTGGGATCGCCACCTCCCTTGAGTACCGGCTCCACCCGGTCGGGCCGGTGGTCATGGGCGGCGCCATCGTGTATCCCCCATCGAAGGGCGCCGAGGTGCTGCGGTTCTACCGAGACCTCACCGCAACCGCACCCGACGACCTGACCGCCTACGCCACGTTGTCCGTGGACCCCGACCAGGCCCCCATGGCCGCCATCGCCGCCTGCCACGCCGGGACGGTCGAGGACGGCCAACGGCTGCTCGCGCCGGCAAAGCAGCTGGGCACGCCCCTCGCCGACGCGCTCGAGCCCCTCCCGTATCTCGCCCAGCAGACCCTGTTCGACCAGGTCTACCCGCCCGGGCAGTACCACTACTGGAAGTCATGCTTCATCGACGAGCTGTCCGACGAGGTGATCGCCATCTTGGTGGAGCAGTTCGCTGCTGCCCCCGGTCCCTCCGTCCCCGACCTGACGGTCGAGCACATGGGCGGAGCGGTCGCCGCCGTGGAGGAGCGCACGAGCGCGTTCGGCCACCGAGACGCCCGCTACGACGTGGTGATCGGGGCCAACTGGGCCGATCCCGCCCACACCGAGCGGTACGTCCAGTGGGCACAGAAGGTGGCCCAAGCGCTCGAGCCCCACGCCCGCGGCGGCTACGTCAACTACTTCACCGAGGCGGGCGAGGAAGAGGTGCGGGCAGCCTACGGCGACCGCTACGCCCAGCTCCAGACGCTCAAGCACCGCTATGACCCCGACAACGTGTTCCGGCGCAACCAGAACGTCCCGCCATCGCAAGGCACAGGGTGACTCCACCGTGCGCCTTGCCCGGCCACACGACGAGTAAGAGGCGCAAGTCCTCGGTGCTGTTCGGCGTGGGTGAGGATGCCGCCATCGTGGCCCAGACGATCGTCCGCAACCATTCACCGCACCGCCCCGCCGAGCGGGCCCGCCTTCAACCTCGTCTTCGAGGCCCGTCCCTCGACGAGGAGGTGCTGACGACATGGAGGTGGCGATCCTTCTGACGCTGCTGATCGCGCTCGACCTGGCGGCGTGGCGGTGGGGCCACGACTCCCGCGACGGCCACGACTGGAGGGTTTGAGCAGCACCGAGCCTGCCCGCCTGGCTGGCCACCGTGGGGCGTTCGCGTTCTGGAGGCGCTGCGGGCTGCGCTCGGTAACCACTGACGAAGATCGCACCACGGGCATTCACAACCCAACTGACAGGAGTGTCCAATGCAGCAGCTCATCGCCCAGGACATCAAGACGATCGCGCGCCGGACCCTGGGAGAGATCTTCCCTGGTGGCGATGTCGCCGCCCTCGCCGAGGTCATCCACCCCGACGTCATCGACCACGACGGTCTTCCCGGCGCGCCGCCGGGGCTGGAGGGCATGGCCTGGTCCATTCGCATGCTCCAGACGGCGTTCTCGGACCGGCGCTGGGAGATCCACCAGGCCATCGCCGAAGACGACACCGTGGTCCTCTCCTGCACCTTCCGTGGCCGCCACACCGGCGAGTTCATGGGCCTGGCCCCAACCGGCCGGTCGGTCGCCTTCCGCCAGGTCCACATCGTCCGCTTCCAGGACGGCCTGGGCATCGAGCACTGGGCCGTCCCTGACGACCTGGACCTGGCCCGCCAGCTCGGCACGATCCCACGCTCCCCGACCAGCCAGCCCGTGTTCGCGGATGCCTTGGCCCAGCTGCTGTCGGACCTGCACCCATGAACGTGCCACGCACGCTGGGAGGATGGGCCCGTCAGCGAGGGCCGTCAGGAAGCTGGATCATCCGAAGCCAGAGCGGACCGAGAGGAACGGCGTGATGGCAACAGGCTATGTGGACACCAACGGGGTGCGGTTGTGGCACGAGGAGCTGGGCCGACCCGACGGGGCGCCGGTGCTGCTGGTGATGGGGCGCGGCGCGTCGGTGCTCTGGTGGCCACCCGAGCTGATCCAGGGTCTGGTTGGTGCCGGGTACCGGGTCGTGCAGTTCGACAACCGGGACACAGGACTGTCGAGCTATGTCGACTGGGCCAGCGCGCCGTACGGGATCGAGGACATGGCCGGCGATGCGATGGGCGTGCTCGACGCGGTCGGCGTCGACGCCGCCCACCTTGTCGGCGTGTCGGTCGGCGGCATGGTCGCCCAGGCCGCCGCCCTGCAGTATCCCGATCGTGTGCGCTCCTTGACGCTCATCAGCACCACCCCAGGGCCCGACCCACGCCTCTCGTCGGGGGACGACTCGGTGTTCGCTGGGCTCGACCGCCCGGTCGAGACCGATGAGGACATCGCCCAGCTGCAGGTCGACGTCTGCCGCGCCGTGGCCGGGAGCCGCTTCGAGTTCGACGAACAGCACTATCGCGACATCATCGCCGCCGATCTCGCCCGGGGCGTGAACCCGGCCCCCGTCGCGCCCTCGGCGTCGTCACGCGTCGACGATCTCGCCCGAATTCAGGTCCCGACGCTCGTCGTCCACGGCACCGAGGACCCGGTCTACCCCTACGACCACGCCGAGGTCCTCGCCAGGGGCATCCCGACGGCGACGCTGGTCAGGTGGGAGGGGGTGGGCCACGAACGACCTCCGCAACTGGTCCCGGAACTGACCCGACTGATCATCCAGCACATCGCCGCCGCCAGCTGAACCGTCGACAACCTCCGTGAGGTCCTCAGCCAGCGCACACCATGCGCCACCAGACAGGAGCGTTGCATGACTGATGCCGCATCCGGGCCGCTGCCGGTCACGGCCAACTTCATCAACCCCGAGACGATGCACCGCCCGGCCGGCTACACCCATGTGGTGGAGGTGACCGCGGGCCGGCCGGTCTACATCGCCGGCCAGATCGCCCTCGACCCCACGGGGACGCTGGTCGGGCCAGGGGACATCGGTGCCCAGACCCGGCAGGTGTTCGGCAACCTCCAGGCCGCCCTCCAGGCCGTCGGGGCCGGCTTCGAGCAGGTGGTCAAGCTCACCTACTACCTGGTCGACGCCACCCAGCTCCCGGTCGTCCGCGAGGTCCGCGACCAGTACCTCAACCCCCAGCAGCCACCGGCCAGCACCGCCGTGGAGGTCCGGCGCCTGGCCCGCGACGACCTGCTCATCGAGATCGATGCGGTCGCCGTGCTCGCGTCCTCTCAGCCATGACGGCCTCGGCGGCGGCCGTCGAGCGTACTCACCGCCGTCGCGGAGGCTATCGGAGTCCAGCCGGACGGACGGCTGTTCGTCGGCGAGCGCAACGGCGGCGAGCTGCCGACGATGACCATCGGGCGGATGTGGCGCCGCGCCCGCCAGACCGCGTTCATGCCCGAGGTTGCGGCGTCGCCGCTGGCGAGAACGCCCTACGACCTTCGGCACGCGGCCGTGTCCACCTGGCTCAACGGCGGCGTGCCGGCCACCACGGTGGCCGAGTGGGCCGGCCACTCCGTGGAGATCCTGCTCAGGATCTACGCCAAGTGCCTCGACGGCGGCGACGCGGAGATCCGCCGGCGGGTTCAGGAGGCGCTCGGGTACGCCGACGCCGACGCCGCGACGGACGTTTTCTTCTCGCACGGACGTCTCTGAATTCTGACCTTGTAACGGAGCGCGGCAGGCTCTATCGCCATTCATGATTCCGCTTCACGCCAGCACCGCAGGCTAAAAAGCGTTGCTTGGCATGGGCGTTCAGTGGCGTGCCTGGGCGCTCAGGTACGAGTCACCCGCCTGCTCCATCGCGAACCGTTCCAGATGGTGACGGCCATCCAGCAGCCGGGTCACTGCCTCTGGCGGGTTAGAAACCCCTATCGCCGCAGGCCCCTGACGAATAGGCTCGCGCTCATGACCGACGGCGACTGGAGGGATGGCGGGTTCAGGCAGCGTCGGCCCTCCGTGGAGACTCTCGCCTGGGTTGCGGCGTCGAT
>Ga0081538_10002445_pt1 | contig 18166 bp, 16 predicted proteins | sample TabmetS5T2R1_FD_71022 | JGI IMG/M metagenome (GOLD analysis project Ga0081538, IMG submission 71022) | Tabebuia heterophylla rhizosphere microbial communities from the University of Puerto Rico - S5T2R1 | ecosystem: Host-associated > Plants > Roots > Rhizosphere ... | reverse complement strand
GGGGGGGCGGTCGGCCGCGCCGCCCGCGCGCCGGCGCCGGCGCCCCGAACGGCGACCAGCCGCGGCGGCGAGCCCGCCCGGACCCGGGCGGCCGCTTCCGACCCGCTGGCCTCCATCAACTCACCCCCGCGCCACGCGCCTACAGGAAAGACGCCGGAGCGAACCGGCTGGTTCCATGTCAATTCTCGCAGAGGCTGCCGAAACGGCCAGTCGAACGAGGCTGGCTGCATGGTTCTCGGCCGCCGGCACGCCACCCTGAAGCGCGCCCCGCAGCTACCCCGGCGCGGCGTCGGCGACCAGCAGCGCGGCGCCCGTGGCGCCGGCGTAGTCGCCCAGGGCGCCGGGCAGGACCCGCAGCGGCGACGGCCGCACGAACAGGTGCGGGACCATCGCCGTCTCGATCCGGCGGACGAACGGCTCGCCCAGCTTGTCGCCGAGGCCGCCACCGATCAGCACCGCCTGGACGTCCACCAGGTTCACGGCGGAGGCGATCGCCGTGGCGAGCGCCTGGACGGCCCGCTCGATCAGCTCGTGGGCGAGCGGGTCGCCGGCGTCCAGGGCGGTCTTGAACACCCCGCTGGTCATCCGCGGCCGGCCCTGGCGCTCCTGGATCGCGAGCAGCTCGGTGGGCCGGCCGGCCGCGGCGGCCGCGCGCGCCTGGCGCTCCATCGCGACCCGGCCGGCGTAGGCCTCCATGCAGCCACGCCGCCCGCAGGGGCAGAGCTCGCCGCCCTCCACCACCACCATGTGGCCGATCTCGCCGGCGGCCCCGTGCGACCCCGGCCACAGCCGGCCGCCGAGCACCAGGCCGCCGCCCACCCCGGAGCCGGCGAACACCACCAGCAGGTCGTCGAAGCCGCGGCCGGCCCCGAGCCGGTGCTCGGCCAGGGTGGCGACGCTCACGTCGTTGCCCACCCGGACCTTCACGCCGACGGCGTCGGCGACCAGCGGCCCGAGCGGCACCGGGTCGCCGAACCCGGGCAGGTTGGCCGCCCCGGAGACCCGGCCGGTCACGACGTCGACCAGCCCGGGCGAGCCGATCCCGACCCCGGCGAGCCGGCGGGAGGCGACCTTGGCGTCCTTGGTGGCCGCCTTGACCACCGCGGCGATCTCCGCCACCACCGCCGCCGGCCCGCCCCCGGCCGGGGTCCGGCCGCGGGCCTCGCCGAGCCGGCCGCCGTCCTGGTCGACGACCACGCCCTGGACCTTGGTGCCGCCGAGGTCGACCCCTACCGCGTGCATGCCGCGATGCTGTCGGAGCGGCGCGATCCCGTCAACGTCGGGAGGACGGGCGGCGGCGCCGGCATCCTCCTTGAGGCTGACGGCGAAATCGGCGCACCGGTTGACGATTCTCGCTTGCGGGGTCACGTACGCTCGCGGGAGCGCAGATCAAGCAGAGGAGAAGGGATCCATCCATGACATCGGCCGTCGTTCCCGACGAGCAGGAGACCCTGGCCGCCCGGGCGGTCGAGGTGACCAAGATCTACGGGCAGGGCCAGACCGAGGTGCGGGCGCTCGACAACCTCTCGGTCGACATCCCCAGCGGCCGCTACACCGCCATCATGGGGCCATCCGGCTCCGGCAAGTCGACGCTGATGCACTGCCTGGCCGGCCTGGACCGGATCACCACCGGCCGCATCTTCATCGGCGACACCGAGCTCAGCAGGCTGTCGGAGAAGCAGCTCACCCTGCTGCGCCGCGACAAGGTCGGCTTCGTCTTCCAGGCGTTCAACCTGCTGCCGACCTTGACCGCCGCCGAGAACGTCGAGCTGCCGCTGGCGATCGCCGGCCGCAAGCCGGACCGTTCGTGGTTCGACACCGTGATCGACGCGGTCGGGCTGCGCGAGCGCCTGGCGCACAAGCCGGCCGAGCTGTCGGGCGGCCAGCAGCAGCGGGTGGCCGCGGCCAGGGCGCTGGCCTCCAAGCCGGCGATCGTCTTCGCCGACGAGCCGACCGGCAACCTCGACTCGGCCTCCAGCGCCGAGCTGCTCGGGTTCATGCGCCGCTCGGTCGACGAGTACGGCCAGACGATCGTGATGGTCACCCACGACCCGACCGCGGCCGCCTACGCCGACCACGTGCTGTTCCTGGTGGACGGCCGGATCGTGGACGAGATGGCCAACCCGACCGCCGAGAAGGTGCTCGACCTCATGAAGAAGCTGGGGGGTTGAGCGCGGCATGCTGAACGCCACCCTGAAGGGCCTGCTGGCCCACAAGCTCAGGCTGGCCGCGACCGCCCTGGCGATCGTGCTCGGGGTCAGCTTCGTCGCCGGCACCTACGTGCTCACCGACACCATCACCGCCAGCTTCGACAACCTCTTCAAGCAGGTCACCCAGGGCATCGACGTCGCCGTGCGGACCGACACGACCTTCAGCAGCCAGGGCACGGAGGTCCGCGAGCCGATGCCGGCCTCCGTGCTCGACCAGGTCAAGGCCGTCGACGGGGTCAGGGTCGCCGAGGGCAACGTCACCGGGTACGCCCAGGTCGTCGGCAAGGACGGCAAGCCGGTGACCACCGGCGGCGCGCCGACCCTGGGCGTCTCGTTCGCCCCGGACACGCCGTTCACCGGCGGTTCGGACGTCCGCGCGGGGCGGCTGCCGAGGGGGCCCAACGAGGTCGTCATCGACGCCAGGACCGCCGAACGGGCCGGCTTCCAGGTCGGCGACCGGGTCAAGGTCCTGTTCCAGGGCCCGGCCCGGACCTTCACCCTGGTCGGCATCATCGGCTTCGGCCAGGCCGACAACCTCGGCGGGGCCACCCTGGCCGGCTTCGAGCTGCCGACCGCGCAGCAGGTGCTCAACCGCGAGGGCGAGTTCGACGAGATCGACGTCGCCGCCGAGCCCGGCGTCACCCCGGAGGAGCTGCGCGACCGGATCCGCGCCGCCCTCGACACCAGGTACGAGGTGCTCACCGGTGAGGAGCTGGCCGCCGACCAGGCCGCCACCATCAACGACACCATCGGACGCTTCCTGGGCACCGCCCTGCTCGCCTTCGCGTTCGTGGCGCTGCTGGTCGGCGGGTTCCTGATCTTCAACACCTTCTCGATCATCGTCGCCCAGCGCACCCGCGAGCTGGCCCTGCTCCGCTGCCTGGGGGCCAGCCGCCGCCAGGTGATGGGGTCGGTGCTGCTCGAGTCGGTGGTGGTGGCGATCGTCGCCTCGGTGGTCGGTATCGGCCTCGGGATGCTGATCGCGGTCGGTCTGCGGGCCCTGCTCAGCGGCTTCCTGGGGGTCGACCTGCCCACCACCGGCACCGAGCTGCGGCCCCGCACGGTGATCGTGGCGCTGGTCGTCGGCCTGGTCGTGACCGTCCTGTCGGCGATCCTGCCGGCGCGCAAGGCGACCCGGGTGCCGCCGGTCGCCGCCCTGCAGCCGGAGACGGCGTTCGCGCCCACCGGCTTCCGCCGCCGCCGGGTCGTGCTCGGCGTGCTGATCACCGCCGTCGGGGTGGCCCTGCTGCTGGCCGGCCTGTTCCGCGCCGAGGGCAACCGGCTGGTCAACGTCGCCTCCGGCGCGGTGGTGGTGTTCTTCGGGGTGGCGATCCTCAGCCCGCTGGTGGCACGGCCGCTGGCGCGCGTGATCGGCTGGCCGTTCGCCAGGGCGTTCCGCCTGCCTGGGGCCCTGGCCCGCCAGAACGCCATGCGCAACCCCCGCCGCACCGCCTCGACCGCGGCCGCGCTGATGATCGGGCTGGCGCTGGTCGCCTTCGTGAGCATCTTCGCCGCCTCGATCAAGACCTCGACCGCCAGGACCCTGGACGAGAGCGTCTCGGCCGACTACATCCTCAGCAGCCAGAACTTCGCGCCCTTCAGCCCCGAGCTGGCCGAGCGCCTGGCCCAGCAGCCGGAGCTGGAGGCGGTGGCCGCGGTGCGGTTCGGCGTCTGGAGGCTGAACGGCGCCACCAAGCAGCTCCAGGCCGTCGACCCGATCGCCTACCAGCGGGTGGTCCGCACCGTGGTGACCGCCGGCAGCCTCGACGCCCTGGCCAACGGCGGGCTGGCCGTCAAGGACACCGTCGCGGAGGCCGAGGGCTGGACGGTGGGGGAGACCGTGCCGATGGAGTTCCCCCGTAGCGGCGTCCAGCAGGTCCAGGTCAAGGCCATCTACGAGGACAACAGCCTCAACGGCGACTTCCTGCTGTCGCTGCGGGACTACGAGCGCGGCTACACCGACCAGTTCGACAGCCAGGTCTACGTCAGGGCGGCGCCCGGCGTCGACCCGGCCGCCTCGCGCGCGGCGATCGACCGGGTGGTGGCCGACTTCCCCATCGTCACCGTCCGCGACCAGGCCCAGTTCCGCGCCGAGACCGCCAGGCAGATCGACCAGCTGATCAACCTGTTCTACTCGCTGCTCGGCCTGGCGATCGTGATCGCCCTGTTCGGGATCGTGAACACGCTGGCGCTGTCGATCTTCGAGCGGGTCCGTGAGCTGGGCCTGCTGCGGGCGGTCGGCGCCACCCGCCGGCAGCTCCGCTCGATGATCCGCTGGGAGGCGGTGATCATCGCGATCCTCGGCGCGGTCCTCGGGCTGGCGGTCGGGGTGTTCTTCGGCTGGACGGTGGTGCGGGCCCTGCGCGGCCAGGGCATCACCGAGTTCACCCTGCCGGTCGGCCAGCTGGTCGGCTTCGTGATCGCGGCCGGCGTGGCCGGGATCCTCGCCGCCATCCTCCCGGGCCGCCGCGCCGCCAGGATCGACATGCTGCGGGCGATCACCACCGAGTAGCCGTCCCAGATCGGGGGGAGGAGGGCGGCCCCGGCCCAGCGCCGGGGCCGCCCGGCGTCCCCCGCGAGGTGAGAGACTCGGGCCCATGCACGGCGAGGACACCAGGGAGGGTCTGGCCGAGGCGGACGTCGCCCCGGACCCGGTGGTGCAGTTCGGGCGCTGGTACGACGACGCCAGGTCGGCCGGGCTGGTCGAGCCGAGCGCGATGACGCTGGCGACCGCGACCGCCGGCGGCGTCCCGTCGGCCCGCATGGTGCTGCTGCGCGGCGTCGACCGGCGGGGCTTCGCGTTCTACACCAACTACGAGAGCCGCAAGGCCGCCGAGCTGGCCGCCAACCCCCTGGCGGCGCTGGTGTTCTGGTGGGGGGAGCTGCAGCGCCAGGTGAGGGTCGAGGGTCGGGTCGAGCGCACCAGCCGGGAGGAGTCGGCGGCCTACTTCCGCACCCGGCCGCCCGGCAGCCGCCTCAGCGCCTGGGCGTCGCCGCAGAGCCGGGTGATCCCCGGACGGCGGGTGCTGGAGGAACGCGTCGCCGAGGTGGCGGCCGACCACCCCGGCGGTGACGTCCCCCTGCCGCCGTTCTGGGGCGGCTACCGGCTGGTCCCCGAGGTGGTGGAGCTGTGGCAGGGGCGGCCGGACCGGCTGCACGACCGGCTGCGCTACACGCGAGCCGCCGGCGGGTGGCGGATCGAGCGGTTGGCGCCGTAGAAAGGCCTTGGGCAAGGCTTGGAGCCGCCTTCGGCGGCAATAATCGACTCCGACCGCCAGATTCGGCGGTCGGGCGAGGAGGTTTGGCGATGGCATCCCCCCAGGGCGTCGAGGTCCGCGGGCCCGCGCGGGAGCAGTACCCGCAGATCCTGAGCGACGAGGCGCTGGCCTTCCTCGCCGACCTGCAGCGGCAGCTCGGGCCGACCAGGGAGGCGCTGCTGCGGCGCCGCGCCGAGCGGCAGGCCGAGCTGGACGCCGGCGCCCTCCCCGACTTCCTGCCGGAGACGGCCGGCGTCCGCGAGGGCGACTGGCGCGCGGCGCCGGTGCCCGCCGAGCTGGCCGACCGCCGGGTCGAGATCACCGGGCCGACCGACCGCAAGATGCTGATCAACGCCCTCAACTCCGGCGCCCGGGTGTTCATGGCCGACTTCGAGGACGCCAACACCCCGACCTGGCAGAACATGTTCGGCGGGCAGGCCAACCTGGTCGACGCGATCGAGGGCACCATCAGCTTCGAGGGCCCCGACGGCCGCAGCTACCGGCTCGACGACGAGGTCGCCGTGCTGATGCCGCGCCCGCGGGGCTGGCACCTGCCCGAGAAGCACGTCGTGGTCGACGGCCGGCCCGCCTCCGCCAGCCTGGTCGACTTCGGCCTGTTCATGTTCCACGGCGCCAGGCGCCTGCTGGAGCGCGACCGGGGCGTCTACCTGTACCTGCCGAAGCTGGAGAGCCACCTGGAGGCGCGGCTGTGGAACGACGCCTTCCAGCTGGCCCAGGACCGGCTCGCCATCCCGCGCGGCACCGTCAAGGCCACCGTGCTGATCGAGACCATCCTGGCCGCGTTCGAGATGGACGAGATCCTCCACGAGCTGCGCGACCACTCCGCCGGGCTCAACGCCGGCCGCTGGGACTACATGTTCTCGATCATCAAGAGCTTCCGCACCCGGCCGGAGTTCATCCTCCCCGACCGCAACAAGGTCACCATGACGGTGCCGTTCATGCGCGCCTACACCCAGCTGCTGGTCAAGACCTGCCACCGCCGCGGCGCCTTCGCCATGGGCGGCATGTCGGCCTTCATCCCCAGCCGCAAGCGGCCCGAGATCAACGAGCAGGCGTTCGCCAAGGTCCGCGAGGACAAGGAGCGCGAGTCGCGCGACGGCTTCGACGGCACCTGGGTCGCCCACCCGGACCTGGTGCAGGTGGCCGAGGAGGTGTTCGACGCGGTCCTCGGGCAGCGGCCCAACCAGATCGACCGGCAGCGCGACGACGTCCAGGTGACCGCGGCCGACCTGCTGAACGTCGAGGCCACCCCCGGCGAGCAGACCGAGGAGGGCCTGCGCAACGACGTCAACGTCGGCATCCAGTACGTCTCCTCGTGGCTGCGCGGCCAGGGCGCCGCGCCGATCTTCAACCTGATGGAGGACGCCGCCACCGCCGAGATCGCCCGCTCCCAGGTGTGGCAATGGGTCCACCATGCCGTCAAGCTGGCCGAGGGACAGACGGTCACCGCCGAGCTGGTCCGCCAGACGGCCACCGAGGAGCTGGACAAGATCCGCCAACAGGTCGGCGACGAGTTCTTCTACGGCCAGGGTCGGCCCGACGACTCCAGGGCGATCTTCGAGCGGGTCGCCCTCTCCGACGAGTTCATCGAGTTCCTCACCATCCCCGCCTACGAGTACCTGGACTGAGCCCGAGCCGGGAGGGTCGGCATGGACAGGGCCCAGCTCATCCGACGGTTCATCGACCTGATCGGTCCCCAGGGGGTGATCTCGGAGCGCAACCAGCTCCGCACCTACGAGTGCGACGGGCTGGCCAGCTTCCGGGTGATCCCCAGCGTGGTCGTGCTGCCGGAGACCACCGGGCAGGTCCGCGGCGTGGTGCGGGCCTGCCAGGAGGCCGGGGTGCCGTTCGTGGCCCGCGGCTCCGGCACCGGCCTGTCGGGCGGCGCCCTGCCGGTCGCCGACGGGGTGCTGGTGGTGCTGGCCCGCATGCGCGAGGTCGTCGAGGTCGACCTCGACAACCAGCGCGCGGTGGTCGAGCCGGGCGTGCTCAACCTCCAGGTCAGCAAGGCGGTCGCCGCCGACGGCCTGTACTACGCGCCCGACCCCTCCAGCCAGCAGATCTGCTCCATCGGCGGCAACGTGGCCGAGAACTCCGGCGGCGCGCACTGCCTCAAGTACGGCTTCACCACCAACCACGTCACCGGCCTCGAGGTGGTGCTGCCCGACGGCGAGCTGGTGCACCTCGGCGGCAAGGCGCCCGACCCGCCCGGCTACGACCTGCTCGGCGCCTTCGTCGGCTCGGAGGGCACCCTGGGGATCGCCACCAAGGTGACCCTGCGGCTGCTGCGCAAGCCCGAGTCGGTCCGCACCCTGATGGCCGCCTTCGGCGGCACCGACCACGCCGGCGACGCCGTGTCGCGGATCATCGCCGCCGGGATCGTGCCCGCCGCGATCGAGATGATGGACGCGCTGGCGATGGAGGCGGCCGAGGCGGCGGTGCACGTCCACTACCCCGAGGGCGCCGGCGCGGTGCTGATCGTGGAGCTGGACGGCCCGGAGGCCGAGGTCGAGCACCAGTTCGCCGAGGTCGAGCGGCTCTGCCAGGAGGCCGGCTCCACCACCATCCAGATCGCGGAGGACGACGAGCGGCGGGCGCTGTTCTGGAAGGGCCGCAAGTCGGCCTTCGCCGCCGTCGGCCGCATCAGCCCCGACTACTACGTGCAGGACGGGGTGATCCCCCGCACCGCCCTGCCGGAGGTGCTGGGCAGGATCGCGGAGCTGGCCGGCGAACGGGGGCTGCGGGTCGCCAACGTCTTCCACGCCGGCGACGGCAACCTGCACCCGCTGGTGCTGTACGACGCCGAGGTCGAGGGCCAGGAGGAGCGGGCCGAGGAGCTGGCCGCCGAGATCCTGCTCGCCTGCCTGGAGCAGGGCGGCTCGATCACCGGCGAGCACGGCGTCGGCTTCGACAAGAAGGAGTACCTGCCGAAGCAGTTCGGCGCCGAGGACCTGGAGGTCATGCAGCTGCTGCGCTGCGCCTTCGACCCGGAGGGCCGCTGCAACCCCGGCAAGGTGTTCCCCACCCCGCGGCTGTGCGGGGAGGCGCCGGGCCCGCGCCGGGTCCACCCGGCCGAGCGCGCCGGCCTCGCCGAGGTGTTCTGAGGTGGCTGCCACCCTCGAAGGGCTGGAGCGCGACGGCCTGGTGCGGGCGGCCGCCGAGGCCGACGCGGTCGACGGCGTCCGGCCCGAGCTGGTCGCCGAGCCGGCCTCGGTGCGGGAGGCGAGCGAGCTCCTGCGGGCCGCGTCCCGGGCGGGGCTGCGGACGGTCTTCGCCGGCGGCGGCGGCAAGCTGGGCCTCGGCAACCCCCCGGAGCGCCTGGACCTGCTGGTCTCGACCCGGCGGCTGGACCGGGTGCTGGAGCACGCCGCCGGCGACCTGGTGGTGAAGGTCGAGGCCGGCGCGCGCCTGGCCGACCTGCAGGGCGCGCTGGCCCCCGCCGGGCAGTGGCTCGCCCTCGACCCCCCGGAGCCGGACGCCAGCGTCGGCGGGACGGTCGCCGCCAACGCCTCCGGCCCGCGCCGGCTCCGCTACGGCACCGTGCGTGACCTGATCATCGGCATCACCGTGGTGCTGGCCGACGGCACGGTGGCGCACGCCGGCGGCAAGGTGGTCAAGAACGTCGCCGGCTACGACCTGGGCAAGCTGTTCTGCGGCTCGCTCGGCACCCTGGGGCTGATCGCCGAGGCCACCTTCCGCCTGCACCCCAGGCCGGCGGCGGCCTCGGTGGTGACCCTCGACGTCCACCGGCCCGAGCAGGTCTGGGAGGCCACCGGGCGCCTGCTCCGCTCCACCCTGGAGCCGAGCGCGATCGAGCTGGCCTGGCACGAGCTGGATCGTCCGGGCCGGCTCACCGTGGTGTTCGAGGGCATCCGGCCCGGGGTCGAGGCGCAGGCGGCCGCCGCCGCCCCGCTGCTGGGCGAGGTGGGGCAGGCCGAGGTGCTCGGCCCGGGTGGCACCGAGGCCGCCCTCGCCCAGCTCGGCGCGCTGCCGTGGGAGCAGGCGGAGGCCGTGGTGAAGGCGGCCTGCCCGCCGAGCGGGCTGCCGCGCGCGCTCGTCGGCCTGCGGGAGGCCGCGGGCGCCCACCGGCTGGGCGACATCCGGATGGCCGCGCACGCCGGCACCGGGATCGTCCGCGCCGGGATCGGCGGCGTCCGCTCGGCGCCGCCGGCCGGGCCGCGGCGCGACCTCGGCGAGCGGGACGCCCGCGACCTCCAGCCGTGGGAGCCGATGGCGGGGTTCGTCACGGCGGCCCGCGAGCGGCTGGCCGCCCTCGGGGGGACCCTGGTGGTCACCGAGGCCCCGGCGGAGCTGAGGCGGGCGGTCGACGTCTGGGGGCCGCCCGGCGACGCGATCGAGCTGATGCGCCGGGTCAAGCGGCAGTTCGACCCCGACCGGCTGCTCGCCCCCGGCCGTTTCGTGGGAGGCATCTGAGATGAGCGCCTTCGACCTGCACCACCCGCCGGACCAGCAGCTGGTCGACGACTGCGTGCACTGCGGCTTCTGCCTGCCGACCTGCCCGACCTACGTGCTGTGGGGCGAGGAGATGGACTCGCCGCGCGGCCGCATCTACCTGATGGAGATCGGGCTGCAGGGCGAGGCCATGAACGACGAGATGGTCCGCCACTTCGACCAGTGCCTCGGCTGCATGGCCTGCGTCACCTCCTGCCCCTCGGGCGTGCAGTACGACAAGCTGATCGAGGCCACCCGCCAGCAGGTCGAGCGCCGCCACCCGCGCTCGCGCCGCGACCGCGCCTACCGGGCGATGATCTTCGGGCTGTTCCCGTACCCGCGGCGGCTGCGGCTGCTGCGCGGACCGCTGCGGCTCTACCAGCGCTCACGGCTCGGCACGCTGCTGCGGCGCGCGGGCCTGCTCGGCCGCCTGCCCGCGCGGGTGGGGGCGATGGAGCGGCTGCTGCCGGCCATCGGCAGGGCCGAGGCGCTGCCGGAGGTGACCCCGGCCAGCGGCGAGCGCCGCCGCCGCGTCGGCATGCTCAGCGGCTGCGTCCAGCGGGTCTTCTTCCCCGAGGTGAACGCGGCCACCGCGCGGGTCCTGGCCGCCGACGGCTGCGAGGTGGTCGCGCCGGCGGGCCAGGGCTGCTGCGGCGCGCTCAGCCTCCACGCCGGCCGCGAGGCCGAGGCGCAGGCGTTCGCCAGGGACGCCATCGCCGCCTTCGAGGCCGCCGGGGTCGACGAGGTGGTGGTCAACGTTGCCGGCTGCGGCTCGGCGATGAAGGAGTACGGCCACCTGCTGCGCGACGACCCCGCCTGGGCCGAGCGGGCCAAGGCGTTCTCCGCCAGGGTCCGCGACCTGTCGGAGCTGCTCGCCGAGCTCGGCCCCGCGGCCGAGCGCCGGCCGCTGCCGGTCAAGGTCGCCTGGCACGACGCCTGCCACCTGGCCCATGCCCAGGGCGTCCGCGCCCAGCCGCGGCAGGTCCTCGGCGCCGTCCCCGGGCTGGAGCTGCGCGAGGTCGCCGAGGGCGAGATCTGCTGCGGCTCCGCCGGGATCTACAACCTGGTCGAGCCCCAGCCGGCCACCGAGCTCGGCGACCGCAAGGCCGCCAACGTCCTGGCCACCGGCGCCGACCTGCTGGTCACCTCCAACCCCGGCTGCCTCATGCAGATCCGCTCGGCGGTGGAGCGCCGCGGCGGACGGCTGCCGGTCGCCCACGTCGCCGAGGTCCTCGACGCCTCCATCCGCGGCGCCGACCCGGGGTCGCTGCTGGGCCGCGGCCCCGCTCAGAGCAGGTCGCTGGCGGGCCGGAGGCGCTTGAGGAGGACCACGAAGGTGAACGAGTCCCACCCGCCGGGGCCGCTGCCACGGTCGTAGTGGGTCCGGGGCGCCATCCCGACGGCCTCCCACCCCTCCTGACCGAGCCGGTTCAGCTCGGTGATGAAGGCCGACATCGACCGCTCCTCGGTCTGTTCGCCCCATTCCTGGACGTACTCGCGGATGGCGTACTCCCACATGGCCGCCAAGACTACGCCACCGCGGCCCGGTGGCATGCGGCGGGAACCGACCCGGACGTGGCCGTAGCCACCGGCGGAGACCAGTAGGCTGCTGGCATGCCCGACGCCTTCTACCTCCCGGACGGGCCGGACCGGTTCGTGGCCACCGAGCTGACCAGGGGCCCGTGGGACCCCGCCGCCCAGCACGCCGGGCCGCCGGCGGCGCTGCTCGGCCGGGCGGTGGAGCGGGTAGGGGACCGGCCGGACCTCCACACGGCCCGGGTCACCCTCGAGATCCCGCGGCCGGTGCCGCTCGGCGCCGTCGAGGTGGCGGCGCGGCGGCTGCGGGGAGGGCGCAGCGTGGAGCTGGTGGAGGCGACCCTGAGCGCGGCGGGGACGCCGGTGATGCAGGCCACGGCGCTGCGCATCCGCCGCGCCGAGCTGCCGCCGCCGGCCGGCCAGGACGGCGGCCGGCACCTGCCCGGGCCCGAGCGCGGCCGGGAGGCGCCGTTCTTCCCGACCGGCCAGGAGGTGGGCTACCACACGGCCATGGAGTGGCGGTTCGTGACCGGCTCGTTCCTGGAGCCCGGGCCGGCCACCGTCTGGCTGCGGATGCGCCACCCGCTGGTGCCGGACGAGGCGCCGTCGCCGCTGGTCCGGGTGCTGGCCGCCGCCGACTCCGGCAACGGCGTGAGCGCCGCCCTCGACTACCGCAGCTGGCTGTTCGTCAACGCCGACCTGACCGTGTACCTGCACCGGCCGGCGGTCGGCGAGTGGGTCGCGCTGGAGGCGGCGACCACGGTCGATGCCGGGGTCGGCCTGGCCGACACCGCCATCCACGACCGGCAGGGCCCGGTCGGCCGCGGCCTCCAGGCCCTGCTGGTCGACCGCCGGCGCTAGCCGCCGCCGTGGCGGCGGCGCAGGGCGAAGGCGGACAGGCCGAAGCCGCCGAGGAACGCCCCCAGCACCGCGGTGACGATCGCCCAGGTGCTGACCCCGCCGCCGGGCCCGCCGTCTCCGCCGGCCGGCGCGACCGGGGCGGCGGAGGAGGCGCCGGCGGCCGCGGCCGCCGCGGCGTTGGGGTCCTCGGTGTCGCGGCCGAGCACCACCAGCACGCCACGCATCCGCGCCGGGTGGACCGTGCAGCGGTAGCTGTAGCTGCCGGGCTCGTCCGGGGCGGTGACCTCCCCGGTCGCGCCGGGCTGGATGGTGCCGGTGTCGACCGGCTGGTCGTCGAGGGTCAGGGTGTGGGGCGCCTGACCCCTGTTGGTGACCGTCACCGTGCCGCCGGCCGCGACCGAGGCGTCCTTGGGGTCGAAGGCGAAGTCCTGGGTGCCGACGTCGACCTCGCGGGGGCCGGCCGAGGCGGCCGCCGGTGCCTCGCCGGCCGCCTCGCCGGTGACGGTCACCACCCCCTGCATCGCGGCGGGGTGGACCTCGCAGTGGAACCTGAAGGTGCCCGGTTCGGTCAGCGTGACGCTGGCGTTCTTGCCGGCGAAGCGACCGCCCTCGGTGCCGGGGGCGATGGTGCCGGTGTCGAAGGAGCCGTCGTCGGCGGTCAGGGTGTGCGGCTTGCCACCGACGTTGGCGACCAGCAGGGTCGAGCCGGCCGCCACGGTCAGCTCGGGCGGGTCGAAGCGGAGCTTGTCGCCGATCTGGCCCGGGTCGACCGCCTGCACCCGGGTGGCCCTGGCCGGCTCGTTGCCGGGCCGCACCTCCACCACCCCGTTCATCTTGGCCGGGTTGATGCGGCAGAAGTAGAAGTAGGTGCCCGGCGCGCTGAAGGTGACCTCGGCGCTGGCGCCGGGGGCGATCGGCCTGGTGTCGAAGGTGCCGCCCCGGTCGCTGGCGGTGTGCGGCCGTTCGCCGGTGTTGCTCCAGGTCACCGTCGTGCCGGCGTCGACGGTGAGGTTGCGGGGGGCGAAGTCGAAGTCGACGATCCTGGCCTCCTCACCGGCCGCCTGGGCGGCCGCCCCGCCGGCGGGGACGGCGAGGAGCAGCCCGGCAAGGGCGAGCAGGGGGAGCAGTCGGAGCGCGCGCATCGGGTCACCCCGCAGTGATGTAGTCGGCCACGCTGGTCGCCCAGATGGCGGCGAAGGTCAGGAACAGGCCGCTGCCGATCCACGGCAGGTAGGGGCCGCCGGTCCGCCACACGCGCTTGAGCACGGCGAACTTGAGGGCGAGCAGGACGAACACGAGGGTCCCGAAGATCGAGTGGAGCAGCACCCGCGTCGGCGAGGTCGGCCCGGCGGGGCCGACCAGGCAGGTGAACGCCACGGCGATGGCGAGCCCGAGGGTCAGCGTGCCGTTGACGCGGTGGGCCGTGGCCGCCGTGCCGGTGGAGACCGGCGGCACCGTGCTCGCCTCGAAGAAGCGGGCGGCGAGCAGCACCTGGAGCCCCGCGCCGGTGAACACCAGCGAGGTCAGGATCACCTTCCACAGCAGGAGCTGGCCGCCGAGCAGGTCGTTGAGGAACTTGATGACGTCCACAGGTGCGCCTCCGTCAGCCGCTGACGACGAGCTTGGCCGTCATGCTCGGGTGGATGCTGCAGAAGTAGTCGAAGCCCTCGGAGGCGACCAGGCTGAAGCTCCTGCCCGGGTCGATCACCCCCGAGTCGGTCCCGCCGGACCTGGCGGTGACCGTGTGCGGCGCGGTGTCGTCGTTGTCGAACACCACCGTGGCGCCCTTGGCGACCGTCAGCGTGCCCGGTTCGAACTTCAGCCCCGCCATGGCGACGGTGCCGCCGGCCGCGTCGTCGGCGCCGAGCTGCTCCCAGGCGATGACCAGCGGACCCGCGAGCGCGAACGCCGCGAAGAACAGCACCGAGAGCACCCCGACGAGGCTCGGTGCGCGTGGTTCGGCGACGTCGCTCATGCTTCGCCTCCAGACCCTCCCGACCAACCCGAGCGGCCGGGTTCAACCAGGCAGGGCCGCGGCCGGGTACGGATGCAGCCTCCACCAGGCCCTACGGACGCCGTGGCCGGGAGGGTTCAGCGGGGTGCTACAAGAGGCCGAGCAGGGCTGCCAGGCCGGCGAGCAGCGCCCAGATCACCAGGGCGAGCGCGACCGCCAGCAGGAACCGGTACACCGGGGTCTCAGCCCAGTCCGAGCAGGTCCTTGATGTTGTCCCACTGGCCCTGGACGGCGATCACCGACGCGGCCCCGAACAGCAGCACCGACCAGACCATCGTCGCGGTGCGGAAGCCGCTGATCCGGATCGCCGCCGGCAGCGACCGCTTGTTGATCAGGATCAGCAGCCCCGAGTAGATGAACATCATGAACCCGCCGATCGAGGCGGAGATGATCAGCAGGATCAGCGGCTGGGAGGTGATCGTCAGCAGGATGATCGCGCTCCAGACCACGCTCAGCCAGACCAGCGCGAAGTAGATCCGGCTCTCGCTCCAGCGCTGGTTGTCGGCGAGGTAGCTGACCTTCAGCACGTCGGCGACCAGCCGGCAGGTGTAGTCGACGATCCCCAGTGCCGCGGCGAACAGCGAGGTCGCGCCGATGATCCAGAACAGGTAGCCGAACCAGCTGCCGACGCGGTCCATCAGGGCCTCGCCCTCGGCCTGCAGGAACGAGATGTTGTTCTCGGCCTCGGCGCCGAGCACGGTCGAGTAGGCCAGCAGCGACATCAGCACGATGGTGACGATCGTGATGGCCACGAAGCTGACCAGCTGCTCGTTGTTGGACACCCGCCACCAGCTGTGCCAGCGGCGCAGGTTCTCGTCGCTCTGGGGGAAGGCGTAGCCGGTGCCCGGCGTGGCCTCCGGCGCGCCGGTGACCGGCGACGCCAGGTGGGGGATGTGCACGCCCATGCCGTAGCCCTTGTCGCGCATCCAGTTGCTCTGCACGAGGTTCTGCCCGCCGCCGGCGCCGGCGAAGGCGAGCGCCGGCAGCACCAGCGCCACCGCCAGGCCCTCTGGGAGGCGGCCGAAGCCGGTGACCGCGTCGGGCAGGGCGCCCCAGGCGTCGGCGGTGATCGCGGCGGCGATCGCGACCACGAGGAAGAACAGGATGATGCCGACCTTGAAGAACTCGACCCGCTCGACCACGGTGTAGACGACCGGCGTCAGCGTCAGCGCGAGCGCGATCGAGAGCAGCCCGAGGATCGCCAGCAGCTTGGCGCTGCCGCCGTCGAAGATGAAGGTGACCATCGTCGCGGAGCTGGTGATCCACCCGGGCCAGGCGTTGGCCAGGAACGTCATCAGGGCGAACACCAGGCCCCAGTGCCGCCAGTAGCGGCTGAACCCGGTCAGGGCCGTCTCGCCGGTCGCCAGCGTGTACCGCTCGATCTCCATGTTGATGAAGAACTGCGTGACCACCCCGATGACCGCGGCCCACAGGAACACCAGCCCGACCTGCGAGGTGATGTAGGGCCAGAGGATGAACTCGCCGGACGCCAGCCCGATCCCGGCGGCGATCACGCCGGGGCCGAGGACCTTGCGGAGCGGCAGGGGCTCCGGCATGTCGCGGTAGGTGACCGGCGGTAGGTACTTGGAGGGGAAGGCCGTGGCGACCGCTCCGGCTTCCCCGGGGCCATCCTGGATGTCCCTGGCCATGCTGCCCATCACCCCGCTGCTACGGCGTCGCGTGCGCACTAACCCGTGCGCACTAACCACGGTGCCTACCCAGCGAAGGACGGGCTAACTCGTCGCCGCTCAGCGCGACGCGGTCAGGCCGTCCGGCCAGGCCAGCGGGGTGTCGCCGCGACCGGTGCGGCGGTCCAGCTCGACCTGGGCGTCCAGGATCTGGCGGTCGAGCTCCTTCACCATGTGGGCCAGCAGGTCCCAGCCCTCGCGGGCGGCCTTCTCGGTGCGCCGACGCAGCCAGCCCATGGCCGAGGCCTCCAGCTCGGCCAGCTCCTCGTCGATGTCGGCCATGCGCCCGCTGACCTGGGCGATGCGGCGGACCGTCCGCTCCAGCTCCGCGAGGACCCCGTCGCCGGTGACGGCCTCCGGGCTCTGCTCCCAGTCCGCCAGCAGCCGTTCCAGGGCGGCGACGTCGCCCTGCTCGTAGGCGAGGTTGGCGGCCACCATCAGGTTGGTGCGCCGCTCCCGCTCGGCCTGGTCGGCGGCGAGGTCGGGGTGGATGATGCGGGCGAGCTGGCGGAACACGCGCTTGGCGTCCTCGCCGATCACCGGGCGCGGCTCCGGCTCCGGCTCCCGCTCGCCCCAGTCCCAGTTCTGCCCGCCGCCCGGCACGCCCTGGCCGGGGTAGCGTTCGGCCGGTCCGTCGGTGTCGTCCTCCCGCTCGGGCGCGACGGCGTCGTCCCGCTCCCGCAGCTCGTCGAGCCGGTCGGCGAGCTCGTCGAGCAGCGCGTAGCGCCCGCCGAGGGTCTTGCGGTAGCGGGTCTCGAAGGCGTGCAGCTCCTCGCGGTACGCGGCCAGCGCCCGCTCCTGGCCGAGCAGCTCCTCGGAGAGCACCAGGAGCTGGGCCTTGCGGCGGACGAGCTCCTCGGCGCCGGGGCCGGGATGCCATTCGAGCGAACCGGTCGGGATCGGGTCCTTCACAAGCGCGAGACGTTACCCGAGCGCCCCCGTCCACCGCCAACCGGACCCGGAACGCTAGGCCGGCGGCTCCGGGAGGCCGTGGGCGCCGACCAGGCGGACGAAGTGGGCGCCGACCACCACGCCCTGCCCGACCAGGCGGCCGCGCCGCTTGCACAGCAGCGTGACCAGCTCGTCGCCGCCGGGCCCGAGCGGCTGCACCAGCCGGCCGCCCTCGGCGAGCTGGGCGGCCAGCGGGGCCGGCACGCGGGGCGCCGCCGCCGCGACCACCACCGCGTCGTAGGGCGCCGCCGCCGGCCAGCCGAGGGTGCCGTCGGCGACCACCACGCTGACGTTGGCGATCCCGGCGGCGGCCAGGTTGGCCCTGGCCTGCTCGGCCAGGTCGGCGAAGCGTTCCACGGTCCAGACCCGGCCCTGGGGCAGCAGCGCGCCCAGGACGGCGGCCTGGAAGCCGAGCCCGGTGCCGACCTCCAGCACCCGCTCGGTGCCGCCGAGCCGCAGCGCCGCGACCACCTGCCCGACCAGCGACGGCTGGGTGGTGACCTGCTGGTGGGCGATGGGCACGGGCCGGTCGTGGTAGGCGTAGCGGACCAGGTCCTCGGGGACGAACAGCTCCCGGCGCACCCGCCGGAAGGCGGCCAGCACCCGCTGGTCCCGCACGCCGGCCTCGGCCAGCGCCCCTACCAGCTCCTCTGGCGACCCTCGCCGGTCCATGGTGCCGCCAGCATGCCACCGCCGCGCCGACCAGGTAACCGCTTTGCCCAGGTCGCCCGGCCATCAGTACGCTGCCCCCGAACCCGTCGAAGCCAGGAGGAGGCGGAACGCAGGTGGCCAACGAGGCCGTGCTCACCCCCCAGGCGGAGAACTTCCCGCTGTGGTACCAGGACGTCGTCGCTCGGGCCGAGCTGGCCGAGAACGGCCCGGCGCGGGGGAGCATGGTCATCCGGCCGTGGGGCTACGCCATCTGGGAGCTCATGCAGGCCGACATGGACCGGCGGATCAAGGCGACCGGGGTCCAGAACGCCTACTTCCCGCTGTTCATCCCCTTGAGCTTCATGGAGAAGGAGCAGGAGCACGTCGAGGGGTTCTCGCCCGAGCTGGCGGTGGTCACCCACGGCGGCGGCGAGCAGCTGGCCGAGCCGCTGGTGGTGCGGCCGACCTCCGAGACGGTGATCAACCACCTGTTCGCCAAGTGGATCCAGTCCCACCGCGACCTGC